>Ga0302278_10000342_pt1 | contig 60645 bp, 60 predicted proteins | sample III_Bog_N3_2_FD_194543 | JGI IMG/M metagenome (GOLD analysis project Ga0302278, IMG submission 194543) | Peat permafrost microbial communities from Stordalen Mire near Abisko, Sweden - III_Bog_N3_2 | ecosystem: Environmental > Terrestrial > Soil > Wetlands > Peat | place: Sweden: Abisko...
GAGTTCTACCTCACCCGCCGCCCTCGGTAATACACTTCGGCTGCGCGCGCACCAAAAACGACGTTGTCATCCTGAGCGAAAGGGGCCCCAGGCGCTCTTCAGCCTGGGGGTGGTGAGTCGAAGGATCTGCATCTGCTTCTCGCCTGCGCCCCCCCCCACATTGAAATTCCCGCCCAACTCATAGACACTCATTACAGTCACGGAGACCTCCAGCAAGCATGGACATTCGCATCGGTTTAGGCTACGACTCCCACGAATTCAAGCCCGGAGTACCGCTGCGCATCGGCGGCATGACCCTCGACCACCCTGAAGGCCTGGCCGGACACTCCGACGGCGATGTCCTCCTCCACGCCATCACCGACGCTCTCCTCGGCGCTGTAGCCGCCGGCGACATCGGCAGCTTCTTCCCCCCGGGCGACCCCCGCTGGAAAGACGCCGACTCCGCCATCTTCCTCAACCTCGCCACCGAGGAGCTCCAGAACGCCGGCTATCGCATCGTCAACATCGACGTCACCCTCGTCCTCGCTGCCCCCAAAATCTCGCCCATCGCCGGTGAAATGCGCGTCCGCGTAGCCGATCTGCTCTCCATCCATCTCGACCAGGTAAGCATCAAGGCCAAGACTCCTGAAGGCCTCGGCCTCGACCACGTAGCCCAGTGCCACGCCGTCGCCCTCGTCGAACGCGTCCGCGAACCCGACGAACTCATGAGCATGAGCGCCGTCATCGAAACCCAGCGCCAGCTAGAAGACGTCGTAGAAGACCTCCTCACCTCCGTTCACGGCGTCCCAAAAAAACGCACCATCACCCCCATCTTCGACACCGAAGACATCACGTAGCAGCCTTCACCTAATTGGGGTCGATCTCTAGCGGCTTGCTTCGCCGAAAAGGTCCTTGAAGAATCGCGACTTTACCTTGAAGAATTTGTTCTGGTTGTCACCGACTACGACAATGAGGAACTCGCGATTCTTGTCAAGCGAGCGAAGTCTGTCTACATCAGACATCGGAAAAATTGCGCTTGCAGAGGTATACGCAACGGAACGGAATGCACTGTTGCCGTTGAGTACGCCGTTCTCGTTTTGGATCGGTTGAATCGTCTCGGCCCGATCAGTGCTGCTCAGAACGACTCGATGAACAGATGACGCCATGGCTAGTCCCGAGCCATTGATATACTCCGCAGTGCTTGGTAAAGCAACCACATGAAGGTACGGCATTCTCATTTCAGAAGGAACGTCCGCCAATGAGAATGGAAGCATCTCCCTCTGAGCATCGAGCGCCGACTTCTCAATCCACTGTTCGGGGGTGTAGACCTGGATCGTGTAACCGGAAGTTTGGCACGTCGAGCAGACGATTCCCGAAAGCATCGACGTTTCGACGTCATTCAACGTAATCCCAATTGCGTGCCTTTTCCCTCGCAGGGCGCGGTCAATCGCTGATCTAACCTCATCGTCTGTCATACCCCCCGGCGACTGCGCAGCTACCTGTGAGTTTTCGACAGCCGCGGCACTCGAAAGGGGAGCCGCCGAGGGTCCCTCCTGACCTGGCAACAATTCAAGATAACTACCTAGCATTGAAGGCATCACCGGTGCTGCGCCAGTGTCGGCCTTTGTCCCGTCAGGAAACTGGACAACAATTGTCGCCGCCCAGCGCACATTCTCGATCGACTGCCTGGACTGGGGAGGGAGGGTCGCGAGCTGCGCCGGCGTGAGCCTGGGCATGCTCGCGTAGAGAGCCGAGGGCTTGACATCGATGATTGTCACTGTCTGCCCTGCGTATGTATTCGAAATCGCCTGATAAGTTCCAGGAACATAGAAAGGCATGCGTTGCGCTACGGCCTTCTTGCCAATCAGCGGCTTCATGTCCTGGACTTGCCCAAGCACTGGACGGACACTGACTATGCCGACCAGCAAAAACAGAAGGAACCAAGAGGTTCGCCTCATTGCTTACTCACAGACTGAAATCTCAGTCGCGCGATTATACGCCAAGCCGGACGAGTAGCGAGGTGATCTGAAGACGGTCGCAAACCCAGAAGTTACCAGCAAGGCGACCCCTCTAATGGGCTGTCGAATCCACAGAACGTTCAGGCCGAGGTCAACTGGCTGAATATCTCCGCCAAATCAACAAACAGCGGCGTCCGCTTCAATTCCAGCCGCGCCACAGGTTCATTTTCCAAACTCAAAGACAGATTAGTGGTACACTTGTGTACGCAACGGTACATAAGGAGCCCTATGGAAACCCAGAGAGTCGGTATCCGCGAATTCCGCGACAAACTCGCCACATACCTCTTGGAATCCGACAAAGCCTTGGCCATAACCCGCCACGGCGACACCATCGGCTACTATCTGCCGGCGCGCCGCAAGCGCACCGAAGCGGAGAAGGAGGCGCTTGAAACAGCAGCCACTCGATTGCAAGAGGCTTTCGCTGCCAAAGGCATCACTGAAGATGACGTAATTGAAGACTTTAAGCGGTGGCGCAAGGAAGGGCACAAGTGAGCAAGCCCAAGAGAATCGTTCTCGATGCCAATATTCTCATCAGGGCGGTGCTAGGCACACAGGTTCGCAGCTTGCTGAACGGATATGAGGATGCCGCTGAGTTCTACACGCCGGACATTTGCCTTTTTGATGCGGCAGGCATTCCGCATCGCTATCGGTGCGCAAAGGAGTCGATCCGGCCATGGCTGAATCGGTTCTGAACGGGATAACTGGCAGCCTTATTCAACTTGTCGACCGTTCTCTGTACGAGGAGTTCGAAGAGCGCGCCCGCGCACGAATCTCCTCGCGCGACGCGAGCGATTGGCCCATCGTCGCCACCGCTCTCTTGCTCGACTCACCCATCTGGACTGAAGATCGCGACTTCTTCGGAGCGGGCATCGCCACCTGGACCAGCAACAAAATCGAACTCTACCTCCGCGACGCTTAGCGGCACCGCCGAACAAGGCTAATTGAATTTAAAGAACAGCTTCACGCCGTCATCAACCGACCGAATATCTCTCCCAATTCCACAAACAGCGCCGTTCCCTTCACTTCCAGGCGCCCTGCTTCCACCCATTCCGCCCCCGAACACATCCGCCCCGAACGTGTCTTCGGATCGACAATCCAAACCGTCCCTACACCCATCGCGCGATAATCCTGCGCCCTCTCCTGCGTATCGGAATACGTGTCGTCAGGCGATAGAATCTCAATCACCAGCAGAGGCGGATTGGTGAGAACATCCGGCTGCGGCCCCGCCGTGAGAACAACCAGATCCGGAACTCGGATTCTGTTCTCAGATACCCTAACCCTCTGTTCCGTGCTCCCAGTAATTCCCCACTGCTTCTCGTGTTGAAAAAACCAGGCAGCTAACAGCCATTGCACCCGCGCGTGTTCCCACTTGCCCACATTGCGCTCCCTGACCTCGCCATCCACATACTCGCAGTCCGGCCTGTAAGTGCTGCCGAGATACTCCTGGATCGGGATGTGAGTGACGGTCGCCATATGCACGAATGTTAGCATGATTCCTACTCGCCCAGATTCCGGCTCAACGCCTGAGCACACATCTCCGAGAGGCCATTTCCTCAATGAAATTGCGACTCATCCTTTCCCTCGCCGCCTTTGCGCTCTGCGCCTTTGCCCCCGCGCAATCCCCCGCCCAATCTCCTGCACCAACGCCCGACTTCCGCACCCCCACCGAAATCGCGAACTACCGCACCACCCCCGACTACGCCGAAACAGTCGCCTACCTCGACCGCATCGCCGCCGCCTACCCCCAACTCGTCCGCATTGAAAACTTCGGCAAAACCGGCGAAGGCCGCGACCTCAAAATCGTCATCGTCTCCAAAGACGGCGTCTTTGATCCCGCCGCCATTCACGCCTCCGGCCGCGCCATCCTCCTCGTCCAGAACTCCATCCACGCCGGCGAAATGGACGGCAAAGATGCTTGTCTCGCCCTCCTCCGCGACCTCGTCCTGAACTCCAACAACGCGCAGCAGTCTTTGAACAACGCAGTCTTCGTCTTCATCCCCGTCTACAACATCGATGGCCACGAGCGCCGCTCTCCCTACAACCGCATCAACCAGAACGGCCCTGAAGAAGCCGGCTGGCGCGGCAATGGCGCCAACCTCAATCTCAACCGCGACTACATGAAGGCCGACGCCCCTGAAACCCGCGCCTTCCTCGCCATGTTCCATCGCTGGCTCCCAGACTTCTTCGTCGACGATCACGTCACCGACGGCATGGATTATCAATACGACGTAACCTTCTACGCCGACTCGACGCCCAACGTCGCTCCTGCCACCGCCCACTGGCTCCACGACGTCGTTTCGCCCGAAATCGTCCAACACCTCAACGCTTCGGGCCATCTCGCCTTCCCCACCCTCATCGACCTCAACGACGACTCCGACCCCGCCCAAGGCCTGAGTTCCAGCACCAATCCCCCGCGCTTCTCCACCGGCTATTCAATTCTCGAAAACCGCCCCGGCCTCCTCGTCGAGCTGCACATGCTCAAGGACTACAAGACCCGCGTCACCGGCAACACCGAGCTCCTCCGCGAGTTGCTTGAAATCATCAACCGAGACGCCGCCAAGCTCATCGCCCTCAACCACGACGCCGACGCCGACGCAGCACAGCTCGGCGCTCATCCTCTCGCCAACACCAAATTCCCCCTCGCCCTCGCTCCATCCGGCGACACCACACCCGTCCTCTTCCACGGCTATCAGTTCACCCGAGAGCTAAGCCCCATCTCCGGCGCAATGTGGGTCCGCTACTCCCACGAGCCATGGAACGTCACGCTGCCCCTTCAGACCGGCGCAAAAGTCACGATCGCTACCACCCCGCCCGCCGCCTACATCATCCCCCGCCAGTGGACCCACGTCATCGACGTCCTCCAGGCCCACGGCCTCACCCTCCGCCACACTACTGCCCCCTGGACCGGCAATGTCGAGCGCTACCGCTGCTCCGGCATGCAGTGGCAGGGCCCTCCATTCGAAGGCCGCCATCCCATCTTTCACGGCGAAGGCGCTGGCGCTCAGCCCGGCCGCTTCGGCGTCTGCACCCTTACCCAGGAATCCGTCACCTTCCCCGCCGGCTCCGTCGTCGTCCCCCTCAACCAGCGCCTCTCCAAGGTCGCCCTCCACTGGCTCGAGCCCGAGGCTCCCGACTCCGCCCTCCGATGGGGATTCTTCGACTCCATCTTCGAGCAGCGCGAATACGGCGAAGGCTACGTCCTCGAGCGCCTCGCCCGCGAAAACCTCGCCAAAGATCCCGCCCTCAAAGCCGAGTTCGAACACCGCATCCAGTCCGACCCCCGCTTCGCCGCCAGCCCTCGCGCCCGCCTCGAATTCTTCTACGAACACTCTCCCTGGTACCTCGCCAACCGTGTCGGCGAATACCCAGTCGGTCGCCTCCTATCCCTCGACGGCCTCCCGCTCGAATAAGGAGAACATTCCAGGTGCCCCGCCCTCGCCGCGCTCTTGTCTTTGCGGCTAGGGTGGGAGACAAAAAAGCCAGCTTGAAGAATAAGTTGTCATCCTGAGCGAAGTTTGTCGCGCATTTTGCGACAAACGGAGTCGAAGGACCTGCGGTTGTTCTTGCGGTTGCCTTTTGTCTTGCCACGCCTCTGCTCCGGGGCCACGCGTAACAGGCCGCATACTCACCCCGCCTCATCTCGCGTGTAAACCGCCAACAAATCCCACCCCCACTCACTTTCCCATTGCAGCCCACCCCCAAAACGTCTACCTTGTCTCACAGCTTTCAATTCCAGTCCCAGGGAGACTCAAAAAATGCACTTACACATGCTCGCCCTGTTTTTCCAGCAGAATTCCCTCGATCCCAAACTGATGCCCGGCATCCTCGCCGCCGTTGTCGGATTCTACGCGGTCGTCTTCCTGGTCATGGCGGTGGTCCTCATCATCCCCACCTGGTTCATCTCCAAGAAGGCCGGCTTCTCGCCATGGCTCTCCCTCATCAACATCGTTCCAACCTTCGGCCTTCTAATCTGGCTCTACGTCCTCGCCTTCAGCGAATGGAAAACCACGCAGCCTGCCCAGTCGCTGACCGCATGGCAGCCCCCTCCGCCTCCAGCACCCCCTCAGGCCTAGCGCTGCTCATTGGAGCATCCAAAGCTCCGCCCGCACCACGAATGCCGAGTGCCCCATCCTTGCGAAGCATTTATGTTTGTCGCAAGGGTGTGGCCTTGCAATTGTTCTTGCTTTGTAACAACGGCACGGCTTGAGCAGGGCCATCTACGCCCTCAAAAATAACCTGGGCTTTAGCCCCTGCGAGATATCTTCACGCGCACGGCAAAGCGAGCCTGGCCCTTCAGGCAAAGGAAGACCCGCCCACATTCAGGCACCGGCTTTAGCCGCGGGCCTGACCCCTGACCCCTGAACCCTGAACCCTGAACCCTGTTCTCTTTGTTAGCATCGTGATTGGAAGTGTCAATCACGATGCCTGACTCACCCGCAGTTCCGACCGCCCCCGAAACTCCCGTTCCCACCAACTTCCTCCGCGAGCAGATCGCCGAGGACTTCCGCTCCAAACGCTACGGCGACGCCATCATCCAGACCCGCTTCCCTCCCGAGCCCAACGGCTACCTCCACATCGGCCACGCCAAGGCCATCTGCCTCGACTTCGGCCTCGCCGCCGAGTTTGGCGGCAAAACTAACCTCCGCTTCGACGATACCAACCCTCAAAAAGAGGAGCAGGAGTACGTCGACTCCATCATGGCCGACGTCCGCTGGCTCGGCTTCCAGTGGGACCGCCTCTGCTACGCATCCGACTACTTCCAGCAGCTCTACGACTGGGCACTCAAGCTCATCCGCGACGGCAAGGCCTACGTCGACGACCTTTCCGCCGACCAGATCCGTCAGCACCGCGGCACCCTCACCGAGCCCGGCACCGACAGCCCATTCCGCACGCGCTCTGTCGAAGCGAATTTGGATCTCTTTCAGCGCATGAAGCAGGGCGAGTTCCCCGACGGCTCCCGCGTCCTCCGCGCAAAAATCGACATGGCCTCGCCCAACCTCAACATGCGCGACCCCGTCATGTACCGCATCCTCCGCGCCACCCATCACCGCACCGGCGACACATGGTGCATCTACCCCATGTACGACTACGCTCACGGCCAGTCCGACTCCATCGAGCGCGTCACCCACTCCATGTGTACCCTCGAATTCACTGACCACCAGCCCCTCTATCGCTGGTACATCGAGCAGCTCGGCATATTCCCCTCCCAGCAGTTCGAGTTCGATCGCCTCAACATTACCTACACCATGCTCAGCAAGCGCAAGCTCCTCCAGCTTGTGCAGGAGAATCGCGTCAACGGCTGGGACGATCCGCGTATGCCCACCCTCTCCGGCCTCCGCCGCCGCGGCTTTACCCCTGAAGCGATCCGCGCCTTCGTCGCCGCCGCCGGCGTCTCGCGCACCAACGGCTCCACCGATTTCGAAATGCTCGAGCACTTCCAGCGAGACGACCTCAACCACCGCGCCCGCCGCGCCATGGCTGTCCTCAACCCCCTCAAGCTCGTCATCGATAACTACCCGCCCCCCGGATCAAATCCGGATCAAGTCGAACACGTCGACGTAGCCAACAACCCCGAAGACCCCTCCGCCGGATTGCGCCAGGTCCCCTTCGCCCGGGAGATCTACATCGACCACGACGACTTCCGCGAAGTCCCTCCGCCCAAGTACTACCGCCTCTCCCCCGGCAAAGAAGTCCGCCTGCGCAACGCCTACTTTGTAACTGCTCATAGCACCGTCAAAGACGATGCCGGCAACATAACGGAGGTCCACTGCACTTACGATCCACTAAGTCGCGGCGGTAACTCGCCCGACGGCCGCAAGGTCAAGTCCACCATCCACTGGGTCTCATGCGCCCACGCGATCTCCGCCGAAATCCGCATCTACGACAAACTCTTCAACAAGCCCAACCCCTCCGATCTCTCTGACCTCCCCGAAGACCCCGATGGCAACCCAATCGGCGACGTCCTCGACAACCTCAATCCCAACTCGCTCCAGGTCCTCACCACCGCCAAGCTCGAACCCTCCCTAGCCCAGGCCACCCCCGGCGAACACTTCCAGTTCGAACGCGTCGGCTACTTCTGCGTCGACAAAGACTCCACCGAATCGAAGAAAGTCTTCAACCGCACCCTCCCCCTAAAAGACTCCTGGGCCAAAATTGAAAAGAAAGTAGCGCCGGCTTCCTAGCCGGCTGTAGCGTGGGCCTCCCGGCCCACGCTCGTACCTACGTATTACAATCCCGCCATGCCAGATCGCGGCCAATCACTCCCGCGCAACCGCGTCGCGGCGCTCCTCGGCGCAGCACAGCCTCGCTACGGCGAAGTGCGCATTCGCAACCGGGGCCGTCTGCCGCACTGGGAAAAAGACTCCGGCCTCTACTTCATCACGTTTCGTCTGGCGGACTCGTTACCCCCGTCCGTGCTCAAAAAGGTGGCCGAGCGTCACCGGATTCTGGAGGCGGCTAAATCGTCGGGAGTGCGGCTTCTTCCTGAGCAAGAGACAGAGTTCGCTGAATACAGTCCGCGCCGAATGGAAGAGTATTGCGATCGCGGATGTGGAAGCTGTGCGATGAACGACCAGCGCATCGCGGGCGCGGTGGCCGCGGCACTGCGCTTTCGTGACGGCAAGCACTACCGGCTTCTTGCCTGGTGCATCATGCCCAATCACGTGCACGTCGTTGTACGCCTGCTGCCCGGAACCGATCTGGCGACAGTTTTGAAGACCTGGAAACAGTTTTCGTCGAAGGCCGCCAATCAGGTTCTAGGGAAGAGCTGCCGATTTTGGCAAAAAGAGTACTACGACCGCCTGATCCGCAACGAGCAGGAATTCTCCCGTGCCATCCGGTATGTGGTGGAGAATCCAGTTAAAGCAGGATTAAAGAACTGGCCGTGGGTGTGGTGCGCGGACTCGGAAGTCCGCGCGACAGCCGGCGACGGAGCCAGCGCTACTCCCACCATGCCCCTAAAAGACTCCTGGGCCAAAATCGAAAAGAAAGTAGCGCCGGCTTCCCAGCCGGCTGTAGCGTGGGCCTCCCGGCCCGCGCTCGCTTTCCCGCCCCCCAAAAAGGTAAGACTCTCGACCAAAATCCAAAACAAATCGGGCGCGTAGCGCGACATTCGCGGGAAGAAGCTAAATCCGCACAATCTGCGCCAACGCATCAAAATGCGCATCCCGCGCATACAACACCAGCGAGTGCTGCAACACCAGCGCCGCAATCCACATGTCATTCGTCGGTATCGGCGTTCCCTGCTTGCGCAGTTGCCGATACACGTTCGCATAGTGATGCGTAGTCTGCACATCCGCGTAGAGAATCGCGACACCCGGCTTGAGAAGAAACCTGCGCAGCACCGCCTCGTTCCGCGCCCCCTGCGTACCCACCGCGAATCCGGCGCGCAGTTCACCCACCACAATGAATGGCAGCCAAACTTCGTCGGCTAGCTCCACCGCCTCGATCACAGAAAGGTCGCCCCTGCAAAGGTCTGTGTACCGGTTGGTGTCGAGCGCCAGCCTCATTTTGCGGCCTCGCTACACTCCCGTCTCAGGCGCATCCTCGCGTTCAACGCCACATCTCCTCATCAACCGTGTCTTGCTCTGCAATTGCCCGATCAAAAGCCGGATCTCTCTTCCAGCTTCCTGCAATATCGCTCATATCGCGCTGGCGAACCCGGCTGTCGCACAACCCGAACCCGCGAGCCAAGGCCTCCACCGTCACTTCGTTCAGGCTTTTGCCCTGCTCCCGCGCCTTAACGCGGAGTGCGGCATCCAAATACTCCGGCACATTCCGAATCGTATATTGCATGCACATATTGTAGGCACTGCAGGCACTCAATGCAAGCACGAGGTTCTCGACTCTGTTCCGATCAACCCGCAACCGCCAACGCCTTCCCCCGCTTAAACAACTCGCGAAGCTTCCCAGTCGAGTACGGCGTCTTTCCCAGCGCTTCATCCATCCATCCAGGTAGCTCGACCGCCAGAAACGTAATCTCTCGCCCAACAAACGACGCAACCAGTTTCGGCCGCATTCCCAAGGCAGTGTTGTCTTACATTTCGAAAGCATCGATGCTTCTGCCCAACTCGTCGAACGCCCGCCGCAGGTTGAAGAGGCTCTTCGACCGAATATCCTGAACAGTCTCCTCCGACGCGCTGTGTCCGCCCATGAATGCCCGCTGCTTTACCCGTTTCACAGACGTGCCGATGTTATCGACGCAAACGTATGTGAAGCTCACCGAAAACCCGGCGTCATGCGCCTGCTTCATCTGATCGAATGCGATTGTGCTGCGCAGAGCTGTCTCAGTCGCGAAACTCTGGCCCGCTGCAATGTGGTCCCGGATGAACTTCTCGCAGATTGGCCCTACCTGCTTCCGAATGGAGCCGGGAATGCCAATGTAACTTCCGCCATTCAGCATCGCCGCGTGGTGGTCTGCGTTGAAATAATCGCAGCCAAACGAATCTCCGGGAAACGCGCTCGTCTTCCCGCTACCGGCAGGTCCGGCAACCACGTACATGGTGGGCATCAACTATCCCCCGAAGTCCCGATCGGCACCAGGAACCATGTCGGGGGGCAGATCGTTCCTGAGAAGGTTGCCATCCTTGTCGATGATGCCCAAGGCGATGGCTCGTTCAACCGACCGCTTGATGCGCTTCGCCCCCTCTTCCCGCACCCGCGCCATCACCGCCTCATGCTCGGCCAGAAACTCAGGCGAATACGTCCTCGTGACCTCAGCGGCCTTGGGCGCCACCTTGCGGGCCACCACGGCGCGCTTCTGCACCTTCCGAACCACGGCCCCACTCGCCATCACGCCCTCCTGTTTCCTGAATTCTAGCCCTCAACCGTCCTGAACGAAAGATCACAGCAGTTTGCACAAGACCTCCTGCCTCCGGCGCACCATAGAAACACCCCAACAAGCCGAGGCTTTTTTGATCCCTGTTCCCTGTTCCCTGTTCCCTGATCCCTGTTCCCTGCCTTTCCCACCGTCCCCAATAGCTCACTCCCTCGCAACCAACAATGCGAGGATCAACCCATGTGCAACCAGGCTCAGCCCAAACAAACTCAGCCCAAACAAGCTTCGCCCAAACAAGTCGCAGGCGTTGAAACCCAAATCATCCACGATTGGTTCGGCCGATTCGCCGTTGCTGCGTCCAACTGGCTCGGATCAACCTGGGCATTTGTCGCCGCGGCCGTCATCGTCGTTGTCTGGGCCGCTGTAGGTCCGCTCGTCCATTTCTCGCCAAAGTGGGAGCAGTTCATCTACACAGGCACAGCTCTCGCCACGCTCTTCATGGTCTTTCTTATTCAGAACATGCAGAATCGCGATTCTCGCGCCATCAATCTCAAGCTCAATTAACTCATCCGCGCCATCGACAAAGCCGCAACCAGATGATCGATATCGAGCGGCTTACGGACGCTGAACTGGATGACCTGCAGTCGACCTACGAAAAAGTTAAAACAGCATGGACAGAGCGCTAGGCCCGCCGCCCCGCCGAGCCAGAAGAAAAATAGCGCTTCACAGGAATTGACGCACTTTCAAAATCGCCGCAGGTGCCGACCACGTATTCGCACCTGATCTCTAATCACTAATCACTAATCACTGCCTTACCGCCCAATCACATCCACCGCCACCGTCGCCGTTCGCGGCGGCAGGCACTGCGCGTTATTGCAAGCCTGGTAGTGCAGCTTTGCCTCCACCAGGTGGTTCCCCTTCTCCCCCCGGATGTGCGCGTCAATCGCAAACTCCCCCACATATACGCTCAGCTTGCTCCCCGGATCGTTCGGAAACGCAAACTCCCCACCCCCCGGATACTCCGCCCGCTCCAGTTTCACTCCCGTCCCATCCGGAAACTCCAACGTCGTCGGAATAAGAAACTCATCCTTCGGCACATGCGAATTGATGTGCATCCCCTCGGCAACCCTAAAGTGCAGCTTCACTACCGCCGGCTTCCCCGCATCCACCGTCACCTGCTCGGGATACAAAAACTCCACCGCCCCACCCTTCGCGCTCCCCGCCTGTTCCTGCGCACACATCGCCCACATCGCCAGCACCAGGCCCACAGCCGCACTCGATAGAACTCTCATTCCCAAATCCCGCACCTCACGCCCTCAACAAAGCCGTTTCCACTAACCACTAATTACTAACCACTAATCCCTGCCTCTACATCCCCATCGCCTTCTTGATATTCCCTTCAATCTCGCTCTTCGACGTCAACCCCATCTGCGCCGCCACCACCACTCCGTTGCGGTCCACATAGAACGACATCGGCAGCTCATCCAGCCCACCGTACGCATCGCTCAGCGTCGACCCGTCAATCAGCACCGGGTAAGGAATGTGCATCTTGGTCGTGAACTCCGCAATCTCGTCCTTCTCCTCGCCAAACCGCTTCGCATTGTTGCGATCAATGTCGTCCGCTGAAATCCCCAGCACCTCAAACCCCTGCGGCCCATACTGGTTCCGCAAATCCACCAGCCACGGCGTCTCAATCTTGCATGGAGCGCACCACGTCGCCCAAAAGTTGATCAGCACCGCCTTACCCTTCAGGCTCGCCAGCGACACCTTCTTCCCCGTCACGTCTTCCAGTTCAATCGCCGGCGCCGGCTTGCCCACCAGAGGCGACACATACTCCGGCGGGCCGCCCTGCGGATCGGCTACCAGCATCCCCCGCTCCGCCGATGCCAGCAGCAACTGCGCAGCCTGCTGCCGATACTCAAAGTTCGCCCACCCCGCCCACGCAAACGTTCCCAGGATGAACAAAACCACGCCCAACACCACCGTGTTTCGCTTCACTGCCGACGACACCTCTGCCTATATTGTACGAGGAACACAAACCAAACTTGTACCGCAGGCTTCCTAGCCTGCTGTTGCGCGGGCTTCCCAGCCCGCGCCCGTCTCCCTCCCCGCCATCCCCAAGCTGATACCATCAAAAGCCGATGGACAGCACGCCAAATCCAGCCAGTCTCCAGCCAGCCGCCCTCGTCCGCACCGAGGCCGCCGCGCTCGAAGTCCTCGCCACGCGCCTTGAAGGTCCCATGGCCGCCGACTTCGCCCGAGCCGTCTCGCTCGTCCTCCGCTGCGGTCACGATCGTGGCCGCGTCGTCGTCACCGGCATGGGCAAGAGCGGCATCATCGCTCAAAAGATCGCCGCCACTCTCAGCTCCACCGGCTCCCCCGCGCTCTTCCTTCACCCCGCTGAAGCCGTCCACGGCGACCTCGGCGCTATCATGCCCGGCGACCTCGTCATCGCACTATCCGCCAGCGGAGAAACCGATGAGATCCTCCGCCTCCTCGCCACCCTCAAGCGCAAAGGCGACGCCCTCATCAGCTTCTGTTGTCGCCTCGACTCCACGCTCGCCAAGTCCAGCGATGTCGCTCTCGATTGCAGCGTTGCCCGCGAAGCCTGCGCCCACAACCTTGCCCCCACCGCCTCCACCACCGCCATGCTCGCCCTCGGCGACGCCCTCGCCATCGCCGTCAGCCTGCGCAAGGGCTTCCGCGCCGAAGACTTCGCCGAACTCCACCCCGGCGGCAAACTTGGGCTACGCCTCGCCCTCGTCCGCGACCTCATGCACACTGCCGACGCCATCCCCCTCGTCGCGCCCTCCACTCCCATGACCGACGTCATCTACGAGATGTCATCCAAGAAGCTCGGCATCACCACCGTCCAATCGCAGGGCCGCCTCGCCGGCGTCATCAGCGACGGCGACCTCCGCCGTCTCCTCCAGCGCGAAGGCGGCGCAGCCCTCTCCCGCACCGCTGGCGAAGCCATGAACGCGCATCCCTGCACCATCGCATCGAGCGAACTCGCAGCCAAAGCACTCTCGATCCTCGAAGAGCGCAAGATCACCTCCCTAATCGTCGTCGACCCCGACCACCACGTCGAAGGCGTAGTCCACCTCCACGACCTCTGGGGCGTGGAACTGATCTGAACGTGGTCGGCGCATACCCTGGCGTGATTGCGCCACCTTGAATTTGGAGAGAAGTTGATGCCATTGGAGCTCAAGCGCGTCGCCTATGAAGATCTCAACTCGCGGCAGCAAGAGGGATTCAACTTTCAGAAAGTCTCTGCGGTTCTGGCCGATTTCGGTTATGTAACAATTCGCCTGACCAGCGATTGGAGCGGAGCGGATTTCATCGCACAGCACCTCGACGGAGTCAGTTTCCTCAAGGTGCAACTAAAAGGGCGACTGACATTTGCAAAGAAATATTGTGAAAAAGGCCTATTCATCTGCTTCCGGGATAAGGATCACTGGTATTTGTATCCGCATGATGAAGTGTTGGAGAAGATACTCGAAGAGGGACTACTTACCGGGACCTCGTCTTGGGATCAAAAGGGCGGATATGATTTCCCCTATCTCACCCCGCGGCTGAAGACGGCCTTAAAACCGTATCTCCTGGAAGGGTAGGCACCACGGCCTCCTAACCCTCAATTTCATCGAGATATCGGATCACGATCCGCGTTATCATTACGAGTAGGAGCCGGCCCCATGACCACCCGAATCGTCCGCATCGGAAACACCCTGAGCGTCGAGATTCCCGAGGAATTGGTTACGCAAGCTTCGTTACGTGTTGGCGAACCGGTGGAATGGATCGCTAATGGCGACGGAACCATCTCTCTCGTTCCACACGATAGTCCGGAACACCGCCACATTCGCGCAGGCCTCGCAGAGCTGGCCGGGGGACAGGCGATTTCGAACGAGCGCGTCATGGAATGGCTGGATAGCTGGGGCACGGAGACCGAGCGGCCCGCTCCCCAATGAAGATTCGCTGGTCTCCTACGGCGGTTTCCGACTTGAAATCCATTCGCGATTACATCGCCAAAGACAACCCAACCGCTGCGCGAAAAGTAGCCGCCAGAATCAAGGAAGCCACCAATCGTCTTATGAATTTTCCTTTCTCCGGCAGGGCGGGTCGCGTTCCAGGAACGCGAGAACTCGTCATCCCCGGAACCTCGTATATCGCTGCCTACGCGGTTCACGACGACGGAGTCGAGATTGCTGCCGTATTGCACGGTAAACAAGACTGGCCCGATAGATTCTAGGAAGCAGAACATTCCCATGACTACTCCACACACCGCCCTCATCACCGGCGCATCCTCCGGCTTCGGACTCCTCACCACCATCACCCTCGCGCGTAAGGGCTGGCACGTCATCGCCACCATGCGCGACCTTGCACGACGCGGCCATCTCGACGCTGCTGCCCAATCCGCTGGAGTCGCCGACCGCATCGAAGTCCTCCAGCTCGACGTCACCAACAACGCTCAAATCGCTGCCCTCGCCGCCCTCATCGAACAACGCCCCACCCCGCTCAATGCACTGGTCAATAACGCCGGTTTCGCCATGGCAGGCTTCGCCGCCGACGTCAGCGATCAAGAGCTACGCCGCCAGCTTGACACCAACTTCTTCGCCGCCGCCGCCGTCACCCGCGCCCTCCTGCCCCTGTTCGAACGCCAGCGCTTCGGCCACATCGTCATGGTCTCGTCCATCTCCGGCCGAGTCGCCACGCCCGGCATCAGCAGCTACAACGCCTCCAAGTTCGCGCTCGAGGGCTGGAGCGAGGCGCTCCGCCACGAGCTACGGCCCTCCGGCATCAAGGTCGTGCTCATCGAGCCGGGAGCCTTCGAAACCGACATCTGGACCCGCAACGCCGTCATCAGCGAAGCCACACAGGCCATCGCCGCTGCAGCCGACTCCCCGCGCAAATCCTTGCTCACCCGCTGGCGCGACCGCGTCCAAAGCCGCACCAAACGCGCCGATCCCCAGCTCGTCGCCGACCTCATCGCCGTTATCCTGCGCAACCCCAACCCCAAACTGCGCTACGCCATCGGCACCGATGCGTGGGGCGCCCTGTTCGCGAAAAAGATCCTCCCCGCCGGCATCTTCGAGAACATGGTCTACAAAAACAGCGGCATCGCAAACTAGCCCATCCAGCTTTCCCTCAAAAACAACTTTCCCATCACACCCGTGTTCGTGTAGCTTAAGGTCCGATTCCTGCCCCAGCCTCTCTGGAACAGGAATCAGGAACCAAATATCCCCTTTGGAGAAAAAGAACGATGAAGAACCTCTACATGGTTGCCGCACTTGCCCTCGCCTTTACCGGCGGAGTCGCCGTCGCCGAAGTTCACGACTGGCACGACCTCGACTCTGTCCACCATCATGTTCAGGACGCCATCCACGAGTTGGATCACGCCCGCGCCGCCAACCACTTCGACATGGATGGCCACGGCGAAAAGGCCGCGAGGTTGCTCCACGACGCTGAGCACGAACTTGATCTCGCCGTCCAGGCCGCCCGCCGCCACTGATCCCAGGCAAACTTGTACCGCCGGCTTCCTAGCCGGCTGTTGCGCGGGCTTCCCAGCCCGCGCTCAACTTCACTCTCCCCCCCCGCACCCCAAAAGCCAATTCACCATTCCGGAACATTTAGAATGGATACTACGTTCTAAACGTCATGCGTCCGCCATTTTGCGGGCGGGAAAGTCCGCCACTCCTGTCTATGCATCGTTGGTCAAAGCTCTTCATCCCCACTCTTCGCGAGGCCCCGGCAGACGCCGAAGTGGCCAGCCACAAGTTCCTCCTGCGTTCCGGCTACATCCGCCAGCTAGGCGCCGGCATTTATAGCTACCTTCCCCTCGGCCAGCGATCCCTAAACAAGATCATCGCCATCGTCCGCGAAGAGATGGACACCATCGGCCAGGAGTTCTTCCTTCCCGCCCTTCTGCCGCGCGAGCCATGGGAGCAGTCAGGCCGATGGTCCGTAATGGGCGACAACATGTTCCGCCTCAAAGACCGCAAGGGCGCAGATCTCTGCCTCGGCATGACCCACGAAGAGATCATGACCACCATCGCCCGCAGCGAGCTCCGCAGTTACAAGCAGCTCCCGCAAATCTGGTACCAAATCCAAACCAAATTCCGCGACGAGCCGCGCCCCAAGTCCGGCCTCCTCCGCGTCCGCCAGTTCACCATGAAGGACGCCTACTCCTTCGACATCGACGCCGCCGGCCTCGACAAGAGCTTCGACCTGCACGACGCCGTCTATCGCCGCATCTTCACTCGCTGTGGCCTCAAGTTCGTCGCCGTCGAGGCCGACTCCGGCTCCATGGGCGGCTCGCAGTCACAGGAGTTCATGGTCTACACCGACGCCGGCGAAGACCTCATCGCCAGTTGCCCCGTCTGCGGCTACGCGGCCAACCTCGAGAAAGCGACCTCGCTCCTCGCGCCCGTAACTGAAATGGAGTCCACCGGCGACGGCACACCCGAACTCGTCCACACCCCCGGCTGCGCCGCCATCTCCGACGTTGCGGAGTTCTTCAAAATCTCCCCAGCCTGCGACATCAAGTGCGTCGCCTACATGGCCCTCAAGCGCGGCCCGGCAGGCAAAGATTCATGGCACGGCGTTGCTGCCTTCCTCCGCGGCGACCACCAGGTCAACGAAACCAAGCTCCTCGGCTCAGTCGGCGCAGCGGAACTCCGCACCATGCAGGCTGAAGAGCTTCAACAGTTCTTCAACGGCCCCGCCGGATTCCTCGGCCCCGTCGGACTCAAGCCGGCCTCCGCGCCTCGTGCTGCCGGCCTAACAGTAGTTGTCGACCAATCACTTGAAGGCCGCACCAACCTCGTCGCCGGAGCAAACAAGCTCGACTACCACCTGCGTAACGTCGTCCCCGGCCGCGACTTCTCTTGGACCCTGCTCGCCGACATCCGCAGTGTCAACGAAGGCGAACCCTGCCCCGCAACCACCGCCTCCGGCACTCCTTGCCCCGGCGCCCTCGTCGTCGGCAAAGCCGTCGAAGTCGGACACATCTTCAAACTTGGCTACAAATACACCGAGGCCATGGGCGCGCGTGTCCTCGCCCCCAACGGCAAAGAAGTCACCCCCATCATGGGCAGCTACGGCATCGGTATCGAGCGCATCCTCACCGCCGCCATTGAGTCGTCAAACGACAAGAACGGCTTCTGGCTGCCGCCTTCCATCGCTCCTTTCACCGTCGTCGTCACCGTCACCAACATGTCTGATCCCGCTCTCGCCGCAGCCGGCGAAAAGCTCGCCGAGGAACTCGACGCCCTCGGTCTCGACGTCATCCTTGATGACCGCGACGAACGCGCCGGCGTCAAATTCAAAGATGCGGATCTCATCGGCATTCCCTATCGCATCAACGTCGGCAAAAAAGTCGTCGAAGGCCTGGTCGAGCTATCCACACGCTCCACCTCCAGCAGCGTCGACGCTCCCATCGCAGACGTCGCCGCGCAACTGAAGGCCCGCGTCCAGGAAGAGCTCCTCCTCGAATCCACCGGCCTTTAGCTGAAATCTGCGAAGTGAAATCTGCGAACTGAGAACTACGAACTGTGAACTAAGAACTGTCCTTAGGAGCCCCGATGGCCATCAAAATCAAGTTCGCAATGCCAAAAGGCAAACACCCAAAGCTGAAGCTGGCGTTGGGCATTGTCCTTGCCTTCATTGCGCTCGTCGCCATCGTCGGCTTCTCAATCTTCGGCTTCTACTACATCAAGTACCAGAGCGTCGTCGACGAGCGCCTCAAACAACCCCTCTTCGCCGACACCGCCAAAATCTTCGCTACCCCGCGCGAAGTCCGCCCCGGACAGAAGCTCAGTGTCCGCCTCCTCTCCAACGAACTCCGCGAAGCCGGTTACTCGCCAGATGGTGACTCAAAGCTCTCCCAACTCGGCACATACTCCGAGTCCCCTGCCTCCGTCACCGTACGCCCCGGCCCGCAGTCCTACCACTCCCAGGACGGCGCGGTCATCCACATCTCCCAGGGCGTCGTCGATACCATCACCGACGATCACGGCCAGCCACTCTCCAGCTACGAGCTTGAGCCCCTCCTCATCACCGGCCTCAGCGAAGACGCCAACCGCACAAAGCGCCGTCTCATCACCTACGACGAAATCCCGCCCAACCTCGTCCAGGCCGTCCTCGCCATTGAAGACCGACGCTTCTTTGAGCACAGCGGCGTCAACTACGGCCGCCTCGTCGAAGCCGTCTACCGCGATGTTGTCTCCGGCCGCAAGCAGCAGGGCGGTTCCACTCTCACCATGCAATTGGCGCGCGGTTTCTTCCTCTCTCCTGAAAAGCTCTACACCCGCAAGCTTATTGAAATCGTCATCACCTTCCAGCTCGAACATCGCTTCAGCAAAAAGCAGATCTTCGAGATGTATGCAAATCAAATCAACCTTGGCCAGCGTGGCAGCTTCTCCATCGACGGATTCGGCGAAGCCTCCCAGGCCTACTTCGGAAAAGACATCCACCAGCTCGATCTACCCGAGTGCGCCATGCTCGCCGGCATCATTCAGCGCCCCAACTACTTCAACCCCTACCGCCATCCTGAGCGCACCATCGATCGACGCAACCTCGTCCTCGACTCAATGGTCGAAACCGGCGCAATCACCAAGGATCAGGCCGAACACGCCAAGGCCGCGCCCCTCCATCTCTCCGCCTCCAGCGTCGACGCCAGCGAGGCCCCCTACTTCGTCGACCTCGTCCACGAGCAGTTGAACCAGAAGCTCGGCGAGCGCGACTTCAACCGCGAAGGCCTTCGCATCTACACCTCACTCGACCCCGACCTGCAGCGCTTGGCCACCACCGCCGTCGAAGAGACCATTCCCATCGTCGATGCCCAGATCGACAAGGTCCACGCCAAGGACAAGAAGGCCGGCAAGTCCTACATCTATCCCCAGGTCGCCCTCGTCGCTCTCAATCCTCACACCGGACAGGTCCTCGCCCTCGTCGGCGGAAGAAGCTACGGCGCCAGCCAGGTAAACCACGCCGTCGCCCATCGGCCCAGCGGCTCCATCTTCAAGCCTTTTGTTTACGCTGCTGCCTTTCAAACCACCGCCGAAGGCACCATGTTGCCCGGTCAAACGCAGTTGTTTTCGCCCGTCACCCTCCTCAGCGACGAGCAACGCACCTACAGCGAGGGAACACCCTACGAGTACACGCCGCGCAACTTTGAAGGCGAGTTCTACGGCCAGATGACTGCCCGTCTCGCCCTTCAGCGGTCCGACAACAACGCCACCATCAGCCTCGCCTCCATGGTTGGCTTCGATCGTGTCGCCGCTCTCGCCCGCGAAGCCGGAATCAAATCCGCGCGCGGAACACCTTCCATGGCCATCGGCTCCTACGACGCAACGCCGCTTGACATGGCCGGCGCATATACCATCTTCGCCAACAACGGTCTCCACATCGATCCATGGATGCTGGCCAGCGTCCGCGATCCCAACGGCGACATCATTACCGATTACACCCCGTCAACCAAGCAGGTCCTCGACACGCGCGTTGCCTATTTGACCACCAACATGTTGGAAGCCGTGCTCCAGGGCAACGGCAGCGATCCCTGCACGGTTGGAGGAAGAGATTACTGCGGAACCGGCGCAGGTGTCCGCAACATGGGCTTTACCGCTCCCGCGGCCGGCAAAACCGGCACCGATCACGACGCATGGTTCGCCGGTTTCACCAGCAACCTCATATGCGTAGTCTGGGTTGGCAACGATGACTACACCTCGCTCGATCCAGAAAACCGCGGCCGCATCCAGGGTGCCCACGTCGCCGCGCCCATCTGGGCCGACTTCATGAAGAAGGCCATCCTGCTCCCGCAGTACTCAGATACTCACGGTTTCACACCGCCCGACGGCGTCGAGATCGTCCCCATCGACAAGGCCACCAACCTCCTCAGCGACGCCACCTGCCCCGACAGCTTCGACGCCGCCTTCCTCGATGGCACCGCCCCCACTGAAACCTGTGACCACCCCGCCGACAAACGCAACCTCCTCCAAAAAATCTTCGGCCTCGGCAAAAACTAGCGTCGTGCCTCTATAGCTCGCACCAAAATCAAACTGTCATCCTGAGCGAAGCGCAGCGAAGTCGAAGGATCCGCGGCTGCTTTTGTCGTTGTCTTCTCTCCCTTTCAAAAAGAAACTGTCATCCTGAGCGAAGGTCGCCGCGGCGACCGAAGTCGAAGGACCCGCGGTTGTTCTTCGTTTTCTTATCGCCCGCTCTTCCAATCCTCGCCAGGCACTACAAAGACCGCGCGCAAGCCGGGATGCGCCGCCTCGCGCGATATCATCCTTCGCATGCCCCGCTCGTTCCATTGTGATCCCATGCCCGGACGCAGAAACTTCCTCAAATCCACGGCATCGCTGCTTGCTGCCGCCATCCTCCCGCACGGCGAGGCCGCCACCCTTGAAATCCCCACCACTGCACCCCACGGCATTCTCCTTCCCCCATGGCAGCCCGCCTTCCTCGAGATCCACCACATCGACACGGGTCGCGGCAACTCCACATTTGTAATCGGTCCCGATGGCACCACCTTCCTCATCGACGCCGGCGAAGCGCATAGCGCGGAAAAAACGATGTCCCCTGCCTGCCCCGATGCCAGCCGCAGAGCCGGCGAATGGATCGCGCGCTACGTCCGCCGCCAGCTCCTCCGCATCGGCAACTCCGATCTCGACCTGATGTTCCTCACCCATCTTCATGGCGATCACGTTGGCGAGGTCGCTGCCTCCAGCCCCCAATCTTCGCGCGGCCCCTATCGCCTCACCGGCGCAGCCGACGTAGCAGACGCCATCGCCGTTCGCGAGCTCATCGATCGCGGCTGGCCCGACTACAACTATCCCGCCCCGCCCCGCGACCCAACTTCGCTCAACTACATCGCCCTCGCCAATAGTCTTGCCGCTCGTGGAACGAAACTTCACCAAGCGACTGCCGGATCACTCCAACAGCTTGCCTTGCGCCACGATCCCACCCACTATCCCGCCTTCACTGCTCGCGTTCTCTCAGTGAATGGCGATGTGTGGACCGGCTCCGCCGAAAACGCGAAGCCACACTTTCCGCCCATCCCAGCCCTCGACCCCGCCGCCATGCCCACTGAGAACATGTGCTGCGCATCCATCTTGCTCCAGTACGGCGCATTCCGTTACTACTCCGGCGGTGACCTCACCTGCGATACAGACTACGGTCGCTTCCCCTGGCACGACATCGAATCCCCCGTCGCCCAGGCAGCCGGTCCCGTCGACGTCGCCGTCGCCAATCATCACGGCTACTTCGACGCATGCGGCCCCGCCTTCGTCCGCGCCCTTCAACCGCGCGTCTGGATCATCCCCACCTGGCACATCTCCCACCCCGCCATCAACGTCCTCGCCAACCTCTTCAGCACCGACCTTTATCCCGGCGAACGCTCCGTCTTCGCCACCGGCATCACCCCCGAAGCCCTCCTCACCACCGACCGCTTCTCCAGCCATCTTTCCAGCACCGATGGCCATGTTGTCGTCCGCGTTTCCCCCCAGGGCCGCAACTTCAGCGTCCATGTCATCACCGCCCGCGACGAATCCGGCACCGTCCTCAAGACCTTCGGCCCATTCGCTCTCGGCTACTAGTTCCCATACCCCAGTCCCGGGCCCCAAATCCCTGTTCCCCGTCCGCTGTTCACTGCGAACTGTGAACTGTGAACTGCGAACTGTCTTTCTGGCACCGCTCACACCAGAACGTAACCCGCGCGTCCGGCCCTTGCAGCCGCCGCAAAATCAACTCCCCGCACTTCCTGCACTCCTCGCCCCCGCGCCCATACACCCACACCCGCTCCCTCGGGTCGATTCTGCCCGTCGTCCTCCGGTGCATCCCGCCGTACGTAACCATCGTCTCGCCCGAGTCCTCCAGCACATTCGCTTTCACCAGCCGCACAGACGCCGCAATCAGCGCCTCAATCTCCCCAGGCCTCAAATCCTTTACCTTGCAAAACGGGTTCACTCCCAGCACAAAGCAGATCTCCGACTTGAACTCGTTGCCCACCCCCGCCATCACTTCCTGGTGCAGCAGCACATCCGCAATCGCTTCTGTTCCATGCGCTGCCACGCGCCGCGCAACCTCGTCCGCGTCGAACTTCTCGCTCAGCACATCGATCGTCTGCGGCGGAATCCGAATCGCCCGCTCCAGCTCATGCGCCTTCAGCATCTTCGCCACCGGCACGCGAAACCCCACCGTCACATACTCCGCGTTCTCCAGCACAATCCGCATATCCACGCGCGGCCGCTGCCATCGTTCACCCGGCCTGTAGATATGCCAGCTCCCGTTCATCAGCAGGTGCGTCGCCAGCGTCCCCCCGCCCGAAAACCGAATCAGCAGCCACTTCCCCCGTGACTCCACCTGCTCCACCACCTGCCCGGCGATCGGCTCATCGTCATCCCACCGCGTCAGCAGCGGATACGTCGACCGAAACACCGTCACGGGTTTCCCAATCAGCGCCCGCCCCATCGCCCGAGCCGTACGAAAAATTGTGTCGCCCTCTGGCACGCTCTAGTGCACCTCGCCGCTCGCCTGTTGCGCCTCGCGTTGCCCAATCGCCAGCGGAATCCTCCGCAGATGCATCCCCAGCGGCCCCGGATGAAACCCCGCATCCATCAGGAATCGTGCCATCGGATGTGCCGCCACCGGCTGCCCGTTGATCGTCGTAATCAGCACGCCCTCATGGTTGTTCCCACGCATCCTTTGCTGTCCCCGCCCGCAAATAAAATGCGCCAACCCCGCCGCCGTCTGCGACCGCTCCGGCTCCTCCCCGGGCAAAAAAATCAGCAGGTTCGGATTCCCGCGCCTCAGCCATGCCACCAACTGTCCGTTGCGCAGAATCACCTCCGCATACGACGCACGCGTCAGCACCCGCGGCGCGCTCTCTGCGTCCTCCTCGGCCACCGGCAACTCCGGCCAACGCAGCACCGACCCATAAGGATTCGCCGGATCGCTCGCCGCCAACTGCACAAACTCCGGCTTCTCCTCCGGCGGCGCGTTCCTCAACTGCCTCAACAAATCAACCGCCGCCGGCAGCGCAAACTGCGTTGCCCCCAGCCCCGCCACAAAATACCCGCGCCGTATCCGCCCACTCTCTTCCAGCGCCTTCAGCACGTCGTACACCGCGCTGAATCCTCCCGGCACATTCTCCGCCGCAACCGACTCCCGCATCAGCACACCATACCGGCTCAGCAATTGCAGCGCCAGCGCATGACTCGCCTCCGTCGCCGTCGCCCCAACCCTGTTTTGAAAGGGCACGCCTTTAGCCGTGCCAGTTGCTTGCCCAATTGCTGAGGGCTTTAGCCCCTGAGGGAGGGTTCCGCGTGCGGCATCTGAATCACATCGCACCGGCACCATCGACCACCGCCCCTGCGCCGTCGGCGGCGTCGTCTTCCGCGACCGAAACACCATCCCCGTCTGCGCTCGCCTTTGGTTCCTTGCCGCCTCCGGCCGCGCGATATAAGCCCGCAGCGCATGCAGCGAATCGTTCGTGATCAGCCCACGCCACACCAGGCTCCACAACGCATCAATCGTCTCGCCTGGGAACCCCCTGTCTCCTTGCGAGCCGCCGCCAACTGCCTCGTGCAGCGCATCAAAAAAGCTCGCCCCCGAAGACTCCAGCACCGCCAGCAGCTTCTCCTCCCGTTCTTTCAGCGGCTCCGGCTGCGGCCTCGGCTGCGCCAGCAGCGGCATCTGGTCCGCAAGAAACAGCGCAATCCTTCCATCGCGTTCGCCAATCGGCTCCACCCCCGCCCACGTCACCTCGCCCGCCGCAATCAGCGTATCCAGCCCGCCCGGCGCATACTCCCCAATCCGCGCCGGCAAGATCCCGCTTTCCACCAGCGACGCCGTCAGCGGCGCACCCTGCAAGCTCTCAATCGCATCCAGCAGCGCATCCAGGTTCGCCCCGCGCCGCGGCGTCAACACACCCTGCCAGTGCGTAAGGAACCGCGCCAGCGTGTGCTGTTCCACCGGCTCCACTTCCCTCCGCAGCCGCGCCAGCGACTTCCGCCTTATCAGCCGCAGCATCTCCGCATCGCACCACTCGCGATGAATTCCGCCCGGTATGAACCCGCCCTCCAGCACTCGCCCCTCATGCGCCAGTTGACGCAGAGCGCTCTCCACAGCCGCCGTGTCCAGCGCAAACCGCTCTGCCACGACACGGAGCGTGAACGGCCCATGCGTCCGCGCATATCGCCGTACCAGTTCCAGCACCGGCTGCACCACCGGCTCCAACAGCGCCGCCGCCAGCCCCGGCGCCAGCGGAATCCCCAACCCATCCCGATACCGCGCCGCATCCTCCGCCGCAATCAGCCTCCGCTCGCCCGCAATGCGCAGCTCCAGCAACCGCCGCCCCCTCACCAGCCTCTCCACGTGCGTCAGCAAATCAGGCGATTCCACACGCCGCGCCAGTTCATCGCGCGACAAATCTCCCAGCCGCAAACACAGATCGTGAATCCCATCCGCCGACCGCGCTCTGTACGTCTCCTTCAGGCACTGCGCGATCTCCTCGACCTCTGCAATCGCATCCGCGTCCAACAGCTCGCGCAGATCCGCCTCGCCCAGCAACTCACGCAACTGCTCCTGATCGATCGTCAGTGCCTGCGCGCGCCTCTCCGCCAACGGAGCATCGCCGTCATACAGGAAATTTGCCACGTAGCTGAACAGCAGCGAAGCCGCAAACGGCGAAGGCTTCCTCGTCTCCACCACGTGCACGCGCAACTGCCTCTGTTCCACCGCCCGCAGCGTCTCCACCAGCGCCGGCATGTCAAACACATCGCGCAGGCACTCGCGATACGCCTCCAGCAGCAGTGGAAACTTCGGATACCGCGATGCCACGCTCAATAGGTCATACGACCTCTTCCGCAACTGCCACAGCGGCGACCGCGCATCCGCCCTCCGTCTCGGCAGCAACAGCGCTCGTCCCGCCGCCTCGCGAAATCGCCCTGCAAACAACGCCGTCGTGCCCAGTTGCCTGAGAACCAGCGCCGTAGCTTCGCCGGGCTCCACCATGAACCAGTCCACATCAGGCGGCTCATCCGTGTCCGGAAAGCGCAGCACAAACCCGTCGTCAGACCACAGTGTCTCTACCTCCGGCCCGCCCGCCGCGCGAATCCGCGCGCTCACCGCCATCGCCCACGGAATATGAATCCGACTCCCAAACGGCGTCAGCACGCATACACGCCAATCGCCCAGCTCGTCGCGGCACCGCTCAATCACCACCGTGCGATCGTCAGGCACCACGCCCGTCGCTTCTTCCTGATCCGCCAGAAAGTGCATCAGGTTCTCCGCCGCCCCCGGATCGAGATCGTGCTCGCTCACCAGTCGCGTGAGCGCCGCCGGCTTCGGCACCGCGCGCAGCTCGCGCACCAGCGCACCAATCCGCCGCCCAAACTCCAGCGGCCTGCCCGGCCCATCGCCCTTCCAGAACGGCATCTTCCCCGGCTCGCCCGGCGCAGGCGTCACCAGCACACGGTCATGCGTAATGTCTTCGATCCGCCACGTCGACGCGCCCAGAATGAACGTCTCGCCCGGATGGCTCTCAAACACCATCTCCTCATCGAGCTCGCCCACGCGCACCGACTTCCCCTCGCTGTGCGCCAGAAACACGCCATACAAACCGCGATCCGGAATGGTTCCTGCATTCAGAATCGCCAGCCGCGCCGCGCCGTCCCGCGCCGTCACCACGTTGCGAATCCGATCCCAATTCAATCGTGGACGCAACTCCGCAAACTCATCCGACGGATAGCGCCCGCTCAACAAATCCAGCACTCCTTCAAACGTCCCCCGCGTCAGCCCCGCAAACGGCGCAGCCCGCCGCACCAGCGCATACAGCGCATCGACGCTAACTTCCGGTTTGTTGCGATCATCCCGGTTCCGCGCCGCATCCCACTCATCAAAACTCAACTCCGCGGCATCCGTCGGATCCTCCACCCCAGCCAAAATCTCCGGGTGCCCCATCCTAGCGACGTTTTTGTTTCTGTCGCTAGGGTGGGAGTGATCAAATCTCAACTGCGCAAGGCCCTCCTTCTTCGTGCCTTTTCTGACCCTTGATCTCTGATCTCTGATCTCTTGCCTTCCCGGCGGACTCGCCACAATCGCCACCAACTGCTGCGCAAGCACATCCAGTGGGTTCCGCGGATACCGCGTCGACTCAATGTGCCCCTCGTGCATCGCGCGCGTCACCGCCGCACATGCCACCAGGTCGGCGCGATACTTCGGAAACAGAATCCCCTCGCTTACCGCATCAACGTGATGCCCCGCGCGCCCGATCCGCTGCATCCCGCTCGCCACAGACGGCGGCGCTTCAATCTGGATCACCAAATCCACCGCGCCCATATCGATCCCGAGTTCCAGCGTCGAAGTCGCACACAACGCGCGAATCTGCCCCGCCTTCAGTTGCTCTTCAATCACTGTCCGCTGCGCCGCTGCCAGCGATCCATGATGCGCTCGCGCAATCGGCTCCCCCGCCAGCTCATTCAGCGCGCCGGCCAACCGCTCCGCCACCTGCCTGCTGTTTACAAACAGAATCGTCGAGGTCCGCTGGCGAATAATCTCCAGCAGACGCGGATGAATCGCATTCCAGATCGAAACCCGCTTCGGCGTCTGCGATGCCGGCCCGGAAGGAATCTCCTCCATCTGCCCCAGCCGCGCCATGTCCTCCACCGGCACTTCAATCCGCAGCTTCAGCTGCTTCCGCGCGCTAGCATTCACAATCGTCACCGGCCGATACCGAATCTCCCCCGACTCAACAACGCCCGCGCTCCAATCGTCCGCACCCTCACCTACAACGCTCCTGTCTGTACTTCCATCTGTCTGCGAATGCAAAACGCTGTCATCCTGAGCGGAGGTCGCCGCGGCGACCGTAGTCGAAGGACCTGCGGTTGTTTGTTCTTGCAAAGCCGGGTGCCCCACCCTCGCGACGTCTATGTTTTTGTCGCTAGGGTGGGAGTCGACGATGTTTGAAACGCTATCCAAAATCTCGGACTCAGTCCCTGTTCCCTGTTCCCTGTTCCCTGTTCCCTGCTTTTCTGACCCCTGAACCCTGAACCCTGAACCCTCGACCTCCACTCCTCCCAAAAACCGCGCCACCTCCTCCAGCGGTCTCTGCGTAGCCGAAAGCCCAATCCTCTGCAGCCGACGCCCCGTCAGCGCCTCCAGCCGTTCCAGCGTCAGCGCCATATGCGCCCCGCGCTTGGTCGGCACCAGCGCATGAATCTCATCGATGATCACCGTATCCACCGAACGCAGCGCTTCCGAAGCCTGCGAAGTCAGCAGCAGATACAGGCTCTCGGGCGTAGTGATCAGAATGTCTGCCGGATGCCGCGCAAACCGCGCCCGTTCCCGATGCGGCGTATCCCCCGTACGCACATGGATCGTCGCCTCGCGAAATGGCACCCCCATCCGCCGCGCCATGTTCGCCATCCCCGCCAGCGGCGACCTCAGGTTCCGCTCCACGTCCACCGCCAGCGCCTTCAGCGGCGACACATACACCACCCTGCACGCCTCCCTGGCTGCGCCCGAGTCCCTGGTCCCTAGTCCCGCAGTCGCTAGTCTCTCGTTCCTTTCTCCCTCCTCCCTTTTCCCTATTCCCTGCCTTTCTGACCCCTGCCCCCTGAACCCTGAACCCTGTCCCAGCATCAACCTGTCCAGGCACCACAAAAATGCCGTAAGCGTCTTGCCCGTCCCCGTCGGCGCAAGAATCAGCGCGCTCTCCCCCCGCGCAATCACCGGCCATCCCAGCCGTTGTGGCTGAGTCGGCGCATCAAACACCGCCCTGAACCACGCCGCCGTCACCGGATGAAACACATCCAGCCCATCCCCAGCGGCCCCAGCCACAATCGGCTCGTCTCCGGCAGTTCTCAAATTGTCTTTGCGATCACGCACAGTGCTCTGAGAATACCGCACACCCCGGCGAAGAGGAAGCGAAGACGTGCAGGTCGTTTAAACTCGACCCCGGCCTCTCACCTCCCGGCAGTCACTTTCTTCGCGGGAGCGCTCCTTGGAGTCTCCACAAAGGCCTTCCGGCTGACAAGCCGATATTTCCCGTTCGAGAAGTGATAAACCTCTGACCAGTTCTCCGGCTTCGTCGCCATTCCGGAGGCTGCGCCCGTTCGACCCCGTGAGATGACCTCAATGTCGAAGAACTTGGGTTCTTGAGGTTTGTCTTCGAGAAGCCCGTCATTCATGCCTATGAACCGAAAGGCCGCAGCATTGCGATAAATTGCTAGGTGCCCTGGTTCGTTTGGATCGACAGCACTGATGTCGTCTTCCTCGTCTCTCAGGCTCCAAACCACATCGAATGGGGATCCCACCGGCAACGCGAGACTCTGATGCGAAGTTGAATAGCCTTGGCCGGTGTCTCGATCCAAGATTAGAACCCCATATTGCTCCGGGCCTGCCTTCACCAGGCTCACATCTGGAGGGGCTCCAAAGCCACCAAAGAAGCCAATTGCCGGATTCGCACTTACCAGTGTCCACTTTCCCTTTTCCAAACGAAACTTTCCTGCTCCGATCGCCATTGGGCATGCGTGGCAGGCGTAGTCGCCCACTCCAGGACCCGGAATCGGATTGGAAAATGCGGCAACATACGTCACCGACGCATCCCCCTCGGCCACTTCTGCCAAGAGAATCAACGAAACAGAAACGGACTCCCCGCCACTATGGCAATCCCAATCCTCATTCCCGCCGTTCTTCAATTGTTCCGCAGTGCACTCCCACTTGGCTGTCTTCGTTGCTGGATCATACCCCTTGTAAATCCGGCTCAGGGCCTCATCGGTCGTGAGGGGCGGCTGGCCCAGTGCTGAGTTGAAAACGAGAAATAGCATGAACGAGAAGATCATCCGGTCCACTCAATAACTCCTGGCTGCCCATAATACCGCCGACCGCATTGAAGCCATTAAATTTCTAGCGTCGGAAACTCGCTAATCACCCGCGAGATACCCTGAAACCAACCTGCCACTGCGCCGCACCCCCACCCGCTCACTTTCAAAACTGTCACAATCCCGTAAATCCCCCCCCAAATCAATGGTTCAATCGAAGACATTCCTCCCGGCCCCGCATCTAGTAAGCTGAAACACCCCGAGGCCCCATGCGCACCAGCCTGGCAACCCTGATCGACGACTTCCGCCGCACCGGCCGCGACATCGCCGTCGTCCGCTATCAGGGCAACCGCCGCCGCGTCACCACCTACGCCCAGCTCGCCTCCCTCGCCGGCCGCTTCGCCACCCTCCTCGTCCAGCGCGGCATCGGCCCCGGCGACCGCGTCCTCATCTGGGGTGAAAGCAGCGCCGAGTGGATCGCCGTCTTCCACGGCTGCCTTCTGCGTGGCGTCCTCGCCGTCCCCCTCGACGCTGCCGGCGCAGCCGACTTCGCTGCCCGCGTCGCCGCCGATGTCAGCCCCAAACTCGCAGTCGGCGACATGGTCCTCCTCAGCCAGCTCCCGGTTGACTCCCTGCCTCCCGTCAACGCACGCATCGCCTTTCAAGACCTGCTCTCTGTCCTTCCCACCGAAGAAACCGGTCCCGTCCCCGGCCTCAATGAGAAAACGCCCCTTGAAATCCTCTTCACCTCCGGCACCACCGGCGAACCAAAAGGCATTGTCCTCACCCACGGCAACGTCCTCGCCAGCATTGGCCCCATCGAAGAGTCATCGCAGCCGTACATGCGCTATGAGCGCATCATCCATCCCTTCCGCATCCTGCTCACGCTGCCCCTGAGCCATGTCTTCGGCCAGATGTTGGGACTCTGGGTCCCCAACATCTACCGCGCCGAGCTTCATCTGGAAAGCCGTCCCGCCGCGCCGCGCCTCGTCGAAACCATTCGCCGCGAGCGAATCTCCGTCCTTGCCGCCGTCCCCCGCGTCGTCGCCCTCCTCAAGACTCATCTTGAATCCAACATCTCCGGCCTCGCCGAGCTCGCCATCAGCCCCAAAGTCATGGCCGCCGGCGTCCCACTCCCACTGCGCTGGTGGCGCTTCCGCCGGGTGCATCGCGCCTTCGGCCTCAAGTTCTGGGCCATCGTCTGCGGCGGCGGCGCGCTGCTTCCCGCGGTAGAGAGATTCTGGAACGCCGTCGGCCTCGTCCTCGTTCAGGGTTACGGCATGACGGAATCCACCGCCATGATCACGCTCAACCATCCCTTCCACGTTGCCGAGGGCACCATTGGCAAGCCCGTTGCAGGCCGCGAAGTCAAGCTCGGCCCCGATGGCGAAGTTCTCGTCCGCGGAGCCGCCATCTCATCCGCCACATGGTCCGGCGGAGAGTTGCATCAACGCGCCGACGATTGGCTGGCGACCGGCGATCTTGCCAAGCTCGACTCCGACGGCGATCTGCTCTTCCTTGGCCGCAAGAGCGAAGTCATCGTCACCGCCGCCGGCCTCAATATCCACCCCGAAGACCTTGAAGCAGCCATCGAACTACAGCCTGGTGTCAGCGCCTGCGCCGTCGTCCCCGTCGAGACGGCCTCCGGCACCGAGCCATGTGCCGTGCTCGCCATGCGCGGCCCCAGCGACCAGGCCGCCGCGGCCATCCAGAACGCCAACAAAAGGCTGGCGGAGTTCCAACACCTGAGCCGCTGGGTCCTCTGGCCTGAACCCGATCTGCCCCGAACCTCTTCCGGCAAGATCCGCCGCAAAGTCGTATCCGAATGGCTGAACCATCTACAGGCCGCCAGCACCGGCAACCACCACAACACCGCAGCAGCATTCGGCGCAGCCTCTGACTGGCTTCTCGCACTCATCACTCAAATCTCCGGACAAGCTCCACCCGGAGTCGGCGACAACCTCCACCTCGTCGAAGATCTCCACCTCGACAGCCTCGGTCGCGTTCAGCTTGCTGCCGCCATCGAAGACCGCCTCGGCATCGCCACCGAAAATGGCCTGCTCGATCAGGCGCAGACCCTCGGCGACCTCCGCCATCTAATCGCTGCCAGCACCGAAACCCCAGCCTCCGCAACTCCGCCCTCCGCCAAAATCTCCCCCGTTCTCGCTACCGAAGGCTCCAAACCCCAGACCCTGGGCCCTAAACCCCACATCCCAGACCCCAAACCCGATACCCCAGACCTCGCCGTTACCGCCGCCCCGCCCACCCCCGGCACCTACATCTACCCGCACTGGCCGTGGTGGGCGCCCATCCGCGCTCTCCGCTCCGCCTTCATGGAAGCAGTCATGATTCCTCTCGTGGCTCTCCTCACCAAGCCGGCAGTTCTCCGCGATTCCGACGCTGCCCTCAATCCAAACGAGCCCATGCTCATCATCGCCAACCACGTCACCCAGTACGATGGCCCATTCGTCGCCTACGCACTCCCCGGCCCAATCCGCCACCGTCTCGCCGCCGCCATGGCCGGCGAAATGCTCGAAGACTTCCGCCACTTCCGCAACCCCAACGTTGGCCCGCGCTATCACCACTTCGATCTTCTCGGCCCTATCAAGTACTTCCTCGCCACGCTCCTCTTCAACGTCTTCCCCCTGCCCCGCGTGCGCGACTTCCAACGCAGCTTTGCCCACGCCGGTGAAGCGCTCGACCATGGCTTCAACGTTTTGATCTTCCCCGAAGGTCAGCTTTCCGAAGCAGGAAAGCTCGCCCGCTTCCGCTCCGGCATCGGCTTGCTTGTCAAGGAATCCGGCGTCCCCGTGCTGCCCATCGCCCTGCGCGGCCTCGGCGAAATGAAAACCCGTCAGATCGGCTGGTTCCGCTCTGGGAGTCTCTCCATCCGCGTCGGCAAGCCCATGCGCTTCTCCCCGCTCGACAACGAATCCGCCATCACCGCAAGGCTACACGCCGAAGTGGAGTCACTGCTCGAACGAGACTGAGGCACTCAGAGAATCGGACAAAGCCCAGAGAAACATTGGATTCCTCGGGACTCGCCGGATACCATTGGATATGCCACCGGCCTTGGAGGTTCTATGCAGTCGAAAGACAAGATCTTGACGAACAAGCAGGGCGACGAACCGATTCTCTCCGCCCCTCCCAAGGACTGGTCCGTCTACCTGACTACGAACGCCATCGCCTCGGATGGGTTCATGGACGGAGTCGAAGATCTGCCTATTGACGAGAAGGATTCGCTGGAAGCCAGCAGCTAGTAGCTAGCAGTTGGAAGCTGTTCTTCAGTTCGCCTGCCGCGGCCTGAAGTGGCACGTCCCCCCCGCCAGCACCGATGTCCATATCGACCCATCCGCCGGCTGCTCACTCGATCCCAGAAACAGCACCCCATCCGGCGCCAGCAGCTTGTGCACATTGGCCAGCAGCGTCTTTCGCGTCTCCTGCGAAAAGTACAGCATCACATTGCGCAGAAAGATCACATCGAACCGGTCGTCCATTCGATTGAACGGTAACTGCGGCCCGCACAGATTCGCCTGCCTGAAGTTGCACAGCTTCTTGATCTCCGGCTTTACCACCCAATCCTCCCCATGATGGTCAAAGTAGCGCACTACAAAACGCGCCGGCAGCCCCCGGTTCATCTCGATGCGGTGATAGGTCCCCGTCTGCGCCCGCGCCACCACCTCCGCTGCGATATCCGTGCCCTCAATGCGAATACTCCAGCCCGCCAGCAGCGGAAAATGTTCCGCCATCAGCATCCCCAGGCTGTATCCCTCCTGACCCGTCGAGCAAGCCGCGCTCCAGTAGCGCAAACTGCGCCTATGCCTCCTCGCTTCAATCAGCTTCGGCAGCAGCTCCGTCCGCAATAGCTCAAACGGACGCGTATCGCGAAAAAAACTCGTCTCGTTGATCGTCATTGCCTCGGCAATCGACCGCTCCAGAAACGGGTCCTTCCGCCGCTTCAGCAGGCTCACGAGCTCATCCAGATGGCTCAGTCCCTGGTTGCGCAGCACCTTCGTCAACCGCGTCTCAAACAGATAGTCGCGGGACGGATCGAGCACATTCTGCGAGAGGCCATACACCAGTTGGCGCAGATAAGGGTAGTCGACATTGGTCAGCAATTCCATCCCTACACCGCTTCCCGCAACTCGCGGGATTCCGCCCGTTGCCTGCTGCACAGCCGCAGGATCTCGGGTGCAATCGCTTCCAGCGTCAGCACTCGTTGCGCCAGCCCCGCATTCGTCACCGCTCCCGGCATACCCCACACAATGCTGCTCGCCTGGTCCTGCGCAATTACCACGCCTCCGCCCGCGCGAATCACCCTGCTGCCCTGCATTCCATCCGCGCCCATGCCTGTCAGCACCACCGCAAGCACCGCCGAGCCGTACACGGCTACTGCCGACCGAAACAACACATCCACTGCCGGCCGGCAATGATTCTCCATCGGACCTTGCGTCAGGTGCACCGTCGCCCTCTGCCCGCCCTGCGCCGCAGCCCGCGCTTCCATGTGCCAGTTCCCGCGCGCGATGTAAATTGTTCCCGCCCTCACCGGGTCGCCTTCCACTGCCTCCAGTGCGCGCAACCGGCAATGCCCGTCCAGCCGTTCCGCAAACAGCCGCGTAAACAGCTCCGGCATATGCTGAACAACTAGAACAGGCAGCGGAAAACTTTCCGGCAAAGCCGACAACACTGTATCCAGCGCAGCCGGCCCTCCGGTCGAAGCTCCAATCACCAGCACCATCGGCTGCGTCATAATTGCCTGGCTGCGCGGCGGCACTTCGATCAGTGACATAAGCCCAACCTGGCCCCCTCCCGCAAACTCTCCGCGCAATCCCCCATTCCAGCCGCCAGGTTGCACCCTCGCCAGAACTCCACTCCCCCCATTCGCCGCTCGATTCGTCAGTGCATGCATCTTCGGCCCCAATTCCTGTGCCAGCTTCTTCGTTGCTTCCTCGCGGCTCGCCTCGCCCGTCGGCTTCGCCACATAGTCCGATGCCCCCGCCGCCAGCGCGTCCAGCGTTACCCGCGCACCACGCTGCGTCAGCGAACTGCACATCACAACCGGCATCTTGTGCCCTCGCGCGCGAAGTTGCTTCAGTGTCAACAGCCCGTCCATCACCGGCATCTCAACATCCAGCAGAACAAGGTCGGGCTTGAGCACCTCTACGCTCGATAGCGCCGATGCCCCATCCGCCGCGGTCCCCGCCACCTCAAACCCCGGGTCCGTCGAAACCACAGTGCGCAGCAGACTTCGCATCACTGCTGAGTCGTCCACGATGAGAATCCGCTTGGGGCCACCAGCCGTCATCCCTCAGACCTCCACCAGGTCCATCAAAGCCAGCTTCTCCGTCAATCCTTCCTCATCGAACGGCTTCATCAAATATTCATCGGCGCCGGCGTCCAGCGCCCGCAGAATAAACTCGTTCTCCGCCTCCGTCGTCACCATCATCGCCTTCACGCCGTCGAATCCCTCCGCACGCAATCCCTGCAACATCTCCAGCCCGTTCATCACCGGCATGTTCCAGTCCACCAGCACCAGGTCGAACTCCGGCCCGGCCCTCATCTTTTCCAGGCCCGCTTGCCCGTCACCCGCCTCATCGCACTCGAAGCCCATCCCCTGCAGCATGCCCCGCAGCAGGCCTCGAACAAACCGGGAATCATCCACAATCAGTGCTCGCATCGCCTTCTCCGTACCCTAAGAGCTTGCCCGCAATCGTCAGGCTGCTGCCCTTCCGCTCAAGCGCATCGGGTCCAGATTCTCAGGGTCCAGCATCACCAGCAGGCTGTCCTTCAGCTTGTAAGCCCCCGCAAACAACGCCCGCCGCCGCTCATCCATAATCGATGGATTCGGCTCATACGCCGACAACGAAGCCGTCAGCACCTCGCCAACCGAATCCACCAGAAGTCCAATCGTCCCGCTCGAATTCTCCAGCACCAAAATGTCTTGCAGCCCCTCCCTGGGAGGCATTCCCAGCAGTTGACGCAGGCTCACCGTTGTCAGCACGTCTCCGCGATAGTGCACCAGCCCTCCCACAAATCCCGGCGCCAAAGGCACCGGTTGTGGCCTCGCTTTGCCCACGATCTCCAGAATGTGCGTGATCGGAACTCCGTACAACCCGGGCCCCACGCGAACGCTGCACATCTCCACTTGCGTTTCCCCCTGCATCTCCACCGCCTTCTCGCGGCGGGAGAGTCCGCTGCCTGCTGCACTCATCGCGTAACCTCCGCAATCTGGCGCCAACCATTCCCGGCCTGCTCTTCCACTGGAAGCGGCGCAACCCCACCCAAATCCACTACGCCCGTCACGCGATTCTTCAGCAGCGTCACGCCCGCTGCCTGCTTGCTGGTCCCCGCTTCAAACAGATCGCCGCCCCCCGCCACGTCCAGCACATGCGACACAGCAATGCCCACCTGGCGATTCCCCTCCCTGCAAACCACCACGATGATCTGCGCCTCCGGATCGTGCTGTACCGCTGCCAATACACCACCCGAATCCTCTACCGGCAGCAGTTGCCCTTCAAAGTTCAGCACCGGCCTGTAGCCGATGTACTCGATCCGCGAAACCTTCAGTTGCTCGATCCGAAGAACATCGGCCAATGGCACCGCCGCCTTGCGCTCCGCTGACTCCACCAGCAGGTAGTCCATGTTCTTGCCTGCCAGCTCGTCGCACTCCTCTTCGTCCGCCGGCGATCTTCCCTCTTCGCTGCTCAGCGTCACCCCCGCCTTAACCGCGATCGCTCCAGGATCGAGTATCAGAGCCAGTTCCGCGTTGCCAAGTACCGTCGCCCCAGAGTAGACACCGATGCTCTTCAGCACCGCCGAAAGCGGCTTCACCACAATCTCCTCCGGATCGGCCAGCCCATCCACCACCAACCCGAACCGGCGTCCATCCGCGTTCAACACCGCGATAAAGTTGTCCCGCTCCGTCACCGGCCTGTGTTTCCCATCCGGCATCAGCAGCCGGTCCAGAAACACCAGCGGCAAAAGCTTTCCGCGAAGCCGATAGAGCGGCGCGCCCTCTATCCACTCGATTGCGCTCGCCGCCTGCTCTGGCGCAACATGCACCAACTCCAGCAGCGCTCCCTGTGGCACTGCAAAACTCTGCTCCACGCTGTGCACAATCAGCGCCGGAATAATCGCCAGCGTCAGCGGAATCCGCAGCCGCAGCGTCGTCCCCTTGCCCGGCTTCGAATCGATCTCCACCTTCCCGCCGATCCTCTCCACGTTCGTCCGAACCACGTCCATCCCCACGCCGCGGCCGCTCACATTGGTCACAGCCGCCGCCGTCGAGAAGCCCGGTACAAAGATCAACTGCAACAGCTCCCGCTCCCCGAGCCGGTCCGCGCGCTCGTGTGAAATCAATCCCCGCTCGATCGCCTTCGCCCGCACCTTGTCCACCGCGATCCCCGCCCCATCGTCCGCCACTTCGATGATCACGTGGCTGCCTTCCTGCACCGCGCGCAGCTTCAGCGTCCCCTCCGGATCCTTGCCCGAAGCTTCCCGCACATCCGGATCTTCAATCCCATGGTCAAGCGAGTTGCGCACCGCATGCGTCAACGGATCCTTGATCGCCTCCAGCAGGCTCTTGTCGAGTTCCGTCTCCTGCCCCTCCATCTCCAGACGCACCCGCTTGCCCAGCGACTGGCTCAGATCGCGAACAATGCGCGGCATCTTCGAGAAGATATTCGACACCGGCTGCATCCGCGCCTTCATCACCGACTCGCGCAAATCCGACGTCACCATGTCCAGCCGTCGAGACAGCATCGTCAGATTTGGCTGCCCCGAGGTCGCCTGCAGCACCTGGTTACGCGTCAGCACCAACTCCCCCACCAGGTTCATCATCCGATTCAAAAGCGTCACATCCACCCGCAGCGTGCTCTCCACCGCCGCACTCGCTTGAACGCTCTTCGCCTTACCCGGCCCTGCACCCCGATCCTTGTCCTTCCTTTCCTGTTCCCTCCCGTCCTTCTCATCCAGGCGTTGCCCGTCACTGCCCTGCTTCTCTTTCGCCACCGGCTCTGCCGCCATTGGCACGGCCGCTTCCTGTCCCGTTCCAAGCTCCGCCGCAGCCGCATCACTCTCCGCTTTTGCTGCATGCGCATCCATTTCTGCCGTTCCCGCCCATTGACCGGCTCGCCCGCGGCCCCATTGCGCCGCCACCGCCGGAACCTGCAACTCCTCCAGCCGCTCAATCAAAACCGCATCCGTGTCTTCGCCCTCGCTGGCTTCAGTCTCAATCGACCGCAGAATCGAACGCAGCCCATCCTGCAACTGCAACAGCCCCGTGATCACCGGACCATCCGCCGACAGCTTGCCCTCGCGTAAAAGCCCCAGCAGGTTCTCGCCTGAGTGCGCCAGCTTCTCCAGCCGCTTGAAACCAAGAAACCCCGTCGTCCCCTTGATCGTGTGCACCGTGCGGAAGATCTCCGCCAACAGCCCCGTATCCGACGGCTTCACCTCCAACTCCGTCAAGCACCGCTCCATCCGGTCCAGGCCTTCCTGGCTCTCGATCAGAAACTCCCTCGTCAGATCATCCATTGCACACCCACGTTCGCCCGTACATTGGCCAAACTTGATCTCAACCAAACCCCGCACACCGGACGACCAAGCCATCGGCCAAGCCGAGAATCCGCCGCGCCGGCGCACTCGGGCCGTTAGGGCCTTTATCGGAAACTTCAGCCTCAACTTGAGCAGCTGGCCCCAGCACCGCTTCTCCGATGACGGAATTTGAAGCGCCCCTTCACAGTTTGCAGAAAACTCCACTGAACTCAGGCTTTGAAAGGGCACGACTTTAGTCGTGCCGGGAAAGGCTTCAAAAATGAGCGCGGCTTCAGCCGCTGAGGGATGTCCTCCAAGCACTGGCACCGAATAATAGGCCTGTTTCTGCAAACTGTTCCGCCCGAACAACCCCGCCGCAACATGAGCGTGGCTTTTCCCCTCAGGATTTGCATCTCGTCAAGCCGTCTCACCGCTCCTATACACATCCCCCTGCCATGCTTTAGCCTCAGAATTCACTCATTTCGCGCTTGGGAAATCAAATGACCCCTGAAAACACGCCCGCCCCCGCCATCGACCCCACCCTCGCCGAGCTCCTCGCCAGCGCCGAGCAGGCTGCACAGCACTCCTACTCGCCCTACTCCGGCTTCCGCGTCGGCGCAGCCCTCCGCCTCGCCACCGGAGAAATCGTCACCGGCACCAACGTCGAAAACGTCAGCTACGGCCTCACCATCTGTGCTGAGCGTGCCGCCCTCGTCCGCGCCGTCGCCCAATTCGGCCCAGCCGTCCGCATCGCCGCCGTCGCCGTCGCCAATCTCAACAACTCCCCCAGCCCGCCCTGTGGAGCATGCCGCCAGGTCCTCGCCGAATTCATCTCCCCCGACGCCCCCGTCCTCTTCCCCGCCGCCGATGGCCTACGCTCCATGCCCTTCTCCGACCTCCTCCCCCTCGCCTTCGACATGAAACTCAAATAAGGAGGCGCGACCCACCATGCCCCTGGAAGCCCCGATCCACATGATCGACCTCATCCGCAAAAAACGCGACGGCCTCGCTCTCAACCCCCGCGAGCTCGCCTTCATCACCACCGGCGCTGCCGCCGGCAGTACCCCAGGCGCCGCCAGCCACATACCTTCCGAACAGCTAGCCGCCTGGCTCATGGCCACCTTCCTCCGCGGCCTCTCCCTCGACGAAGTTCGCTCCCTCACCCTCGCCATGCGCGACTCCGGCGAAAAATTCTCCCCCGCCCGCCTCGGCAAGGTTGCCGTCGACAAGCACTCCACCGGCGGCGTCGGCGACAAAACCAGCTTCCTCATCGCCCCACTCGCTGCGGCCTGCGGCGTCGCCGTCCCCATGATCTCCGGCCGCGCCCTCGGCCACACCGGCGGCACTCTCGACAAGCTAGAATCCATCCCCGGCTTCCGCACCGCGCTCACCCTCGACGAGTTCGAATCCGTCCTCAACCGCTGCGGCTGTTCCATCATCAGCCAAACCCCTACGCTCGTCCCCGCTGACCGCGTCCTCTATGCCCTCCGCGACCTTACCGCCACCGTCGAAAACTCCGGCCTCATCTGCGCCAGCATTCTCTCCAAAAAACTCGCCGCCGGCCTCAACGCCCTCGTCCTCGACGTAAAAACCGGCTCCGGCGCCTTTTTGCGTGAGCAAAATGACTCCGAATTCCTCGCCGCCCTCATGGTCGCCACGGCCGAGGCCGCCGGAACCCGCACCGTCGCCCTCCTCACTGACATGGGCCAGCCCCTCGGCTCCGCCGCCGGCAACTGGATCGAAATCGTCGAATCTGTCCTTCTTCTCCGCGGCCAGCGCCCGCCCCAAAGCGAAGACCTCCGTGAGCTCTCCCTCATCCTCGCCGGCTGGATGATCCACCTCGGCGGCAAAGCCGAAACCCCGCACTCCGGCTACCAACTCGCCGAAGCCGCCCTCGACGACGGCACCGCCCTCGCGCTCTTCTTCAAGATGATCGACGCCCAGGGTGGCGATGTCTCCGTCTTCGACCATCCCGCCCGCTTCCACTCCCCCGGCGCTACCACCGTCCTCCCCGCCTGGGATTCCGGTTTCATCGCCTCCATGGACACCACCGCGATCGGCTGGGCCGTTCAACGCACCGGAGCAGGCCGCGAGAAAGCAGGCGAGCCCGTCGATCCACACGCCGGCATTCTCTTCCACGCACGCCGCGGCGCACACGTCGAAAAAGGCCAGCCCATCGCCACTCTCTACGCCACACGAGAAGACATGCTCGCCGAGCCCTTCGCGCTCCTCAAATCCGCTATCGCCCTGTCCGCGACCCCGCCGGACCCAGTCCCACTCGTCGGCCGCATCTTCACCCGCCAAAATGCTGAAGCCCACCTGCGCAATGCTGTAAGGTAATCTTCAAAGATCAAACACCTGGACTAAGGGAACGGGGATTAGCGACCAGAGCTGGCTACCGGATTCGGCGTTGAGTCAGGGCACGACTTTAGTCGTGCCGATGACGAGACCAAAATGATGCGGGCTTTAGCCCCTGAGGGATGAAACTTCTTAACCCTCGACTTCTGCCGACAGTGCATTAAAGCTCCGAGCATCTGATCCCTGACCCCTGATCCCTGACCCCTGTTTTCGAGGAGCGAAAACCTTGGATCGATTCACCGGCATTCTCGGAATTCTTGCCGTCCTCGCCGCGGCCTGGCTTGGCTCCACAAATCGCCGCCAAATCCGTTGGCGCACCGTCGCCTGGGGCCTCGGCCTCCAATTCACCTTCGCCTTCCTCGTGCTGCGCTTCGATTACGGTCAGCGCTTCATGACCTGGGCCGGCGGTGTGGTCAACGCCATGCTCGCCTGCACCGCAGCCGGAACCAAAGTCCTCTTCGGCGCTCTCGGCACACCCAACACCTCGCTCGGCTCCATCTTCGCCTTCCAGGTCCTGCCCACCATCATCTTCATCAGCGCCTTCTTCGCCGCCCTCTATTACATCGGCGTCATGCAGATCATCATCCGCGGCCTCGCCTGGGTCATGCTTAAAACCATGCGCATCTCCGGCGCTGAATCCATGAACGTAGCCGCCTCCATCTTCATGGGCCAGACCGAAGCCCCGCTCACCATCCGACCCTTCCTCAAAGGCGCAACCCGCTCCGAACTTATGGTTATCATGACCTCCGGCATGGCCCACGTCTCCGGCGGCATCATGGCCATGTACATCTCCCAGGGCATCGAAGCCCGCCACCTGCTCTCCGCCGTCATCATGACCTCGCCCGGAACCATCCTCGTTGCCAAAATGCTCGTCCCCGAGACCGAAGTCCCCGCCACCGAAGGCCGCGTCGTCATTCCCAAAGACGAGATGCACAGCGATGAGAACTTCATCGGAGCCATCGCCCGCGGAACCATCGACGGTGGCAAGCTGGCCCTCAACGTGGCCATCATGCTCATCAGCTTCCTCGCCCTCGTCGCCCTGCTCGATTCGCTCCTCACCTGGATCCACGGCGGCATTCCCTTCATCCCCGGCTCCCTCGGCCAGATTCTCGGGTATGGCTTCTGGCCAGTCGCCTGGCTCATCGGCGTTCCCGCGCACGACTGCCTCGCCATCGGCAACCTCCTCGGAACCCGCATGGCCCTCAACGAGGTCATCGCCTACATCGCCCTCGGCGCGCAAAAGGCCACTCTCTCCCCGCGCTCCTTCACCATCGCCACCTTCGCCCTCTGCGGCTTCGCCAACCTCGGCTCCATCGGCATGCAGATCGGCGGCATCGGCGCACTCGTCCCCGAGCGCCGCAACGACCTCGCCCGCCTGGGCGTCCGCGCCATGCTAGCCGGCACCATGGCCAACCTCATCTCCGCCTCCATCGCCGGCATGTTCCTCGGCTGAGGAGGAAGAGAAGCACATGGTTTGGTCCAAGCTCAGATCGCACTTGAAAGAATTCACCGCGCAACGTGTGCGCAAGCGGATCGATTTCCATTTAACTAACTATCGAAAGCTCGGCGAGTCGGCCAACGAATTCATCGTCACAATTGATAGACAAAAAGTGTTCTCGGCAAGTACGTCTCGTCACAGCATCGCAACCTACATCAAGACCAGAAGAACAGGCCTGATCGCAACTGGAGACGGCCCGGAACCCTATGAGGTTGAAAAGAATCTCACTGAACGCGAAATTCATGCCCGCAAGATATTACGTCGAGCATTCGCACTTATTTTGACCTCGACCCGAAACTTGCACTCACCTCAAGCGATCCAATTATCCGAGCGCTCGCGATGATAGATAAACGCATCGGAAAAAGAACCCTCAAGGCAATTGAGATCGCGGACGATGAACACTCACTGGTCAGGACTCTTTAGTCCCTGCGCATGGAATGCCTCGACGAGGCTCCCGAGTAATTTGGGCTACTGTCCTGACCGAAACCGCTCCAGCAAATCATCGAGCATCTCCTGCCGGTAGCGGAAGTTGGTCTTCTTCAACAGTCCGACCGCCTGTCGAATATCGATACGGCCCTTTTGCGCCGCAAGCCGGAGAATCCCGAGTGTGCCGGTAACGCCGAGCCCTCTCGCAATCGCTGCGCGCACCGCTTTCCGGTCGTCGACGAGCAGCAGATCCGCATGGATGGACTCGGCAAGAGCAATGGAGGCGCGCTCACCAACGTCGAGCGCCATGATCGAGGGATCCATCGATACGGAAACGTCCTGGATTCGAAGCCAGCTTGGCGGATTCAGCGCCCAGGTCCGGAGCATATTCGGGGCCCCAGCGTGGCAAAGCTCCGAGTACACCTCCCGGGGAATGTGGATTTCACCGAAAACGACCGGCAGTATCTCGATTTCGCCTATGAGATACAGGTAGTGAACCGGCCCTGTATCGGCAACAACGACGCTGCTCACAGTCCAAGCCGTTCCAATGTGGCGCGTTCTCGCGCAATGTCTTCGGCGTCGTACTCGATCCATACCCCGTGTTCCTTCAGGAACCCGTCAAGCTCAAAGGAGGTCGCAATCCCCAGCACCTGACGGAGCCCCGCCTTTGTCAGGCGGTCGGCGCGATACTCCTCCAGCGCCAAAGCTTCTAAAGCGCGGCGTGGCAAATCTCCCCCTGCCGCATTCAAACTCCGCGCCAGTTCGTCCGGAATCTCGACCGTCAAGTTCATAAACTCACCGTAGCGCGGAACCGAACCCGCGTCAAGAATGACTGGATGTCCGCACCCTCTTCACCCGATAAAACACCGTCAGCCCCGTCACACTCCCGCACGTCATCAAACTTGCCGCCATCCCCAAGATCAGCGACCAGTCCCGCTGGTACATCCCGTGCACAATCCCAATCGCCTGCAGCACACTGAACCCGCCACGATCCAAGGTGAAATTCAGATCTGAATATCTAGACAAGAATTGACGAAGGGGAAATTGCGGCTATCTCGCTGTATCGTTTGAAATCGGCATCGTTGAACGTCAAAATGCTCTCAACCGCGCAAACCTTCATGATTGCAACCAGGCGGGCGTCGTGAACCTTGACGCCCTGGACTTTGTGGAGGCTTACGGTTTCCTTCCATGCTTCATAGATCGCCGGAATATCCGGCAGCAGCGTCAGCAGCATTTCGATGTCACCCACTTCTCGAAGCGCTTCTTCGAGCGAGAATCCGAGTCCATTCTTGTCAGCAGGCCGCGTTGCCACATTCCAGAATTCGGCCATGTTTTGGGAACAGAAGAAGACGAGGTCTCCCCGCCGGATCATGTTCGACACGGCGTGAACAGCTTGGCTGCTTAGTGGATGACTCGGCTGAGCGCTGCGGAGAAGAACATTCGTGTCCACCAGCACACGCATCAACGATCCTGCCCCTCGTATATTGCTTCGCGGCTGACTGCGTCATCGGACAAGGGAGGGGTGACGCGATGGCCAAGCGACCACGCTTCAAATGCCGCAGCCCTCTCCTCAACGGATTGGATCTTTTCGCTCGCCGGAAGCACAGCGCCTTCGACAACCCGGAGGAGAAATGCCTCCACTGTCAATCCACTCGCCTGGGCATGCGCGAGGAGCCCTGCTTCGACTTCAGGATTTAGGTGCAGTGTAACGGTCATGGATACCTTGCCTGAGAATGAGTTTACGCCCAAATACTGCCCGTCGTGGTGTGACGGCCCCCATCTAAGCAACCCCAAATGATCAAGCGCCCAGGCCCCGTGTCCCATAGATCGGGCCGTCGTCTGTGGGGTGGAGATCTCGATTTTGAGAAATGATAGCCGTCGACCCTCACCCCGCCACTCTTTCCCTCCGCATCCTCTTCACCCGATAAAACACCGTCAGCCCCGTCACGCTCCCGCACGTCAACAGGCTCGCCGCCATCCCCAAGATCAGCGACCAGTCGTGCTGATACACCCCATGCACAATCCCAATCGCCTGCAACACGCTGAACCCGCCAAACGTGATCAGCGAAATCCCCTCATCGCTCTTCTTCCTCCACACTGCAAGCACCTGCGGCACAAACAACAGCGCATTGCACCCCAACCCCAACCCAAAAATCACCGCCACAATTTCCTTCATCCAATCATCCCTTCGTCTCAATTGCCCTGTCTCAGGTCCCTTGGTCCCTCGGTCCCCTTTTTCTGTTCCCTGTTCCCTTTTCCCTGTTCCGTCAGCTTTTCGCCCCAAATCGCACTTCATTCTTCGCCTTCGCCTTCGCCGCCTCTTCCTCGCGCGTCCGCGCCGCAGCCGTTGTCTCCAGCGATCCCAACAGTTGCGACGAAGCTGCCGCAACCTCCTCCACCGCCCGCGCAAACGCCGCCTCATTCCCCTTGGACGGCTTCACAAACCCGCTCACCTTCCGCACGTACTGAAGCGCCGCCGCCCGAATCTCCTCCTCCGTCACCGGCGGATCGAAGTTGAATAGCACCCGAATGTTTCTGCACATCGCCTCGCCTCCTTCCCCCAATTCAGTTCTCGTCCCATCATCGCCCGCCCGCACCCACTCTGTCCCTGTAGAATCTCCCAAACGCCTCTCGCCAGGCACACCCTCATGACCTACTTCGACCAGGTTTCTGAAGCCGCCGCATTTCTCCACTCCCGCATCGGCTCACTCACGCCAAAAATCGGCCCAAAAATTGGCATCGTCCTCGGCTCGGGCCTCGGCGCCGTCGCCGACGCCGTCTCCAACCCCGTCTTCATCCCCTACGCCGAAATCCCCCACTTCCCCCAATCCACCGTCGTCGGCCACTCCGGTCGCATCGTCGCTGGCCATCTCGCCGGCACCCCCGTCGTCGTCATGCAGGGCCGCGTCCATTTTTACGAGGGCTATTCGCCCGTCCAGGTCACCTTCCCCATGCGCGTCCTTGGAGCCCTCGGCCTCCAGGCAGTCATCCTCACCAACGCCGCCGGCGGCATTCAGCAGGGCTACCACATCGGCCAACTCATCGCCCTAGCCGACCACATCAACTTCATGGGCTTCAATCCCCTCAACGGCCCGAACGAGCCTCGCTTCGGTTTCCACCCCAATTCTGGTCTGCGCTTCTTCGACATGACGGAAGCCTACTCCGCACGCCTCCGTGCTCTTGCCCGTCAAGCCGCCAGCGAAGAGGGCTTCCCGCTCGAAGAAGGCGTCTACCTCGCCGTCCCCGGCCCCAGCTTCGAAACCCCTGCCGAAATCCGCGCCTTCCGCACACTCGGCGCAACGCTTGTCGGCATGTCCACCGTCCCCGAGACCATCGTCGCGCGCCACATGGGACTCGAAGTCCTCGGCATCTCCTGCGTCACCAACCTCGCATCGGGTCTCAGCGCCACACCGCTAAGCCACGAAGAAGTCTTCGAAGCCGGCCGCCAGGTTGAGCACCGCCTCGCCCGCCTCTTTGAGCGCCTCGTCCCCCGCATCGCTGCCCTGCTAAATTTCGAACCGGCATTGGAAACTCAGCCGTGAGCACTCTCGACCCCCTGCACTCTCTTCCAAAACCCCGCCGTCCGAACGACCCCGTCGTCCTTGCCGTTGCAGGCTGCTCCGGCTCCGGCAAAACCACCCTCGCCAACGAACTCGCACACACCCTCGGCGGCGTCCACTTCCAGTTCGACAACTACTACCGCGACCTCGCCCACCTGCCTCTCTCCGCACGAACCAAACAGAACTTCGACGACCCCGCCCTCATCGAAAGCCCACTCCTCAGCGGGCATGTCGCCGAACTCGCCCAGGGCCGCTCCATCGAGCGCCCTGTCTACGACTTCTCCACTTACACCCGCGTCCCCAACGTCACCGAGATCATTCACCCCGCGCCCTTTCTCCTCGTCGAAGGCCTATTCGCGCTCTATTATGCCGATCTCCTCCCGCTCTATAACCTCCGCATCTACGTCGAAACCCCTGACAACATCTGCTTTCAACGCCGCCTCCGTCGCGACATCGAAGAGCGGGGCCGCACGCCCGAGTCCGTTCGCGAGCAGTATGATGCCACTGTCCGCCCCGCAAGCATCGCCTACGTCCGCCCCTCCGCCGCCCATGCCGACCTCATCATCGACGGCACCGGCGACCTCGACTGGAAGGTCGAACGCGTACTCTCCGCAATGCACACCCGCGGCCTCCTCGGCCCCGCCAATCTCTAATCCCCCCTTGACCCTTAGTCCGGTTCACAACCGGAGATTCTTAGTTCGAATCACAACCGGAAATCTCAAATCCCCCTCTGCCGATTCTGGTTCATTTGCAAAGATTTCACCCCAAATCCATTTCTTCGCATCAAACGTACAAATAAGGTGAGCAGTATGACCCGAGTCTCATTAGAGTCGGTAAAGCGAAGCGCAGCCATCTGGCTCAGCCAGAGTGTCTCGCCACGCCGGCTCGCCCTAACCCTGGCGCTCGGCCTTGCCATCGGATGCATCCCAATCTTCGGCATCTCCACGCTGGTCTGCGCGGCACTCGCCTTTGCCCTCCGTCTCAATCTGCCTGCAATCCAGGCGGCAAACTACGCCGTCATGCCTCTCCAGTTGTTGCTCATCTTGCCCTTTATCCGCCTCGGCGGATGGCTCATGTCCTCCGGGCAGGTCCAGGTAGCCCGTGCCTCCACCCTCGCACATGCCTCACCGCTCGCCATCATCCAACAATTCGGAGGCCTCGCCGTTCAGGCCTTGGCTGCCTGGCTCATCCTCGCCGTCCCCGCCGTCATCCTGCTCACCGCCGCGTTCACTCCGCTCCTGCGCCGCGTCCCCGCTCTCGCCGCCGCCGAAGCCGCCAACTAGGCGCTTCTCCAGCGGTCGCTTCGGCAAGCAAATTCCCCTTCACCCCCAAAATTCCATCCTCTTTGCCCCACCTCATTTCCCCGCGTACGGATCAGGTACCGGCTGCGCGCTGTCCACCCACGCGGTCAGAATCATGTCCCGCAGCATGCTCGCACCCGCCGCCAGCCTCGCCGCCGTAAACTCCCGCGACTCGGCACTTCCCGCCCCCACAAACCCGCCCGCCTTCTCCAGTTGATACACCTTCTCAACGTACGTGCTCGTCTGCCGCAGGTACTTCACGTAGCTGTCGAAAATGTCACCCTCAATCACTTTCGGCGCAGTCATCATCGGACGCACATCCGCTTCATGCTCGTTAGCCGCAACAAACGGCCCCTCAAATTGCCAATGAATCTGATGCTCGGTCGTGTACCCGTTCGGATTCGGCCCGGTCCAGCCGTTGTACTGAATCGTCGTGTGCAGCGGCTGCGATGCATCGCCCACATAGTGCCCCAGCCATCCCGCATAAAAGAGCGCCGCCGCCTCCACTTCCTTCGTGCTCTTGCCCGCCGCCGAGAGCGTCCTGTACTCGCGTAGCGCTGCTTTCAGCCTCTCCCACACCTCGGTCGCCTCCCACGGTTGCAGCCCGATCTTCTCTGGCCGCTGCCCGGCAGCAAACACCTTTGCTTCAAAATCCAGCCGGTTCCTCGGCAGCGGTCCCAGCGCGTCCGCGGGCTCCAGGTCGATAAAGTGCTCAGGCGCTTGCGCCGCGCTCAGCTCGGGCTCCGCCCTCGAACGCCAGCGGTCCGGCTCCGGCCCTAGGTACTCAATCTCCGCCACCGCTGCCTCAGACCGAAGAAACCCCGGCACGCTCTCAGGCAGCGTCGTCGCCGCCAGCCGGTTGATTATCCGGTGGCCTTCATTGCCCCATGCAAACGCCGGTTCAGGCTGAACCACCAACCCAACCACAAGAGCCGCGGCTGCGGCCCATCCAATTCCGCCCATTAAAAACCTCATCCGAATCATGCCGACAGTATACGAGCAACCCGTTACTCGCTCGCTTCATCCGGCCATCACCAGTCTCAAAATGCGTGGAGAGTGTTGAAACGAACGCATATACTACGGGCAATCCGCGCCGGACGAGAATTGTTGGGTGCCTGAGAACGGTAGGGCCCGTTCTGGACCAAAACGGCCCACCCAACCCCGGCAAAATAAGAGACCGATTTGAAGAATTGAAAACGGTTTCGGGCTCAGCCGGACTTCGAAGTTTTCCGCTCTGGGGGAATGATGCAGGACGACGTCAATGCGCCAGTCGGAAACGAACCGGAAGAGCCCTCTGCGGAAACAGACGCCGGAGTCCCCTTCACTTGGCCCACCTTAATTGCCGGTTTCATCATCTCCGCTATTGTCGGAACCATCCTCGCCCGCCTCGCTGACCGTCCCATCATCGACGGCATCCTGGTGCTAACCTCCTGCGCCGCTGTCTGCGTACTCGCCCTTCGCCTGGTCCCCCCGGCCACCGATCCTCTGCAACTCGACGTCCTCGCCTCCCACCCACTCCGCGAGCTCCTCGACTCCGCCGGCCCCGCCGTCGTCACCATCAGCCTCGACGGCCGCCTCTCCTTCATAAATCCCGCTGGCGAACGCATGCTCGGCTACCACGCTGAAGAGCTGATCGACGCCTGGACAACCGTCCAGGTCCTCGCCCAGGGAGAAGGAGCGCGGCTCGTTGCTGAACTCACCCGCCTTTGCGGCAGCGACGCGCCCGTCCCCGAGACTCCCCCCGAGCGGATGGCCGGATTCATGCAATTGATCCGCTCCTTGCCGCCAAGCCGTGTGCCCGGCTTCCCTGCCCAACTCCGCCGCAAAGACGGAAACCACCTTCCCGTCACCCTCTACTTCTCCGCGCTGCGCAACTCGCGCGGAGTCGTCACCGGCCTTGTCGCTATTGCCATCGAGCAAACTGAAACGCAGCATCAAAACCAGGATCAGCACGAATCTCAGGAGCGCTATCGGGACCTCTTCGAGAGTTCCAGCGAAATGATCGCCACGCTCAGCCCTGCCGGCCGCTTTCTTTACGCCAACCCCGCATGGAAGCGCTGCTTCGGCAGGGACAGCAATGCTTTGCTCGAACTCAATTCCTTTGAAGAGCTCTTCCAGCCTTCGTTGCGCAGTGAAGTAACCTCCCTCTTTCGCCGCGCCCTCGATGGAGAGTCCGTCGACCGTGCGCCCCTCCGCCATCACACCACAGACGGCCGCGTTCTCGATTTTGAGCTGAGCCTCAGCCAGCGTCAGAATGCCGGCAACCCCCTCGCTATCCGCTGCCTGCTGCGCGATGTCACCCAGCAGAAACAGCGTGAACATCGCCTCGCCCTTCAGCTTGTTGTCAGCCAGATCGTCGGCGAAAACACCTCCTCTGAGGCCGCGGCCATGCGTATCCTCGAGGCAGTCTGCGTCTCTCAGGGCTGGGATATGGCCGTCAAATGGGTCGTCAACGCCGACGAAAAGCGCCTCGAGTTCAGCTCCGCCTGGGGCGCCCCAGGCAGACACGCCGAAATCTTCATCCAGGAAAGCATGGGCCTCACCCTCTCCCGCGGCGCTGACCTCCCAGGACGCGCCTGGCAAGATGGCCGCTCCATCTGGATCGCCGACCTCGCTTCCATGCCCTCGAGTCCGCGCATCGAATCCGCCATTAGCCACGAGATGCTCTCCGGATGGGCAATCCCCGTACGCGTCGGCAGCAAGGTCCTCGCCGTCCTCGAGTTCTACTGCCGCTTCCATCTCCAGGAGGACCGCGAAGCACTTGCCGCCGTTGAAACCGTCGCCTCCTCCGTTGGACAGATGATTGCCCGATCCCAGGAGCAGGGCCGCGCCGAAGAATTATCCCGCCGCCAGGAGATTCTCCTCGACTCCGTCGCAGACGGCATCTGTGGCGTCGACCGGCGTGGCCGCGTCAGCTTCGCCAACCCCGCTGCTGCCCGCCTGCTTGGAGCCGACGCAGCCACCATCGTCGGAAAACCCGTCCACGAACTGCTTCACGGCTTTGCACCCACCAATCGACGCTGCGCCGACGATTGCTCGCTCCTCCGCGCTGCCGGTCGACAAAAGTCCTACTCCGGCGAAGACACCATATTCCGCGCCGACGGAAACTCCTTCCCTGCCGAGTACGTCCTCACGCCCATCTCTCATCAGGGCCGATTCTCCGGCTCCGTCCTCAGCTTCCGCGACATCAGCCAGCGCTACGCCCTCGATCGCCTCAAAGATGAATTCATCTCCACCGTCAGCCACGAACTCCGCACTCCCCTCACCTCGATCCGCGGCGCGCTGGGCCTGCTCTCCTCCGGCATCCTCGGCCAGGTCAACGATAAGTCCGCCAACCTCCTCCGCATCGCCCTCACCAACTCTGACCGCCTCGTTCGCCTCATCAACGACATCCTCGACCTGGAGCGCATCCAGAGCGGCAAGGAGCCACTCGCCTTCCGCCCTGTCCAACTCGCCAACATCGTCCGCCAGGCCATCGAAGGTATGCAGCCTGTCGCCGAATCTGCTGGCGTCCAGCTCATCCACGACAAAACCCAGGTCGAGATCACCGCAGATCCCGACCGACTACTCCAGGTGGTCACCAATCTCCTCTCCAACGCCATCAAGTTCTCTCCGCCCGACTCCACCGTCTCCGTCATGATGCGCCCCGGCGTCAGCGGCGTAACCCTCTCCGTCATCGACCAGGGCCGCGGCATTCCCGCCGAAAAGCTCGAAGCCATCTTCGGCCGCTTCCAGCAGGTAGACGCTTCCGACTCACGCCAGAAAGGTGGCAGCGGCCTCGGCCTCGCCATCTGCCGCACCATCGTCCAACAGCACACCGGCAAAATCTGGGCCGAGCGAAACTCCGTCCGCGGCGCCACCTTCCGCGTCTTTCTGCCCTTCCAGCCCGCGCCTGCCGACCCATCCGAACCCACGCCGGATGCGGAGCTGAGCCGCATCACCATCCTCGTCGCCGACTCCAACCCGCTCTCCCGCCTCCAGACCACCACCATCCTTAGCCGGCAGGGCTATCGGCTCCTTGAGGCGACCACCCTCGATGAGGCGGTCGCAGCCGATCAAAAGAATCCCCACGCCATCCTTCTGCAGACCTCCCTCGACGGCTTCAATGGCTTTGAAGCCCTGCCCCTGCTCCACCGCCTCGACCGAGATTCCAGCCCGGTCATCGTGCTCACCAGCGTCGAAGACCGGCCTGACAGCGAAATCACCGCGCGCGAAATAGCCGCAGCCGTCTCTGACACTCTCCGCCCCACCTCAGCCGCCCCCGCCTCATCCCCCCGGCCTGCAGTGCCCATCAATCTCCACACCCGCGACGATCAGGCCCTTGCCGAGCTCGCCCGTCTGCTCTGCGAGCCCGGAGAAAAAGCCACCTTTCTCCTCGTCGAGCCAGACCCCGAACTCGCCTCATCGCTCACCAGGGTCTTTGCCGCCGAGAGTATTGAAATGCACCTCGCTCACTCACTGCAGGGAGCGATGGATAAGTTCTTTACCTTCCAGCCCGATGTGCTCCTGCTCAACATCGGTCTTGGCGATGGAGATTCATTCAACCTCGTCGACTGGCTCCATATCCACAACCGCCTCGATCGCCTGCCGATCCTTGTTTACTCCAGCCGCGATCTTGCGGTTGCCGACTTCAGGGTTCCCGTCACACCAAGCCAGCTCCTCGTCCGTGGCCGCATCCACCCAAGCCAGCTTGAAGCGCTGGTCCTCACCATGCTTCGCGCCGCAGGACCCGCTGCAGATCCGGATCCTCCCGAGCCCGCATTCCACAAACTCTGATCCACTGTTTCTCTCCGATTTCACATGCCCAGGAAGGTTGCCCAATGTCCCACAAGATTCTGATCATCGACGATGAAGAAGACATCCGCGAGGTCGCTGCTCTCAGCCTCGAAACCGTTGCCGGCTGGAACGTCATCTCCGCCAACTCCGGCGCACAAGGACTGGCCCGCGCCATTGAGCATCAGCCCGATGCCATCCTCCTCGATGTCATGATGCCCGGAATGGACGGCCCTACTACCGTCCGTGAACTCCGCAAGAATCCGGTCACCGCCTCTATCCCGATTCTCCTTCTCACCGCCAAAGTCCAGGCCTCTGACCAGCGCCGCTTTGCCGATCTCGGCGTCCAGGCCATCCTCTTCAAACCCTTCGACCCGCTCACGCTCTCGCAACAGATCGCCACTGCCCTCGGCTGGAAGTAATGAAGCTCTGCACAAGTCCGCTCTGTAACAGGGCACGACTTCAGTCGTGCCAAAAGGTGCCCTGGAAAAGCCTGGGCTTCAGCCCCTGCAAATTCTCATTCACCTGAATCCGCACCTTTGCGCGGATTCCTTGGCGGAGCGACACTGCCACGGGTTTTCCGAACCGCTATCTAAACCAAATGACCACGCCACAACATCCCGACCTGGCAAGCGCGCTCGACCGCATGTGGCTTCAGTTCCGCCCGCAAATGGATGAGCGCCTCAGCGCACTTGAAGCCGCCTCCGCCGCCCTCGCCGCAAACACTCTTTCTCCCAGCCAGAGCTCCGCCGCCGCCTCTGCCGCGCACAAGCTGGCCGGCGTCCTCGGAACATTCCGCCTCGCCCGCGGCACCGACCTTGCCCGCCAGCTCGAGCAACACTACTCTGCCCCGCCCGACTCCGCCTCCGCCCCGCAGCTCGAATCCCTCACCGCCGAACTCCGCTCCCTCATCGTCAACCGCTAACCCAATCCATCGGGTGCCCTCGCATCCGGGGTCCCCCTCTTGCGGCCAATCGCAATCAGCGGCCGTAGCCCGCTGTCTCAAGATTGCGGCCTTTCTGCCCCGGCCTTTAATTCCGGATTAGACGATATTACAATCCGGATCAGACGAGCCTACACTCCGGATTGGACGTACATTCACTCCGGATTAGACGATCCAATACTCCGAATCAGACGAACATCAAATCCGGATTGGACTAACCTATACTCCGAACTGGCCTGGAGTATAATCCGGATTGGACGAGAGATTCTTCGAGATGCCTGAACCCATGAATTCCCTTTATCCAAGATTTGTGACAGCAATCGTGGCGACCGCAATGAAGGATACTCCAGTGGTCATGATCACCGGCCCCCGTCAGTGCGGAAAGACCACTCTCATCCGCGATCTGGTTGCGGGGAACCGCGAATTCCTTACCCTGGACGACGACACCGTTCTGGCATCGGCAAGAAGCGATCCCGCCGGACTCATCCGCGGTCTCCACAAATCGGCGCTCGACGAGGTCCAGAGAGCGCCCGATCTTCTCCGCTCCATCAAGAGGTCCGTCGACCAGGACAGGCGCCCCGGCAGGTTCCTCCTCACCGGATCAGCCAATCTCCTCGCCATTCCCCGCGTCTCGGAGAGCCTGGCTGGACGCATGGAGATCGTCAGCTTGCTTCCTCTCTCCCTGGCAGAGATCGCAGGCCACAGGCCGGCGTTTCTGAAGTCTGCATTGAAAGGGAAAGTCAGCAAACCGCCAGGCGTCATTCTGGGCGGGGATCTCGTTGATGCCGTACTGGCTGGCGGGTACCCGGAGATGCTGCGGCGCAAACGTCCGGAAAGGCGTCAGGCATGGGCTCGTGGCTACATCCGCGCCATTGTCGAGCGGGACGTGCGCGATATTGCCGAGATCGAGAAACTTGATCAAGTGCCCCGCCTGCTCCGCGTGCTCGCCGAGTACTCCGGACAACTTGCCAACTTCACCCAGGTAGGCGGCCAAATTGGGTTGGACGACAAGACGACACGCAGGTACGTAGCCATCCTCGAGCAGTTGTTCCTGGTTCGCCGCATTGAACCATGGTTTCGCAATCATCTGAGCCGTCTGATAAAGACACCCAAAATCCACTTCCTCGATTCAGGCCTCCTCGCAGCGCTTTTGGGAATTACCGCAGCGCGCCTCGCGGCAAACCGAGCCATCTTCGGCAGGTTGCTGGAGACATTTGTCTTTTCCGAATTGCTCAAACAGGTTTCCTGGACAGAGAACCGTTGCAGCCTCTATCACTATCGCGACAAAGATCAGGATGAAGTGGATATCGTCGTCGAGGACGGTTCTGGCGCCTTGATCGGAATCGAGGTCAAGGCAAGCGCCACCGTGAATACAAGCGACTTCAAAGGTCTTCGCAAGATGCTCGCAGCATGTGGCGATGACTTCAAGCTGGGACTTGTCCTCTACGACGGAGAAACAATAGTTCCCTTCGGCCGCCGCCTCTTTGCCGCTCCCCTCTCCTGCTTGTGGCACTAGATCCTTGTGGCACTAAATCCCCGACCGCTTAATTCTATCGATGTCCGTGCCCCATCCTTTCCGCAGCTTCACCGCGGAAAGGATGGGAATGCAGTCATGAACCTGGTTTCAATGCAAGAGAACCACGCGCCCGGGGATGGCCCAATTCGCCCCCAACCGCTGCCTCGCCGAGTAAACTGCTCTTGGTGATCCCTTCCGACCCATTCGCGCCGCAGCTTGACCTTTCATTCGAAGAGCCGCACCAGCCACGACGCATCTGGCCCGTCCGCGAGCTCGTCTCCCAGGTCCGCGAACTCGTCGAGGAGCAGTACGGCGACGTCTGGGTCGAAGGAGAAATCTCCAACTACCGTCCTGCCCCATCCGGCCACCTCTACTTCACGCTCAAGGATGCTGACGCCCAGCTCCCCATCGTCCTCTTTCGCCGCCAGGCCATGCTCCTCCGCTTTCGCCCCGAAGACGGCCTACACATCCTCGTTCGCGGCCGCGTCAGTGTCTACGAACAGCGCGGCCAGCTCCAGCTCGTTGCCGAAACCATGCAGCCCGTCGGCGCTGGCTCCCTCCAGCTCGCCTTCGAGCAGCTCAAGGAGCGCCTCAAGGCCGAGGGCCTCTTCGACGCCGCCCGCAAGCGCCCGCTCCCCGCATTCCCCCGCACCGTCGGCATCGTCACCTCGCCCACAGGTGCCGTGATTCGCGACTTCCTCAACATCGTCGCCCGCCGCCACTCCGGCCTCAGCGTGCTCCTTGTCCCCGTTTCGGTCCAGGGCGAGCAAGCCCCCGCCGAAATCGAAGCCGCCCTCAATCACCTGAACAATGCAGCACTCCACGGTACGCCTCAGGTCGACCTCATCGTCCTCGCCCGCGGCGGCGGATCGCTCGAAGACTTGGCCGCCTTCAACAGCGAGCGCGTCGCCCGTGCGATAGCCTCCAGCAAGCTTCCCGTCGTCTCCGCCATCGGCCACGAAACAGACTTCACCATCGCCGACTTCGCCGCCGACCTGCGCGCCCCAACACCTTCTGCCGCCGCTGAGCTCATCACCGAGGCCCAGCACAAGATCGCCGAGCACCTTGCCACCTACGAGCATCGCCTCGACCGCGCGGCACGCTTCCAGCTCCTCCAGGCACGCCAGCGCCTCACCCGCCTGCCCATCAGTCGCGCCGAGAGCCGCGTCTCCACGCTCCTCCATCGCTCCGCACAGCGCGTTGACGATCTCTCCCAGCGCCTCCACACCGCTCTCGACCGCACTCTTCGACTGCACCAGTCCCGCGTCGCAGAGTTCGCCGCCTCCGTCCTCCGCCACGATCCACGCCAGGCCCTCGCCCAGGCCCGAGAGCGCCTGCTCGCCTGCCGCACTCACCTCGACCGCTCCACCGAGCGCCTCATCCACACCTCCGCCGCCGCCCTCAGCTCCCTCGACGCGCGCCTCCACTCGCTCTCCCCGCTCTCCGTCCTCGACCGCGGCTACGCTCTCGTCCTCTCCGCCGACGGCTCCCTCATCCGCTCTGCCGCCCAGCTCGCATCCGGCGACATCCTCACCACCCGCCTCGCCGACGGCTCCTTCAACTCCCGCGTCGAATCCGCCACCCGTTCCGATTCCCCCTCACACCCTCCCGCATCCCCCGCGAAACCTAAAAAGAAGAGATAGCCCGACCCATCCAGATGACTTGGTGCCCCATACTTCGCCTCTTCTCTGGCGAAGGGTGGGAGACCATGACTGTCCGCACCTGCGGCGTCCTCATTTGTAACCGGTCAGATTTTGGCCGCCGGCCGTCTCGCCATCATCAATCCCAAAAGCCCCAAGCCGGTCAGCATCAGCACATCCGTGCCAGGCTCCGGTGTCGTAGTAACTGGAGAGACATACGTGCCAATCAGCTCTCCGGGATCGGCATACGCAATCTGATCGCCTCCATTGGCAGATAGGCTGCTGACTGTCCCGTTGCCACAGGTGGCAGGGTCATAGGCCTGGGTGCAGATGTCGATTACGGTCGCTGGCGAGCCCGGCCCAAGGTCTGGCAGCGCACTCACGGGGAAGGTAAGTAGCAATACAGAGCAACCCAACTGGTTCGGATCATTTACGCACGCAGCGGAATTGATGAACTCTACATAGGATCCGACTTCGCCGAGGCCCGGCACATCGTACTCCGGGTAGTAAGTCGCCAGGGACTCAGGAGCCGTTCCCGTGTTGTACCAGGTCCCGCCAATCTCGATGGCCGACGTTGCCCCTGGTGCGATGACGCCGGAACCCACAAAACTCTGTGCCGAAGTAACGGAGCTCCCCGGCGTCGTCGTGATCGTCCAGTTGGTCGGGTTACCCACTTGCGTAACCCCGCCGAACGAAGAAACCAGCCCGGGGAGACAGTAAATGGGGCCATACGAAACTGCCGGGCAAGCCAAGGGACTGCCCGTGGGCACTACAAATGATCCCGACGCCACGGTGCCATCGTTAAATACAACATTGGAGAGCGTCCATAGCGTGTCCGCACGGGAAGGTATGGCGAGAGCCCAGAGGCAGAGCAGAGACATGACGGGCATCACTCGACAGATTTTGCGCATGTTCTTGGTCCTATCTTTGTAGACCGGAATTTGGATTTTGGGGGCCCGGTTGCAGCGACACTACACCCCCTAATACCCCGCACACCAGCTAATTCGCAGTCTTTTCAACGCCCGGGTACCTACCTCTGATCCACCAATAATCTGAGGGTGCCCCATCCTTCGCCTCTTCACTGGCGAAGGGTGGGAGACCATACTCTCAACCCGCCAGCCTTCCCACTCTTCACCCGCCCACACACCGTGGGTGCCCCACCCTCGCGACGTATTCGTTTCTACAAAGAGGCGAAGGATGGGGCACCCGGCAAAGCCAGGATGCTCGATACTGACGTCCGTGGTTTCGATGGAGTGTTTCGTATCCCGCCCTGGCGACAAAAACTGAAACGTCGCGAGGGTGGGGCACCCATATTCATGCAAGTGCGAGCGCCCATCATGGGAAAGCGGAATCAGTGGCGGGCGGCTTCTTCAGCGAGGTAGGCGGCCGAGAGGGTGTGTTTGCTGGTGGCGATGGGCAGGAGCGTGGGGTAGAACTGCACGAATGTGGTGTCGGCGGCGGCATGCTGCTGGTGGCATGTGTAGCAGTCGGCCCTGGGCAGAAAGAGGCTGCCGTCATTTCCGTCGTCGAAGCTGAAGAAGGCCCATCCGCCGGGGTATTGCTCAGCGGGGAAACGTTTGGTGTCCTTGATGTGGACTTCAAGGCCAGTGCGGATGGCGGATTGATAGTGGCCCGAGCGGTTGATGGAGCCAACGCTGCTGGCTCGGCGGCCTTCGAGCACGAGCATGGTCTTGTCGGGCCATGTGCCAGTGGATTGGAAGCTGCGCCAGGCCTCGGGGTTGACAAAGACGTTGTCGAATGAAGATTGGCCGGCGACCTGACTGGCGCTCGGAGTGTAGTTCATGTCCATACCTGTGGAGAGGTAGATCCATTCGCGGTAGTTGGCGGGGAGTTGAAGCTGGCCCTTGGCATTGTAGACAGGCTGGTTGTCCTGGGCGGCGTGGACATTGAGCGGAGCGGGGGGCGCGACCCAGACGAAGGCGAGCGCAGCCAGGCCAAGGGCGAAGAGAAAGAGGGCAGGAATTCGTTTTGGCAAAAAAGACCTCCGATGCCCTGGAGTACGCAGGCGAGAGGGGGAAAGTTCGCGGAGCGCGGCTTTAGAACATCTTCAAGCGGATGACGAAGTACTTCTTGGGGTCTTCGCGGATGGCCTTGACCAGTTGCTGCGACTGGTCCATGGTCTGGTCGACGTGGTCGTACAGGGAGCGGTTGACGACCAACTGGCCGAGGGTGCCTTTGCCCTCCTGCATACCGCTGAGGAGTTCATCGAGGCGGGTGACGGTATCGTCGAGCCGCTTGGCAAAGGCTTCGTCCTTCGCGAGTTTGCCCAGGGATCCCTTGCCGGCGTTGATGTCGGCGACGATTTCGTTTGTGTTCTTAACGGTGGCATTGAGGTTGTTGTAGAGGGTGTCGTCCTTGAGTAGCTTGCCCGCTGTGCCCTTGCCGGCGTTGAGGTCGGCGACGATATTGTTGAGGCCGTCGACGGCCGAGTTGGCGCGGGTGTAGAGAGTGTCGTCGGCGACCAGCTTACCGAGAGATCCCTTTCCCTGGGCCATGTCTTCGGTGATGACGTCGAGGTTGTCGGCGATCTTGCTGATCTTGTCGTAGAGGCCGGGATCGTTGATGAATTTGCCGGCGGTGCCGTTTTTGGAGTTGAGGGTGTCGACCAGGGCGCTGACCTTGTGCATCAGAGCGTTGAGACTATCGAGGGAGACGTCGCTGTTGCGGATGACGTCTTCGATGCTTGGTGCGCCGGCGGAGCGGAGTTCGGAACCTTCTTTAGGCTGGGGGCCGGTGGCTTTCTCAGAGCTGATATCGACGTAGCTGTCTCCGAGAACGCCGGCCTGGGCGATGGCGGCGGTCGAGTCAGTGTGGAGGGCGTATAGATACTTGGGGCTGACCTCCATGGTAGCCTCGACGGGATCGGGGTTGCGCTCGGGGACGATGCGGATGTTGCTGACGTTGCCGATGGTGACGCCTTCAAGCGTGACCGGTGCGCCGACCTTGACGCCGGCGGCGTTATTGAAGTACGCGCGGAACTTGGGCTTGTGGGTAAAGGGACCGCCGGTGGAACCGGTCATGAGGAAGACGAGCCCGACGAGCACAGCCATGGCTACGAGGACCAAGGCTCCCACTCGTAACTGCGACCATTGGATATCTTTGCGGCTCGGCACGGGGCTCCCCTTGCGGTAACGGGCTGAAAGACTTCGCTTTGAGGATACCAGACGCCACCACTGCCGCAGTTGGCATCTGGTGGGTGGCGTTTCCCGGCACACTTGGGGAAGTTGCTCCCTGCGTGCAGGGTGGTACAGTCGTGCGGTTCAGTCTTCGAGGACGACACTGGCCTGCGCGAGGGCCCCGGTGTGAGTGAGGGAGAGTGCGGCGCGGGCGACGCCGAGCCGGGCGGCAATTTGGGCGGCGCGGCCATGGAAGCGAAGGATGGGCCGGCCGGAGAATTCGCGGACCACTTCGAATTCGAGCCAGGACACACCAAAGCTTATGCCAGTGCCGAGTGCCTTGGCGCCGGCTTCCTTGGCTGCAAATCTGGCGGCAAAGCTCTCAGCAGATTTGCGCTTGCGCAGGCAGTAAGCCTGCTCCGCTGACGTGTAGACGCGATTGAGAAAGCGCGGTCCGAACCGCTGGATGGCGTGATGGATGCGGTCAATTTCGACCAGGTCGATGCCGGTGCCGACGATCATAGTTCTTTTCAAACTACACGATGAGGCAGGAGGTGCGGCGGGGAATCCAGGGATGAGGGTGGATGCTGGGAGGCGGCTCAATGCGAGTGCGGTGCTCCAATTACCTTCAAGGCAGGCGTGGAGCTGCGGATTCAGCCGGGATGTTTCAAAGACGGGCAGCGGCCGTGCTAGAGCTGCACAGAGTTATGCTGCACGGGCAGTCTCCGATATGAGAGGTGTGAGGCACGAGATGCCGGACCGGGATGGCGAGCAGATCATCAGCATTCCATGGGCGATGCAAATGAAGGCTGTGAGCACGGACGACCCTGCGCGACTTGTGCCAGTGCTGACGGGCGCGATTCTCGGGTGCGGAGGATGGGTACTGAGCCGGGGGGCAAACGATTCCGGCACAGTGAATATGCTGTTTGAGTTTGAACGGCAGGCGTGCGTGGACATCTACAGCGTGCTGATCGCAGCGGGTCTTGAACTGAGCCAGAGCGGGCACATCCGCTTTACAGAGCTATGCCAGTGCACACGGAGCCATCAACGTGAATGCGGGGCCGAGATCGCCAGCATCGATCTGGAAATTCAGACGTATCCGGCATTGCATGCAGGGGGCGCTCGCTAGGTCCATGACCGCTTGGAGTTGTACCAATGATGGGTGCCCCACCCTCGCGACGCCTTTGTTTTTGTCGCCAGGGTCCTGTCCCTAAAGTTCATAACACAAAACAGCCTGTCATCCTGAGCATCATGACTTGCATTGCAAGTTACGTCTGCAATGAACAGGGGTCGAGTGGCGTTATGCTGGATTCGGCTTCGGATAGCGGAAGTAGGCCGGCTTCGCAGTGGAGTGTTGCAGCCCG
>Ga0302278_10000343_pt1 | contig 60504 bp, 73 predicted proteins | sample III_Bog_N3_2_FD_194543 | JGI IMG/M metagenome (GOLD analysis project Ga0302278, IMG submission 194543) | Peat permafrost microbial communities from Stordalen Mire near Abisko, Sweden - III_Bog_N3_2 | ecosystem: Environmental > Terrestrial > Soil > Wetlands > Peat | place: Sweden: Abisko...
GTAACACGACCACGATCTCGTTTTACCGCTACCACGTGTCCGATCCGATGGTCTTCAAAAATTCTCTCGTCGCGACGTGGCAGGCTGGGGACACTTCCGAGAAGGACTGGGGTACAGGGAACCCGGAATTGTGGTTCGTGACGTACTATTACACGGAGTAATTAGGTGACGTCGTCCAGCGCGCTCGCGTCAAACCCTGTCGCCGCTGGACCCATCGCTGGAAGTCTCAGCAGCGGCGGCAGTGTCGCGTCGGCTGCGGGAACTTCAACCGTCCACGGGTACGCACCCGCTCCAGCCGTGGGCAGCGCGGCCGGGGTGGCGACGGCCCAGGCGTTCACGCCCGCAGGTGCTGCGTCCGCCGCAGGCGTCGCCACTGTCACGGCTATCGCGGCGACACACAGGCCCGGCATCGCGATAGCTACGGCGAGCGCGACCGCGAACGCGGCGTCAGGGTTTGTTGCGCGCGCCGCAGGTACAGCGAGCGCGGGTGCAGCCGGGCATGCGGTGAACGCCAGTGTCGCTACGGCGGCCGGCACAAGCTCAGTGACCGGCGCGAAAGATTACTCGTGGCAGGGTGTCGCGTCGAGCGTGGGCAGCGCGGCGGTCTCGGGCGTGGGTCTCGGGCCGGTGATCGCGGCGGCTAGCGCGGAGGGGGCGGCTACCGCGTTGGCGTCGAGCGCGGCCCACGCCGCCAGCATCGCGGGTGCGACCGGCGTCGCAAGCGTGGCGGGTCGTGTGCGCGGGGCGTTCCCAGGGTCCGCGACGGCGTATGGCGTGGCGGCCGTGACAGCGATCAGCAGCGCACGGGTGGCCGAGGCGTTCACGGCGGCTGGTGTGGCGGTTGTCACAGGACACGGGTGGACCGCCGTCGCCGCAGTAGCGACAGCAGCCGGCGTGGGCTCGATGTCCGGCGCGGCGCGCGCGACGGCGCGGGCCATTGCGAGTGCGCGCGGCATGGCGTCCACGGCCGGCGTCGGTCACGCGCTCAGGATGGCGGCGTTCCGTGCATGGGGTGTCGGGGCCGCGTTAGCGATGTCCACGCACAAATCCGGCGTTGTCGGACAGGCGGCAGGGACATCTACTATAGCGGGTGTCAGCGCGGCGCATAAGCGCAGCGTGGGCGCGGCGGCGGGCGCGGCGGCGGGCGCGGCGGTGAGCAGGTGGATCGCCAAGAGTGTGGCGTCCGCCACGGGGGGCGCCACAGCCGCAGGTGTGATCCATGCGCGGAAGTTGATCATCGGCGTCGCGACGGGGCACGCCACGGTCGCCGGGCACAGCGCCCAAAATACCCAGGCCGTCGCGAGGGCCATGGGGTCGGCGTCTGCCACAGGTCTCTGGACCAGCATCGGATCGATGGTTGCGAGCGCGCATGGCGGGGCCAGCGTGTTCGGCTACCCGAACCCCGAACTTGAGGTCTGGCAAGCTGCCACAGTCGTGGTATCATGGGCTACGCAGGGGGTCGTCGGTGCTGAGATCACGAACCAAGCGGAGCTGGTCGCCACAGTGGAGCCTCAAGCGACAATAGTCGCGAGTGTTGTTCCACAGGGCGTGGTGTCGGTAGGGTTTAGCCTGTAGGAGCACTAAGATGCCGGCCTTTGTCCGCAAGAATTTGCTGGTTGCCACCGCTGCGTTTACCGCCGCAGATGGGTCGAGCACGCAGCCATCGAGTGCCGACATGGTCGTGAAGTACAACGATATCTCAGGTGTCAGCCGGCTCACTACGGTGGGGCTGACCTTCAACAGCTCGACCAATACCTGGGTCGGCACATGGGACAGCTCGGCGGCGCAGGGTGGCGCTGTTGAGTGGATGGTGTATGGAGTGGGGTCATTACAGGCTGCGGTGCAGGGGTCGTTCCTGCTCCAGGCCAACTCCGCGAACGTGGTGTGACCAGATGGCTGACGACTGGGGCTGGATCAAAGACTACAGCGCGGTGTTGACCGGCCTCGGTGGCGGCCTGATCGGGTTCGTGGGGTCAGTGATCTCGAACCGTTCGCGCGAGCGGTCGGAGGGAGCCCGGCGCAATCTGGACCATGAGACGGTCCAGCTCACATATGACCAGAACCAGATGAACGTCATCACCGCACGGTTCCAGGCGCTCTTGGATGGGTACGAGCGTCGGATCAATGACCTGATCCGCGAGGTCGCGGACGTCCGGTCAGAGCTGAAAGAGGTGCGGATACAGCTGCGCGAAGCCCAGGCATACAGTAAAGGACAGAGCAGTGCCGGCACCTCCGCCTCCGCCTCCTGATGAAGTCCCGCCCATCGTAGTCGGCCAGTTCGACGGTCTCAAGAACACCGTCGATCTGGAGCGACTTGGGCCGAAGGACTTGTTCAGGGCCACGAATATTGATTTGGACGATGACGGTCAGCCGCATCGCCGTCGCGGGACCACGCTCATGGTCTCGGGCAACTACCATAGTCTGTTCACCTCAGAAAATGGAGTGGTCTATGTGGTCAGAGACGGGTCTCTGGGTGTCCTCAACCCTGATTATTCTTTCGTATCACTGGCAAACAACATCGGCAGTGACCCTGGAGCGGGGGGGCTCGGTCTTGCGTACACGCAAGTGGGGACGAACCTTTACTATACCAGCGCATCGAATGCTGGCATCGTTGATACCGTTGCGCTCACAGTGGGGCCATGGGGACCGTCTCAGGACATCTGGTTCTCACCTGTCGTCAATCCTACGGCGACCTTGCCGGCGATTAGGGGACGGTTGCTTGGATCGCCTCCGCTCGCGACAACGCTTGCGTATTTCAATGGTCGGCTCTACCTAGGCAATGGTCGCACGGTCTGGTGTACCGAGCTTTTCGCCTACGGGCTTGTGGACAAGACCAAGAATTATTTTCAGTTCGAGGGTGATGTCACCATGCTTGCGGAGGTCACTGACGGAATTTACGTCGGGACCACCGAGGGCCTCTGGTTCCTGTCCGGGCCGAACTCCCCGCTACGACGCGATCGCGTCATGGACAGCCCCGTGATCCCTGGCTCCTTGGCCTATGTGCCAGGAGAGCTGGCGAACCCGCCGCAGGTGGGTCTCCAGGCGGACACGACAGCAGAAGTGTCCGCGATGTTCATGACCACGCGGGGCGTCTGTGTCGCGATGGATGGTGGGAAGGCGTACAATCTCACTGAGGGTAAGTTCTTCTTCCCGGTCGCCAAACGCAGTGCTGCGTTTTTCCGCCGCCAGGATGGCATGAACCAGTATATCGTGGTAAGCGACAGTGCGGGGCAGCCGGTCAACGGCGCTCGTGTGGGTGATTTCGTAGACGCCGAGATCGTGCGCGGGAATGCAATCTGGGTGGACGTCACGGAAAGCGCCGTGGCGCTAGACACCATAGGAGCTGGCTGATGACCAACAAGATTTTCCCGCTGAAGGATCGGTACGGGAACACGATCAACACAGTGTACATCGATAATGGCGACGGCACCTACACGCTCGCGACATCGAGCAGTGGTGGCGGTGGTGGCGCGGTCACGGTTGCTGACGGCGCGGACGTCACGCAGGGCGCGAAGGCGGACAGCGCGGCGAACAACAGCACGTCGAGCTGGTCAGCCATCGCGCTTCTCAAGGGGCTATACGCGGCACTTGTCGCGCCCCTTCCAGCGGGCACGAACGCCATCGGCTCCGTGACGGCCAACCCTTACGCCGGGACGATCACGGCGACGGTCGTCACTCTCACGGCGGCGACGTCGGCGACGCTCATCGCGTCCAACTCGACGCGCAAGGGGCTCCGCTGGCAGAACATCGGAGCCAACCCGGCGACGGTGGTTCCGGGCGGTAGCGCGGCGGTCGTTGGTAACGGCCCCAACTACAACGGACCCCCGCAAGGAACCGGCTTCCAGGGCGGCGGCGAGAGCTTCGAGGGCGCGGCGGTCCCGACCAACGCCTTTCAGGCAATCTCGACGGGCGGGACAACTATCATCGTCTGGGAGCAGACCTAATGGCCGCCACGTTCCCGCCTCCGAAGCCGCAAACCAACATCATCACGTTCACTTCGTCGATGACATACGTCCCCACGCCGGGCATGGTCGCGGTTGACGTCTACCCCGTCGGTGGCGGTGGCGGCGGTGGCGGTGGCGCGCGCATCGTATCGGCCACGGCCGGCTCGGGCGGCTCGGGCGGTGGCGGCGCGTCGCGCGGCGCGCCCAAGTTCACATTCACGGCGGCGCAGGTCGGCGCGTCCCAGGTTGTCACCATCGGCGGCGGCGGCTCGGCGGGCGTGGCCGCCACGACCAACTCGACGGCGGGCGGTGTCGGCGGCGGCGGCGGCATTACGAGCTTCGGCGCGCTCTGCCAGTCCAACGGCGGCGGCGGCGGCGCGGGTGGCCAACTCGTGTCCGCCTCGGGCGGCGGCGGCGGCGGGTACAACGGCGGCACGGGGAATGCGGGGTCGGGCGCGACGGCGGGAGCCGCCGCGCAGGGCTCGGGCTCGGGCGGCTCGGGCGCGGTCGGCGGCTCGATCTACGGTTCGTCGCTAGGCTCGGGCGCGGGTGGAGCGGGCGGCGTCAATGCCGGCGCGGGGCTACAGGGAGGCTTTACAAGCTCGGGCGGCGGCGGCTCGGGCGGCGGCTCGGGCGGCGGGATAAGCGCCGGCAACGCTGTGTTCTCGGGCGGCCAAGGCGGCAATACCTACGCGGTGGGCATTCTTCAATCAGGCGGCGCGCCGGGCGCGGCGGGGAACACGGGAAACCAACCGGCCAACGTAAACCCCATACAAGGCGCGGGCGCGGGCGGCGGTGGTGGTGGCTCGTCTCTGACGGCGGCGGGCGGTGGCGGCCAAGGCGGTCTCTACGGCGGCGGCGGCGGTGGCGGGGGAACCGTGGACAACGGCGGCACGGCTGGCGCGGGTGGCGTTGGCGGCGGTGGTGCTTGCGTGATCGTCGAATACTTCTGAGGTAAGTTCATGGGCCAAGTCTATGCGCAGATCGAGAACGGCGTCGTCGTCAACATGATCTTGTGGGACGGGGTGTCGCCGTGCGGCAATCAGGACGCGTTCGTGCTGGCGTCAACGCTTCCCGCAGGCGTGGGCATTGGCTGGTCCGACCTTACGGGGTCGTGGGTAGCGCCCGCGCCGCCGCCGCCGCCCACGGTGGTGACATTTTTACAGTTCATGGCGCTGTTTACATCGGCTGAGCAGGAGGCGATTATCGGCTCGACGGACATTAATGTCCGCGTGTTCGTGGTCATGGCGAGCGGCGCGAACTTCCTCGACCTGACGCTCGCCGAGGTCGTGAATGGCGTGGAATATCTCGCGAGCGTCAACCTGATCGCGGCCACACGGGTGGCCGCGATCCTGAGCAACACAGCACCGTAGGAGATGCATGATGAACGTTGAGAAGACTAAATCCGGGCTGTTGGTCCCCACGTCTAAGGGTCTGGGAATGGGTCGCTACCACGCGGAGCATTTCCGCGCTGGCAGGCTCATTGACGAGTGGGATTTCGACAATATCGCGGTCAACGAGGGTCTCAATTACCTCTTGAACGCGGGACTGGCGGCTGGGTCGCAGATCACCACGTGGTATCTCGGCCTATTCTCGGGCAACTACACGCCTGTCGCGACGGACGCCGCCGCGACCATCGCAGCCAACTCCACGGAGACGTCGGCTTACACGGCCGGGGCGAGACAGCAGTTTGTACCCGTGTCCGCGTCGGGGCAGCAGGTGACCAACTCGGCTAGCCGGGCGAGCTTCACGTTCAACGCGGGCACCACGATCTACGGCGCATTCCTTGTGTCGTCGTCCACGATCAACGGCACCACGGGCACGCTGATCTCGGCGGCGCAGTTCGGCTCGGCCAAGTCGGTCAGCAACACCGACCAAATCTTGCTGACCTACACCTTCTCGTTGGCCAGCGCGTAATGAGCGTGTATGCCGAGAGCGTCACCAGTGGCGCGATCCTCACGGGCACGCCCGTGGGGACATACAGTCTGACGCTCGTGGCGCAGGCGATCCTCAACTCGACGCTCACGGGGACCACGACATATTTGCCGGGCATGTCCGAGACCGCCAAGGGTCTGGCGGCGTTCCTGACCACCTTTGGGTTCACCCATACCGATGGCGCGACCCTCGGTACGGCCACGTCCATCCACTGGGCGGCAGGTGCGCTGGTCGCGGAGGTGATCAAGGCCAGGGACACATATCACACAGGTCTTGTATTCAGCACGTCCATCGCCGAGATGGCGAAGATCGGCGACACGCTCCAGGCGTTGCTCGTCATGGCCATCGCGGAAGGCGCGACTGTCACGGACCTTCTGAACAGCGTGGCCAGTGTGCTCATGCTCCAGCGGGCCGTCGCCAGGGGAGTACCCGGCAGCACCGCCGCGTTCGGCATGCTGGCGCACGAGGCCGTGGGGGCGCTCGACGCCTATCTGGCGCTTGCGAACATCAACGTCGGAGAGGGCGCGACGCTCTCGGCCGCGATAATCCAGCACTTCATCGGGTCGGTGCAGGTCGTTCAGAACCTAGCGATCCACGGCGAAACCAGCGCCTCGCTGCTGCTCAACCCGATCATGCTGGAGGACTGTACGCTCACTGACACGGAGTTGCTGACCACGATCTTCCAGGGCGACCCGATCCTGGAGACCGCGTACGCCACGGTGTCCTATTGCAGCCCGGATAGCAACTCCACCACATGGGTGATGAACACGCGCACCAATGTGGTCACTGAATATGTCAACTGGGTCTTTAACAGCTTCGCCAGCTTCGGCCGTAAGTACATCGGGGCCAACGGGCAGGGCATCTGGGAGCTGAACGGCGAGCGAGACGGGACCACGAATATCGTGGCGGACATGGCTGGCGGCTACATCCAGTTCAACGGTTCGCGGTTGAACGGTCTCATGGGTGTTTACATCGGCATGCGTGGCCAGGGTGAGTTCTATCTCAAGCTGTCCGCAGGGGATGGCCGGGATTATCTCTACCAGTTCAACTCCCAGCCAGGGTTAATGACCACCAAGGTCAACATCGGCAAGGGTCTGCGCTCGCGGTATTTCCAGTGGGAACTGATCTCGACCGGGCCGGATTTCGATCTGGACAGCATTGAGTTTGTGCCGATGGTGGGTAAGCGGAGGGTATGAACCTTGTTCGCTCCCGACTACCGAGTGCCGCTGGACGGCCGGCAGGCCCGGCGAACCCCCCCACAGGTGCGGATCACGATCACGCCTACAGCGGACGGCTGGAGCGATGCGACCAGCGAGGCCCGCGCCCAGGCGGTAGAGGCGATCATTACGGCCCAGGCCGGCGTGCTGCACTCGTTCATCCAGGGACAGCGCCAGCAGGTGGATCAGAACCAGGATACGTTCTGGGCGAAGCGCATCGTCCTGGACCAGCTCACGATCTCGTACACAAACAGCAGTGGCCAGGAGATCATCGAGATTGACGTCAAGCCCACAAACGCGCCGACGTCGGGCGGCTCGCTGGACATCAGCGGCGTGTTCGTGGTGGACGTGCCATTCACGGTGTTCCCCATAAAGCTTCCGCCACCCGCGCCACCGTCGTGGGGGGCCTACGCATGGGACGCGGATGACGCCGCAGGTGACGCCCAGGCCGACGCCGTGGGTGCATCGGGCATCTGCATCGCACCGATCAGCGGGCAGGTGTATTTCGAGGTGGAGATCGACGTCATCCCCAGGGGCTCCGCGCCAGCGACCATCGTCACGACACCTGGGGACGCGGACGGTTCGACGCTGTCCACTGACCTATACAACATCTCTCCGGCGTCGATATCGTACCTCTTTCCGAACGATCTTGACACGTTCCTCACACCTGTGATCGGTGTGGTGCCCGACTACTATGTCGATAAATCCTGGAAGAAAAACACTGTCGCGTATGGGCGCGTCATCGGCTGCGACTGGCAAGATGCGCCCATGGCCCCGAGATCAATCGGGCTCGTGCCAGCGAAGAATAGGTACACGAACTATAACGCCAGCGTATGGACCAACGGTCGATACGTGATGAAGAACACCGTGTACTCCACGGACTTCCGGGACACTTACTCGCTCTACAGCAGCTCCTGGGCGAGTTCTGTAGGGAGCCAAATTCTCGACACCAGTCCCGATGGCATCTCAACGCTGGTCTCGGGCCTGACGACGTACCAGTGCCTCAACCCACAATCCAGGACCGACGCGGATAAGACCGTGCAACTGCCGGTGGGCGGCCATTATTGGATCGTGGGCATCCAGGGCGCGGGTGTGATGCTGTCCGGCCCTCGGGAAAACCCCTACGCCTACATCTTCGCGGACGAGACGACATTCCCGCTCGGCGCGCTCCAGACGCTCCAGGCGGCGCACACGAGCATCTTTTTTGACCCCAAGGGGGCGTATTACGCGTTCGACAACGGGCTCCCGAACTACCCGCCCGGCGCTCAGGAGATCAACGGCGGCTACGACGTCGATAATGTGTGGCCACTGAACGCCGAGACCGAGGGTCCGCTCGGGACGATGACAGATGTCAGCTACAACTGGGGCTACGCCGGCCAGTTCTATAATAGTGTTCGTGTCTATGCCGCATGGGGCATGATCACGTTCATTCCTGGCAGCACCAAGAACAGCACCACGGCGAACTACAACCTTATCGGAGATGTATTTCAGGGACCGGATTTCACCTACGACGATTACTGCGCGGAGGGAGGCCCGGATTATAAGATGCCCTCCGGGATCAATCAGCTTGGCGAGCACGCTTGGGTGATCAAGGGCCGGGGGGACAAACTCGCGAGCACACTCTTCTCGTCCAATGACGTGGCCATCGGCAACACGGTGAACGGCGTTCTCCGCAACGGCTGCTGGACAGGCATGGACATGGGGTCGATCAGCCGGGGGGACATTTATATGATCGCCGTGGACACGGCCACCCGCAAGGTGTGGTTCGGCCGCAACGGCAAGTGGTGGGAAAACTCCGCGCCCACGGATAAGACGCCGGGGACGAAGCTCGCGCCGGTCACTTACCTCGACGGCACGGCAAAGGACACGAAATATTACCCGGCGTGCTCGGCACGCTTTGGGCACACTCGGATGAAGGTGCGCTACGCCAAGACGACCAAGTACACGCCGCCGCCTGGATTTAGCCCCTACGACGTGGTAACGATCCCCACACCTTGAGGGCGAGATTATGACGGCACTTGGTGGCATCCCGACATGGGGAAACGTTGGCGACGCGACGGCCATCGCTGGCCAGATGATGAGCCTCGTCCAGTCGTACGCGGTGGACCTGGAGCAGGCCGCCGCGAACATCGTGCCACCTTCGATTAGCCCGACGTTCCCGACGATCCCCTCTCCACCCACGGAGCACAAGGTCGGCGCTCCGGCGCTGCAACAGGTGACCTGGGGCGTTCCGCTACAACCCGCGCCGTTCAGTGGGTCACTGAATATCACGCAATATCTGCCGGGGCCGTTCACGGGGATCGCGCCCACGCTCAACTTCGGTGCCGCGCCACAGTCGTTCAGCGGGCAGACGCCGCCCGCGCCGCCCATCAATTTCAATTATGAATATCCGACCGTGGCGATCAATCTGCCGGACGTTCCGGCGCTGCTGTCGATCAAAGACCTGCAATTCACGCCCATTGACATCCCGACATTCGAGGGCGTGATCCCGCCGTTCACGCTACTCGCGCCGTCCATCGTCGCGTACAATGAGAAGGCGTTCTACACCAGCACGGAGCTATCGCTCGTGCAGGCCGAGATCGCCAGTGCGCTCACTGACGATACCGATATCGGTCTCAGCGCCAGCGTCCAGCAGGCCATGTGGGACGCCGCGCGAGAGCGTGAGTTGCGCGCCCAGGCTGACGCCATCGCAGCGCTGGAGCGCGACATCGAGACCTTGGGTTACGCACTGCCGCCCGGTGCGTTCATCGACAGCAGGCTCAAGATTTACAATGAGACCCAGTACACGACCGCTGGGCTGTCGCGCGACATCATGGTCAAGCAGGCAGAGCTGCGACTGGAGAACGTGACCAAGTCTCGTGAGCTGGCGGTGCAGCTCGAAGGCCAGCTGATCACTTACTACAACGCGATCTGCCAGCGGCAGTTCGACGCCGCCAAGTATGTCACTGACGCACAGGTCGCGATCTACAACGGTCAGGTGCAGGCTTACGCCGCGCAGATCGAGGGCTATAAGGCGAGCATCGAGGCGTTCAACGCGGCGATCCGGGGGCTGGAGCTTTACATCGAGCAGCTCAAGGCCGAGGTGTCGTTCGAGCAGACCAAGGCCGAGATCAACACCGCCATCGTGACCCAGTACAAGACCGAGGTGGAGGCGGCCGAGGCCCAGCTCGAAGTCTACAAGACCCAGGTCGAGATCATCCAGGTCCAGGCGCAGGTCGAAAAGTTGAAGGTCGATACCTTCGCGGCTCAAATCCAGGCGTTCGTGAGCACAGTGAACGCCTACACCGCCGAGGTGGAAGGCTACAAGGCTGGCGTGGAGGCGCAGACCGCCATTGAGCAGGCATATAAGACGCAGGTGGACGCCTACGCCGCCCAGGTGCAGGCGGGGATCGGCGCGGCCAACGCCCTGGTGGCCCAGTTCGAGGGAGAGATCAAGGCTTACGAGGCCCAGCTCGACGGCTACAAGGCGGCGCTAGGCGCGATGGTGGAGCAGGCCCGCGCCGCGTCGGAGTTCAATCAATCCGCCGTGGCCGAGTATGGCGCGGAGGTGCAGGCCGTCACGTCCTTCAATCAGGTGCTGACGAACCAGTGGGAAGCCGTGGTGCGTGAGCAGGAGGCGATCACCGAGGTGGCGGTCAAGGCGGCCGAGGCGAACGGCCAGCTCTACATCGCGGCCAAGAACCTCGTGATCGAGGCCAACAAGGCGGGCATCCAGACGGCGGCTCAACTTGGCGCGGCGGCGTTGAACGCGGTACACTGGTCCAACAACTCGAACTGGTCGCTGTCCGAGAGCGACGTGCTCTCCACCAGCACCAGCAGCAGCACGAGCACCAACACGAACTATAATTCTAGCGTCTAAGGAGATTGATATGCCCGGTGCAGGTTTCGAGGGGTTCCTCCAGCAGAAATACGACATCATGCGCCAGGAGGCCAACGCGCGTGGCAACCTGGAGACCGCCCAGGCCAACGCGATCCCCAGTTCCACGGCAAGCGAGAACGCTCTGCGCACCGCGAGCGCCAACGAGACCAACGTCCGCGCCGGCACGCTCGACCCGTTGGCCCAGGCGTCGATCCAGGCGAGCGGCGCGGGGGCGCGGGAGAGTGGCGCGCGTGCCGGCCTCTACGGCACCGAGAGCGGCATCCAGGCCCTTGGGTTCACCAACGTCTTTGGAGACGCCAACACAGGGTACTCCACGAACCCTGGCGGCCCTGCGGCGTCGAGCACGGGTGGGGACACGCTGCACCCTGCGACGGCGGCGCTCATGCACCATATCATGACAGGTGGCGGCAACGTGAACGGGCAGCAGCTCGGCGCGGGATCGTTCGGACCAGCGGGCTCGGGCATCCAGCTTCTCGGTGGTCAGGGCGGTGGCGGGCAGCTGCCCGGCGCTGGGTCACTGGGTGATGGGTTCGCCGATCCCAAACAGCCCGGCTTTTACGCCAAGGGCACCCCGATGGTTCCCGGCAAGGCTCCCGCGAAGGGCGACACGGACACGGTGCCGGCGATGCTCACACCCGGAGAGGCGGTGCTCAACACGCACGCCGCCGAACTGATGGGTCGCGACAAGATCGCCAAGGCCAACGCCGTGGGCAACGCCATGAAGAAGGGCGGCATGTCGCCGCAGAAGCTCGCCAAGGGCACCGCCAAGGTGGCAGGGAAGCCACCGCCCAAAGGTCTCGCGCAAGCGCTGGCGGCGATGCAGACGCTTCAGGGCGGCGCGCAGCCTGGGGCGCTACCCGGTGCGCCGAGCCCGATGGGTGTCGCGCCCGGCATGGGGATGCGGTAAATCTGGCGACGGTGATGTCTGCCAGACTGGGCCGTCCTTCACGGGGCGGCCTTCTTCTTGTGACCGATTGTCACAACATTGTGCGCGGACGGCGCACTGGCCGGGGCGGTCACGGCCTGCGCGATACCGGACATGCGGCTGTCGGTGATGTCTATCGCGAAACACGTCGTCCGCGCCTTGGCGAGGGGCGTGCCCCGTCCGAGCACATACTTGACGTTGGGCCGTGTCACGATCTTCTGCGCCACCAGCGCGTTGAGCACACTGAGTGGGTTCCGGCTATCCCTGATGCACCAGCTCCTGAACGCGTCCTTGCGCACGTAGATCATGCCGGCCTCGATCTCCAGGTGCGCCTTCAGCTCGCGCAGCGGCGTGTGCTCCGCGAACGCGGTGTTGCCCACGGCGCTCTTATGGCTGACCCGGATGATATCGCCGTTGATATGCTCCAGGTAGTTGGCGATCACGCCAATCGGCTCGGACTGATCCACCTCTTCGGTGATGATGCCCCGCATATGGGGCAGCTGCACGTTGACGATCCAGTCCAGGAGCTTCGTCATGTCGAACGCCAGCAGGCCGCTACGCACGGCGATCCGGCCGGCGATCACCACGGCGGCGATCACGGCGGACCAGAACCTCTCGGACCCGGCGATGTTGTACTTCAGGTCGAACTTCGCCCGGAAGTTTCGGACGGCCTGAGCGACGGCCGGCATGGAGGTGATGATGCCCCGCAGGAAGGTCTCACCGATCCAGCCGCAGTTCTCGTTGATCGCGGAGATAAACGCGTCGGCCTGGGGCTTCTGTGTGCGATCAACCAGGGGCATCATGATCTCAAACACACGCATCGATCCCGCGACGCCCGCCGTGTTGTTGATCGACAGCATCTGGTACAGTGACATGTTCGTACTGACCACGGCGATCAGGGATTTGTCCTCGGAGCGTGACGGCCGGATCGTGGCGTCCGACTTCATGCGCGTCTTCTCGCGGAACTGACTGATGTGCAGCGCGAAATCCTTGGCGGTCTCGGGCGTCATCGTCGTCATCTCGTCGTGAAACACGGGCAGGTTGGCGAGCGTGGTGACCTGATCGTTGCGCGCGTTGACCGTCGAGCCGTCCTGTGTCGCGTCCAGCACGTACTGGGTGGGCGGACCCCATAGCGACGCGCCGGCATAGAGCGTCGAGGACTTCGAGCCGCCGCTATCGCCGTAGAGGCTGACGATCACGCCGCCCAGGTCGGTGTAGCAAAATAGCACACTCGCGAGCGAGCAGAGTACAGCGAACTGCGACGGGAAATATTCGTCCGAGGCGTAGAACTTCATCGCCTGGACCTGCGCCGCGATATTGCCGCGCTGTTTGATCCATTGCTCGGCGGGTTTGGCGATGGCGCTAAGCACGGCGGGCTGCTCGGTGCCGTCCGTCGATAGAACTTTCTTGGGCAACACGAACTTGCTGCGATCCTGGGTCCATCCAAGGTGATCGAATTGCTGGTTGGAGCGCTGGGTCTCTTGCAGCGCGCGGATATAGGCGACCATGAAATTCCTCACTTCAGGTAAGTTACGCGGGTCGATATGCACACCGTGATCCGCCAGCTCGGCGGCAAGCTGACGCTGGTCGATGACCCCCTTGGCCGTGATGTCGAATATCATCTGCCCTTCATGGGGCAGGCCGACGACCCATGTGGAGAACGCCGGCTCTATCTTGGTGCGCTTGAATGCAGCGATCGGAAACATGTCGTACGGGACGATGACCGTGTCCTCGGACACCTTGGGGCCGCTGCCCGATGGGTTGTCTTTCCACTTGGTGACGATGATCGTGCTTTTCTTCGTCCGGGTGTAGGGCTTGGGCGGGTCAATGAGGCTAGCCGCAGGCACGGCCTGAGAGACCGCCAACGAGATCGTGGGCGGTGCGGTGGCCGGCGAGGACTTGCTCACCTGCTGGGTGATGATCAGCGGGTTAGCGCCCCGGCCCGCGACGGGGCATCGCGCGCAAGCGCCACCGCCGCACTTCGCGTCCATCGTCGCGCAGGTTGGCGGCCCGTCCGAGTTGGCGTTGTATTGCGCCAGCTTGGCGTCCGTGGACGCGGGGCTATAGCCGGTGTGCCCCCGGCTCAGCCGGTGGACGTAGGCTGGCCCGTCCTTGACGAATTGTATCAGTCCGATGGTGGAGTACCACGCGGGCTCAGTGACGTTGCCGCGCGCCGTGACGTAATCGCGCACGTGCTCGCAGGCGTCGTAAAGCTCCCGCATGGTCGAGACCTTGCCGGAGTAGGCTACTCGCGTGTTGTTGGGGATGACCACGCCTGGATGCGGTCCAGTAAGTGCTGGACGGGGCTGCGCAACGTTGTCAGTGACGTTGTGCCGAGCAGCCAGTACCTTAACTTGCTTGATGAACGCTGCATTTGCTGTCTCCACTCCCTGGTGCAGAACCTCAACGGGACGTCGAGTATCTGTCTTGAGGTTGTACGTGCCGGCGATCCGCAGCACGCTCGACTGGTCCGTCGTGCGCATGGGATCGTGGCGCATCCCGCAGTGGCGAGCCAGACCGTGCAGCCGCGCGGCAGTGACTTTCCAGGTCAGTGAGTCAAGCGCGTCCGCGATGCGCCAGTAGACATGGAAGCCGCCGCCCGAGGATGTCACCAAGGGATCAGGGAGACCTGTCAGGAACAGGAAGCGCGCGAGATCACTGAGCGCGTCCTCGCGCGTCGCATACTTGGTGGTCTGGTCCGTGGTCCGACCCACGTCCAGGTCGAAGAAGAATGCGCGCGCAGCCTTCATGTTGGCGTGCGTGCGCACCTCATATGCGCCGGTTTCTCCGGTCTTGCGGTTCTTCTTGGCGGGGTTCCAGACTTTCGCGTGGTGCAATGTGTGGATCGCGAAGAAGAGATTGGTGGTCTCGCGTTTGCCTCGTGCGAACTTGACCGCGTCGTTGATGGTCTCAGTGACATGATGGGCGTAGGTGACCGTCTCGGTCCCTGGGATTGTGTACGGTGTGGCGATGCAGTACGGCCCCTCGTCAGGCCATACCGCCGTCAGAAATTCGCGCATGTTCATCAAGAGCGCCCTCACCCGTTGTCGCGCTGACGCTCAATCAACATACACTTGAACAGGATCAGGTACACAATCATATCGTCGCAGCGACCCTCTAGGGGTTCAAGCCGCGAGCGGGTCTTACCGTTCTGGATGTCCAGAATGTATTGGCAGATCGCGTCCCAGTGCTTGGCGATATAGACGCGCCAGACCGTCTCCATGGGTAGACCCATGTCGCGAGCGTTGCGGCGAAAATTGGCGAGGCGATCCAGGTCGCCCGCGTATTCGCCGCCCTTGAGTGTCCCCAGCTGCCGCAGCTGCGCCACAGTCTCGTTGACGACTACGTCGTATGCGGCGTGCGGAAAGATGACGTCCGGCATGTTACCCTCCTGAGAAGACTGCGCCCCAGCCGAGGCCAGGGCGCAGAGACTAGAACGACCCTTGGGCGACCGAGCGCTCGGGCCTATTCGTCGCCCCAGTCGTTCAGCAGGTCTTCGACACCCTTCGGCACCGCCGTGGGCGCGGGGGCCGGAGCGGCGGCCTTGGCCTTCCCAGGCTTGGCCGGAGCGAGAGGGGCTTCGTCCTCGTCATCCGCATCGGCGGCAAGCCGCTCAGCTTCAGCCGCAGCCTTAGCAGCCGCCTCGGCCGCAGCCTTAGCAGCGGCTGCCGCCGCAGCGCGCTTCGGGTTCGCGGTGGCGGCCGATGCGTTGACCGGCTTGGCCGCGTCCGCCTTGGGTGACGGCTTGGACGGCGGGATCACGTCCTGGTCGGCATCATCGTCATCGTCGGAGGGCGCGGCCGGGGCCTTGGCAGCGGGCTTGGCCTTCCCGGTCTTAGCGGGAGCCGGGGCCGGCGCGGGGCCGTCCTGGTCGTCCTCGTCAGGCGGCAACGCCTTCGCGGTCTCGGTGGCCTTGCCGTCCGCGCCGGCCGGCGTCCAGGAGCCAGCGAGCAGCTTCTGGGTCTCGTCCTCCTTGGCAAGCTCCACCGCCCGCACCAGGGCCTCGGGGGTGTTCCAGCCGGCCACGCTGAAGAGCAGCTTGGGGTAGGTCTCACTGTTGTCGAACTTGATCTTGGTGATCACGGCGGCGGTATTGCTGATGCCGCGCGAGCGCAGGTAATCCAGGTATTGCCGGAACGCATACCAGCCTTGGGCTTGCTCTTCCTTGTTGTCCTTGTCCCAGTCCGAGGTGATCGCCAGCTTCAGCCGGAGCGCCGGGAGGACGTCGAGCTTGTTGGCGATGGCGACCGCGACCATGCGGTGCTGCGCGCAGGCCGTGACGGCCTTGTTCTGATCGGTCACCCTAGACCCCTTGACCGACTTCGGGCAGCCATCACACGTCTTGTGCTGCGGCTCTTCCACGGAGGCGTGGGGCTTCTTGCCGTCGTCCGACCAGCACAATGGCGCGGACACCTTGGCCGGGTCGTAGGTGCCCTCGTAATAGGCTCTGCCACGGTCCTTGGCATAGTCGAGAATGATGGCTCGGACGAGCGTCACGTTGACGTCGTCGCCGTCCTCGTTCTTGCGGGTGAGCACGGTCTTCTCGCCGTTCAACGCGATTACCCACGTGCCTTTGCCGGACGTGGTGAGGGTCGGAACTGATCCACGGTCCACGATGTTGTTGTTTTGCTTATCGTCCAGGAACGCGGCGATATGTGCCGGCATCGCTCCGGGATCGAATGCTGCGACTGCTGTACCCTTGGCCATTATAAACTCCTGCGCTTAGTTCTTGCGAACGCCAACCTTGTATTGCCGAAACACAGACACGCCGGGCGGCAAAGCGTTGTCGTGGTCTGCCATGTATTGCGTGATGAACGTCGCCTTGATGCGCCGCTCCAGCGCGTCGAAGGCGTCGTTCTCTGCGACCCATCTATAGAACGCTCCCCAGTCCGCGCCCGTGGGCACGAGCTTCTCGGAGCGATAGAATGTACCTGCGGCGGTCTTGACGCTATCCATGTTGCTCTCGTTGAGAGCCGACAGCATGAAGTTTGTGATCTCTTCTAGCTTACCCTTCAGCTTGGCCTCCGTGTCCTCCCATTTACGCTGCTCTTCCGACAACTCCGCTTTGATCCTGTTGTGAACGCGGACGATCTTCTCCCAGTCTACGGCCATGGCAGCGCCTCAGTGAGTGATAGTCGCGTACAGGTCCAGTATGGACTTCTGTGTCAACCTTTTGTTATCAACCATCCGATAAATTTCCCACTCCAACGGGTCAGCCGCCAACCTTAGTATCGTCATCTTCCGGGTTTGTCCAGCCCGGTTGAACCGCTCGACGACCTGCTCGTACTCATCGTTCGAGTAGATCGGCGCGTAGAAGATCGTGGTGTCCGCGACGGTCAGGTTCAGCCCATGCGACATGACCTTGGGGTGGCAGAGCAGCACCGTGGGGTTGGCATCATGCTTGAACTGCCCGATAGTGTGGTCCCTGACCCTGGGTGATACGTCGCCGTTAAGAACCCCGACCGTGTACCCATCCTGCGTCAGCTCCTTCGCGAGGGCCTGGATAATACCTTTGAACGGCACGATGACAATCACCTTAGCGTTGGCTTCGTCGATTGCGGCCTCCAGGTCGCGCAGGCGCGGGCCATGATCCAACAAGATGTAGGTGCCAGACGCCGCATCCTTGACCGATCCACACAAAATCTGGCGCAGCTTATTTATTTTGTCGGCGGCATTGACGGCGTCAATAGTGCCCACGCCGGCCGACATGGCCATCTCGTTCTTCATCTCCTTGAACTTGGTGCGTTGCTCGGCGGTCAGTGATGTCTGACGGTTCTCCACAACCACGGGCGGCAGCGTGAGGCAGTCCTTCTTCAGGAAGCGCACGGCGGGCTTCATGGCGTCGTAGGCCATCTCACTGGCCCCGGCGCGCGGCACCCACTTGTGCTCACTGACAGCGACCATCGTCTTGCGCTGGAACGACCCGAACCATTTCGGCACCCTGGCTGGATCCACGAGCCGTGCAAGAGCCCATGCGTCTGTCGGCGCGTTCGGACATGGCGTGCCGGTGATGCACCAGAGCCGCCTCTTCCGCTCCATAACCCACTGGAGCATTTTGTATTTATCGATCTTCGAGTTGCGGAACATCGAGACTTCGTCCACGATGATCAGATCGATATCCTTGCGCTTGCGCACCAGTCGCGCCACGTCGGGCAGTGCGATCCCGTCGTGGTTGACGACGTAGAAATCCAGGTCGGTGTTCAGGACTTCCAGTCGTCGTTTCATCGTGCCGTGGGCGATCCCACATGTCCGGTGCATGAGCAGATCGAAGATGTCCTGTTTCCAGACGGTGTCCATGGTTGACATAGGCGTGATGATCGCCACGCGCTTGATGGCTCCGACCGCCATGAGATAGTCCGCCGCCCAGAGAGCTGCGTAGGTCTTGCCCACACCCATCTCACTTAGGTTGAAGCCCTTGGTGATCGTGGTCAGGAAGTCCGCCATGACCCGCTGGTGGGCGAACGGCGTGTACTTCCCTGGCCAGTCGTATTGACTGATGATCGGGCTGGGGACATCGAGCCCGATGTTCCGCAAGAGCCGGGTCGTCTCCAGCGTGTGCCTGACCGTAACGTTGCAGTCGGGGTGGTTGATGAGCCTGCTATGACCGGGCAGCAGCGAGCGGATCAGGAACGGGTCCGCCGCCTTGAGCACGACCGACTTGGTTGGGGCATGCAGGTACATGAATTATCGCCGATCCCAGATGTTGCGCACGTCCCGAGCGACCTGGGTGTATGACCCAGGGTGGAAGTTGGTCGTCGTGCATCCGCCTTTACACGCATAGCTGATCGGGTACGCGCCATATTGGACTGCCGCGACTTCGACGTGCGCCCGAGCCGAATTGATCGGTGCCGGCAAGATCACGACGATGACGCGGGTTCTGACCTGCGCAAGGATCAGGCGCACGCAGCGCCCAGGGGCGTCGTTGATCCCTGCCGAGATCACGACATGCTCGAACTGTCGGCGAGGCATGTGCGCCAGCACCCAGCAGCTGCTCGCGCCTACTCGTGCGAAGGTATGCACATGGAGCGCGCGCCCCGTGCCGAGCGCGATGCTGTCGCCGATGGCGGCGTCTTCGGCGTGAGCCTTGTCGAATTTGCCAACGAGGAATAGCCCGAGCATGATAAGCGCCGCGATCCCCAGCGCCTGGGCAAATCGTGTCAACATGACCTCCATATCAACCTCCTAGTATTTCCGCGTCATTGCGCGAATGCAGTCGAGCATCATCGCGCCGTCCTCGGGCGTGGGCTGCTGGCTCTTGCGCTGCGCTGCCGTGGCACGATCCAACGCCCCCAGGAACTGTTCGAGACAATGCAGATTGTCGCCGTCCACGACGAACGCGAAGTGATCGTGTGAGGCGATGGTGGCCAGGAAGCCCTTCTGCGCCACAGTCGGATGGTGCTTGTCGCTGCGCTTGGCTTCGATGACCATGAACATGCCGGTCTTGACCGCGTGGATGTCGCTGATCCCGGCAGCGGCGTACGCGTTCATGGGGACGTTCCACCAGAACCAGTCGTGCTGTTCGAGCAGCTTCTTGATTTTGTCCTTGACCCCGCTCTCCAGGGGCGTCTCACGTTTGCGTTTGGGCATCGGGCTCATCGGTGTGTAACCTTCATGGGTTTTGGGAAGTTCAGGCTCATTTCGCCCTCTTGGGTCTCCAGAACGAGCAATCAGTTGACAGGCACCAACCGTTGCAGAGACCTGACGGACGGGGCTGCCAGACGTCGGACTTGAATGCCTCGGCATATTGCCGCAGGTCGCCTATGAACGGCGCCCACAGCATGGGCACTTCATCGCGCGCCCAGACCTTCCGGCTCTCGGTCTGATCCACGGTCCAGTAAAACCGCGCATCGATCAGCTTGATGTTCGGGAAGTTGGTGAACATGTGGATAGCGTTTATCATCAGCTGCTCCCACTTCTCCTTCTTCTTCCCGGTCTTATAGTCAACCAGCCGTCCGAGACCGCTCTCCTTGTCGATCTTCTGATAGTCAGTGACGCCGCGATACCAGGCGTCCGCCGCGAAGTAATGGCACGGCCTTGCGCGGCGGTCGAGCGCGATCTTCGTCTCAGTGAACGAGATGCCGGGCCACTTCTCCATCTTCAGCATATACTTCTCGTGGACTTGTAGGTCGAGCGGCAGCGGCGTGCGCGTCGCCTGCCGATCCTCGAACGCCTTGTGGACGTTGCTGCCCCACAACTGCTCTTCACTCTTGACGTCCGGGAAGCGCTTGGTGACCCGCTTGTCGTGGTAGGCCCTCGGGCAGTTCTTGAAATCTTCGAGCGCGCTATGGCTCCATGGCAGTGGCGTCGTCACTTTTTGCGTCTCCGCTTAACGAGCATAACGTCGTATCCCAGGGCGTTGGCCCAGGCTTCAAAGTTGAGAATGGTAGGAGTGTTACGGTGACACTCCCACCTGGAGATCGTGCTGTCCGTGACACCAATCAGCGCGCCAAGCGCCAAGTGACTCACTCTCGCCTCGATCCGAATATCCCGCATCCTGCGGAGCAGCCGGATGTTATGCCGGACGGGTTTATCGACACCAATAATCGCCGGCATAACTAGCTCCCAGTATAGTAGGTCAGTCGCTCAGGACAGCCACTTCGATGGTCTGGAGCTTCTTGATCAGCGTGCGGTTGCGAACTTCGAGCACCGTGTTCAGATCGCGCACCGCGTCACGCTGATTGATCGCCTCGGCGCGGGACTTGTACGCGCTATGCATCTCAGCGCGCGCCTCATCCAACCTAGCTTGAAGATCAGAGATCACACACCGCGCAGTCTGCCCCAGCGGGTTGTCTCGTGACGGGGGTGCGTAGACGTCCCAAGGATGTTCAGGCTTCTTGGCCTCGGCCTCCGGCCAGCCCTTGTTCGCCGCCGCCTCGCTCCTGGGTTGAGGCGACGCCTGGGGCGCGTTCGTGACCGGGGCATCCGTGAACCGCACGATGGTGTGCGGCTGTTCAGGCTTGGCTTCCTGGGTGCGGACGTCATGTTGTATGATCATGTCGTGCAAGGCGTTCCGCTCTTCAAGTGCCTTCTCGAACGCCCAGTTTACAATCTCCATGGTATTCATTTACGCTCTCCAGTATTCTGTGACGGAATGTCACAAGTCAATGGACTGGCACAAGGCGTGCCGTTACAAGGCCACGTTCAGGTGCGCGGCGATCTCCAGCAACCACAGTGTCTGGTGCCGTGCATCGTCTAGCGCATCGTGTACGACGCCCGCGCGCTTGGGTTCGAGGTTCCTTGGCGCGAGGCTCTTTAGCGTGCGGAAGTCCCGGTCGCTCCCCCAGTGCCAGGGCTGCTCAAGACCGACCGCCTTGAGCGCGGAGCCCAGGATGACGTTGTCGAACGACACGCCGTTGCCCCAAACGCAGTGCGGCTCGCTGCCGACCCACTGACAGAACCCATCGAGCGCGGAGACGAGATCAACCTTCTCCAACGCCGTCCACTTGGCGAACGCCTCGGCGCGATCCGGGTTCAGCCACCAGAGCACTGTGTCCGCGTCGAAAGTGCGCTTGAAGGTCGTCTGAACATGTGGGTGGATGCCCACGTGGAACTCGTCATAGATCGGAGTGGATGCGTCTAGGTTCAGGTCGAACTTGACTGCGCCGATGGATATGATGACGCCATCCGGCGCTTGGCCCATCGTCTCCAGGTCTATCATGATATGCTTCATTTGCGTGGTGTCCTTTGGTCGTGCAGTGAGTTGATCGCGGTGGCGATGTCCCTGGCCAAGAGTGCGACATGGTTCTTGTCCTCTGCTCGCGTCGCGAACAGATACGCCACAGCCGTGATCACCATCCCCATGGTCACGGTGTTCCTGGGCTTGGTGAGGATCAGATAATCGATCTCTTTCCCAAGCGCGATACCCTTGTCAACAATCGCCTGAAGTTCATCGAGCGTGTAACTGAACATGTCCTGATCGCGGGTCATTTGCACGCCTTCTTCAACGTTTCCACGTTCTCGTCCGCGTAGTTCATGGCTTCCTGCTCGGTCGGGCAGTCCTTGCCGAAGCACTTCTTGTCATGGGCGTCACTGACCACCACACCGAAGACGCGGCGCCTGTTCTTAAACACAGTGAACCGATGCAGCCCATGGGTCATGGTCTGGTTACCGTTCTTGCTGGTCACCCACGACGTGCGCCGGACGGTCGCCGGCTCGACGCCGGTAAGGCTGTTCTTGGCGCGGGTCAACGCCTCACTGTCAGTGAACGCGTCCCAGTCCACGTCGTCGTGCAGATACAACATGTCCATGGGGCTGGCCAGGAATGTGGTGCCCAGGTGCGGCTGCTTCCACGCGAAGCCGTGAGTGAGCCCATCGAACTTGGGGATCGTGATGACGTGTACCTCGCCCAGCACTTCGCCGTTCCATCCTACCTGTTTCGCCGTCCACGTGGCGGTCACCAGATCGAGACCGATCCGTTTGACCAGCCGGGTGTTCTTGGCCTCCTGCATCGGGCGGTCCATGATCCGCTGGTAATAGACTTTTATCGGAGTGGCGAGCGCCCAGCCGGTGAACTGACCAGGAAGTCTATAGACATACCACACGTGAGCCTCCGGTCATTTCATCCCCGCTCCAGGCGTTCGTGGATAAGATCGGTTCGCGTGCTGGGTTCGAGGCCGCAGGTTGGACAAGTCCGTGGCGGCCCCGCCCTTCACCAGCGGCTTCTTGTGATCGATGTCGAGCTTCGAGCCCGGCTTGATCATGCCCTTCTTGATCGCCAGCCGACGCGCGCGTGCGCGGATAGCCTCGCCACTGTCATGCCCGGTGCCCTGCTCACCCCGAGCCTTGGCCGTCTTGGCCTCTTCCTTATAGTTCCGCTCGTACCCCGGACTGCTCGGCATCTGGTCTCTCCATGGACACGAGCGCGCTTGCAGGGAACACCTGCACCGCGTTCCGTTCGTAGATGCTTCTCACCGCGTACCCCACCTCGGTCAGGTCGGTACGATACCACCCGCAGATGACGCCGTGCCAGTCCGCGCCGCTCTTTTTCTTCACGCATTCGCCGTATTTGCGCGGGAGCCACGCCGGCCAGGGGATGAGATCAGGCTCACTCATCGGCGTCAGCCTTCGCTTCCTCGGGCGCTTCGAGCCTGACCAGCTTGTAGCCCAGCTCCCGGAACCGCGCCTTGGAGTACGCCTCAGTGAACGTGCCGTACTCACTCTTCATGGTGATCGTATTGTCATCGTTCTGACTGAGCACCTCGAACCTCGTGCCCGTCGCGATATTCTCGAAGTACAGTTTGATCGCCATTGATTTGTCCTCACTTCTCGAAGTCATAGTCCCTCAGTCCGCCCCACGTCGGACCAATCTTGCAGTCCCATGGCATGGGTATCGGCAGATCAATGCCCCATGCCTTCTTGTATGGGAGGTTGTCGAGCATGTGCTTGATCGTCACAGCCGCCTCCTTCGTCTTGGTCTTGGGCACCTGTAAGTAGATGCCGTCATGCAAGTCCCATTTAAACCTCGCGCCGATGGACCAGACGTAGTCCTTGATCACCATCAAGGCCAGATACTTCTGATCCGCGCCGGTCCCCTGCACCGGGTAATTGATCATCGTCGAGCCCATACTCCAGCCCATGGCGCCCCAGTCACCCATGACCTTGACGCGCCGACCCGCTAGTGTCTCGGCATAGCCGAGTTTCTTCCCGAGTGCGATCTGGGCTTGCCAATATTTCGGAACCTCCCGGTACGTGCGTTGATACACCACATGTATGAGCTTAGCTTGTGGCAGCTGCATTGGCAAGTTATATTGTACCCGAGCTACCGTGCGCAACTTAGGTGCGGATGTTCGGTATTGGAGTGACAGGTTGGCGACCTTACCCAGATATCTGTCCCACCACGCCTTGCTCTCCTTGACTTTAGCCGCGACCATGAGGGGCTTATAGTCCTGGTCAGTGACCCTTGCCGCCATGAACGCGTGCGCGTCCTCGCCGGGCATGCACAGCTGCATCATGACCGTGTCGCCGGTCTTGACCGCCATCCAGCGGAACTCCTGGCCGGCAGCGTCGAACTCCATGAGATCGTACTCCGGGGGCACCGTGACGATCTTGCGGAACTTGGCCTCACGCTTCTCCTGGTGCAGCGCGAACCCGATCTGGCGTTCGTCCTTGTTCTTGCCCTGCTTCGAGCTGTATGTCAGCCGGCCCGAGTATGTGCCGAACACGCGAGCCAGGGGGTGCGCCCGGCCGTCGCCGTTGTATGCCACGCTCGCCAACGGGGCGTCCGCGAACTTGGTGCGGTTGTTGAGCGCCTCGCGGTAGATGCGCAGCGTCCTCACCTTTGGGTCGATGAACGACAGTTCGTGCAGCACTTCCTTATCCGTGGACCGGGATACCATGCCGCTCTTTTTGCCCGTGTTGTGCTTGAGCACGGGTAGCTGCCACTGGTCAAACATCAAGGCTGCCAGTTTCTTAGGTGACCGGATAACTTCCTCGGTGACCCCAAACCACTGGAGCTTGATCAGCGCGTCGTCTGCCTCCTTGCTAAGGTCCAGCACCAAGTTCTGGCAGGCTAGGGTGTCGATCAGCAGCCCGTCCAGATTTGCCAGGGCCGCCAGAGGCAAGCATTCGGCCTCGATCAGCGCCGACTTGAGCTGACGCGGCGTCAGCAGCGGCCAGAGCTTCTTGGTGATCCGCAGCGTGAAGATGTTGTCACGGACGTTGTATTCGTGCAGCTTGGCGCGCGCCGTGGGCGACGGGTCGTGATAATCGATGTCTTCCTCGTAGCCGGCTTGGTCAGGGATGAACGTCGCCACGGCGGGCTTGAGCCCGAACGAGCGCTTGTTCGCGCGGGTCATCTCGTACTCCGGCTCGACCTCCAGGTGCCGGTAGATCAGCATGCCATCGAGCCAGCGCAGCCCCATGATCTCGTCCTCGAACCCGTAGGCGGCCAGGACGCTCAGATCGAACACGGTGTTCCACCCCACGCCGCGCCGCGCCTGGGACTTCAGGAAGGCCAGGAACCGCGCCATCATGGGTCGGTCAGGGTTGAGGCCGCCGTCCACATGGAGCTCGCCGCCCTCGGGCCAGACCCACACCAGGGACGTCGCCCAGAAGTCGCCAGACTTGAGCCGCCACGGCTGGAGCGCATACTCCGGGATCGTGCCTGATGTCTCAAAGTCAAACGCGCAGACTTTGTCGTCATCCCAGATCATGTGGTGTACCTAGGGTGTGCCAGTGGCACCGCTGCCGTAATTCGTAAGACCGCTGGATACGCCCGATGAATTGCCAGCCGCCATAGTGCCAGATATACACACGTCCATCAGTCATCAGTCTAAGTCTCTGCTGCGTCACTTAATCCTCCAGACCCCGATACCTTGCACCGCGCCAGGGTACTTTGGTGTACTGTTACGCCAGCCGTCTGATGTCTTCAGCATCCAGCAAAGCTTGGTCGTGAACTTCCACCCGAGGTTGCGGCCCTCGGTAGACGCTGCTGTCATGAGGTTATTCTTCGCGCGGTCGGGGACAAAGAAGCTGTCGCCTACCTCCAGTTCGCGAAAAGGATACATGCGCTTCGGCTGGTCGGGCCGAAACGTCTTGGGTATGGGGACACCCCTTTGAACTTCATACATGCTATAACCTCCGAGAGATTATAGCATAGCATTATGGTCCAGAAGTTCAAGCGTGCCGGTGGTCGGGCTGCCCCATGGGGTCATCGCACGGGTCACTGAACAGTTCGGCTTGTCCGGGCGCTGGCGGACTTGCGCCCCGGTCGCGCGCCATGCCGAAGAGCATGGCCATGCCATCAACTTTGCCACGAGTGTAAGCTTCCGTCTGGGCTTGCGCGATGATCACTTCCAGACTGCCTTGTGTGCGGAGAAGCTTGTTCCTCGTGAGAAACTCGCGCGCGAAATCCAAAGGTGTGCGCATCAATCACTCCCATTCCAATTAACTCGCGAACCTTACCGCCGAACGCGCGGACCCACAAGGAGCTTGACGCGCGCTCTGTGACTGACTGTCACAAGCCAGTATAGTAGATCACCGCAAGTAGACCAGCGCGACGCGCTCGCCGTCGCGCGTGATCACCACGCCGTGGTTGCGGTTCCAGTCATGCGGCACCACGTCCAGGCAGTCTCGCAGCGAGACGTCCAGCGTGGGCGCGACGATCTCCCCATCGCGCCACTCCGGCCGCTGCGCCTGAGTGTCGATACCTTGCGCCTCGATGTACCGAGTGAGACGCGTCTCCACCCTGCGCATCCGGTCTCGTATCTCGACCACGGGGTCGCCGTCGTATGGAACTTGCTTGCCCATCGTAGCCTCGCTGAACCGTTACAGTGGGTATAGCTCATTCGGCCGCGTCGGCCACCCCAAAGGCGGTCATGAACCCCCGCATCTGTTCGATAATCTCGTCCGCCTGGGTCGCGGCCTGCTCCTTCAAGACCTTGCCGACCTTGGGGTCGCGCAGCATCTTGACGTCGTAGCCTGCCAGCCGCGCCTTGATCTCCTTGCCAAGCTTGGCAAGGTTCGGGTCATTGAGGATGTTCAGCCCTGGCAGGATATCGCAGAGATCGATCAGGTTGTCCCTGACACTGTCGTAGAGCCGGCCGTCCGCGCGCATGCGTTCGGCGTAGTGCTCCAGCGCCTTGGATAGCTGGCCCCACACCTTGTTCATGACCTCGCCGACACGCGTGTTGAGGTTCGCCTCGATCTGCGCTTGGATGCGCTGGCTCTGCTCGGCATCGACCTTGACGCGGAAGTCCGACGCCTCGGTGACCGCGTCGATCTCCATGCGCGCATAGAACTTGGCGCGCACCTCGGTCGGGTCTGGGTAGTCATTGACCCTGAAGAGCCCGGCCATGCGGAACTGCGCCTGGGCGCGATACCCAGGATAGACCGTGAAAGCGAAGTTGTCGGCCTCGGCGTTGAGCAAATGCACCAGCCCTTCATGCTCCGCGATGAACTTCATGTAGACCTTGCGGCTCAGCAGCCGGTCGCCGTTGTCCTTCCACGGCAGGGTGTGCAGGATATAGTGGTTGTAGACCGCGCCACTCGCGGCGTTGACCTTGGACATCGCCTCCTTGGGTATGATCAGTTTGTTGACGTTGACCGCATCGGGGGCCGCGCCACTGTCGGCCGCCACCTCGCGGCTCTTCTCCTTATCTAGCTTGCGCGCTTCCCACGCGCCACGATGCAAGTTCACAAGCATACAATCAGTCGCGATAGACATACAGGTTCTCCACTAGGTAACGTCGCGTGCGGTGAAAGCACTGAACGCTTGGTTGAAGTCACGTCTAGATTGGCGTTGTCGCATCGCTCGGAACTCGGTGTACCCGATCCGCATGGACTGGTCGCTTCGCAGCAACTCCTGACGGTCAGTCGCCGATGCTCGCATCGCCATCGACATAGTCGCGTGGTCTCTGTCCGCATAGACCTTGATCGGCGTGAGATACCTGCAAAAGGGCGGACCCATCCCTGTCACAGCCACGGAAAACATGTCGAGTACGCACACCGCCCGCAGCTCGACATTCTCCAACAGATTTATCTGCCGCAACTCAACCACGGCCCAGCGGCCGACTGGAAACTTACTCCCGTAGATCATGTCCAACGAGCCCAGCAACGGCAGCTCTATGTCCACAATCTTGCTGGCCGTATCGACCCACGCGACCAGCGTGAACGATGCTAGGTGAGCCTGATCACCCGTCCAATCGGCACCCGCTGGGAGGTATTGCACGCGACGATCAGATTGTACGGGACGTTCTTCGGCCAAGGTGTGTATCCATCCGTGATTAAGATGACGATCTCGGGGTCGTATTTCTCGACGTACTTGAGGGGCTTGCGCATGTCCGTGCCGCCGAGCCCTTTGGGGTGGAGCTTGACTGGCTCGCCGGGCTCGAACTCTTCCTCGTGGGACACCTCCGTGTCATCGGCCCAGACCACGCGGGTCAGTGACGGTTTGACCTGCTCCAGCACATAGTTCACCTCGGCCTCGATCTGCGCGAAGTATCCCGACATCGAGCCCGAGCTGTCGCCGATGATCACCAACTCCCCCATGCCCTCGCTATGCCGCGTGGGTAGTATCACGTCCTCGAAGCGCCGGTTGCGCCGCGCCCAGGTCTCATCCAGTTTCATGACCTGGGTCATATACTCCTGGAGTAGTTGCTGCCAGGGCGCGGGCGGGTTGAGCACACCGTTCACGATGGCATCGAGACCCGCAGGCATTTGGCCCATCATCTTCGCCGCCGCCGCTGCCTGGGCCACCTGTTGCTGGATGGCGCGCTCGATCTGCGCCACCGCCGCTGGGTCACCTAGGTCTTCGGGATCGCGCAGGTCGCCGCCGAAGCCGCCGTCAATCGGGATGTCGCCCTCGTTGCCCTTCTGCTTCTCGTCGTCGTCGATGATCATGTAGATTTGTTCCGCGCTCATGCCCTCGAACTTGTGGTCATGATAACAGCTCGGCCACAGTTTGAAGCCGCCCTTCTCCATGATCAGATTGATCGCGTGGTCGCAGGCGATGTTCCACATGTGTGGCTTGCGACCGCCGCGCCGCAGGCCGTGCTTGAACATCTTATGCATCACCTCGTGGACGAGGACGAACATCACCGTGTCGGTATCCAGGCTGGCGATGAACTTCTCATTGTAGAAGATGCTCTTCATGTCAGTCGCCGCCGTGGGGAGCGTGTTGTCCACAATGAACGGCGTGTTGAGCACCAGCGTCGCGTAGAACACATGCTTGATCAGCAGTTGTCCACGCGCTTTGCTCATAGGTGTCATTACGGTACTGGTCATCACTCTTCTCCCTCGTCAATCGCTCGTGAACCACGCACCAATCTGCGAGGCATCTTGTTCATGTCTCTTGCGGCCCAGCCTGGGGGATACGCAAGCACGTTGGCGGCGAGCAGCGCCCTGATCTCGCGGTCTATACTCTGTTCCCCGCGCCGCCACCCAAGTTCTCGCATGTACCCATCCTCGCTTGGGACAGGACCGTAGGTCAAGCCCCCCATGAGCGCCGTGACAAACGCCACGGACTCATCGTCAGTCAGTTGATATTTCGCCATAGTGGTCTCCTACCACAAATATTTCCAGGGGCACACTGCCGTCAATGATTTTGACCGTGACGTGACCCATGAGCGCGGCCATGAGCACCTTAAGTTCTTCGTCAGTCAGATGGATTTGCATAGTTCCAGCCTCCAGCGCCCTAGCCCGTCTCGGGTTTGTCTGAGCAGCTTATGCGTCTGTAGACGTCGGACAATGCCTGTCACATTGCGATCACCCAACCACCACTGCGAGTGGCGTAGCAGGTGTGTGGTTCTTCTATGTGTCACCTGACCGAGACCGATAGCCATGAGCACAACGGATTGTTTGTCTGTGAGTTTACTCAGGTCGCGACCTTGCATCACTCTACCCATGCCTTGCGGTTTTTCTTGCGGTGCGCCAGTTCACCGATGAGTATGAGCCGCGAGACTTCGCGCCCTACATCCTCACCGTTGAGCACCCAGGTCTCGATCCGGGTGCCGCGATAAGACACACGCGCCCTAGTGACATGGCCGAGACGCGCGGCCATGAGCACCACGAGGCATTTGTCGCTCAGCTCCCTGCGCATGGCGTTACCTCAATCACCCAACGGCCATTGCGGCAACGCCGTCGAAGCACGTTTTTAGTTGTGAGACGCTCAACGAAGCCCGTCACCTCACGCGCGTCGATGAGCCACCTGTGCGTGTTTCTCCAGGTGTCAGTCCCGCCCCACTCGTGACGGAGAAGATCGAGACGGACAGCCATCACGATCCTCGCCTGCTTATCCGTCAGCCGCTCACAGCGTTTACACATTGCCGCAGCACCTCGCTGGTGGATAGCCCGTGCTCGGACGCCTTGCGCATCACGAAGTCGGCCTGCGCCCCGGTGAGCGAGATCGTGAACTGCCGCATGCCTCCGTCGATGGTCAGGCCGCCCGCCACCTTGCCGCCGCGCTGGAAGCTGTGCTTGGACGTCTTGTCCGTGATCGTGAACTTGGGTTTTTCCTGCGGAGCCGGCGTCTCGGCCCACCGCTTGGTCACGATTGGTTTCGCCTTCTTCGGCGTGCGCACAACTGGGTTGACGTCGATCAGCGCCTCCTTGACTTGTGGTTTCCCGGTAGTGAAGTCCGCCGCTGCCTTGCGCTGCGCCTTGGTCTTCTTCGGCCCGTCCACGGCCGCCACCGTTTCCGCGTAGCGCGCTGTGCTCGACGCGGCGTCACCGGACTTTTCCTGTGCGAGCTTCGCCGCCTTCTGCGTAGCGTAGCGCGCACGCCGCACGTCGTTGTAGCCTGGACTATTCTTTCCCATCAGTTCTCTCCTTGGTTGTTTGTGACAAGACGTCACAGATGCTGCTCACTTGAACACCACGCGATAACGCTTGGAGAACTCGACCATCTCCGGCCCCTCGTAGAGGCTCATGTCGCGAGCTAGCGCCAGCTGCCATGCGAGGATCACGTACTCCGGGTCCATGCGCTTCAGGAAAGTGAACAGCGGCGCGACGGTCTTGACGGTCATCGCCCCGGAGACGCTGACCGCCGTGGCGTATTTCATGCCCTCTTCCTTGGGTAGCGGGCAGCCCACGGGATCGGCCAGGATCGACTTGATCGGCGTCACCTTGTGCCAGATGTCGTGGAACCCCCAGAACTCCATCGCCGGTCCTTCGCCCACCGCGCCGAGCATCGCCGCGCGCTTCATATCGTCCGGTATAGTAGACGAGTAATATTTGATCGCCTTCATCCATGTGCGCGGCGTGGCGATGACGCGCTCCGGCTTGTCCGGGTCGTAGGTGTGCAGCAGGTTGCCGCGATAATTGAGGAACGCCATGAACATCGGCGGCACGCCCTGGGTCTGCGCCCACTCGCTCCACGCCTTCACGTCCGGGACCATGCTGTACCACGTCAGACGATTGCAGAGCGGGATCGGCATGCGGTTGACGACGCCGCGATCCTGCTGGCGGTTGCCGGCGAAGATCATGCGCACGTTAGGCTTGAGCGTGTGCTCACCCAGCGACCAGTCGTTGGCCAGTTGGTAGCAGTTCGCGAACACGGGCGGCGTGGCGCTGGTGATCTCGTCAAAGAAGATCACGACCGGGATGTCGTCCGGGAACTTGTCGTTGCCCACGAACGGCATCGTGCTGGGCGCGTGCCACTTGGTCAGTCCCGTGGCCTTGTCCAGCCCTGGGAAGCCACGCATGTCCACGCTGTCGTACTGCCCCAGCCGGATGTCCACCAGCATGCCGCCCGCTTCCTCCACGGCCTGGGCGATGGCCTCGGACTTGCCGATCCCGGTCGGTCCCTCGACCATCACCTGCTCTTCGAGGCCGATGACGATCTCTTTCACAATCTTCTTAAGCTGTTTGGCGTTGATGCTTTCCACGATAATCTTCCTTCAGTCAGTGAGAGAACTTTAGCTCAGTGAGAACTTCCAGTCAAGCCGCGATAGATGTTGCTTGTGACTGAGTGTCACAAGCCGGCCGAGCGGACGAGCCAGCAACGCAAGGGTGCGCGAGATCGTCATCGAGAGAGAGCTTCTTGGCGAGGGCCTGGGCGGCCTTCAGCCACTCCAGGGTCATCTCGTCACCCTCGTTCGGGGCCAGCTTATCCAGCACATGGCCCTGGCCCCGCCACGCGGCGATGAGCGTCTTCTCGATGTTATGCAGCGCCTCGCGCGCCAGCTCGCCGGTCATTTCAGTGACGTGGTCGTTGGGTCGGTAGCGGGAGCTGCGCTGGGGATAGTTGCACTCGATCCCCCAGCACGCCCAGGCGTACTCATCGTTGAGCTGGATGCCTTGGAAGTAAATATCCACCGCGACGCCGCAATAGAACCACTCACCGTTTTTCCAGGCGTTCATGACCCGCGTGGCCCACGCCTTGTGGCCGATGATTGACCGTGGGTTCTTCTGCTCGCCGATGTACCCAGGGTCTTTTGGGTCTGCGCTCGGCCAGAACCCTCCATTATCCCTGTCGGGCGGACCTGCGTCGGGGTCCTCGTGGATTGTCGCCACGAACTCGAAGCCGTCGTGTGACCACTCGACGGTGTCGCCGTTGTAGGCATCGTCGTTGAATTTAGGGATGTCCATCGCGCACCTCGTAGAGTTTACCTAGGTAGTCCCCGCTGCGCATATCGAACACGGAGACACAGCCATGTCGCTTGATCTGCTGGAGCAGCGTCTTGCGCTTCGCCGGATTGACGCCGTGCTCCGCCATGAGTTGACTGAACGGCGTCGGCGGGGTCTTACCCCCCACCTTACGATCCAGTATCACAAGCTTGACGTACATGATTGGTCACCTCCAGTGTTTGTCGATGTAGACAATGAGCGGCCCGAGTATGAAGAGTATCAGGATCGCCGCGATCAAGAGGGGCAAATAATCCTCCTATGTTGCGTGGCTGGTGGCTTCACCCACGTGGTGGCCATTGATGTCATAGAGCTTGACGGTTATATCAAGCGGTTGCTCTCGGTCTTCCCAGAATACGCGACGCGCGACGTCGCGTAAGATGCGCTTCACCTCCCGCTCTGGCGACGGCTGGAACACGTCGGTGTCGCAGTTGATCTCGACGGTGAGCTTGAACTTCATTCGTCCCACTCCAGCTTGATGGTCTTGCCGCCGACGCCGCAATGCCGCCTCGCGATGGCGAGCCTGATCAAGTCCTGCTCAATCTCCTTGACGCGGATGACCGTGGTCAGCAGATGCGCCGACACTTGGCTGGCGTAGGGCTTATCCGCTTCAAGGATGGGCATGATCCAGCTCCTTGTAAATCTGCTCAGGTGTCATGCCAGCGAACCACTCGGGCTGTTCGAACTCCCGGACGGCGATCAGCAGATCGATGTACGTGTCAATGGCGGCGATGGCCTCAGCGCGCTTTCGCGCGATGAGATGCTTCCTGGCGTGCTCAGCGTGCTGGCTACTCAGGTTGTCTGCGTGGGACATTGCGAACTCCTAGTTGATAGGCCGTAATAATCTTCAACGCTTTCCCGTGCAGCGCCGAGCCTTCGTCAGCCCGACGACACACATGGTTGTAGGCTTCCTGATTGAGGTACGCGCGCGCACTCAGCGGAGCCGTGGTTCGCACGAGTGACCACACGCCGATGCCGACACACCCAACGCCATCGGTCAGCTCAAACAGCGCCCAGCTCTCATGTTTGGCGCGGTGGATGTCATGTTGGGTCCATCCGAGCTTAGCCATCGCGGTCCTGGGGCTATATCTATGCATCCCGTGCCTCCACCAAGTGCTCGGCTGACACGCCCAGCTGTGAAGCCGCCACGATCCTCAGCGCCTTCTCGTGCATGGGTGATCCCTCGTCCGCCAGTGCGCCGATGCGTGTGAGCGTGGCGTCCAGGAGCGCGCCTGTGACGCGCTCGTACTCAGCCCACGCCTGATCCGTGGCGCGCGTGTACTCAGCCCACGCCTGATCCGTGGCGCGCTCGTACTCAGCGTACGCCTGACCCCTGACGCGCTCGTACTCAGCTTGCGCCTGAGCATTGACGCGCTCGTACTCAGCCCACGCCTGCGTTATGGTGGCGCGTGTCAGCTCGACACGCACGCCGCCATCGCCCATCACCAGCCACCAGCCCTCCAGGGCGGCCTGACGGGCGTCATCGTGGGTCCACCTGGGGTCAGTCATCACTCACTCCGATCAGCCGCATGCTCTCGCACCTGGGCTGCCCATTGGGCTGGATGACCCATTGCTCGGGCCGCCTGTCATGTTCCCCAGTGATCGCGTCCGCGATCACACCCGGAAAATCGTTGGCGGTGAGCGCCAGCATCATCTCCACCTTGGCGAGGATACCGCAATCGGCTTCAAGGCGACACTGGCCACACCACCGCAGCCGTACTTCGTCCATCTCACGGGCGTCGGCCGGGAAATACCTGAGCCCGCTACTGCCGGCCCGGCGATTAGCGTGCTGCCCGTGAAATAGGTCAATGCGCAAGATCGGCATGTACCCCTCGCGATGTTTCGTCCAGGTATCGAGCGTCGCACGCCGTGTAGCGTAGGGCAGCTTCGACCATTCCATCCCATCGGTCAAGCTCATTGAGCGCTTCCTCGATTTCCTGCTGGGTCCGCAGGGGCACGAACCCATGATAGACGCGGCTCGGATGCCCCGGATGTTTAGTTGTGCTCATGGCGCGCTTTTTCCTCTCTCTCATCTGTCTGTGACACTCGGTCACAAAGTAATCTCCGCACGGTGATGGACTTCTCGAAATCCTTGGCGAACCGCCTCATCCGGGAGCAGTGCCTGCATGTGCAGGGCAGGATGGACGGTCCTAGCCTGCGGCGGTAGCGTCGTTCGCGCTCTCGGTAGTGGCGGTTCAACGGGATGCTCATGGCGCGCTTTTTCCTTTCCCTCGTTTGAGAAGCCTTCCGCCGTACTCAACCAACGAGGCGACTTTCTGAACTTCTTCTTTCTCGTTGGTCGCGCTCGCACTCTCCTTCGTCTCGCGCGTCCACTCGCGCGTCTCACGTTTGTCGTCTCGCGCGTCTACTCGGCCGGCTTGCGGCGCTCCGGCTTGCGCCGGTACAGTAGTGACCGTGGGTTGCGGGCGGGTGACGAAGTTCCAGCATCGCTCGCGCTCGTCGTGGGTGCGGTAGATGAACGCCATATGCCTGAACCCATGGGCGGCGTCGAACACACTCTCGATGCGCGCGCCTAGCTGGTTGGCGTCCATGCGCGCGATCTGCTGCCAGTGCGGCGTGCCCTTGCCATCCCACGACTTGACGCGCGCGACAGCTAGGCTCATCGCATCAATCAGGTCGTCAGGTCCGATGAGCAACCCAAGTTGTTTGATGGTGGACATTTTTCCCTCTCTCTCTCGTCTCGCGCGTCTCACGTTTGTCGGCTTGTGACAGTCGGTCACAAGTGGATGGACCGACACAGAGAGTGTCGTCACAAAGAGTGTCGTCACAAAGTCTCAGCCAGCCGGCCGAATGCGGCGGCGCAACGACGCGCGTACTCAGCGTACGCCTGATCCGTGGCGCGCTCGTACTCAGCGTACGCCTGACCCCTGACGCGCTCGTACCCAGCACACGCCTGATCCGTGGCGCGCTTGTAATCATCCCCTACCTGAGCCAGGACGCGCGTGTACTCAGCGTACGCCTGAGCTTGCAGTACCCTACGAGCGATCCAGGTCCACTGGAATAACTGGGCCGCGGCCAGACAGCCGGCCTCGGTGACGTCTATGCCGTCAGGGAAGTGCTGGTCGAACAGCGTGAGCTGGGCCTCACAGGCTTTGTGGCGGACCAGAAGTTTACGTGTAATGCGCATCAAGGTCTCCTATGTCACGAATATCTCAAACCCAAGGATAGCGCTCGCGCAGCTGCATGTATGCGAGCACCTCGCCACTGGTCGCGAGCCACTCGCGCCGCTGGGTGATGACGCACCCGTGCTTGCGGTAGACAGCCAGCCGCACCAAGTCCAACGCCCGGCGGACCGACGCGTTGGCATACCATGTGCGGTCATCGGTCTTGAACGGTTGGTTATAGCTCATCCACGCGCGCGGCCGGTCGTGGATCGCATGGACCGAATGATAGAACCCGTTCGTGATGAACTCACGCCAGCGCTTGCGGTCCTTGAGGATCGCATATGTGTGCTCGTCACTCACGAACGTGCCCGACTGGCCCGACCCACGTGCGTTGTCAAAGGGGTGCATCGACCACGCCATGCGCAGCCAGTGCGCAAGGTCATGCGCGTCTGTCTCACGCATCGCCGCCCGCGCCTTGTTCTCGATCACAACAGGCCAGTCGAACGGTATGACGCCGGCCGGGCCGGGATGCCACTCTCGACTTTCTCGTTGGTCGCGCTCGCACTCTCTATCGTCGCCGGCTCTCTCTCTCGTCTCGCGCGTCCACTCGCGCGTCTCTCTCTCTCTCGTCTCGCGCGTCCACTCGCGCGTCTCACGTTTGTCGTCGCCGGCTCGTCCACTCGGCCGGCTATCGTCGCGACTTGTGAACGCGCAGACGCGGCGCATCTGGTAGAACCGTCCCGGCGTCCACCAACGCTCGCTGTGACCCGTGCTGGCGTTGCCCGCGAGCCGGACGATGAAGGTGGTCTCGCCCATGTTCGCGAACGCCGTCATATTGAATGACACGCCACGCGGCGTCGCCGCATCCGCGAACGCCGTCGTGCTTCGAGACCCGTAGCCCGTGACCACGAACGTGTCGTCTGGACGCCACGTGACCACGTTGGTGTCATGGTAGCGCAGGGCGACGCACCCATCGTCGTACTTAATGATGCCGTGGTAGCGCTTTGTGCTCTCACCCATGCGCCGCTCGTTGGGGTGCAGCGTGTCTCCCGTGGTCTCGGACCACACGCCGCCACCACGGCCCGGAGAGCCATGCTTGATGTTGTGCGTGTAGCTCTGTGAGCGCCATCGCTTCGCGCGTTCCCACGCGGCGACCGCCTCGGCATAGCTTTCAACGTGAGGTATCTCACGACCAATCAGTGCGTAGGGCATTGGTTTATCTCTCTCTCTCGTCTCGCGTTTGTGTCGTAGGGCTTTGTACCAACGTAGGTTAGGCGTGTAGTTGCGCGTCTCTCTCTCTCGTCTCGCGCGTCTCACGTTTGTCTCTCTTTGTCGTCTCACGTTTGTCGGCTTGTGACAGTCGGTCACAAGTGGATGGACCGACACAAACGTGAGACGCGCGAGTGGACGCGCGAGACGAGAGAGAGAGACGCGCGAGTGGACGCGCGAGACGATACTCTTTGTCGTCACAGGGTCAACCAGCTACACATATCCCTATTGAATTTGTATTATAGCATACTCAGTGACCCATGTCAAGTCGAGAGGGGTGATCTCTTTTTCGTCTCGCACTCTCTATCGTCGCCGGCTCGTCTCTCGTCTCTCGTCTCTCGTCTCGCGCGTCCACTCGCGCGTCCACTCGCGCGTCCACTCGCGCGTCCACTCGCGCGTCTCACGTTTGTCGTCTCTCGTCTCGCGCGTCCACTCGCGCGTCCACTCGCGCGTCCACTCGCGCGTCCACTCGCGCGTCCACTCGCGCGTCCACTCGCGCGTCTCACGTTTGTCTACTCGGCCGGCTCGCGCGTCTCATGTTTGTGTCGTAGGGCTTTGTACCAACGTAGGTTAGGCGTGTAGTTGCGCACCTCGCGATCCCAAGCGTAGCGGTAACCCACGGTATCCTGTTGGCGGATGAAGGCTAGGGCGATCATGGCCCATCGCTCATGGTGGAACGCTCGGCCTTGGATGTAGGCGAGTATCCCGTGGGCGTCGGTGAAGCGTGACCCAACAGGGATGACGGTGACATGGTTGTCAGGGGCGGTGCGATGGAAAAAGAAGCCTCGGTCGCACGCAGTGGCTTGGCGGTACTTGGTCCACACAATCTTCGCACCAGTCCCATGAGATTGGTCCGCGAGCCTAAGCAACATCGGGTTCGTGGTGCGCGGTAGGCGCACACGCTCGATTGTCGCATCGAATTGATAATGGTCGCCATAGACGTCGTGGTAGGCGAGCTTGCGGGGCTGATAACCGTATTTTTGGCCATGTCGCGGCATCGCGTTGATTTCCTTAAGAGTTTACCAGATGGGCGCTTCGGGACAGCTTCATAGCAGCCGCTGTCCGGTTTCGTCAATGGGTAAATGCGCGTAAGTTATTGAAATTTCAAGGCGCACGCCGATATCCACAATGTCCTGCCTAAAAAAGGGAGAGACACACGCATATAGATTGATTTTTTGTTATTAATGTCTACGTACCAACTTACACAATGGATTGATGTAAAAATCTGGCTCCCTCATGTATCTCTTATATTTTTAGATAGGACATATAATATAATAGTAAGTGTTTTTTTATTTCAATGGGTTACAGCCACATGCGACTGGACAGAAAAATCATACGGTCGAGACATGTTACTGTCGTTTGGCATAATGTCACTACTATAGTGATATCAATGACTTAGCCCTTGTGACACTTGGTCACAAGGGCTAGCCAGGATCGAAGTCGCTAAGTCATTGATTTCATTGACGCCACTGGTGCCTAGACATTAGGGACAACGTGTAAAACCGGACAACGTGGGCGCGTTGCCGGTTCATATAAATGGTTTTTATACCAAGTGCATTTTCATGACTTGGTGCCACGAACGTTTTCACCAAGTCGAAAAGTCGCGCGCCGAGAGCTTGCATGGATTACACCTTTGGACTGTAGAATACGGACATGGAAAAGCCCCGCTACCTTTCGGCGCGGGGCTAGACTTGATATTTTCTAAGTTGTTACCAAGGTGAAAACTATCAGGCGGCTTTCTTCCGAGGCGCTTTCTTGGCTTGCGCGGTATGGAGCGCCTCGGCTTTTTCCGCCGTCATATGCGCGGCGATGGATACGAAGCCCGCAATCGCGTCGCGATATTCCATGCCTAGCGCGCCCTCGAATTTTGCTGCGTTGGCGCTCATAAGGTGTGTCAGGTGTGTAGCCATTAGGGACATATAGCGAGAGAGTTCGCCGATATCCGCGACGCGCGGAACGATTAGCGCGCTATCGCCAAGCGTAAGGCTTTCGGCCTCGGGCGCGCCCGGAACTTTGGGCGCGCTCTTGGCGCTCGCAGTCTTAGGCTTGTCAGTCTTTAGACCAGCGCGCTTCAAGGCGCGCGCCCAACGCTGGCGCGCCATGCCATATGTAAGCTCAATGGCTGGCGTGCGGCGCTGATCGTCAGCCGCTTTCGACGTCGCGCCGCTCTTGCCAAGTTCTTGGTAGGAAGCCTCTTTAGACAAGCCGTGCGCTTCGGCGATGACGCCAGCGTAGAAGGCATACTTGATATCTTCCTGATCGCCTCCAGCGTCAACGATAGCCTTGATGCATACGCTTTCGGCGCGTTCGAAGGCGCCGGCCGCAATGAAAACAGTGTCGAGGACAGCGGCGCGATTGGAACCGGCATTAGCAGTTTTAGCAGCATTGGACATGATACAATTCCTCAATCAGTCGGGTTAGGGGAAGGAACCTTTGTGACATTTGGTCACAAAGGCTTGTTGTTCAGATGCGCGCCAATTTGCGACGGGCTTCTGATATCTCCGCGACACAAGCGTCGCGTTGATCGATAGGCGCCTCTGGCGCGGGCTTGCGAGCCTTGCGCTTGAAGGACCACGAAAGGTTAACGCCCGCGAGTGTTGCGAAGTGTAGACCACCACGCTTACGATAGTTGACGCTGGCGAGCGGATCGAAAGCGAACGCTCGGGCAATGCGTTCATCTATGATGCGCTTGAAGTTGTTCAGCCGGCCGATGGCCGTGAAGTCTGCGATATAGCGAGGTTCCTGCATCTGGTTTCTCGTTAGCGTTGCTCTGAATGAGTACACACTATGGCATGGTCAGTGACCCATGTCAAATCGGCCCTTGTGACAGGCTGTCACAGACCTATGTCACGAGCAACCAACCATGACTGTCTGTCAGTCAGGCAGCCTAGGAAGTAATTCTTTTCGCGGTCGGCGAAGGGGGGCAAGGGGTTTTTGATCTCGCATGGGGCGGGGCTTCACCCATCTCACATACATTTTTTCCAGAATTTTCAAGATTGACTTCTTGGTTAGACCTTGACGCCAACATACATTTTTTCCAGAATTTTCAAGATCGACTTCTTGGTTAGACCTTGGCGCCAACATACATTTTTCCCAGAATTTTCAAGATCTACTTCTTGGTTAGACCTTGGCGCCAACATACATTTTTTCCAGAATTTTCGAGATTGACTTCTTGGTTAGACCTTGGCGCCAACATACATTTTTTCCAGAATTTTCAAGATCGACTTCTTGGTTAGACCTTGTCAGCGCGTGCATCTTGTGTAATGTGTGAGCATCATGGCCACGACCCCGAGCCCGCTCACCATACTCGATAGCGACCCCGCGAAGATTGGGTGGCCGCCGACGCTGCCGATTGAGATCGCCCTGCGCGAGCAGACGCCGAAGGAAATCTGCGCGGCCTACGGCATCGACCGCGCGGAGTGGCAGCGCCTATGCGCCGATCCGGTGTTTGGCGCGGCCGTCCAGAAAGCCGCCGACATGCTCCAGAAAGAGGGCATGTCCTTCCGCGTCAAGGCGCAGCTCCAGTCCGAGGAACTGCTGAGGACGTCGTGGGGCCTCATACACAGTCCCAACGACCAAGTGGCCCCCAGCGTGAAGGCCGACCTGATCAAGTTCACGGTGCGCGCCGCTGGGTTGGACGCGAGCATTGAACAGAAGGCTAATGGAGCTTTGGGGGCTGGTGCTGGCCCTGGTCTCCAGATTAACATCCACCTCACCGCTCCAGATCGGGGCGTCACCATCGAAGGGACATGATCCGCGAGTAGACGCGAGATCATGCATGAAGAAGGACATCTCAGTGACCGACGAAGCCCAGCCTGCCATCACCACATCCCAAACCGTCGAGAGCGGGAACACCGTCGTCCAGTCCGTGGACCCGGTCACGGGGGTCGTGACCCAGACCAGCATCTCGAACGCGTCGCGGGAAACCCCCAGCCCGCATGTGATCGAGGAAGAAGTCACCGAGGGCGCGCTCGCGAGCGACCCGCAAGCTGGCCGAGTAGACGAGCCGGCGACGATAGAGACGACAAACGTGAGACGCGCGACCAGCGTGGAAGAGCCCGCCCCCGTGGGTCAGTTGGACAAGGCCGTGGCGCTGACACGCGCCAGGGTTCAGTCACAGGGGCTGTTCACGATGCTCCACAACGTTGGGTCGCACGCGGACCTGGACATCAAGGAGCTGGCCAAGACCGTCGAAAGCCTGATAGCCGCTCTGCGCCATCTGGTTTGAGATGCAGCACCACCTGCTCTAGGGTGGTCAGTTTAGTCGGCGCGGAACATGCGCGCCGGCACAGCCTGGACAGCTCCACGATGGCGGCCAGATCGACGACCGGGATGAATGGGCTGGTTAGGAGTTGACGTTCGAGCATGTCCACGCGGATGAGTGTGGTCTCAGTGAGAGTCATTCGGATAGTTCCTGGGTTACCCCCAGTTGCGTAGATGGCTGGACTGCGTCAGATATGCCACCCTCGGAAACTGCTTAGGAGAACCTCCATGGCCATGCCACCGTTCGCGATGAAATCCGGCAAGGGGATGATCCCCGCCAAGAAAGGAGCGCCGCGAGCCGACGCGAGCGCGACCAAGGGGAAGAGCGCGAACCCCTTCGGAAAGAAGAGCGCGAGCCCCGCCAAGGAAGGAGCGCCGCGAGCCGACGCGAGCGCGACCAAGGGGAAGAGCGCGAGCCCCCCCATGAAGGGCAAGGGACCGCCTATGAAGAAATTCGCGGGCGGTACGACGTCGGTGCCGACCCCGCCGCCCGCGCCGCTTCCCGGACCCGGAGACACGCAGACCAGCGGCAACTGGGGCTCGGGCGGCCAGAACCAGACGCTGCGGAAGACCATTTTCGGGAAATAATCCTAAGACCCCGAAGTCCACGGAAGAGAGTTTAGGTTGACCGTCGTACCGATCCCAGTCGTTCACGCCACCGAGGAAACGCGGCGCAGTGTCGTCGCGCTGCTGGAGAGCTGCCTGGAGGACGCGCGCGCCGGGAAGATCGACACTGTCGTGATCGTGGCGCACTACCTGGACGGGATGCCGTGGCGAAACAGCGCGTCCAGCACGCCGAGCCTCTCCGAAGCCTTGGGGCAGATGGAAATCCTGAAGCATCGGTGGATCGCTGGGAGTGGTAGGTCGTGACGACTGTCATCGACTATATTCCGCCGCCCACCATCGGCGCATTCATCCAGGACTACACGCCCGGCGATCTGTTCATGGACTGGATCGTCGGGCCAGTAGGGTCCGGGAAGACGACGGGCATCTTCTTCAAGCTGTGCTTCATGGCAAGCCTCCAGGCCAAGAGCCCGGACGGCATCCGGCGCACGCGCGCGGTGATCGTGCGCAACACCATGCCGCAGCTCAAGGACACCACACTGGTGTCGTGGGGCTACTGGTTCAAGCAGGGACAGGCGGGTCACTGGAACGCCACCGACAAGATTTACACGCTGCGGTTCGGTGACGTCGAGTGCGAGGTGCTGTTCCGCCCGCTCGACACCCCGGACGACGTGGCGCGCGTGCTCTCGCTCGAAGTGACCTTCGTCATCATCGACGAGTTCGTGGAAATCCCCAAGCCGATCATCGACGCGCTCTCGGCGCGCGTTGGGCGCTATAAGATGCCCGATGGCACGCCTGTGTCGAACTGGGGCATGTGGGGGTCGTCGAACCCGAGCACCGAGGACAAGTGGTGGTTCGACTATCTGCACAAGGACAGGCCCGACAACGTCCGGTACTTCCTCCAGCCCAGCGCGCTGGGTCCAGACGCGGAGAATGTCGAGAACCTGCCGGGTAAGGCGAAGTATTACACGAACTTGATCAAGGGCAAGAGCAGCGCCTGGATCAACCAGTTCGTGAAAGCGGAGTGGGGGTTCAGCATCGCGGGCACGCCTGTGATCACGGACTTCATTGAGAGCATGCACGTCGCCAAGTCGCGGCTGGTCTTCGACCCGTACCGCACGGTCGTGGTCGGGCTCGACCCTGGGTTGGCGGGCTCGGCCATGTACCTGGGTCAGCAGGATGACGACGGGGCCATCAACATCCTGCATGAGCTGGTGCAGGCGGGCATGTCGGCGGAAGAACTGATCTCGCGGCGGCTCAAGCCGGCGCTCAGGGAGCGGTGCCCAGGCGCGCGGGTGGTGATCGCGCCCGACCCAGCGGGATCGTTCCGCAACCAGAACGACAAGGGCACCGTCGTCAAGACATTCCAGAAGCACTTTCGGGTCGAGGCCGAGACTAACAACCGGCTGCCGCTGCGGCTGGACGCCTACCGGCACTTCCTGACCAGACTGGTCGGAGGTAAGCCGGCGCTCCAGATCGACCCGAGCTGCCGGGTGCTCATCCGGGCGCTCAAGGGCGGCTGGCGGTACACGATGGACCAGAAGAAGGACATCATCAAGGGTGCGGAGCCCGAGAAGAACCAGTGGTCGCACTCTGGCGACAGCGGCGGATACTTGCTACGATACTTCCACCGACAGACCGAGCGCGAGCAGCGGTATGGTCCGTCCGCATTCAGGCCGCCGACCTTCTCGGGACGCAGCTATCACGTGAGATGAACCCATGGCCCAGACTTACGCGACCGCCCTAGCCGAGATCAAGCCGCCTGCGGTCGTGGTGCCCTCCGCGGAAGGCTCCCCGGTCAAGAAAATTGACGCGGCAAACCTGCGGCAGCTGGGGCAGAACCTCAATCACCTGTTCATGCAGTACGTCAGTGACCGGCGCATCGCGGAACTGCGGTGGCTGCGCAACCAGCGGCAGTATCTGGGCATCTACGACCCCGAGATCGAGAAGGAGTTGAGCGTCAATCGGTCGAAAGCCTACCCCCGGATCACTCGTGTGAAGTGTATTTCGGTGCTTTCTCGGCTGATGAACCTCATGTTCCCCGGAAACGAGCGCAACTGGGAGCTGTCGGCCGACCCGGACGCGGATATTTCGCTCGACGAGGTGAAACAGGCTCTCCAGGAGGCCAAACAGCGGGACGAGGACGCGGGAACGCAGCCCAAACTCGACGTCGAGTACGCGCAGAACGCCATCAAGGAGTTCATGGCGGGCCGTGTGGGACAGTTGGAGCGGCTGATCGACGACCAGCTCCAGGAACTGGGCGGTCACCAGAGCAAGGACTACATCTCACTGAACCGAGACGTCATCCGGTCGGGCATTCTCTACGGCCTGGGCGTCCTCAAGGGGCCGATGGTCCGTGAGGGTCGCGCCGTGGTGTGGGACGAGGTGGACGGCGTGCCGTACCCGCGCTCGAAGAAGGTCTACAAGCCGCATTTTGAGTTTCTGCCGGTCTGGGACTTCTACCCGGACCTCTCGGCCAAGACTTTCGCGAGCATGGACGGGCACTTCACGCGTACGGTAATGTCCCGCGCGCAGGTGCGCAAGCTCATGGATCGCGCCGACTATTTCCCGGATCAGATCAGGACATTTCTTCAGCGCAACCCGCAGGGCAACTACCGCGCTCAGCCGTTCGAGACCGAGCTGCGGGCCATGGGCGTCAAGGTCAACGTCAACGAGATGAAGTCCGAGACGATGAAGTACGAGATGATCACTTGGCACGGCGCGGTGTCGGGTGAGTATCTGCGTCTCGCGGGCTGCGACGTCCCGGACGACAAACTGGCGGACGATCTCGATGCCGAGATCGGGATGCTGGACGGCAACGTGATCCGGGCGACGATCAACCCGTGGAGGATGCTCGACGCCGACGTCAAGACCACCCACGTATTCCTGTTCGATGAGGATGACACCTCGCCCATCGGCTTCGGGTTGCCCAACGCCATCCGTGACAGCCAGATGGCGATCAGCGCCGCGACGCGCATGCTGCTCGACAACGCGTCGGTCGGCTGCGGACCCCAGCTGGAGTTGAACACGGACCTTCTGCGGCAGGATCAAGACCTGACATCCACGTCCGCGTACAAGGTGTGGTATCGCGAGGGCAGCGACGCGACGGCCCAGTTCCCCGCCGTGCGCAATGTCGGGATCGACAGCCATCTACCGGAGCTAACCAAGATCATTGAGCTGTTCATGAAGTTCGCGGACGCGGAGACGTTCGTGGGGCCGATGACGGGCGGCGACATGGCCAACAGCCCGAGCGAGCCCATGCGCACGGCGGCCGGCGCGTCAATGTTGCGCGGCGACGCGGCGCTGCCGTTCAAGGACATCGTGCGTGCGTTCGACGCATTCACGCAGTCGGTCATTGAGAGCGTCGTCCAGTTCAACAAGAAGCTGAACGTGGCCCAGACGCCCGAGGGCGACTACGACGTGATCGCGCGCGGGGCGACGTCACTGATCGCCAAGGAGATGCGCTGCATCCAGGCGGATCAGCTCACGGCCACGCTCAAGCCCGAAGAAATGATCCATATCGACGCGCGCAAACTCATTGAGGTGCGGATCAAATCTCGCGACATGGGGGATGTCCTGGTCAGCAAGGAAGAGGCTGTTCGGCGGCAGGCCCAGCAGGATCAGCAGGCCCAGCAGCAGCAGGATCAGCGGCAGCAGGTTCAGGAGGCGACGGTGCGCAAGCTCCTGTCCGACGCCTTCAAGAACATTTCGCAGGGGCAGAAAAACACGGCCACGGCGGACGCCGCGACCGTCAAGGCGGTGCTCGACCTACTCGAAAAGGGACTGAACAATGTCAATCTCAACCCGCAAGGACAGGTCGGAGCTGATCCGGCAGCTCCAACTGCACAAGCAAACAACGGAGGTGGGATGGGTAGTCCAGCTCCTGGGGATATGCCTGGAGGACAGCAAGGCTGAGCTGGTGACAGTGCCACAGGAAGGCTTTATGAAGAAGCAGGGGGAGGCAGCCGCGTACGCGAACCTCCTGAGACTGATCACCCGGCCCATAGCCGGAACCATGGTGGAGTAGGTAAATGGCGACCGCGCAAGAGACCAAGGAAAGCATGGACGACTTCGGAGCGGCCTTCGAGCAACTGGCGGCGTTGGGCGACAAGCCCATTCCGCTGGAGGGACTGACGATCCCCGTGGCTGCGGCTGCAACCAAGCCGGTTGAGAAGGTGGCCACGGCGCAGGAGGCCGCGCCGGCCGCGACGGTCCCCGAGGAAACGGGTCTCGAAGACCTGACGCCCGAGGAAAAGGCGGCGGCCGAGGCTGCGGAGACCGAGACCGAGACCGAGACCGAGACCGAAGCGTCGGTCACTGACCGTGAAGCGGATTTGCTGGCCAAGTTTGCGAAGGCCGTGCGGGGTGATGAGAAGACAGCGCCTACGCCCACGGCGCAGGAAGCCGCGACCGAGCCGGTTGCGCCTACGCCGCTATTCACCTCGGACGAAGTGACGTTCCTCACCAAGTTCCAGGAAGACTGGCCCGATGTCATGCGCGCCGCGCAGGTGATGCTGCGCGTTCAGGCGCGTCAGGTCACCGACCATGTCTTCGCGGAGATCGCCAAGTCCGTGGGGCCTCGGTTCGCGATGCTGGAGAGCATGGCCGATGATCGGCATGAGACTGCGCTCCACACCACCATCCCTGACTACGATGATGTACGGGATAAGGTGATTGAGTGGGCTGGCAAGCAACCTGCCTATTTACAGCCAGCGTACAACCGTGTTATTTCGGACGGAACAGTTGACGAGATCGCAGACCTTGTCAATCGGTATCGCAAGGATAGCGGCGTCGGGGCTCCTACTGCCAAGGTCGCCACACCTGCAAAGACGGAAAGTGAGCTGTCCCCAGCTGCCAAGAAAGCGGCAGCTGCGTTGGCCCCAGTCAATTCCAAACGGACGGCGGTCGTCCAGCAAGCTTCGCCCGAGGATTTCGACGCGGCGTTTGTAGCGTTCGCCAACGCAGTTTGATCTTAACTGGAGGCCATCATGGTCGCGATCACTTCTTATGGCGATATCTCCCCCGCCGTTGCCGCCTACTCTGTCGTGCGTATGCTTAAGCGGGCCATGCCTTACCTCCACCTGGAGAAGTTCGGCCAGACCTATCCGCTGCCCACGAACAGCACGCAGACCGCCAAGTTTCGGCGCTATTTTCTGAGCGGCGCGGCCGGCGCGGCCGGTCCCGACAATGGCGCGGGCACCAACGGCAACGGCTCGGCTTTCTACATCCCGCTCGCGACCACGCCGCTGGTCGAAGGCGTGACGCCGTCCGGTTCGCTGCTGGCGAACCAGGACTACACCGTGACGCTCGCTCAGTATGGCGACTTCGTCACGATCACCGACGTCATCGAAGACACCCACACCGACCCCATCCTCCAGCAGACCACGGATATTCTCGGCGAGCAGGCGGCGGTTACCGTCGAGACGCTGCGCTTCAACGTGCTCAAGGCCGGCACCAACGTCTGGTACGGTGGCAACGTCTCGGGGCGCACCAGCATCGTCACGGCGATCACGCTCACCGATCAGCGCCGGGTCACCACCGGCCTCAATCGCCAGAACGCCAAGAAGATCACGCAGGTCGTTGCGTCCAACCCGGACTTCAACACCAAGTCGGTCGAGGCGGCCTACATGGCGGTGTGTCACCCCGACCTGGAAAGCGACGTCCGTGGCATGACCGGGTTCGTCCCCGTTGCGTCCTACGGCCCGCACACCAGCCCCTTCGAGGGCGAGATCGGCGCGGTCGAGCAGGTTCGGTATCTGACCAGCACGGTCATCGCGCCCTTCACGGACGCGGGCGGCGCGGTCGGTTCGACCGGCTTGCGGTCCACCTCGGGCACCAGCATCGACGTCTACCCGGTCCTGATCTTCGGCCGCGACGCATACGGCATCGTCCCGCTGAAGGGCAAGTCATCCATGACCCCGATGGTCGTCAACCCGAAGCCCGCGCCCGGCGACCCGCTGGGCCAGCGCGGCACGGTTGGCTGGAAGTTGTGGACGTCCACCGTCATCCTCCAGGACGCCTACATGGCTCGTCTTGAAGAGGGCTGCACCGCCTAATAGCCCGTAGGCGTCATAGTCACTGAGTGGGAGGCACCCACTCAGTTACCTCTCCAGGAGAACATCCATGACCACCAGCATCATCGATCCATCCATTCATGGCGCGGCGTTCCCCGCGACGTACACCGGCCCCGGCACGCTCATCGGCAACTGTCGTCAGGCGGGCGGCATCGAAGAGGACGTGTCGGGCTATTTCACCTCGGCCGGCAACGCGGTCCAGGTCAATGTCGGCTTCCGGCCGCTGCATATCAGGGTGGTGAACGTCACCGACGTCATCATCTGGGAGTGGTTCTACGGCTTCCCCGCGACGAACGCGCTGAAGGTCGTGACGGCCGGCACCATCACCGTGGACACGGGCAGCGCCATTGTCCCCAGCGAAAGTTCGCAGAACCAGAGCGGCAACTGGATCGTGACGCTCAGCGCGGCGGCGGTCGGCACCAGCAAGCTGATCACGTTCATCATCGAAGGTTAATTCCGGCTGCCCCACAGCAGATCGGCTTGGGGGTCGCTCTTATCAGGCGACCCCTCATTTATGTAGGACTGATCGCATGGGCAACTGCATCCGCATCGAGCGCCTGGAGAATGGCTTTACGGTCGAGATGGACGACCCGAAGATCATTGAGGCCAACAACAAGCGCGACAACAGCTCAAATAAGGGGCCGTATGTCCCCTGGAAAGACCCGAGCAGGAAGTTCACGTTCGGCACCAACAAGGCGGTCGTGGCGTTCATCACCAAGAACATTGACAAGATCATCCCGAAGCCCAAGGATGATTTTGTCAGTAGCTTTGAAATTGCAGCGAAGGATAGCGACGATGGCTGAGCAGATCACGGTACAGAAGGCCAAGGGCATGCCGAGGACGATGCGGATTATCCTCGAAGAGCATGAGGACATCCCGCCCGTTGGTCAGTTCTTCGGTGTCAATGGCCGTGGGTACATGCTGCGACCCGGCGAGGAAGCGGACGTGCCCATGGGGATTATCGAGGTGCTCAACAACGCGACCATGCTGACCCCCGTCAAGGACATGCAGACGTTGCGGGTTGTTGGCTATCGCCCCAAACTGCGCTATCCGTATCGCGTGGTGCAGGACGCCACGAAGGCGGCCTGATCCACGGAGAGCGTCATGAACCTGGGAGACCTGTTGGAAGAGCTGCGGGATAACATCCTGCATGACAAGTCCGATCAGGTCTCCGGGGCCTCGGATTATTATTGGTCCGACGCGACCCTGATCCGCTACATCAATGAGGCGCAGCGGCGCTTCGCGCGTCGATCACTGATCCTGCGGGATCGTACGACGGCCCAGTGCTGCCAGTTCGTCACGGTCTCCAATCAGGCGTATTACCAGCTCGACCCGTCCGTGCTGGCGGTACTGTCCGTGCGCATTCAAGGGGATCAGGCGGACATCGCGCGCGCGGGGCACTCGGCGTTCGACACCTACCGCACACCCGACAATTACTATTTCGACCCATCGCAGCTCTCCAACATGCCTCCTGGAAAGCCCGTGGCCTACGACACGGACGAGGGCATCGGCGCGGACGATCTTGGGTCAATGACCGCGATCACCATGCGGCTCTATCCCCCGCCGATTGCGCCATATGTTGGGCTCACCGTGAGCATGCGGGTGATCCGGCTGCCGCTGGTGCGGTTTGACCCGAAGAACCCCGACCTCACGGCGGTGCCGGAAATCCCCGAGGATCATCACCTCAACATGCTGGACTGGGCCGGCTATCTGGCGTTACGGTCTCCAGACCTGGACGTGGCGGGGGATAACGGCCTAGAACGTGCCGAGAAGCTGGCGGCGTCTTTCGAGCAGCACGTCCTGGACGCCAAGCACGAGGCTGAGAAGAAACAGTTCGTGCCCATGCTCTGGGGCTTCGGACGCAACGGATTTTCTTGGGAGACCTGATCATGGCCGGGATGAAGCCCAGGCGCTACATGGACGGCGCGGATTACGTGGCTCCAGGGTTCGCCTCGGGGCCGACGCCCGGCTATATGGGCGGGACCACCAGTGTGGCGGCGGTGCCTCCGAAGGTGCGGAAGTTCGCGGCGGGCACTGCGGCGGTGCCAGGGAACTTCGCGTCGCAGGCGGGCACGGGGCTGCTCGATCCGTACATCTCGGGCCGGATGGGGCCTCTCGCGGTCGGCGCGGCAGCGGCTCCGCAGCCACCGATGGCCCCGTTCATGCCGCAGCCCGGCGCGGGAACGCAGATGTCGTCGCCCCCGGCGACGCGACAACCCCCTGTGACGCCGCCCACGTTCGGCCAGGAACTGTCGAACCTGTTCCCCGCGCCGCCCGCGCCGCCCCCGAACCCGATGACCGGGCACCCGGTTGGTCGCAACGCGGGGTCCGCGAAGCCTGCGGCGTCGTCGCCCGGCATGGCGGCTTTCCTAGGGGGTGCTCCCACGCCCCCGTCTCCGGCTGCGGTGACACCGAACCCGAGCCCGAACGGTAAGGTCTCGGGGCAGCCGCAGACGGACGCGGCCATCGCGAGGCTGGTGGGTGGGACGCCCGAGCAGGTGAACGCGTTCACGGAACCCCACAACTACACGCCGCAGGAGCACGCGCAGGCCGTGGCCGGCATACCGCTGGCGGTGGCCGAGCGCCTCTGGGGCATGCAGCACTATCTGACGCCGGAGCAGCAACTCATGCCACGGCTGATGAACAGTTTGGCGGGTACTGCGGACGCCTCCACGAAGGCATACCAGGACGCGGCGGCGCAAGGTGCGAAGTTCCCCGCGAATGAGCTGGAGAAACTGCGGCTTCAGGCGAACGCCGACCGTGAGCAGGTGACCAGTTTTGGGACGCGGGCCATGTTCAACAATCCCTGGATGCAGCCGCAACAGCAAGGTCAGTGATCCGCGATGGCCGACTTTCTCTCGGGTTCGACACCGGCGCTGCCGAGCTTCTCGAACTACGCGCCCATCCCCGCGCCTGCGGCTCCCACGGACCAGAGTAACTGGCTCACGGCGGGTCTGGGCGCGGGCGCGTATGGTGCGCTCAGTGACGTGGGCAGCGCGGGTGAAGCGGCCGGCAAGTTGCTTGGCGCGCAGGGTTTCGCGGACAAGGCCAGGGCGTTCGCGGATCAGCAGCGCGCCACGGCGGCGACGTATGCCCGGCCTGATCTGGAAGGCTCATGGTCGCCAACGGGGTGGGCTTACGGTGCGGCCAAGGCGCTGCCATCCTTGGCGGGTTTCATCGGCGCGGGCATGCTCACGGGCGGCGGCGCGGACCTGCTGGGCGCGGGTGCCGGCGCGGCGCGGCTTGCGAGCATGGCCGGCGCGGGCGCGGTGGCGCTGCCCCAGGCGGTCGGCCAGAACGTCCAGACCAACGAGGATTACACCGGAGCACCGATCACCTCGGCGGATGCCGCCAAGGCCGTGGCGTTGGGTATCCCCGAGGCGGCGCTCCAGTCCATCGTCCCCGGTAAGTTGGAGGCGCTGCTCAATAAGGGTGTCAGCGCGGGCATGCTGTCCGGCGCGCTCCACATGGGCGGCTATCAGGCTGCCGTGGGCGCGGCGACCACGGGCCTGACCCAGCTCATGGGCGACCCCGCGCGGGGCTTCGCGAGCCGGGCCAACGAGATCATGCAGTCCGCGATCTCGGGCGGCATCGGCGGCGCGCTGTTCGGCGGCGCAATCGGACATCTTGCCAAGACCCCCGTACCAGAGCTGCTGAACAACCCGGATGCGCTGGAGGCCGCCACCTCCGCGCCGCTGGGTCTGCCCGCACCCGCAGCGCCGAAGTTGCTCACGGATCAGTCGGTCATCTCCATGGGGGATCAGTCGCAGCCGCCCGTGGACCCGATTACGCAGCTCAAGCCCCAGGACTTGATGCGCGAGTTCATGAACCTGCGCAAAGACCCGACACAAGACCCGGATCGGTTCCAGGCGCTGGGTGAAGAGATCGCGCGGCGTAATGGTGAGCAGCAGAAGGCGACGCCCGACGTGGTGTCCTCGGGCTCGACGCAGATGGTGCCCGTGGAGACGGGCCGGGAGGTTGAGCCCTTCGAGGCCCCGAATACGGCGCTCACTGACCCTCGGTCTACCCCACCCGCGCCGCCCTCGAACGCGCTTGAGGGACCGAACATCGCGGGTGCGCTGCCGCCACCGGAGGCACCCGACCTGCGACCGTTCGCGGATGCGGAGCAGTACCCGAGCCTGCACCTGAATGCCATGCGACGGGTGCATTCCCAGGAGGGTGGAGACCCGCGTCTGGCGGCGCTGGCTAACCAAGAACTGGAGCTGCGCGCGCAGGAGCAGAACGCGGCGACCCCGCGACTGACCGACGCGAACACGATCTATGGCCCGGACGGCACGCCCCAGCCGACGCCCGAGCCTGTGAAGGCGACGGGGCAGCCTGTCGTCACCCCGGACGTCATCAAGGCAGGGCCGCCATCGGACATCCCATCGGCCCCGTTTGACCGCGAGAGCGATGTCGGCGTCATCAAGGCTCGCAGCGCGCTGGCTGGCGATGAGCGTGAGCCGCTGGTTCAGCAGGAGATGGGCCGGCGCGTCACCGATGCGACACGGAGCCAAGCCGACACCGAGGCCCAGGTTCGCGCGGTCGCGCAGACCGGAAAAGCGCTGCCCAAATTCCTCCAGGGCCAGAAAGTTGTGGATAACCTCGACGTTCGCATGGCCGTGGCGAAGGAGATCGCGGCGCGGCAGGCGGCGAATAAGCCCATTGGTGTGCAGATCGAGCGCCTTGACGAGCACTTCGGCGCGACGGACGCGATGGGCAAGCCGCTCCCTGAGTTGCTGGGTGATAAGGGCGCGATACAGGCCGCCACGTCGGATGAACCCCCGATCAAGCGGGTCGCCCCGCAGAAGGGTGACATTCCCAAGGCATACCAGCCCAAGTTCACCGCGCTGGAGAAGCTCCGAACGGCGCTGGCCAGCCAGGACATGGATGAAACGACCCGCATGGGGCTGCTGGATCGTGTGGATCAGGCGCAGAGCCTGCTGCGGGTGCCCTCGGGTGTGAACGTGCGCGAGGCTAACCGGCTGACCGAGGCGGTCAAGACGGAGGCGGCCGCCGCGCCGGTCAAGGCTGAGCGGGAGGCCACCCAGGCACCTCCGGCGAGCAAGGTCGCGCCCGCCACGGGCGACACGCCGTCTCCCATGGCGGCTGAGCAGATCAAGAAGTTCACTGACCTAGACCGCGCGCCCCCGCAGGCGGCGAAAGTGGCCCCTCCGAAGACCCAGGCCGAGGCCAAATCGCGGGCCGACGTGGACGTAGGCAAGCTGACCCGCGCCACGGCGGGGGGCGACTTTACGCAGGCCGCGCCTGGGGCGTCTACGCCTGAACAGCGCGCTGCGCGACAGGCGAAGATCGCCGCGCAGGAGGCGGCCGTCCAGAAGTTGGCGGCGACGCCTCAGAAAGGCGAAATCGACTTCAGCAAGCCGGCGACGCCGGAGGAACGTGCGCGACAGGCTGCCCGTGATGCTAAATTGCGGGCCGGCGTGGACGTAAGCAAGCTGACCCGCGCTACGGACGGAGGGGGCTTCACGAAATCTGGCACGAAAGCGGACGCCAATGCGCCAGCGCCCCGGTTTGCGAGCAAAGCGACCACCGCAGCTGTCGGTGACGCCGAGGCGCGGGGTCGCGACCTGCAAGACGCACTCAGTGAGCGGTCGAAAACGCCAGATCGGAAGTCGCAAGAGTTCGCGGCGTATAAGGAGACGGCCACCCGGAAGGCCGTGGCGCGCAATACGGCCCCGGCGAGCGACGCAGACCTGTATGAGAGCTTCCGCACGCCACGTGACAAGACCGAAATGGTCCTCGCGAGGGGTGCTGCGATGCAGAAAGCGCGGCTGGAGGTTGTCACCAAGGCCCTGGAGGCAGCCGAAAAGGGTGACATGCGGCCGCTCCGGGCGGTCAAGGACGAGCACTTCGCGGACAGCCCCCTGGATGACCCCCGGTTCGAGCAGGACAAGGGCCTCTGGAGCAAGATCGCGGCTCAGCAGGAGGCGGAAGAGCGCCTTATGGATGTTGTCAGGCGCACTCGTGGCGAGACGCCGCGTGTCGGCGCGTCCGGGGTGGTCACTCAGGACGACGTGGACCACGCCAACATCGTCAATCAGACGAACAAGCTCTCCGAGAGCCTGCGGCATATCGTCCAGAACGGCTCATCGTCCGAGCGGCGACAGTTGGCGGCCACCATGCTGGAGCATGGTGTGGATGCGCACGTCCGGTTCTCGCCGATTGAGGGCCTGCGGATGGACAATGACCGCGCGTTGGACCCTGGCGCGGTGGTCAAGGGCTCCTACAACCCGGCGCTTGGTCGCGTGAACCTCTATGACGGTTCGGACCTGGAGACCACTATCCTCCATGAGGCCGTGCATGCAGCCACGCAGAAGGCCATCGAAGGCAACACGCCTGCGGGACGTGAGATCAAGGCGATCTATGACCGGCTCAAGGCCCGCTCGCCGGGTAACGCGGCGTACGGTCTGTCGAACCCCAAGGAGATGGTGGCCGAGGCCCTCACGAACCCCGCGTTCAGGGATTTTCTGAAGGGCGAGCGCGCGACCACGGGCAGCAAAGTGCTCGATATGTGGCAGCGGTTTAAGAACGCGGTGTTCACGGCGCTCGGTGCGGGCGGACGGGTGCGCTCGGCGTTCGATCAGATCATGGACACGGCCCATCGGGCCATGGGGGAGAATAGCGGCAAGGGCTTCGATAGCGAGAGCCCGCGCGTTGTCAGTGAGATGCTCACCCAGGCGTCCGCGCAGGCGCGGAAGACCTATGACAACTTCCGTGGGCTGCTCGGGATGGAACGGCTGCACGGCATCAATATCAACCTGAAGTCCGCCGCGCGACAGGTGATCCTTGGCTGGAACACCTCCGACCATATCGCGCAGGACTATGGCGACAAGGTGCAGGGCATCCGTGATCTGCTGACCCAGCAGGGGCGTGGATCGGTGCTGGCGGATAGCATTGCCAAGCCGCTCAAGTCCGCGTCCATCGCGGTGCATGCGCTGGAGCACAAGGTCCGGGACAAAGTCAACAAGGCGATGCAGCACACGATCCTGGGGATCGACATCTTCAAGCCCTGGGATGAGAACAGGCAGGCGCACGCTCCCGAGGGCGCGAAGGGTCGTGGGCTGGAGCAGGCCGCGCGCCTGAAGAAAGCCTGGATGGATGCGCAGCCTCTGGCCAACGCGATCCGGCGCGATCCTGCCGCGATGGGCGCGTACACCAAGATGCACGACGCCAACGACTTCAACGCGCTGGCTAAACTCGTCTACCACGCCGACGATCTCGTGAAGCGCGACTATGCCAAGTATGGCCTGAAGGGCTTCGAGAACAGCCCGTTCGACGACTATCACCTCAACCCGGCGCTGCACGATGACCCTACGGTGGCGAAGGCGTTCATGCAGCGTGAGCTGAACCAGCGCCTGAAATCCTTGGATGAGTTCTCCACCAAGCTGAAGACCCAGCTGGATGATGGCAACGCGAAGGGCGACGACAAGGTGAAGCTGGGCGAGCTGGCGCGGTTGCGCTCGCCGGTCAGTTCCCTGGTGGCCAGCTCCCAGCGCATGCTCAAGCAGATGACGGACAGCCCCTACTTCCACCTGGGTCGTGAGGGCACGCACTTTGCTGCCGGCGAGATCAAGCTGGATGAGACTAAGCTCCCGGATCAGGCGGCGGTTGGCAAGCTCCAGGCGGCGCTCGAAGCGAAGGGCTTCGGTGACGCCACGGTCATGCACAACGCGGAGAACAATCAGGTCTACGTCAAGCTCCGCGATCCAGCGGAGGCCGAGCGGGCGCGGGCAGTGTTCGAGGACATGCAGCGGCAGGGGGTCTTCACCAGCCCGGTCTCCGTGGGGCGTGGTGACGACCTCAACATCTACAAGCAGGTTAGCCCTGTGTGGATGAAGCGCGCTATCGAGGCGATCCAGTCCGCCGAGCCCGACATGCCCGAGGGCCTGGATGACGTGACTGCCAAACGGCTCCAGACTGCGTTCGACCAGCAGAAGCGTGACGCTCGGCAGGCGCTCATGGACATGATCCCTGACAACTCACTGACCAAGATTTACCAGCGCCGCGAGGGTGTGCAGGGCTTCAACGCGGACATGATCCACTCGTTCGACACCAGCTCGCTCTCGAACGCGCGCGGGCTGGCGGGCATGGTGGTCTCGCGAGATACCGGCAAGGCGGCAGCGGCGATCAAGGATCAGATCAAGGCGATCAACAGAGACCCGAGCTTGAACCAGGACCAGCGCGAGGCGTACACCCAGGCGGCCCACGAGATGATCCTGCGTGAAGCTTCGCGCATGACCAACACGCCGTCTCCGGGGATCGATACGGTGCGCAAACTGGCCCACGCGGTGCAGATTGGCATGTCGCCCGCCTACTTCGTCACCCTGATGACACAGATACCGTCCCTGTCGCTCCCGCGCCTGGGCAGCACGCACGGCTATCTCAACTCGGCCAGGGAACTGGCGCGCGCCACTCCGATGACGATGAAGATTGTCAGCGCGATGATCCACACCAAGGAGTGGTCCAGCTTCGCGCTGCGGCAGAAGTATCTGGAGGACGCCAGCATCCCGAAGGGGACCGTGGATTTCATCATGCGTCAGGCGGCGAACGGCGACTTCAACCAGGGGGCGTTCACAAACAGCATCATGGGCCACGATGTCACTGGGCTCGGGCATATCACCCACGCCCTGCACGCCGCCAGCACGCTCGGCCTCTACGCGGAGATGATCCCGCGCGTCATGACGGCGCTGGCGGCCAAGGCGTTGCATCGGCCCGAGCAGGACGGCGACCTGCACAGCTTCGTCAGTGACAAGGTGAAGCAGTCCCAGATGGACTGGAGCCCGTTCGGCAATCCGCGTCAGGCTGGCAAACAAGGCACATTCGGCCCGGCAGGCCCGCTTGTGAACCAGTTCATGGGTTTCCAAATTCGCATGACCGAGATGCTCTACCGCGAGGCGGACAAGGCGTTCAAGGGCGACCCGGCCGCGCGCAGTTTCATGCTCGGGCATCTGGCGGCCACCACGGCGCTGGCGGGCACCCTCGGGCTACCCTTCGTGGGTGTCGCGGCGAGCGTCTATGACCGGCTGGCGGACTGGACCACGGGCCAGGATGACCACGACATCCAGGCGTCGTTCCGCAACTATCTGGCGGACACGTTCGGCAAGGACGCCGGAGAGATCATCGCGCGGGGTGTTCCGCGCGCGGGCGGCATCGATCTGTCGCGTGCGGGTGAGAGCACCATCATGCCGGGGTCCACGACCATCATGATGCTCACTGAGAAGCGTAAACTGGAGGACGCGGAGAAGGACTGGCTCAAGTCGATGAGTGGGTCGGCCGTGGGCGTGGGGCTCAGCTATGCACAGGCGATCCGGGACTTCACCAACGGCGACGTCATGAACGGCATGATCCGCGTCGCCCCGGAAGGTCTGAAGAACGTCGCGGAGGCGGTGCAACTTGGCACGCGCGGATTTGTCAGCAAAGACGGGACGCCGTTGCCGATTACCGCGAGCGCCGAGGACATCGCGCTGAAGGTGCTGGGTCTCGAAGGGTCCAAGGAGCAGGAATACAACGAGGCCAAGCGTGTCGAGAGTGGCGAGCGGAACCTCTCGGAAATCCGTTCGCAGAACATCACGCAGCATCTGCTGGTGGCAGAGCAGCGTGGAGATCAGGGCATGTTCCAGCGCTGGGAGCGCGCGAGCCAGGACTTCCAGCGAGATCATCCAGGGCAGCTGCCGCCCATCGCGGGGTTCGGACAGGCCATGCAGGAGCAGATGATGAACGCCGCGATGGCGCGCGCTCTGAACACACCCCTCGGAGTTGCCCCGCGTAATCTCGCGGCTCGGGGCATGACGACGTTTGGAAACTTCCGTGACCAGTGATACGCTGGCGTAGGAGCACAGGAGCAGGGATATGGGCAAGGGCGCGACGTTCGACAACGATCTACTCAAACTGATCTTCAACGCGGTCAACATCGCCAACATCGCGGATAATACCGCGACGTCGCCGCTGACGAACCTCTATCTGTCTCTGCACACAGCGGACCCGACTGCGGCGGGTAACCAGTCGTCCAGCGAGGCGTCGTACACGAGCTATGCGCGTGTCGCGGTCGCCAGGACGACTGGTGGATTTACCGTCACGGCCAACAGTGTCTCTCCAGCAGGGACGGTCTCGTTCCCCGCCTGCACGGGCGGCACCAACACGATCACGAACTTCGCGATTGGTACGGCGTCGAGCGGCACGGGCAAGATACTCTATACCGGCACCGTGACCCCGAACATCTCGGTGGCTAGCGGCGTGACGCCACAACTGACAACCGCGAGCACAGTGACCGAGAGTTGAGTAGGGAGTACACTGATGGACACGAATTTCCAACGCGCCCTTGCCCGCGTCCTCGTCTATGAGGGAGGCAAAGTCAACAACCCGAACGATCCGGGCGGCAAGACGAACCAGGGCGTCACGCAGCGCACCTACAACGCGTGGCTGCGCGCCCAGGGCAAGATGCCGCTCGACGTCTACAACATTCCCGACGTGGACCGCGACACTATTTACCGCACGCAGTACTGGGACACGATCCAGGGTGACAAGCTGCCCAGCGGCGTCGATCTGGCGGTGTTCGACGCGGCGGTCAACTCAGGGCCGTCGCAGGCGGTCAAGTGGCTCCAGGCCGCGCTCAACGACCCAGGTGTCACCGCCGATGGCGTGCTGGGCGTCAAGACCATGGACGTTATCGCGGCGGTTGGCACCGAGCATGATCTCGACACGCTGATCGAGAATATCTGCTCGCATCGGCTTGCGACGCTTCAGCGGCTCTCGACGTGGAAATATTTCGGCCCTGGCTGGCACGCACGCGTCGCCAATGTCCAGAAGACGGCGCTATCCTGGGAGGACGCCGCGCCCGTGCCCATGGCCCCTGACCTGTCGGGACTTAACGGCTCGGCTAAGGCGAACGTCGCCAACATCAAGCCGCCCGTGGTCAGCCAGATCGCGGCGCATATGACCACGGCGGCTACGGGCGCAGGCACGGTGGCCTCACAGGCTGCGTCACAGGTGCAGGGTCTCCAGGACACCTTCTCATGGGTCAAGTACGTGTTCGGCGGCCTGACCTTGCTCGGCGTCGCGGCGGGCGTCATCGCGATGGTCGCCACCAAGGCGCAGGCGGCGGCGCTCGCGGGCACGTCCACGGCGACGGTTGATCTTCAGGCGGACGCGGCGCTCCCGGCGCTCCCGGACGTCAAAGTGGCCGCGCCGGCTTCAGTGAAGGGGACGTGACATGCCGTTCGCGCTTCTAGGATTGGTCCCCTGGCGGGTGTGGCTCTACGCCGGGGTGATCGCAGCGGTCGGGGCTGTCGGCCTGTACGAGTGGCACAGGGTGTACCAGGAGGGTGTCAATGCTGAAATCCAGAAAATTAACGATGCGAACGCCATTGAGCAGGGTCGGGCAGACGCTGCGCAAACGACCGTGGATGGTTGTTTCAACAGTGGCGGCGCTTGGGATCGCGCTTCAGGGAAGTGCCTGCGAGATCAACCAGCCGGTCAGTAAACCCTGCGGCGTGATCATCGACAGTCTCAAGACGGTCAATGCGACAACTCGCGACGGTCAGCGTCGGCTCGCGGATCATTTCCAGCGCGGCCTCGCGGCAGGATGCTGGACGATTACCGCGAATTAAGAGGTTGGTCGGATGTCGTTCAAACTTCTTGACCGTGCGGTCATGTCGGTCTCGGGCACGCCTGGGACCGGCACGATCACGTTAGGGTCCGCCGCGACAGGGTTCCAGTCGTTCGCATCCGCTGGGCTGGGCAACGCCGACACGACGGCATACGTGCTCACTGACGGGTCGGCCTGGGAGATTGGTGTCGGCACCTACAACACCACGGGTCCGACCTTCGCGCGCACCACGATCACGGCCAGCTCGAACTCCGGGTCGGCGATCACGGCAAGTTCGGCGGCGGTTGTCACCGCGACGATGCGCGCCGAGGACGTGAACTTGGTTGACCTGCTGTCCATGAGCAAGCCTGCGGGGACGTCGGATTACGCGAAGGGGGAATACATCCCGATTGCGAATGGCGCGACCGTGACGCTCTTCGATTACATGGGCGTGGGCTATATGTCGGCGTTATCCATAGCGGTCGCTGGGGGCTCTGGTACGGTGGCCGACACGGCGACGATCAATTTCTATTTTGACGGCGCGTCCACACCGAATATCTCGATGCCGCTGAGCACGTTCTTCAACGCGAAGTACATGGGCACCAACGGGCGGTACTTCTCCAATAGGTTCTTCGGGGCTAATTCCGCTAGCGGCGCGGCCTTCGGGGCGTATTGCAAGCTTCCGATGCCGTTCGGAACAGAGATCAAATGCACGATATACAACGGCTCCGGCAATGGCGGGACGATCTGGTTCCAAGCCAACTTCAACATCGGCGTGCCGAACACATGGCCCAGTACACGGCGACTGTACGCCGACTATCAGGCGATCACGTCTCCGACAAAAAACGCCACCGTGACGCTCGTCAACAAGGCGGGCGTATCGGGACGACTGGTCGGGGTGTTCATGCTCGCGGACGAATACCCTGGCAGCGAACAGAACTACAACGCTGAGCTGGAAGGCAACTTCCGGTTCTGGCTGGATAAAGTCGCGACGACCTGGGTGGCGTCCACGAGTTACAGTCTTGGTGCGACGATAATCGACAGCCAGGGCAACGAGCAGACTGTCACGACTGCGGGCACGTCGGGGTCCAGCGCGCCCTCTTGGGCCGTGGCCGGCGCGGCGACCACGACAGACGGTTCGGTGACCTGGACGTGCGCTCCCGGCGATCCCCCCAACGCACTTACAGGGCTCATCGCCGGAGGGTCGCAGACGCCGTTCGTTGGATTTGTGTTCACTGACCCCAACGGCAATGCACAGCGATGCACCTCTAGCGGCGCGGTCTCGGTGTCGAACATCGCAGGGACGACCTGGGCGACAGGTACAGGTTCGTCCACGACATGCGGGGGTGCGACGTTCGTTTGCGACGGGCCGCCGCTCAAATCGAGTTTCCAGACGTCCGGCACCGAGGATTACTTCCTCATGGGCTTCTACGGATATGGTGCGCTCTCTGGTGGGGCGTCCGGGAACGGCGAGACCGGGACGGCGATGAACTCCACTAGCTCAGGGTCGTCGCTCGGGAGTAGCACGGTCACGATCTCGTTTTACCGCTACCACGTGTCCGATCCGATGGTCTTCAAAAATTCTCTCGTCGCGACGTGGCAGGCTGGGGACACTTCTGAGAAGGACTGGGGTACAGGG
>Ga0302278_10000347_pt1 | contig 60427 bp, 54 predicted proteins | sample III_Bog_N3_2_FD_194543 | JGI IMG/M metagenome (GOLD analysis project Ga0302278, IMG submission 194543) | Peat permafrost microbial communities from Stordalen Mire near Abisko, Sweden - III_Bog_N3_2 | ecosystem: Environmental > Terrestrial > Soil > Wetlands > Peat | place: Sweden: Abisko...
AGTAGGCCTCCCCGGTTTTGCCGGGGAGGCCTACTCGATCTTGCCTGTTCCCTTTGCAATGGCAGTGAAGTCCGACCACTGCTCGACGCGGAAGGCGCGGATGTCCCGCACAGACTTTGGAAACCAAATTTGTGAGCACAGCGATTGAACGGCCAGAAAGAGATTGGCCATATCCTCGTCGTCGGTCACATAAAGGCTTCCTTGCACGCGGCGAAAGCCATGTTCGCCAAGGATTGCGCCGATCTCCGTGTAGGCCTGTGAAACCCCTTTCGGGTGATACTTCTCTGTATCGGTTACCGTCAGGTCGAAGGCTACAGCGTACATCAGCGAGCCTCCGGGTCATCGGAAATATGGGTCATGCGGTACTCCGCGATTTCACCCGTTTCGACCATCTTGACCTGTACCAGCCAGTCACCGTCATCCAACTGGCGGAGGGGCTGGCCAACTTCATACTTTGGGCCGAAGGCTCCAAAGCTCTTGATCTTGCCGACCTGGATCGACAGTGGTGCAATCAGTGCTGGCATGACGGCCCTCCTACAACAGAATCCATCTCCATATTAGCTGAATTGCGGTCGCGAGAAACCGCAAAGTAGACCGCTGGGCGGCGTTTCTCTGTTATGTTGAAGGGCAGGAAAGCCCGGGCGCTTCTTTCAAACTCATTTTGGTGCAGCGGAACTTTTTCCCCGCGTCCGGGTTCAATCTGATGACGGCCTCCGTAATCCCCCGTCTAACGAGGGTGAGCCGGAAGCAGAATTTCAGATTCAGGAGAAACAAGATCATGAATCGGCCATTGTTCAAGAGAGTTTTCCCCCAGGCTCTGATCTGGACGGCGGCGATTGCGCTGTGCGGCGCGATGGCGCTGGCCCAGGATACAACCACACCTGCGGCCCCAGCGCGCTCCGACGGCCAGATCGAGATGGACGTGGTTCATGCCCTTGACGCCTCCAAGGCGCTGAAGGACGACATGATCACCGCTGCCACCATTCAGAGCGAGGTCACGCTTTCAGGAACAGTCTCGACCGAGGCCTCCAGCGAACTGGCGGAATCGATTGCCGGCCGCGTTTCGGGCGTGACCAAGGTGAACAATAACCTCAAGGTTGGCAATCCGCAGGCCGCGGCCGACGCAGGCGAGCAGCAAAGTGCCGGGAGCCAGCAGGACGATGAGGCTGAGCCCGCTCCAGCCCTTGCTCCGGGTAGTGAACCGGCTCCGGATCAGGGCCAGTACCAGGCTCCGCCGCCGCCTCCTCCTCCGTCCGCGCGGCAGCAGTATGCGCCCGCGCAGCCTCCAGTTCAGGCGTATGAAGCTCCCAAGGGCCCGGTAACGATTCCCCAGGGAACCTTGCTTCAACTGCGGACGGGCGAGCCGGTGAACAGCAAGCGCGCCAAGGATGGCGAGCCGGTGCAGTTTATGGTGATTCAGGATGTGGCCGTTGGTGGCGTGCTGGCCATTCCGCGCGGCGCCACCGTTCATGGCGTGGTTACCGAGGTCAAGAATACGAAGTCGGGCGATCTGGGAGGAAGCTCCGAACTGGCGCTGAAGCTCACTTCACTGGACCTGGGCGGGCAAAGCTACCCGCTCGATACGGATCAGTTCATGGTGAAGGGACCGAATAAGGCCGGCCGGACGGTGAACAGTGCCGTTAGCGGCGGAATTCTGGGCACGATTATCGGTTGTGCGGCGGGTCGCGGGGTTGGCTGCGCTATCGGCGCCGGGGCGGGCGTGGCTGCGGGCACAGCGGCCTCAGCAGCTTCTTCCGGACCGGGCGTCTGGATTCCCTCCGAGGCGCGGGTGGACTTCCACCTGAATACTGCGCTGACCGTCACGCCGGTGAACGCGCAAGAGGCGGCCCGGCTGGCGCAGGGGCTTTATCCCGGCGGGCCCAATCTCTACCGGCGCGGCTATTATGGCCGTCCGTATTATGCTTATCCGCCGGTGTATTTCCGTCCGTACTATGCTGTGGGCGGATCCTACTACTGGAGATAGCGGGCTCCAATCCATTCAGAAACACAGCGGGCGTCCAGGTTTCCTGGACGCCCGCTGTACTTACAGGGCAATCGCGTCTGGCTTCGCTCTAGTCAATCCACATGTTGGTATCCGTGCGTTGCAGATCATCCTTGCCGCAGTGTCCGGGCAGGAAGCGTGTCTTCAGCCGTTATTCTAAAAATGGAAAGCCTGCGGATTGTGGCGTGAAAGAGGCGCTGTCAGCCCTTGCTCTGAAAGGATGACGCGGATTGGGAGATGAAGAATCGAAAAAGGGGTTGAGACAAGCGCCGGCGACTGATGCAGCGAATCAAATTGTCCTGGATAACCGTTTGATCTGGACGATGACGGTTGCCTGCGGCGTTGCCGTTGCCAACATTTACTACAATCAGCCGATGCTGGCCGAGATGGCGCGCAGTTTTCATGTCTCGGTCCATCAGATTGGCCTGGTGGCGACCGCCACGCAGGCCGGGTACGCGTTGGGCATGCCGCTGTTCATTCCCCTGGGGGATTTTGTTGAGAGGCGCAGGCTGCTTGCGCTGATGTTTGCCGCGGCGGCGGCAGCCTCGGTTGCCGCCGCAATGGCTTCCTCCCTGACTGTTCTGCTGATTGCCAGCCTGCTGATCGGCATGACCTCGGTCATCGCGCAGCTTCTGATTCCGCTGGCCGCGGAATTGGCGGGAAACGAGCGGCAAGGGAGCGTGATCGGCAAGCTGCTGAGCGGCCTGCTGCTGGGAATCCTGCTGGCGAGAACGGTGAGCGGCGTTGTAGCCAGGCAGTTGAACTGGCGGGCCATGTTTCTGATTGCCGCCGGCCTTTCTCTCGTCTTGAGCCTGATCCTGGTCGTGATGCTGCCTCCGATCCCGGCGCGCCCGAAATCCTCCTATCTTGCCTTTATGCGGTCGCTGTTCCTGCTGCCCAGGCAAGTGCCCGCCTTGTTGCGAACAGCGATTTTATCCAGCATGTTCTTTGCGGCATTCATCGCATTCTGGACGACGCTGGTGTTTTATCTGGAGACTCCGCCCTATCACTATGGCAGCCAGATGGCGGGAATGTTCGGCCTGATCGGAGCCACGGGCGCTCTAGTCGCGCCCTGGGCGGGAAAAATGTCCGACCGGCGCGGCCCACGCTTTGTGGCGCGGATCGCGGCTGGAATTTGCCTGAGCGCCTTCCTCATTTTCAAACTGGTGGGTTGGCAGCTCTGGGGGCTGATTCTGGGAGTCATTTTGCTGGACGCGGGCACGCAGGCCGCGCAGGTCTCGAATCAAAGTCGCGCGCTGAGTCTGATGCCAGAGTCGAGAAACCGCACCAACACGATCTACATGATGTGCTACTTCGGAGGCGGAACGCTGGGGTCCTTATTGGGCGCCTGGGCCTGGGAAAAGGGTCAGTGGACGGGCGTTTGCGCGGCCGGCGTGGCTTTTCTGCTGATTGCCGGAGGAATGCTGTGGACGCCGGAAGCGGGGAAGTGAAACAGCGCCTTTTCCAGTTGTCTTTATAGCGCCGGGAGCTTGAATTCCGGCGCGAATTTTTCTTCTGTGGGGCCGAACGCGAACCCCGCCTCGCCCGGCAGCCGCTGTTCATGGGATTGCCTATTGTGTTGTTACGAGTGCTCTGGTTCTGTTCTCTGTCGTCTATAATGGCAAAGTATTGCATCGCGCGAGAATTGCGTATCCGGTCCGATGCCCGCATCCAGCCGTAACCGTGCTGGCTCAGGCGCGTAAGCTGTCTGCGCATAGAGAGTTGAAGGTCCTAGTCCATCCATGATTCGTTTCCTGCAAAGAGACAGCCGTGTAGTCAAGGCATTCTTCGTTGTTGTTATCGCCGCCGCTTCGGTGGGCATGGTGATCTACCTGATCCCTGGCCTGACCGGTATGGGAGCCTCGACCGCTGACATCTACGCCACGATTTACCCCCACTGGTACAACCGTTTCCTGTCTACGGGCGTGACGGTGAGCCAGCAGCGGGTCGCCGAGATGGCCCGTCAGCAGTTGCAGCGGCAAGATCCGCGATACGCTGACAACCCGATGATCATGCGTTTGGTCGAGCAGCAGGTTGGCCAGCGTCTGGTCGAGCAGCAGGTTCTGCTGGCCGAAGCCGAGAAGATGGGCGTCAACGCCACGGAAGACGATGTCAGCAACTTCCTGCACCAGGGCCAGTTTGGGGAGTTCATCTTCCCAAATGGCCAGTTCATCGGCATCGACCGGTATTCCGACTTTGTCGCCAGGCAGTTCAACCTGTCTGTGGCGCAGTTTGAGCAGGAAGTGAAGCAGGATATTATTATCCGGCGGCTGCAGGCGCTGGTTACCGCTGGGGCCACGGTCAGCGGCCAGGAAGTGCGCGACAGTTATCGCAAGGAAAACGTCAAGATCAAGTTCGAGTACGCCGTGATTGCATCTGACGACCTGCGCAAGACCATCAACCCTTCGGACGGCGAGCTCGAGACCTTTTTCCACAAGAACGGCGCGCGTTACGCCTCGGCAGTGCCCGAGCAGCGCAAGATTTCGTATTTTGCTTTTACTCCCAGCGACCTGCCAGGCGGGGTGCCGCAACCCAGCCAGCAGGAGATCAAGCAGTACTTCACTGCCCACCAGTCCGACTACTCGGTTCCGGAGCAGGCTCGCTCGCGCCACATCCTCATCAAGGTGGCGTCCGGCGCCGACGCCAAGACCGATGCCGCGGCTAAAGCCAAGGCCGAGGGGCTGCTCAAGCAGATTCAGGGTGGCGCGAACTTTGCGGACTTGGCCAAAAAGAACTCCGACGACCCCGGCAGCAAGGACAGGGGCGGCGAACTGGACTTTGCCCGCCGCGGCACCATGGTGCCTGAGTTTGACAACGCGATCTTTACCCAGAAGATCGGCGACACCAAGATTGTGAAGAGCCAGTTCGGCTATCACATTGTGCAGGTCGAGGAGCGGCAGGCTGCGCACACCGAGTCTCTGAACGAAGTGCTGCCCACCATCCAGGCCACACTGATCCGCCAGAAGGCAGCCGCCGTGGAAGAGAATTTCGCGCGGAATCTGACCTCCGAGGCTATCAAAAACGGACTGGCGAAGGCCGCCGCGGCCCATCACCTGCAACTGACCACCACGCCGCTGGTCGGCGCGCGGGGCGTGATTGCCGCGCTGCCCGACTCCGCCCAGATCATCGGGAAGGCCTTTGAGTCCAAGCAGAGCGACCCGCCGCAGTTCGCGCCTACCGGCGAGGGCTATGCGATCTTCCAGGTCGCCGGCATCGCACCGGCGCACGCGCCTGACTTTGCCGACTGGAAGAGCCAGGTTGCCGAAGACTATCGCAGTGAGCAGCTTCCCGGCCTGCTGAGCCGGAAGACCAAAGATCTGGCAGATAAGGCCCGGTCGATGAACGATCTGGACAAGGCTGCCAAGGAAGTGGGCGCAACCGTGAAGACCAGCGACCTGATCAGTGAGACCGGTCAGGTGCCGGATTTCGGCCAGGTCGGCCAGGTGGCTCCGCAGCTCTTTGCCTTGAATCCCGGCAATGTCAGTGGGCCCATCAATGCGGGGAGAACCGGAGTGGTGGCGAAGATTCTTGACAAGCAGGAGCCCTCCGCCGACGAGATTGCGAAGAACTTTGACCAGACCCGCGATGGAATTCTGGAGCAGCATCGTTCGCAGGCATTCAACGTCTTCCTGAGCACGGTCATGGACGACTACAAGAAGCACAATCGCATCCGGATTCCCAAGTCAAAGGGCGAAGGCGTTCCGGCCATGTAACAAGAGGAATCTTCCAGCAACAACAAGAAGGCCCGCAACCGTAAGGTTGCGGGCCTTTCTATTTGAAGCTGGGACACTGTCAGCGCAGGCCGACCGTCTGGAAGGGCAAACCGGTGACAGGCGAGTGCTCAGGCTGGGCGTCGACGTTGGGCGCGATGGAAACGCCCACCGCCGAGGCCGGCGCGACGGTGACATTCCAGCCATCGACCACTACCAGCGCGTCTTCTCCGTTGAAATCCTTCGCATCCGCTTCGATGGTGATGACGCGGCTCTCGTTCGGGATGAGCGATATGTAGTTGTCGCTGGCATAGGCCGGCAGCACGCGCTCTCCGGAAGCCGCGCGGCGCAGTTGCAGATGAGCCATGAGGGCAATGCTGGCGGTCGGATTGTGCAGCGTGACCGTCACCAGCCGCTTGCCGTCCGCGTCCTTGCGCTCGATCTGTGCTTCCAGCGCTACGCGCGGCATCGTGTCCAGATCCGTAAGAACATCCTGGTAGCCGGGCTCGCCGCGCCAGTAGAAGTTCGACGAGAGCAGTTTTCCCTGGGCGTCAGTGAGTTCCAGCTTCAGGAAGTGGGTCGAGGTGAGCAGCGCGGGAAACTTTACATCGCCCAGGCTGGTGGCGGAGCTGGGCTCGGCCGTCACCTTTGCCTCGTACTGTGAAGCCAGCGACCCGTCGAGGTGGTAGATGGAGACGCGCGCAACCGCATCCGTCACCGGCGTGGGCAGGTTGTTGATCACCTGCAACTTGCCGTTGGCTTCGTTGAATTGGATGTGCACCATCTCGCCCGCGCTCTTGACGGCAAAAAGCGACGAGTTGGGCTCCAGATCGTAGTGGTAGATCTGCCAAACAAAGCTGGGCTGCGCCGGATCGCTCATCCAGGTGATGACGGCTGTGGCGGGATGGAAGAGCAGCGCGTTGCGTCCCTCGTACAAGGCGCGGAAGGCTTCGTAATTCATCAACTGCGCCTTGCGGACGAAGTCGGCGAGGTTGGCGATCTTGCCATAGCGGCTGGCCAGCACGCCGGGGTAGCGGTCTCCGCGCTGCGCGCCCTTGGCCATGTCATGTTCGGCCCAGTCGTCGTTAATCGTCTCCCAGTCCTTTTTGGGCATCATGCCGTGAATGGACTCCAGCGTCGGCACGGAGACACTGCCGGCTTCGGTCTTGAAGAGGTCGTCAGTGATGGTATAAAACTCGCGCGGAGCCTGCCAGGAGTAGGGGCCATGGGAGCGGACGCCGGCTCCGTCGGTCGAACTCGGCTGGTAGCGGCGGGTGGGCTCCAATTCGGCCATCAGCTTGCGCAGCACGGCGTCGATTGCCGGCGGCGGAAAGCCTTCGTTGCGGGCGCACCAGACGGCGATTGAGGGATGATTGCGGAAGCGCAGGATCTTTTCGCGCACGTTGGCGACATAGGTGTCCATATCGGTCGGGTTGGGGCCGTCGAAGGGATTGGGCTGGAAGAACTCGTCCCACACCAGGATGCCGTATTTGTCGCACAGTTCGTAGAAGTCCTCGCCTGTGCTCTGGCCTACCCAGTTGCGGATCAGGTTCAGATTCGCCAACTGGTGCATGCGGATCTGGGCTTCGAGCCGCTCGCGCGGAATGCGCTTCAGGGCTTCATCCAGTCCCCAGTTGCCGCCGCGAATGAAGACGGGGACGCCGTTGACGGAGATGGTGAGGGTGTCGGTTCCGGGAACGCTGTAAGTGATTTTGCGCACGCCAAACTCGACATCCTGGCCGTCAGAAACGGTGCTGCCCAGCTTGAAGCTGAGATGCAGTTTGTAGAGATTCTGCGCGCCGTAGCCGTTCGGCCACCACAGCCGCGGATGCTCGATGCGCAGAGCCGGCGTGTTTTTCGTATCGAAGCTGACGATTTGCTTGCTGTGCGGGGCCAGTTCGACCTGCCGCTCAAACGTAATCTCTTCGATGCTGCCTGTGACGAGGCCCTTCACAGGCTTGTCGCTCACGTTCTCCACGGTGGCCTGAACGGCAACATCGGTCGAGTCCGTCCGGGGCAGCGGGAGGTCGGTCGTAACCAGCGGGTCTTTTACCAGCACCGGGCCGGTAGCGGAAAGAAACACCTTCTGCCAGATGCCGGTATCGCGGTCGCGAATGGCGGGAATCCAGTCCCAGCCGATGGTCGAAAGAAAAGTCGGTCCGTCGACTGCGGTAATGCCGCCGTTCTTTCCCGTGCCGGCAAGCAGGGTATGTTCATGCGGGACTCCGGGATGCGGCTGCGGCTCAACCAGCACGGCCACCACGGCCTGCTTGCCCGGCTTCACGTTGGCTGTGATGTCGAAGATGCCGCGGCTGAATGCGCCGCGCATCGCGCCCGCCTGCGCGCCGTTCACCCACACGGTTGCCGCGTAGTTAACGCCGTCGAAGTTGAGCCAGACGTGCTTCCCGGCGTAGGACTGGGGAATCTCGATCACAGTTCGATACCAGTACGAGGTGCGCGCCAGGCTCTCGGGAATTTTTTCGGGCCGGTTGTTTTCTCCATAGAGCGGTTCGGGATAGACGTGGTTATTCACGAGCGTTGTGAGCACCGTGCCCGGAACCGTGGCGTTGTACCAGCCTGTGGTGTTGAAGGCCGCGGCCGCAACTTCAGCGCCCGCTTGCGGCACTTTGGCCGCGTCCTGCAACTGCCAGCCCGCAGTCATAACAACGGGCTGGGGAGCGGCTGATTTCGCTGCCGCGGCATGTGCCGCAACGCCAAACGCCAACGTGAAAGCTAATAATGCCAGAACTGGAATGAATGAACGGCTGAAACGTAGTTGCACGGGATTGATTCCTCGAAATGTTGTTTGGAAACGCGTTTCAAAAACAGTTTTGTGTCAGGGCGCGACTTCAGCCGTGCCGATATGGTTCATAAAACAAAGGGTTTGAGCCCCTGAGTGAACGCATCCGGCATCCGTTTCCTCGTTCTTTGCAACGGACTGCTCAAAGTTGGATGTTTTTACCTGCCAGACAGACGGATTATAGTTGCTGGCAGTTGCATCAAATTCTTCTTTGCTCCATCCAGCCGATAATAGAGAGATGGAATTTCAGCGTTCCTCCGGTGTTTTGCTGCACGTCAGTTCGCTGCCGTCCTACGGCGGCATCGGCGACCTGGGCCCTGCCGCCCATGAGTTCGTCGCCTTTCTCGCCAGTGCCAAGCAGCACGTCTGGCAGGTTCTCCCGCTCTGCCCCACCGGCTACGGCAACTCGCCCTATGCGGGTACATCGGCCTTTGCGGGCAATCCCTTTCTTATCAGCATCGAGTTCTTGTCCGATTGGGGTTGGATCGCCCCGGAACGCATCGCCGGCCTCGCTGGCCGCAGCGGCCCCGTGGACTTTGAGGGGGTCGAGCAGCGGAAGCTCCCGCTCCTCCACGAAGCGGCAGGCAACTTCCTCGACCACGGACCGCTCGGAGCGAATCACGACCCGAAACTCGCCGCGCAGTGGCGGCAATATCAGGCGTTTTGCCAGGTTGAAGCAAGCTGGCTTTCTGGCTACGCTCTCTATGCCGTCTTGCGCCGCCAGTTCAGCACCGGCGCGTGGGTCGAATGGCCTGAGCCGCTGCGCCGCCGCGAGCCGGAGGCCCTGGCCGAGGCCTCCGCTCAGCACGCCCGCGAGTTGGCCCAGGAGCAGGTCTTGCAGTTTGCCTTCTCGCTTCAGTGGAATCAGCTGCGCGAGGCTGCGGCAAGCCAGGCAATCAGAATCATGGGCGACGTGGCCATTTTTGTCAGCATGGATTCGGCCGACGTCTGGGTTCATCCGGAGCTCTTCGAGCTGGATGAGGATCTGAAGCCTATCCGCATCGCCGGCGTGCCTCCCGATTATTTTTCGCCCACCGGCCAGCGCTGGGGCAACCCGCTCTATCGCTGGGACGTCCTGGCCGCGCGGGGCTTTGACTGGTGGGTCGAGCGCATCCGCCGGGCTTGTGAGTTGTATGACATTGTCCGCCTCGACCACTTCCGCGGCTTCGAGGCCTATTGGGCGATTCCCTCCACGGAGAAGACAGCGGTCAACGGCGAGTGGATCAAGGCGCCCGGCCTGGCGCTCTTCCGCGCGCTGCAGGCCGCTCTGGGGCCGCTGCCGCTGGTCGCCGAGGACCTGGGCCTCATCACTCCCGAAGTAGACGCGCTACGGCAGGATCTCGGGCTGCCGGGCATGAAGGTCCTCCAGTTCGGCTTCGGCGACAAGGGCGCGCACATCCACTTGCCCCATCGCCATGCCCCCGCCACCGTCGCCTACACCGGCACGCACGACAACAACACCACGCTGGGCTGGTGGCAGACAGCCGCCCCGGTCGAACGCCGCGCCGTCGAGGCCTACGTGGGGCCGGTGGGCGACAGCCCGGTCTGGCCGCTGATTCGCGCCGTCGAGGCCAGCGTCGCGCAAGTGGCGATGGTTCCCGCGCAGGATCTGCTTGAGCTTGGCGCGGAGGCCCGCATGAACACTCCGGCCGTAGCCGCGGGCAACTGGAGCTGGCGCGCCTCTGAGTCAAGCTGGACGCCAGAGCTGGCCGCGCGTCTGGCCGACCTGATCGAAGTGACCGACCGCGACAATGATCCGCTGGGCGAGGTCGAGGAAGCAAAAACAAGCTGATTGGCGATGCTTTGTTGCACTTATTGCAACCGCGCCAATTAGTATCAATTAGTATCAATTTGTTGTAATCTTTTATAAGCGGTTGTAAGCAATGTAAGCAGATGGAGAGCTTCTTATGGCAAGTGCAACACGACCACATCTTCGCGCGGCTGGCTCTCGTAAATTGGCCGTAAAGCCTTCAAGAGAACGCGCTCTGCAGAAAATCGTTGCGATTCTCGAAGATCAAATGACGGATAAGGGACTCAGCGAAGAAGAGAAGAATGCCAAAACTGCGGAACTTGTTGCATCCGTAAGCGATGCGGTCACTTCGAAGCTAGCGCCGAGCGCCAAGCCTTTATCGCGGCTTCGTAGCGCGGCTCTCCAGGCTTGATGCCATAAACGCGGCTCAGAACATCTTTGAATGTCTCTTCGTCGTCGATCTCGATAAGTGTTCGCATCGCATCCATCGCAACACGCTCACGGACTCTTGCCTCGCCTTTAGGCGTCCTTGGTTTCGCAATATCGAACGGCTTCTCTTCTTGCATCGTATAGTACCTACACTATTTACAATATCATACAGATTATTTGACCATATGCGGATTTCTTAAAATATGAGTCCCTCATTGGCAACTTTTTTGATGAATACAACTTTTCATCTACGGCACCCACCCGTTAGTCCTTACTTCGGTGGCCACAGCGGGAAATGTTCGCCTTCGGGATGATTTCCTGAACAATTACAAAGATTTACTGGACAAACATGTTCGAATTTGACACAGTTTCGCCATACCGCACCTGAAACTTCGACAGACGGACTCTGTGCCGGGCTGGAGAACGGCTATCCTACGCAAGGAGAATCCCCTCATGACGGATGACTCAAACACGAAACTCCCACCCATCGAGGCACAGAACGCCTCTTGGGGACCCCGGAAACTGGGCCGCAAGGCCATCAAGACCGACACGCGCACACTCGTGTTCGGTGACTACCTCACCCCGGCGCTTCCACCTCCTCCACCTGCCGTCGATTGGACCGAGGGCATCGCCAGTTGGGGCATGATGCTCAACGACACGCTGGGCGACTGCACCATCGCCGGATGCGGCCACGCCGTCCAGGTTTGGACCGCCAACACCGGCAGTGAAGCCACCGTTCCCGATCCCACCATTGAGAGCTACTACGAGCAGTGGGACGGCTACGTCCCCGGCAATCCGAACACCGACAACGGGGGCATCGAACTGGACGTCTTGAATGACTGGCAAAAGAACGGCTTTGCCGGCCACCCACTGCTGGCCTTTGCCGATCCCAAGCCCGCCAATCTGGTCGAGATTCGTCAATCCATCGCCCTGTTTGGCGGCGTTTACATCGGATTGGCTCTGCCGCTTACGGCCCAGACGCAGGACGTGTGGGATGTGGTGCCCAACGGCGGCGCCAAGGCCCGGAAAGGCAGTTGGGGCGGCCACTGCGTCTTCGTGCCCAAGTACGACTCCACAGGCTTCACCTGCATCACCTGGGGCCAGCAGAAGACCATGACCCTGGCCTTCTGGAAGAAATACTGCGACGAGGCGCATACCCTGCTCGGTCAGAACTGGCTCACCGTGAAAGGCTCCCCCGCCGGCTTCGACCAGGCTCAGTTGCAGGCTGACCTGAAGGCGATCAAGTAGCAAATCCAGTGCGAATCGCTCTTTCGCGCGTCCAATCCGTTGCGGGCTCGCCCGTTGCAGCGGAACCAGAGTAGGTGTATCCCGAAAGCACGCCCGCCAAGTGGTTTTTTCATCAAGAAAAGCCACATTGAAGACTCTCATTGAGGGCACATTTACTCTGGTTTCGCTCTAGCTCCCCCGAGGTGGTTTAATACCTTATGGGGGGAGCCCTGCCCGCATAAGGCGGCAGCGCGCTTCCGTACTCCCGTGGAGGTAACCCAATACCGATGTCTTCTTCTCGCCGTCTTGCCCTTCTGCTGGCGCTGGGTTTCGCTGCCGTAACCATTGCTTCGGCCCAAAGCTCAACTTCGAGCAGCAACCCCGCGGCTACAGCCACGGACCAGGCGCAGACTCAGGCCGCGCCCTCCCCAGGGCAGTTGAGTGTCCAGGCCCGCATCCGCGCCCGCCGCGCGCAGCGCCGCGCCGCGGCCATCCACGAGGCCTACGATCATCGCTATGAGGCGTATGCCGGGATGGGCTATCTGCGCTTTACTCCGGGCACGCTGGAGCGCGCGCACGAGTACGCATGGAACGTGGACGTTACACGCTACTTCGACCAGCGTCTGGGTGTGACCGTCGATGGCCGCGGCTACTACGCCACCGCCTTCGTGGGCAGTCCCACCAACGTGTCCAACAACCAGATCACCAACGTGGCCATCAGCGAGTACACCGCGCTGGCGGGACCGACCTACCGCTTCTACCTGCAGCCCAAGTTTTCCGTCTCCGGCCGCGTCCTGGGCGGTTTTAACCACGGGAACTTCTCCGGCGACCTGGGCACCTACAGAAAAACGCCCACGTCATTCGGCCTTTGGCCGGATGGAAACACCTACGCTTTCAGCGCCAGCGTTCCAGTGGAGTACAACCTGACCCCGCGCGTCGCCGTGCGCGTTGCCCCCGAGTACTTCCTGAGCGGTTTTGGCTCGACCCAGCAGAACAGCCTCGGCTTCACGACCGGCATCGCCATTCGCTTTGGCAAGCTGTAAGGAACAGGAATGGCTGACCTGGGCAGCCATTCCTTGCGCATTCTCTTAAGCGGACTGCCGGAGAAGCCCGGCAGGCCCAAAGCTCTGCGCAACCGCGCAAATTCCCGCCGGCGCTGAAGCTCTGTTATTCTTTTCAATTACAGGAGTACATGACATGGCAAGAAGCGTGAACAAGGTCACCCTTTTGGGCAATGTGGGCAAGGACCCGGAGATTCGTTCCAGCGCCAGCGGCGTGATGGTTGCCAACCTCACACTGGCCACCAGCGACCGTCAGAAGGACGCGCAGGGCAATTGGCAGGATCGCACCGAATGGCACAACATGGTGGCCTTCAACCGTACCGCCGAAATAGTCCGCGATTATGTGAAGAAAGGTTCCAAACTCTATATCGAGGGCAAGATTCAGACCCGCAGTTGGGATGACAAAGAGACCGGAGCGAAGCGCTATCGCACCGAAATCATTGTCAATGAACTGATCCTGCTCTCCAGCCGCGACGAAGGCGCCGGCGGATACAGCCACGCGGCCAGCACGTCCAGTTCGGCGGCCAGCTTCGACCAGCGTCCTCCGGCCGCCGTCAATGCTCAGGACGAGACCATGATCTCCGACGACGATATTCCGTTCTGATTTAGGATGAAGAGCTACAGGGGAGGGAACGAAGATGGGACGTTTCCTGCTGGGAATCATTTTGGGCGTGGTGCTGCTGCCGGTTGCCCTGCTGGGGTGGCTGTGGCTTGGCAAGCCTCCGGTGGCCGTGGCTGACGCGCCGCTGCCCCGTGAAAAGCAGTTGACCGGACTGGCGCTCCATGCGCGCATCAGTCGCGAATTGGTGAAGACTCCGCCCATTCAGGCCGACGAAGACAACCTGATGCTGGGCGCTCATGTTTACAGCGAAAAATGCGCTGTATGCCACGGGGTTCACGGCAAGCCTTCTGTTTATGGCGCGCGCATGTTTCCCGCCGCGCCGCCGTTGTGGGAAAAACAAAGCGCCAGCGCGGCAGTTGGGGTGAGCGACGATCTGCCGGGCGAGACGTATTGGAAGGTGGCCAACGGCATCCGGCTGACGGGAATGCCGGCCTTCAAGGGCCTGCTGACCGAGACCGAGATGTGGCAGGTGAGCCTGCTCCTTGCCAATGCCGACAAGCCGCTGCCCCCCGAGGCCGTGGATCTGCTGGGCGGCGAGCCGCCGGCGCCAGCGGTGGCTCGCCCGGAGACGAAAAAGAAGTAACGCGGACAGCGCTTGTCGGCCTCGTTTGCCACATGCGGAGACTGCAAACCTTGAAGCCGCGCTCAGGCAAGTCGTTTTGCCTGGAGAATCGGAACTTATAGCATTTTCACGGATGGTGTAACGAAGCTCCGTGCCCCACCCATTTCACGTTCTTTGTGAAATGGGTGGGAAACCACGAATTCAACCCTACAGAAACAGTGAGAATGCTCTAGGTAGCATGAACTTGTTATTTGTGCTACCTTGGAACTTCTTTTGCAGAATCCAGTTTTGTTCCGGGAGTCCATGTGGGTGTTCTGAGCAGAATCGGCATTGCGCTGGATTCCGACCTTCTCAAGCGGTTTGACCGCTCCATCGAGCGGCGAGGCTACACCAACCGTTCGGAAGCTTTTCGGGATTTGATTCGCGACCGGCTGGTGACCGAGCAGACCGCCGCGCCGGAGTCGCATGTGGTGGGCACGATCACGCTGATCTACGACCACCACGCCAGCGGCGTCACAGAAAAACTCACAGAGTTGCAGCACGCGCACCACGAGATGGTCGTCTCCACCAGCCATGCGCACCTCGACCACGACTCCTGCCTTGAGGTGCTGATCGTGCATGGCAAATCGGCCCAGGTGGCCCATTTTGCCGACAGTCTGATCGGCCTCAAGGGCGTGCAGCACGGCCGGCTGGTGATGACCGTCCCGGCGGGCGCGATTGAACATCCGCACGAACACAAGCACAGCCACAAACAATAATGCGCACGAAGACAACCAACAAGGGAAGAATCATGCAAGCCGGTAGCACGAAAACTAAAATCGTAGTATCCATACTTTTTATTCTTGCTTCTGCTCTTTCGCTCGCGGCGCAGACCGGCGCGGCGCGCGTCTCCGGCACGGTGCTCGATCCCGCAGGGCGGCCGGTGGCGGCAGCGCATGTCGAGTTTGATTCCGCCGCAGGCGCGCGGCTGAGCAGCACGACTGGCAGCGATGGCGCATTCGCGATTGCACTGCCAGCATGGGGAAGTTACACGGTAAGCGCTGAGGCTCGAGGTTTTGCCACTGTCACGCGCAAATTGGATTTGAGCATCAAGGCCGCGAGTCTGACGTTGCGGCTGGAGAAAGTGACCGCGGTCGCCGAAGAGGTGATCGTCGCGGCCAACGTCAGCGATATTGCTATCGACTCCCCCGACCCATCACAGAAAGTGCTAGTGCGCGAAGAGTTGCTGGATGCCAATCCTGGGCGGCCGGGCGCGCCGATCTCGATTCCCGGCCTTCCCATCGAGACTGCGGCGGGCGGCATCAAGGCGCCGCAGTATTTTGTGCCGGGCGTGGCCGGCGATCACGGTGAGCCGATTGCGCAGTACACTGCGGTGGGCAACTATCTGGTGACGAACAACCTCTCCGCCAATGCGCACGGCAACGGCTATGCAGATCCGAATATCTATGTCTCCGGCGCGCTGGGCAGTGTCGCGACCGACGGCGGTGCTTTCAATGTGCTGGAAGGCAATCACGCGCTGAACCTGGCGGCCGCCTACAACTTGCGCCCGCAACTGAGCCGGTCCCTCACTCTCACCGGCGACTATCGCGACATGGATTTAACCGCTGGATTCGCGCCTCCGGACGCCGCGAAGAAGGAATGGGTTGCCTTGGAAGCCAACTATGGCAACGGCTTGCTGAAGGATATGGAGCATCGCAAGCAGCTCAAGTGGAATGCGCTGCGCGTCTTCGAACCCGGCAGGCACCAGATTACGCTTCTCAGCATTGGATATTTCGGAGTTTCGCATGAGGGGAATCTGGTTCCAATCGGATACGGCAAGCAGTTGGGCGATACCGTCGATCCGCGCCAGAAAGACCAGACGCACACCGGATTGCTGGCCGCCAATGACCGATGGAAGGCCAGCCAGAGCGACGAGTTTTCCTTCTCTGCGTTCGTTCGCACCTACAATTTGACGCTGTTTTCGAATTTTGGCGAGGGCCTGATCCGGCAGAGCGAATTTCGCACCGTGGAAGGCGGAGAGGCGCGCGAAACCCACGTATTTACACCGTGGCTGGAAGCGATGGCCGGTCTCGACTACAACGAGGACGACATTCACCGCGACAACCTCGACCACTTTCCCCTGGCCGATGCGGAGGTCTACGGATCCTTTGTCAAAGTGTTGTCCAACAACGTCAACCTCCGCGACGTGACTCCGTTTGCGGCCCTGCACGGCGATCTCGGCAGACACCTGCGCTTCTACGCCGGACTGCGGCCCGACGTAATCGAGATGAAAAACACCGACATGGTGAAGTCCGCTTATTCCTTCGATGAGTGGAAAGTGATTGAGAACCCCAAAACCACGCTGGCTTGGACGCCGGGCGCCGGTCCGGTCCATTGGCTGCCTTCGGCATCGTTCAGCATCGGGCAGGCCTTCTTTACCCAGGACCCGCGCATCAGCGTGGTCACCTTCACCGGAACGAATCGGACCGGGACCACTTTCGCCCCGCGGATGAGTGCCGCAGATGATTCCACAACCGGAGCGGCAGCGCTGATTTCTCCCTTCGAGCGCTCGCACTCTGAACAACTGGTATTGGAAAAAGAATTCTCCGCGACCGATGTGCGCGTGACGCTGGGGCGGACGACGACCACGGCAACCATGGCCAAGATCGATCCCGACAACGGTTCGGCGGATGACTTGGGACCGGGCACGCTCAAGTTTCTCACCGCCAGCGTGCGCCATCAGTTCACCAGCATTGGCACACTGCAGGCGATCCTTTCCAAGGCCGATGCGCGCCTGGTGGCCTCTGACACAACCCCCGCGCAGATTACGCCGGAAGCGCCGCGCACCATCATCGACCTTCTCGCCACGCTGGACCGGCTGCCAGTGGGCCTGCACGCCCGCTGCGAGTATGAGTACGTGGGCCACAAGCAGTTAGACGTGGGCGGATTCGAGGCGATTCCGGTGGGTGAGACGCGCATGGCCGTGGTGCGTCCTTTCCTGAACGGCCGGCTGGAGTTGGGTGCGGACGGAATGCTGGCTCGCGGCTACACCGGTCAGACCACCGAGACTTTCGCTCCCGGCTGGGTGATGGGCACGATTCCCTCCTGCGCGGTGAAGTCGGGAACGATCAACGACTTCGACTGCGGAACAGTCGAGAAGAGTGTCGGCATCCGCACGGCGTCCTGGGTGGGTGGGTCCATATCCTGGCGGATTGGCGGGGAAAAATAGGGCACGTGTCTTGCGCCCAGACCCTCCTGGCCTGATATGCTGAAAGTGTTACATTCTTGATATACGTGCTACGCACCACGCCCGGATCGACCCGTGATGGTGCACGCAACCTGAAGGAACCCGATGCGACGCCTCCTGCTAACCCTGCTCAATGACGAACCTGGCAGCACCAAGGCCAAGGTCATCGCCATTTACGCCATATTGTTCTTGTTCAATCTGGCGGCATGGTGCTGGGCATTCGTCGCTTTCCAGCACTTTCCGGTGCTTTTGGGCACGGCGTTTCTTGCTTACAGTTTCGGGCTTAGCCACGCAGTCGACGCGGATCACATTGCGGCGATTGACAATGTTACCCGGAAACTGATGCAGCAGGGCAAGCGGCCGGTTGCCGTGGGGCTCATGTTTTCGCTGGGCCATTCCACGGTCGTCATCATGGGCTCCATTGCAATCGCAGCAACCGCGCTGGCGCTGCAGCATCGCTTCGATGGGGTCAAGGCGATTGGCGGAGTGATCGGCACGCTGGTGTCAACTCTCTTTCTGTTCGCCATTGCGATTGTCAATCTGGTCATCCTCCGGTCGGTCTATCGCAGCTTTATGCGGGTGCGCCGCGGAGAACCATACGTCGAGGAAGATTTCGATTTGCTGCTTGCCAATCGCGGCTTCCTTTCGCGCCTCTTCCGTCCCATGTTCAACCTGATCCAGTCCAGTTGGCACATGTATCCGCTGGGCTTCGTGTTTGGCCTTGGCTTCGATACCGCGACCGAGATCGGGCTGCTGGGCATCGCCGCTGCCGAGGCATCCAAGGGGCTGTCGCTCTGGTCGGTCCTGGTTTTTCCGGTCCTCTTCGCCGCGGGCATGTCGCTGATCGACTCGACCGACAATGTTCTGATGCTGGGGGCTTATGGGTGGGCCTTCCTGAAGCCTGTCCGCAAGCTGTATTACAACATCACGATTACCTCTGTGTCGGTCGTCATTGCCTTCGCGGTAGGCGGGATCGAGGCGCTGGGGTTGCTGGCTGGCCAGTTCCACCTGACGGGCGGATTGTGGGGATTGGTCGTCAAACTCAACGATAACTTCGGAGTGCTTGGCTACTGCATCGTCGCACTCTTTGGCGCGAGCTGGATCTTATCGATTGTATTTTACAAATGGCGCCGGTTTGACGATCTCGAATTTGATTCCTGAGATGTTGAACAACTTGTAAAATTCCATTGAGACTGCAAAAAGCGTCGCGGCACGGCTTCAGTCGTGCCCTTTCAAAACTGCACTTTCACCATAGGTTGTTAGTGCGCGATTTCACGGCCTGGCGTGGAGCGGAATCAACAGAATGACGGTTTCGGGCGCAATTTCGATGCGGACCGGCAGACCGCCCAGCAACTCTCCATCAGCCTCGGCGTACACGTGCGCGGAAGAGCCGTTGCATGGAAGGCATTCGACCGAGACGGCGTCGAGCAGTTCAATCTGGCGCGTGGACCGGGGATGGCCGAAGATGGCGGCCATGACGTAGCGGAAGTACCTCAGGCGGCTGCGGGTCTTGAAGGCCACCAGGCGCAGGCCGTTCTTGTGCAGGGTGGCGCCGGGGGCCAGATTGTGGAGGACGCCGCCGAAGTCGCGAATGCGCACCGCGAGAAGCTGAGAGATTTTTTCCACGCGCGGCTTGGAGCTGGCGCGTTCCACAAAAGCCGCTTGAAAAAGCGGAAAAGAGTATGTGGCCCAGACGCGAAAGGCCTCGACCAAGTAAAGAAGATAGCCGAAGCGCCGCTTGAGGCTGGGGTCGATCCGTGACAGAAACAGAGCGTCAGCGCCCACACCAGCCGCCACGGTGAAGTAGCGCGATTGCGTGGCGCCCGCCGCGTCCCGATAAAAGATATGGCCCACGGAGAGGCGCACCGGTGTGGCGCTCATCAGCTTGCGAACCGTTTTCGACGGAGAGGAGCGCAGGCCCAGATTCGCCGCCAGCGCGTTGGCGGTTCCCAGCGGCACAACACCCAAAGCCACGGTCGTCCCCACAAGGCTTTGCAGAACTTCATGGACAGTGCCATCCCCGCCGCAGGCCAGAATCGTGTCGCAGCCCCGCTGGACTGCCTCCTCGGCCAGCGCTCCGGCGTTTCCGCGCGCGAGCGTTTCCAGCGCCTCGGCTTCAACGCCTGCGTCGCGGAGGACGGCGAGCGCCTTGTCGATGGCGGCGCGGTTGCTTGCCGAGTGCTGGCCGGAAGCCGGGTTGTAGATGAGCGCAACGCGACGCATCGCGAGTTTCTCCCTAGTGCGTTTTCGATTCAAGTGTTAACAAAATGTTGGGCGCCCCATCCATTCCGCTCCTGAGCGCAGTCGAAGGATCTGCGTTTTCCATTTGCGGAATGGGTGGGAGAGCACAGGTCTCAATCTCGACTGTAAACAGTCACTCTGGAACCGCTCTGAAGTCCGCGCCCGGCCAAATCGCAACTCTGTCCTTATCTTCGCATCTCGCTGCCGAAGGTCATGTGGCAGACATAACTATTTGAAGGGCAACGCCGTGATTGCGCCGCCATGCTCGCGTAGATTGTTTTCGCCGCGCGGCAATTTCATCAGCGAAGCGCTGCCGAGATCGCGCTCATAAATCTCGCCATAGTTTCCCGTCGCTTCAATCACGCGCGCCGCCCAATCGTCATCGAGCCCCAGCGGGCCGCCAATTTCGCGCGATGCGCCAAGCAGAAACCGCAGCACTGGATCGCCGCCATTGGCCTGCGCGGCGCGCGCTTGCATTGCTTTCACGTTTGCCCGCGTCACCCCGCTCTCCTCGGCCTGGACCAGCGCTTCCATCACCCAACTGGCAATCGCCGCCCATTGCGGATCGTCCGCGCGAACCGCCGCCGCCAGCGGGTCTTGAGAGATGGTTTCTGGCAACAGACGCGCGCCCTTGATCCGCCGCGCCAAAACCACGCGAGTCTCGGCCAGGCGCGTCCGGTCGCCTGCCAGCGCGCCGCAATTGCCGGTGGCGAAGGCCGCCTCCATCTCGCCTTCTTCCTGAAACGGAAAGGGCACAAAGTCCAGATGCTCGCGCGCAAACCAGGCGCGCACGCTCTCTTCCACCGTGGTCTCGGCCAGAAAGCATATCTTTTTCCCGGTCAATTGACGCGCGCGCCGGGCAGGGCTTCCATCGAGCACAAGGAACCCAATGCCATCCCACAGCACAGGTCGCGTGAATCGAAAATGAGTTCCTGCCGCATGAGTGAAGTCGCTGGTGAGCGTGGGCGCCAATTCGACCTCGCCCGTTTGGAGTCCGTTCATTGCGGTTTGGTCGTCGGGATAATGCGTCACCTGAACCTGCGCATTCTTGCCGAGCACTGCCGCCGCGACCGCATGGCAGAGATCGGCGTCAAAGGCTTCGCGATTGCCATGGTCGTCGGCGGTCGTATACTCCGCCTCTTCCTGATTGATGCCGCAGCGGAGCACACCGGCCGCGCGCACGCGTTCCAATGTTGGAGAAATGCCGGCTGCATGGGTCGTGGCTGTATCGGACGCGCGCGCCCCGCCGCATGAGACAAGCACCGCCAGCGCCAGCATTGAGTGGAAGGTCCAGACTCGCACTATGGCTTCCACCCGCCCGCTGCTGGAATGCCAGGCGTTGTATCGGGCCGCGGATTGAAGTCCCACGGCACGGGATTCGGGAGCCCGTCGTCTGTCGGCTTGATCTCCAGTTGTTTGCAGCCCGCGCCGCCCAAATGAGGAAATCGGGCGATTTCCGCCGCCGGAATCTTCGCGTACTCCGCGCTCAAGGTCGCCCGCCTGCCCTCGAGCCGCAGCGTGTCGAAGGCTTCGCTCATGTCGCCCACGCCCGGAACCAGATCGTCCGCCGGACCCAGGTTGGGCTGGCCGAATTTCTGCGCGCCAATTTGCCGCGCCCAAAACTCGTCTGGCAGGTCAGCCAGTGGTATCAGATTGAATAACTCATCGACGAACTTGATGATCGAGCTATGCTCCGAGGGCACATGCGAGACGCCATGCGCCACCGCGTAGGGCGAAATGACAATCGCCGGAATTCGCGGTCCCTGCTCCAGCGGCAATCCCGCCGCGTCATGAGACCGGATGCGCGGCTGCGCGTGGTCATAGAGACCGTCCGACTCGTCATAGGCGATGATGATTGCGCTCTGGCTCCAATACGGGCTGGCGGCGATGGCGTTGATCTCCTCGGCCAGTAGCGCCTCGCTGATCTGCGTGTCAGAGTAGCCGGGATGATCGTCGTTGCCGTTGAAGACCTTGGCTAGCTTCGGGTTGGGGTCCTGTGGCTTCCAGCCTTCGATGTTGCCGTAACCGCCGCGCACATAAAAGACGCCCGAGGCCGGCAGCCGCCTGGCCGCCATATCGCTGAAAAACTCGCTTAGCCCATGCAGATGCGTGCTCGCCACGGGATTGTTGGCCACGTAGCCGAAGTACTGCGGCGCGTTGTGATGCGCCACGTAGCCTTCGTGCGAAGCCTTGCCCTGGGCGTCGTTGTTTTCGTGGTCATAGCCCTGCTGATACCAGCCCCAGTTGATCGCGCTTACGCCGTGACCGGCGATTTTTTCAATGTCCTCGCGCACGTCGGGCAGATCGAAGGCGGGGTCGTAGTCCGCGGCCGTGGTCTTCTTGATTTCGCTGCCCATGAAGGAGAGCGGCAGAGTGGCGAAGGTCAGGTTCTTCGATACGCCATCAAATGGATGAACTGCCTGCGGCTGCTTCAACCGGTTGGCAGTGTCCAAAGGCGAGCCCCAATAGGGTTGAGGGTCGGAGGTCATCGGCACGACCGCGTTCTTTCCCTTACCGCCGGTTGATGCCCGCTCCGGATGCAGCATCCACTGCGTCTCGCCGCCCTGGCCGCTGATCATGGCAATCGCATTCGGCGTCGATGGCCCGATGATCGTGTCCATGAAGTGGTCGAAGAGCGTGAAGCGGTCCGCGTACCGCCAGAGGAACGGCGCCGTGTCGCAGTCCACGTGGGCCATCACCAGTTCGCCGAACTGCTTGCGCTCCAAGGTCGGCGTCTTCGAAGGCTTGCCATCCTTCAGCGTCACGCCCTCTTCGGTCAGCGCATATTCCGAGTTTTTTGCCACGCCGTTCTGGTCCACCGCAATTTTGCGCGTAATGCCCACATGCGAATGATCCACCGACGCGATGTCTGCCGGATAAATCGGTACTGTCTTACCTTTACTATCGAGGATCGTCGCCGGAATCCTGAACGGCGTAATTGTCCCCACGGTTCCGTTGGTATTCACAATCGTTTGCTTGAATCCAGCCACCTGATTGGCGGTATATGGACCTTGCGGCCCCGCGTAGAGCCCATCCGCGCCAGGATAACTGCCAAAGTAGAAATCGAAGGAGCGGTTCTCCTGGAAGAGCACAAAGATGTACTTGAGCCGGCTGCGCATCAGCCGCAACTTCTCTTTCTGCGAGACGACCGGCTCTTTGGCCGGGTCGATGACATGCGCGCTTACCGCCGCGCTCGACCGGGGCGCCAGGGTCACATCCGGCGGCCCTGCCTTCTGTTGTGCCACGCACACGCCAAGCCCAATCGCGCAAAGAGCAGTCAGCGCCACCGCGGCTCGTCTGCAATCTATCTCCCGCATGTCACTAAACTATTCGTTTCGCAACGCATTGACAACGAAATCGTTCACTGCAGGAGGCGGAAGTTGAAGACTCAGTAAAAAGAAACTCGTTGGCAGAGTCGCACGTCATAAACCTGCGGAACTGCTGCTTATCTTCAGAAACGATTGTGCCAAGCCTATACTTGGCTTCCAGCAGAAGCAGAAAGAGAAGAGGTTCGCAATGAAGGTGCTGATTTTTGGCGCAACGGGCATGGTGGGGCAGGGCGTCCTGCGAGAGTGCCTGCGCTCCCCGGACGTGGAAGTCGTGGCCGCTGTTGGCCGCAGCAAAGCCGGCGCTCGCGATCCGAAGCTGCGCGAGATCCTTTGTGCGGATATGGGCGATCTTCGCGCCGTCGAGGCCGAACTGACCGGTTTCGACGCCTGTTTCTTCTCGTTGGGCGTTTCGTCGGGCGGAATGAAGGAAGCTGCTTACGAGCGCATCACCTATGGGTTCACGCTGGCTGCCGCCGAGGCGCTTAGCCGCCTGAATCCTGGGATGACCTTTATCTATGTCTCCGGCGCGGGGACCGATAGCTCGGAGAAGGGGCGCGTGATGTGGGCGCGCATCAAGGGACGAACGGAAAATGCACTGCTGCGCCTGCCGCTGAAGGCTTATATGTTCCGCCCCGGTCTGATTCAGGCGCTGGATGGAATTCAGTCGAGGACGCCTGTTTATCGCTTCTTCTACAAGTTCGCCAAACCGCTGCTGCCTCTGCTCCATTGGGCGCTGCCGAACCAGGTCTTATCGACGCGCGACATTGGCCAGGCCATGCTGGCTGTGGCGCGGCATGGTTATGAAAAACGGATTCTCGAAACCAGTAACATTCGGGCGGCAGTGCGCGGCGCGGCCTGAAAAGCGCTGGCGTAATGCTTCGCTGCGGGCGTGTCGTCTGCGGGCCATTCTCGATTTCCTTGTCCGCTTTATCGTGCAGCCGAGGCTTGAAGCAGTTGCGAAGCCAATGAGCAGAGCCCCTGGCGGAAGACCTCGCGCGCCGTTTCCGGTGTCCATCCGGCAGCTTGCGGGCCGCCGTGCGCCCTGAGCAGAGTGGCCGTCTCCGCTGCTTTCAATCCAGCCACCGCGCGCAGCACGAAGACAGTGCGCATCGCCGTGGGCAGGCTTGCCAGCCACTTTCGCACCCGGTCGCGGTCCGGCCCGGCGATCATGCTTTCCAGTTCCTTTGTCGAAATGCCTGCCGAGGCCAGGTCGTCGTCCTCGATGCAGGTTGCGGCAGGTTCCAGGCCCTCCGGCGCTTCCAGACTGCTGGGGTCACGCCCGGCAAGCAGGTCGATCGCCGCTGTCGAGAGCGCCTGCTGGCTGCTCTGGCGCGCCCTTCCGGGATCGTCGCATACGGAAACCTCCGCACTGGAAATAGCAATCTCCACCAGCCGTTCGCTTTCCTTGCCTTCGCCCACCAGCATCGAGGCCAGGCTGTAGAGGTGAGCCGCAATCAACTCAACCATCTCGTCGATGCTTTCGGGCGCTTTGACGGCAGCGGCATCGCCCTTGGACATTTCGTTCAGCAGGATAGTTGCATCGGGCATAAAAAAGGTTCCTCTCGGAGCTAAAGTGGACAAATTCAGTCTATATTCTTAACCGGCCGGGCCCGGCGGGTCAATGTGGGCGTATTGCGCGCTGGCCAACGCCTGGAAACAGCGTGAGTGAGCATCTATTGATTTGGCCCTTATGTGTTGCAACGCTGTTTGGGTGCCCCACCCTCGCGACGCCTTTGTTTTTGCCGCTAGGGTGGGGGAGCACGCTGCAAATCTTTTGGGCCGGATCAATAAGATAATCTGCGTCCAGCCAGGGAATAGCACTTTCTGTGTCCCTGATTTGATGAGCGTTTTCGCTCTTTCCTGAGAGGCAACCTTTAGTTTCCCGCTGAAACGCTGTAGACTGCCAACACGGCGCTCGGAACGGATTCGATGGCAAGAACGACAAAGAAACAGAAGCTTTTTAACGGCCGGGACCACTCCTGGATGCAGTTCAACCGGCGTGTGCTCGAAGAAGCCGAAGACCCGGCCAACCCACTGCTGGAGCGGGTCAAGTTCCTGGCCATTACCGGCTCGAACCTTGATGAGTACGTCGAAGTCCGCCAGGCCGGCCTGATGCAGCGCATTGAGGACGGCTCCCGCGAGCCGGGTTATGACGGCCTGCGCCCCTCCGAATCGCTGGCCGAACTGACCGCCGAGATTCACAGCTTTGTGCCCGCGCAGTACCGCTGCTGGAACGAGCAACTGCTGCCGGAGTTGCGCCGGCAGGGCATCCGTCTGCTCGAGTGGAAGGAACTGGACGCCGAGGCGCGCGCCTTTGCCCAGGACTATTTTCAGCGCGAGGTTGATCCGCTGCTGACCCCCATCGCCATCGACCCGGCCCATCCCTTTCCGCGCGTGCTCAACAAGGCTCTTTGCCTGGCCCTGCTGCTGCGGCTGAAGCGGCGCAGTTCCGGCCCGCAGGTGCTGGGCGTGGTCACAGTGCCGAGGGCGCTGCCGCGCTTTGTCCGCCTGCCGAGCGCCGAGGGCAAGTTCGATTACCTGCTGCTGCAGGATCTGATTGCGCAGAACCTGGCCGGCATGTACCGTGGCTACGAAGTGCTGGCCCGCGCCGCCTTCCGCGTCACGCGCAACTCCAACCTCTACTTCGAGGAAGAAGAAGCGCGCTCGCTGCTGGAAACCATCCGCGTTGAACTGCACAACCGCCGCAAGGGCGCCGCGGTGCGCCTCGAAATCAAAACTGGCGCCGATCCTGAAATCGTAGAGCGGCTGCGCGTCAACTTTGAACTGGATGCGGATCAGGTTTTTCACGACGATGGTCCGGTGAACCTCTCGCGTGTGATGTCCTTTTACGACGACGTCGACCGGCCTGACCTCAAGTACCCGCACTTTACTCCAAGAGTTTTCAAGCTGAGCCGCAAGAGTGCCAGCATCTTCGAGGAACTGCGGCAGCGCGACGTGTTGCTTCACCACCCCTACGACTCCTACGAACCCGTGGTCTCTTTCATCCAGCAAGGCGCGCAGGATCCCGCCGTGCTGAGCATGAAGCAGACCCTCTATCGCACCAGCCACGATTCGCCTATTTTCAAGGCGCTCATCGAGGCCGCGGCCACCAAGGAAACTACGCTGGTGGTCGAGTTGATGGCCCGCTTCGACGAAGCCTCCAACATCCGCTGGGCGCGCTCGATGGAGGACGCCGGGGTGCAGGTCTTTCACGGCGTTGTCGGCCTGAAGACCCACTGCAAGCTGGCCATGCTGGTGCGTCGCGACGAGGACGGCGTTACCCGCCGCTATTGCCACCTGGGCACCGGCAACTACAACCCCGTCACGGCCCGCTTCTACACCGACATTAGCATGCTCACCAGCGATCCGCGGATCACCGAGCAGGTGCACATGGTCTTCAACTATCTCACTGCGCACGCCGAGATCGACGACTACAGTCCGCTGCTGGTGGCGCCGCTGACCATGGCCGAGAGCTTTCTGCGCCTCATCCGCCGTGAGGCTGAGCACGCCCAGGCCGGCCACCCCGCGCATATCGTGGCCAAGATGAACGCCCTGCTTGAGCCTTCCGTCATCGAGGCTCTCTACCAGGCTTCACAAGCCGGCGTCGAGATCGACATGATCGTTCGCGGCCTCTCGATTCTGCGTCCCGGCGTAAAGGGCCTGTCGGAACGAATCAGGGTTCGCTCCATCGTGGGCCGCTTCCTGGAGCATTCGCGTATCTTCCACTTTGCCAATGGCGGCCAGGACGAAATCTATCTGGGTTCGGCAGACTGGATGCCGCGCAACCTTTTCGAGCGCTGCGAGGTGGTCTTCCCGGTCTGCGATCCGGCTGTCCGCTCTCGCATCCATGACGAGATTCTGCCCGCTTATCTTGCCGATACCGTCAAAGCTCGCCTGCAACAGCCTGACGGCAGTTACGTGCGCGCCAGCAAAGTCCTCAAGGACGCAAAGCCCTTTGACGCACAGGAGTTTCTCATGCAACTCGCCGAGGGCAAGACGGATCTGGACGCGATCCCTAAAGACGGCGTCTCTCCCGTCAAGAGTCCTCAGAAGCTCTCGAATAGAAAGGCCAGCGTAGTTCGCCGGCCCTAGAGTCCAACGAGAGGAGCAGGGACGACGAGAACCTGCTTTGGCGCATCGACTTCCGCTCCAGGAACGCTGAGATTCAGCTTCAAGGTTTCCACGTCCTGCTTGGCGTCACCCGAGCCCGCAAACCCGAGCTCGTACTGATTCTGGAAGCGGCGGAGGATCTCGTCAAAATACGGAGCCAACGAGACGGGATTGTCTGTTCCCAACCAGAAGCTCTTGCCGCCGGTTGCTTCGGTCACGTAATCGAGCAGATTCTGGCCGGAAAAGCCTCTGTCGGTTCTCTGCCCGAAGCGGCCGAGATCGTTCCAGTAGATCGAGTAGACGACCAGCCCCGCGCGGGCAGAGTCAGTGATTGAGGCATTCACATCAGGGGCGGAGAGATCGAGGCTCGCCTGGTAATAACTTGAGCCGCCAGTGATCATCACCACCTCGCGCCGTGCCTGCGTATTCTTCGATGGCCAGTGTTTTGCCAGATCGGAGAGGCAAAAATACGCGCTGGCAGAGGAACCTGGGAAACCCGAGGGCAGGCGAAGTCCGCGCAGAACGGCAGCATGGTCAGCGGTCAGCGGTCCTGAAAAGTCAGCGCCTCCATGCTCCATGTAAGCAATGGCCGCCTTTGTACCCGGAGGCAGGTTGTTGATGAAATCCTTGATCTCGCTTTGCTGGGTTCCGATGCTCGTGCGGGCCGAATCGTCAAAGAACAAGACCAGTTCCAGGCTGTTTTCAGGGCTGTTATATAGCTCCCACTTCGTGACCTTGGCGTTTTTGCCTGCCACTTTCAGCGACAAATCCTGCATATTGAAGGCCGAAGGGGCCCGTCCGGCCTTCTTGGGCAGAACCGTGACCACTGCCTGACCGTGATTGCTCAAGCCCTGCGAAAACGCTGACGGTGCCGCCAACGCTGCTGCCAACACCATCCAAACGGCCATTCCCGGATTCTTCATGCAACTCCCTGCCTCTCGATGGGTGTGCGCCGAGCACGGCGATTGGTTTGGTCCGGTGCAATTCGCCTCTCTGGAAGAGTAGACACGCAACGGGAGAAGAAGTTTCAAAGATATGCCTCCTGTCGGCCGACAACCCGAGTGTAATTCCAATTTGACATGTTGCATTCGTGATAATATCGAACCTCAAGGAGCTGGCAGGCCTCCTGCGCGACCCCGCCGGAAAGATCCCCATGTACTTGTATCTAATGCGCCACGCCAGTGCCGGACTTCGCCGCGAGAATCCGCTGCTCGACGAGAAGAGATCCCTGATTACAGAGGGCAAAGAGCAGTGCATGTTGATGGCGCGGACCTTGAACGCGCTCAAGGTGCAGGTGGATGTGATTGTTTCCAGCCCTCTGAAGCGCGCCCTGCAAACCGCGCAGTTTGTGGGCACGGAACTGGGCTACGATGCAAAAGTGGAGATCAGCCCGGCGCTCGCGCCCGATGCAGATTTCGCCGACTTCCAGGAGATGCTGGCCCGTTACAGCGACCTTGATGGCGTGCTGGCCGTGGGGCACAATCCCAGCATCTTCCAGTTTCTGGGGCGGCTCATTTCCAGTCACGGCACTGCGGCCATTCGCATGAGGAAGGGCTCTGTGGCTCGCGTCGCTCTGGACCGCCATCCGCCTCTGCTCCAGTGGCTCATCGATCCGCGCTCGGCCCGCGCCATCTACGACAGTATGCCGAAGGGTTCGCGCTCCAAGTCCTCGCGGAAGTAGTGCGGCTGCTTCCGCAGGGGCTCTAAGTCCAGCTTCGCCCCGGTCCTCAGAACCGTTCGGCAACGCCCCTAACAGCATCATGGCCTGCAAACCAGTCAATAAGTCGATGTTCATATTCGGCGGGCTCCGCACCGGCCGCGCCACAATGTCCCGCTTCTGCCGGCTCCCACAAAACTACATTGGGATTGCGCGACTGGATTTCTTCCGAGTGTCGCGGGGGAAGGTTGGCGTCTTTCCTGCCATGAATCAGCAAGACGGGAACCCGGCTGCCGGCAACAGCGTTTTCGGGCGAGGCTTGCTTCAGATCAACGCCATATTTCCAGCGCCCGTAGAGCAAACCCGCCTCTACTGCAGGACGCAACAGAGTGCGTCCCGCCCATGCCCCGGCATGAAGCTTCTCTCCCAGCCGGTCATAGGAGGCTTCTCTGAAGCTCGCAAAGGAAGACTCAGCCATAACGGCGCAAAAGCGAGGCGTCGTCCGTAGAGATTGGAGCAGTTGTGCGGCTCCCATCGACTCGCCCAGACCGTCGATACAGCGGGGAGACTCGGATTGCGCAAGCCAGTCAAACCAGCGGCGCACGTCGTCGGTCTCCATAACCCCATAGCTGGCCAGGTCTCCACCGCTCGTCCCATGCGCACGAGCATCGGGCAGCAGCACAGAATAGCCGTAATGCAGAAGTAAGTTCGCATTGCCCAACATGCCGGTGCGGTTGTCAGCTTGTCCATGCAGCAGGATTACGGCATCGCCATTTCCATGCAAGGGCCGGAAGCTCCAGCCGCGCAACGCCACGCCGTCGCCTGCCGTAAGCGCAACCTCTTCCAACTCCGCGTGATTGCGCGCGGCGATTGCTTGGGCTTGCGTCTCATTCACAACCCCAGGAACGCGCCGTCCTGGATGCAATGCGCCCTCGACGGCCACAATGCCGATCGCACTGCAAGCGACGAGCCAGAATGCAAACAGAAACAGAGTTCCGCGAAGGAAAATGCGCATGCGCTTCATGAGTGAAGATTTACGCATCTAGTACGCAATATGTTCCCGAGCTGCGCTCCTCCAAAACTCCTCAATGAGTTTCATCGAGGAGTTCCATCGAGTCGAGAAGGGCAGATCAACTGGTCACAGAAGCCCGGCATGAGACTGCCTGTGGACCTTGCTGTTATCCTTCAGGTGGTGCCTTTTCCGCAATGACTAGCCAGACAAACCCGCTCGCTCACCCGCAAAAGAATCCCTCGACGCTGGCCGTATGGGCGCTTTTGGTGGCGATCTTTGCCGCCGTGCTCGTGGCCTCGCTGTTTACGCCGCCCCTGCTGGACGACGTGGACGGCAGCCACGCCCAGGTTGCGCAGCACATGGCCGAGAGCGGCGACTGGGTGACGATGAAGGTCAACGGCATCCGCTACCTGGAGAAGCCGCCCTTGCCTTACTGGCTCGACGCGGCGTTTTATCGCGTCTTCGGCCAGAACGCCTTTGCCACGCATCTGCCCAATGCGCTGGCCATGCTGGGTTGCGCCTGGCTGGCGTGGCTTTGGGCTGGGCGCGCATGGGGCCGTCGCGCGGGTTTCTACGCCGCCCTCGGTGTGCTCACCTCCATCGGACCATTTCTCTTTACCCGCTTCGCCATTCCCGAGGCGCTGCTCAGTTTCCTGTTGCTGCTGGCCCTTTACTGCCTGCTCAGCGGCTTCGAGTCCATTCGTCCTCTGCGTTTTTATGGAATGTGGATGGCGCTGGCGCTGGCGGTGCTGACCAAGGGCCTGATTGCCCCCATCTTCTTTGCCGCCGCGGCCATTCCCTTGCTGCTGGTCAGCGGCCAATGGCGGCGCTGGCGGCAGTTGAAACCTATTTCCGGGCTGCTTCTGTTCCTGGCCATCGCCGCGCCCTGGCACATTCTGGCCGGCGTGGCCAATCGCGACCAGGGGCATCCGATCGGCAACCACCCCACAGTGGGCAACGTCCACGGCTTCTGGTATTTCTACTTCATCAACGAGCACGTTTTCCGCTTCACCGGGGCGCGCTTTCCGCACGACTTCAACAAGCTGCCGGCGGTCTGGTACTGGCTGTTGCACATGGTTTGGCTCTTTCCGTGGAGCTTGTTTTTGCCGGCGCTGATTGCGGTTGCCTGGAAAACTCGCCGCTATTGGATGCAGCATTTGCGCCGCGAGGGCGGCCAGACGCTGGACTTCTATCTGGACAACGCCGAGCGCGAAGATGCGGCCGCCCATGTTCTCCGCCTCAAGTTCCGGGTGCGCACAACCTGGTTGCTGAGCCTCTTTGCGGCCGTCATTCTGCTGTTCTTTTCTCTCTCGACCAACCAGGAGTACTACACTTTTCCTGCCTGGCCGCCGCTCATCATTTTGATTGCCGGCGTGCTGGCCGGGGTTGAGGAGCATCGCGTCCCCAGCGGCAACCCGCCCGGCAGCAAGCCACTGCTCTCCACTGCCTGGCTGACCGGGGCGCAGGCCGTCTTTGCCGTAATCGGCGTGCTGAGCGCCGCGGCACTGGGATGGGGTCTGTGGCAGTCGCGCAGCCTGCCCTTCGTGGGCGACATCGGCACGCTGCTGGCGCATCGCGGCGTGGGCGACTACACGCTATCGATGTCGCACATCTTCGACCTCACCGGCCCGTCATTTGCAGCGCTTCGCCTGCCCGCTGCGCTGGCCGCCGTGGTCCTGCTGGTGGGTCCGGCTGCGGGCTGGCTGCTCCGGCTGAAGGGCAAGCACATGGCCGCTACCGTCAGCGTGGCTCTTACCTCGGCGCTCTTCCTCGTCGCCGCGCACATCGCTTTCGCTCGCTTCGCGCCCATGCTCAGCTCCAAGCAGTTGGCTGACACCGTCGTTCTGAAAGGCTCGCCCGCCGACTCCTTCATCATCTTCGGCGACCAGTCGGACGCCTCCTCGGTTGTCTTCTATACGCACAGCTTCTTCCAGGGCAAGCCAGCGCTTCTTGTCGGGGAGCGCTGCTCGCCGCACGGTGAAGGCTCCTCGCTGTTGTGGGGCTCCTGCTACCCCGACGCGCCGAAAATCTTCCTGAGCGAGGATCAACTTTCCAGAACCTGGGGCACGGGCGAGCGGAAGTGGCTCTTTGCCCAGGACGTCAACCAGTCCAAAGCCGAGCAGTTGCTGGCCGGCCGGCTCTATCCGGTTCAGTCCATCGCCGACAAGGCTCTCTGGACCGACCGGCCGCTCTGACAGCCTTTTCTTCCTAAGCCCGTTTCTAAAATGCTTTAAGAGGCTCTGCCAGAACGCCGAATCGATGGAAGCTTCAATCGCCTGGGCGCAGTGCAACGCGCTGGTCGATATGCTAGGCTAAACCAAGTGCCTCGTGTCAGCAGAAGTGGGCCCAATGCTAACAATCTGTTGAAAAATAAGGCGTTTACCCCCGGAGAGCTGTTTGTGAATAAGTTCGTTGATTCCTATTTTGAGGATTTGCACGTTGCGCTGGAGAATGTGCAATACACCGGGCCGCAGGGGGAGCGGCTCAATCGCGCCGAAGCCTACGAGCGCACCTTGAAGCTCGCGCAGGAGGCGACCGGGCGTGGCGGCAAGCTGATGTTCATCGGCAATGGCGGTTCCGCGGGAATAGCCAGCCACATGGCCATCGACTTTACCAAGAACGGCCAGATGCCCGCGATGTGCTTCAACGATGGCGCGGCCCTGACCTGCATGGGCAACGACTTCGGCTACGAGGAAGTTTTCGCGCGGCAGCTTCACTTTCACGCCCACAAAGGGGATGTGCTGTTTGCCATCTCCAGCTCCGGCGCCTCTGAGAACATTTTGCGCGCCGTGGCTGTTGCCCGGGACCGCGGCTGCGTTGTGATTACCATGAGCGGCTTCAAGGCTGACAATCCTCTGCGGGCGTTAGGAGACGTGAATTTTTACCTGGGCCTGAGCGAATACGGCATGGTGGAAGTCGCGCACACAGCCATGATTCATGCCGTGGTGGACCTGAAACTGGCGAACTCGCTGGTCGAGGGTGCGCGGATTCAGGAATAGACTCTCATGATCATCAGCAAAACTCCTTGCCGGTTAAGCTTTGCCGGAGGCGGAAGCGATATAGCAAGCTACTATCGCGAATACGGCGGCGTGGTTGTCAGCGTCACCATCGATAGATACGTTTACCTGACTCTCCAGACGAAGTTTGACCACCGCATCCGAATCGGCTACTCGCGAACCGAGGATGTGGAATGTGTCGAAGAGATTCAGCATCCGATCGTGCGCAATTGCCTGAATATGATGGGACCGCGGCAAGGGGTGGAAATCACATCCCATGCCGACATCCCTTCTCGTGGCAGCGGTCTGGGTTCGTCCAGTTCGTTTACCGTGGGACTGCTCAACGCGCTCTATGCGTATCAAGGCCGTCATGTATCGCCGCAGCTTCTGGCCGAGCAGGCATGTCATGTGGAAATCGATCTATGCGGCGATCCCATCGGCAAGCAGGATCAATTCGCGGCGGCCTTTGGCGGATTGTGCATGTACCGCTTTCATCCCGACGGTTCCGTCAGTGTGGAACCCCTTATTTGCCGCCTTCACACGCTGGAGGCGCTGCACCGCAACCTGATGATGTTCTATACGGGAATTACGCGCAGCGCGGGAGAGATCCTGAGCGAGCAAACGCAGGCGCTGGGCAGCGAGCACGCTGCGATTGAGAAAATGCATCGCCTTGTGAAGTACGCCCATGCGGTGCGGCAGGAACTGGAGAACAACAACCCCGACGGCGTGGGCGAAATCCTCCACGAGAGCTGGATGCTGAAGCGTGAGCTGGCCAGCGGCATCTCGAATCAGGCCATTGACGATTGGTACGCGGCGGCGCGCGCGGCCGGCGCGGTGGGCGGAAAGATTCTGGGCGCGGGCGGCGGCGGATTTCTGTTGCTCTACGTGCCAGTGGAACGCCAAAAGGCCGTCAGGCAGGCTCTGAGCGGACTTCGGCAGATTCCCTTCGGTTTTGAGGACGAGGGAAGCAAGATCATCTTCTATCAGCCCGAGCAACTTGATGTCGAGCAGGGAATTGCGGAGCAATAACATGTCTACTCTTATCGTCACCGGCGCAGCCGGATTCATTGGAAGCCATCTGGTCGACGCCTTGCTGGCGCGTGGCAACCGCGTGATCGGCATTGACAATTTCTCGCGCGGATCGCGCGCGAACCTGGCCGCCGCTCTCCAGAATGCACACTTCGAACTGCTGACTGCCGATCTGGCCGACGCCAACGCATGCAATCGCCTTATTGACCAGTTGAGCGCGCAGTTCTCCGCCAAGCAGGGCTCCGAGCAGATCGATCAGCTCTGGCACCTCGCCGCCAACTCCGACATCCCGGCTGGCGTGGCCGATCTCAACGTGGATTTGTGCGACACTTTCCTGAGCACGGTTGGCAGCCTGCGCATCGCCCGGCAGTTCTGCATTCTAGACTTCTTCTTTACCTCCACCTCCGCGGTCTACGGCGAGCATGAAGGCCTGCTCACGGAGAAGAGTGGTCCGCTGCTGCCGATCTCCAACTACGGCGCCATGAAACTGGCCAGCGAAGCGGCTATTTCCGCGGCCACCAGCGCCTATCTGAAAAGAAGCCGCATCTTCCGTTTGCCGAATGTGGTTGGCGCGCGCAGCACGCATGGCTTGATTTTTGACATGTATCGCAAGCTGGAAAACTCCTCGTCGACCGTCGAGGTGCTCGGCGACGGCACGCAATGCAAGCAGTACCTGCATGTCGGCGAGTTGGTCGATGCCGTGCTCTGGATTGCCGATCACTCTGTCGAACCCGCCATTGATTGCTTCAATCTGGGCCCCAGCGCCGATCCGGGCATTACCGTGCGGCGCATTGTGGAGATTTTGCTCGAGACGGCGGAAAGCCAGGCCGTGCCTCAATATACACAGGGCGATCGCGGATGGGTCGGTGACGTTCCGCGCTTTGCCTACTCCGTCGAAAAACTGAACGCGCTCGGCTGGCGCGCCCAGGGCAGTTCAGAAGACGCCATCCGCCGCGCCTGCGCCGAACTGCGTCCCCAGCGCGCCGAGGTGCCTGGCTCATGAAGGCCGTTATCCTTGCCGGAGGCCGCGGCACGCGCCTCGCATCCCGCACCAACGGCCTTCCCAAGCCGCTGGCTCTCGTTCAGGGCAAACCGTTGCTGGCCTACCAGTTCGAGCTTCTGGCGCGTCACCATGTCGCGCAGGTCACCGTGCTCTGTGGCTACGGCGCTCAGGCCATCCGCAGCTTCTGCGGCAACGGCGCGCAATGGGGACTGCAAATCGAATGCATTGACGAGAGTCGGCCGCTGGGTACGGCGGGCGCCGTGCTGGATGCGCTGCCCAGCCTGCCCGAACGCTTCCTGGTTCTCTACGGCGACACAATGGTCAATGTCGATCTGGCCCGCTTTTGGGCCGCGCACAAGGCGAGCCACGCCGTAGCCACGCTTTTTCTTCATCCCAACGACCACCCGCAGGACTCCGATCTGGTCGAGACCGGTCCCGACGGCGCCATCCATGCCTTTCATCCTTACCCGCACCCCGCCGGCGCCATTCTTCCCAACCAGGTGAATGCGGCGCTCTATGTGATCGAGGCGAGCGCTCTTCGCGGCCTGTCTTCCTCTGGCAAGCCACTCGACTTTGGCAAGCATGTCTTTCCGGAGCTGCTCGCGCATGGGCTCCGCCTGCAGGGATACCGCAGCCCCGAGTACATCAAGGATGCGGGCACTCCCAAGCGCCTCGACTGCGTTGCGGCTGATGTCGCCTCGGGCCTCGTCGAACAATCCAGCCTCGATGTGCCGCGCCCCGCCGTCTTGCTTGATCGCGACGGCACCATCAACGAAGAGGTTTCCTACATCCACGGTCCCGAGCAGTTTCGCCTCATTCCCGGCGCGGCCCAGGGGATTCGCCTCCTGCGCCAGGCCGGTTACCGGATCGCCGTGGTCACCAATCAGCCGGTGGTTGCGCGTGGCGAATGTACTCTGGCGGAACTCCAGCGCATTCACAACTTTATGGAAATGGAACTGAGCGGCGAGGGAGCTTTCGTGGACAGCATCTACTTCTGCCCGCATCACCCCCACAGCGGCTATCCCGGCGAGGTGCGCGAGCTTAAGTTTGAATGCGCCTGCCGCAAGCCCCGTGGCGGCATGGTGGAGCAGGCCGCCCGTGAGCTGAATCTGGATCTCGCTCACAGTTGGTTCGTCGGCGACCGCACCGGTGACATCGAGACGGCCCGTGTCTGCGGCCTCCGCTCTGTCCTGCTCTGCACAGGCATCGGCGGCGCAGATGGCAAATATCCCGCCACTCCTACCGCTATTTGCGATAACTTGCCGGCCGCCGCGCGCTTCATTATCGATGCCGATAGCGCTGGAAACCCGAGGCCCCAAGAGGTTTTGCCGGGATAAGTACCGAACGGTATAGTGATATTATGCATATTCTTGCGGTCATCCTGGCAGTTGTCGCGGCCATCGGCATCACAACGTCCACCATCTTTTTAGTGCTGACGATTGCCGGCGCCTGCGTGTTTTTCCGCGAAGCCGCCAAACAGAAGCGCTTTGCCGCGTCTCTCACGGATGATCAACTGCCCTTCGTTTCGCTGCTCAAGCCGATGCACGGCATTGAGCCGCAGCTTGAGGAAAACTTCGAGAGCTTTTTCGTGGTCGACTATCCGCGCTACGAGGTGATTTTTGCCTGCGACCACGAGGACGATCCGGCCATCGCCGTTGCCAATCGCGTGCGCGAGCGCCATCCGCAGGTCCCCTCGCAGATCGTCGTGAATGGCGAACCACCCTGGCCCAACCGGCAGGACTTTGCGCTTTATAGCGCGGCTCAGGCAGCAAAAAGCGACATTCTGGTGACCAGCGACAGCGATGTCATCGTCACGCGCAACTATCTTCGCGAAGTCGTTCCTCCCATGCTGGACAGCAAGAACGGCGCGCTCACCTGCGTCTATCGCGGCCTGGCCACGGGCGGCTTCTGGTCCCTCATGGACGCCATCGGCATGAGCGTCGAAATGACCGCCGGCGTGCTGGTCGCCAATCTGTTTGAAGGCATGAAGTTCGCCCTCAGCCCTACGCTGGTCCTGAATCGCCAGGCGCATGAATCCATCGGCGGCTACGCGGCCACGGGCTATTACTTCTCTCACGACTTCGTCATCGGCAATCGCATCGCCAAGAACGGCTACAACGTCGTGCTCTCGCGCCACACCATCGCGCACGTTGTTCCGCACATGGGCTTCAAGAAGATGTGGCAACACCTGGTGCGCTGGGCGGCAGGCACGCGCCGTTCGCGTCCCCTGGGCCACTTGGGTACCGGACTCATCTTCTCCGTGCCCTACGGCATTCTGGCGCTCATTGCCGGCTGCATGCTTGGCCATCCGGTCATCGGCGCTGCCGTGCTCGTCTGGTCCGTCGCCAATCGCGTGATTGAGTCGCTGCTCGTCGGTTGGGCCATTACGCATGACCCGCCATGCCTCTATCAGCCGTGGCTCTATCCCATTCGCGATTTGATTGGTTTCGCCGTCTGGGTCGCCAGCTACACCAGCACCCAACTGGCCTGGCGCGAACGCAGCTTCGAGCTGATGAGCGATGGCCGGATCAGCGTCCACGACAGCAAGCAGGACGATGTGGCTCCTCGCTAGAGCATTTTCACGGATGGTGTAAGGAAGCTCCGTGCCCCATCCATTTCACGTTCTTTGTGAAATGGGTGGGAAGCCACGAATTCAAGCCTTCAGGAACTGTGAAAATGCGCTAAAAATCTTCCTATATTTCGCAGAAACACAAAAGGGGTTGCGCAGGGTATTGATGCCCGCGCAGCCCCTTTTGTGTCTTTTGGAAATCAACTTGCCTGCTCAGCCTTTTCTCAGGTACCGCCGTGCTGGGCGTCCTGGGCGTGAATCGCCGCGGTTTTCGTCCTAAGCCTTGCGCCCGTTGCTGGTGGACTTGGCCACCACTCCCGGCTTGCGCAGCGGCACAATCGCCCCGGCCGAGCGGGGCGCGGCCTGCTGGAAGCGCGAGAGCATCTCCGTGCGCACATACTCCACAAAGCTCTGCATCTGCCGGTTCATCTCTTCCATGCGCTCGCGCATCTGCAGGATGATGCCGATGCCGGCGATGTTGACGCCCAGATCGCGCGCCAGGTTCAGAATGAACTCCAGCCGCTCCAGGTCTTCGTCCGTGTAGAGGCGCGTGTTGCCCTCTGTGCGCGACGGCTTCAGCAGCCCCTCGCGCTCATAAAGACGCAGCGTCTGCGGATGAATTTCGTACATCTCGGCCACCGCCGAGATCATGTACGCGCCTTTGGTCTTGCGTTTTGCCGCCATAAGTTAGCTCAGCTATGCCTCCGCCTTGGAATAGATTATCGTTGATCCTGTCATGCCAAGCATTCCTGGCCAATTTTCCGGCGATTTTACCCGATACTTTTCCAGTCTTCCCTTCAGTATCTCGGATGGTCTTGTTGTCACCCATTTTCCGTTCTGCCAGGAATCTGTGCCAGCATGACCCTCTGCCTTCAATATGTCTTCAGCTTCGTTGTAGGTGAGGCAGAAAATCTCTGCATTGGCGGGTTTCCGGGCTTTCCAAACGAAGACAATCCTTAGAAAAGGAAACTTTTTGTACTTTTCATACAATACAAAGGCTTCGTCTGTTGCTGCTTTCAATTGAATCGGGCAAGCAATGAATTTGTTACCGTCCGAGCCATCACGAAAAACAATCAAGTCGATTCCATGGTCACGAATGGGCACAGCTACTTCCAGATTGGCAGCTAGTAAGTTCGCTATTAGGATGTGCTTGCCTATGATCTCGATTTGTTGCGTATCCATGCTCATCACGCCGCCGCAGTCAACACCTGTTTTGCATCCACGATCAGCCCCAATTGGTCTTTCAACCGCTGCCACCCTTCATGGGAAGCGATTACGGATGGCTTGGAGTTCAGCGCGCCGTCCTCTTCGACCTCAAACCAGAACGTGGCGTCAATGCCATCCATTGCGCGAAGAGTGTCCGCAATTTCCTCCTGCCGCACACGCGGATCGTGATTGACAAAGACAAAGAGGTTCGCCAAAGCATGGCCCTTATTCCAAGAGAAGAGCTGATCCTGCCCGAGATCGGCGCGGTGAAGCACCCGCTCTCTGTTTGTTTCTTGCCAGTTGTGTTGCGTTTCAGTGGCCGTGCCATCCTGATGATTCACCTTGACCGTGTAATCAAAATTCCCCATCGATTTGACTTCGCAGACGGCAACGGCGGTTCCGTGCAGGTTGAGCAGGAAATCCGGCGCCTTGGAAGATCGCGGCGTGGCTTCGGTAATCCGTTCAACTTCATAGCCCAGCTTTCGCCAGAACTCTTCCAGGGCTAATTCATCGGTGGCATCCTCGCCAATGCGGAAGGCGGTATTGGCGCGCACAGCCTTCGAGAAATCGTACTCTGGCAGCATCTCTCCGTCATTGTCCAGATCAAATGCTGGCTTTTCTTTGCGATTCATAGATGCTCCTCTCTGACGGCGTGGCTTTTCTGGCGCTGATGATGCGATACCGTTCCTGTCCGTTCAGCAGCAAACGCTCCACATATACCACTAACAATACCTTGCCCCATAAAGAAGAACCAATCAAAATCTGACGCGGCTCGTCGCAGGAATGCTCCAGATCGTCGATGACCACGCCGATCTTGTCATCGAAGACCGTCGTTCCTCCTCGAAGCTGACTTTATGTTTTCGGAGATTGGCATTCGCCTTCCAATCGTCCCACTCAAACTTCTCCGATTCCAAAATCGCGTCCTCAAATCACGCTTACAGCTTCTCAAACAACTTCGCCCGCGGGTCCTGGCTGTTCAGCTTGGCCAGCTCGCGCATGATCTCGCGGCTGCGCTCGTCGTTGAGGTGCGGCACTGCCACCTCGACGGTCACAATCTGATCGCCGCGCTGGCCGGGATGCTGCGCGCTTTCCACGCCCCGCTCCCGCAAGCGCAGCTTCTGCCCGCTCTGAGTGCCGGGAGGAATCTTCAACTGCGCGCGGCCGTCGATGGTGGGCACATCCACCTTGGCTCCCAAAGAGGCCTCGGGAACGGTCACGGGAACCGTCAGATGAATGTCGTCGCCCTCCCGCGTGAAGACCGGGTGCGTGCCGGTGCGGACGATGAGGTAGAGATCGCCGGCCGGGCCGCCGTTCAGCCCCGCGTTACCTTTGCCTTGCAGGCGAATGTGCTGCCCGTCGCGGGTTCCGGCCTTGATGCGAAACTCGATCGGCTCGGTGCTGCTGACCACGCCCTCGCCGTGGCAGGTATGACAGGCGTTCGTCGTGTGCCCCGATCCGTTGCACTGCGGGCAGGTAATGTTGAACTTCATGCGGCCGCCCATCTGCGTCACCTGGCCCGTGCCGTTACACTCCGGGCACTGCGTGAGCCCGCCGGTGTTCGCCTGGCCGTGGCAGGTGGGGCAGGTTTCCTGGCGATGCACCTGCAGCCGCGCCTGGCCGCCGCGGATGGCCGTCCAGAAGTCCACCGTGGCCTGATATTCAAGGTCGGTGCCCGGCTGCGGACCGCGCGGATGCTGAGGCTGCTGCGCTCCGGAAAAAATGCCAGAGAAGATGTCCTTGAAGCTGCCCCACGACTGTGAGCCCGCTCCCGCCTGCTGTCCCGGATGCTGCCCCGGACCGCTCTGGAAGCCCGTGAAGTCGAAGCCTCCGAAATCCACCGGCGCGCTGTGTCCTGCGCCCTGCCGGGCATACGCCTCGGCCTGCGCCGGGTCGATCTGGTCGGAGTAGAACCCCACCTGGTCGTAGATCTTGCGCTTCTTCTCGTCGCTGAGAACCTCGTTGGCTTCGGAGATTTCTTTGAACTTCTCCTCGGCCCGCTTGTCCCCTGGGTTGACGTCGGGATGATACCGCCGCGCCAGCTTGCGGAAGGCCTTGCGGATATCCGCCGCCGTTGCAGTCTTTTTCACGCCGAGCGTGGCGTAATAGTCTTTATTCGTGGTCGTGGGCATGGTCGCCTTTGAAATCTGATTTAATTATGCTGTTCGGCCAGGCATCTGCACCATCCCTGGCTATTTCTTAATCTGAAAATCGCCTATTCTGATTTGCGAGAATCAATCAAGCAACCACCCGTTGCTCTGCATTTTTGAGGACGACATGCGCTGCTCGCGGTCGAATCCCCTCGTGAATGGCACTCTCTCCCGCATCTGCCGCAGACTCCAGATCGAAATCCATTTGTAAGCGCATCCAGAACTCCGGCGACATATTGAAGTACCTGGCCAGCCTGAGCGCTGTGTCCGCCGTAATCCCGCGCCGCTCGCGCACAATCTCCGAAATCCGCGTCACCGGCACGCGCAGTTCCATCGCCAGCGCATTGGAGGAAAGCCCCAGCGGCTTCATGAATTCCTCGCGCAGCATTTCGCCCGGATGCAGAGCGGGCATCCGCGCACCCTCATCCAGCTCCGCGCCCCCAAGCGCCGGCTCAGTGGTAATCGACAATCTGGACCTTGTAGGCATCCCCATCCCTCCACTCAAAGCAAATCCGCCACTGGCTATTGATGCGCAGGCTCCACTGGCCCTCCCCGCTGCCTTGCAAGGGTTCCAGACGGTTGGCGGGTGGCTCAAACAGCTCTTCTAGCCTCGAAACCCGGTGAATCTGCCGCAACTTGCGAAACGCCACTCGCTCAAAGGCCGCATACCGCCGGCTGTGACGATGGTGAAAGACCTGCTCGGTATCTGAGTCTGCGAACGAGCGAATCATGCTTAACGCTTATCGTAACACGAAAAGCGGTCAACGGCCAAAATGCGGACTGTTCATTTGGCAACTAAATCCTGTCAGGGTGTCCCATCCATTTTCGCTTCATCCTATTCTTCCGCACATGGGCCCCGGAGAAGAGGATGGGCAACCTTTATACTTAGGTGTTTGCAAAATTATGTGCGGCGGGCCGGAAAACGGCGCGCCGAGAGGGAGCGGGCTTTGGCTCAGGCGGAGATTGGCATCATCGGCGGCAGCGGGCTTTACTCGATGCCGGGATTTACGAATGCGCATGAGGAGCGCGTGGAGACGCCTTTTGGCGACCCTTCGGACGCGTTTGTGCTGGGTGAGATGGGAGGGCGCAAGGTGGCCTTTCTGGCGCGGCACGGGCGCGGCCATCGCATCCTGCCCTCCGAACTTAATTTCAGGGCCAACATCTACGCCATGAAGAAGCTGGGCGTCGGGCGCATCCTGTCCATTTCGGCCGTCGGCTCGCTCAAGGAAGAGCACAAGCCCGGCGACTTCGTGATTCCCGATCAGTTCATCGACCGCACCTCCAAGCGCATTTCCACGTTTTTTGGTGAGGGGATCGTCGGCCACATATCCTTTGCCGATCCGGTCTGCGCCACAGTGGCAAGGGCCGCCGCGGAAGCCTGCGCGACGGTGGGCGTGGCAGGCCATTTGGGCGGAACCTATGTTTGCATGGAGGGCCCGCAGTTTTCCACCAAGGCCGAGTCGAAGCTCTATCGCAGTTGGGGCGCGGATGTGATCGGCATGACCAACCTGCAGGAGGCCAAGCTGGCGCGCGAGGCCGAAATCTGCTACGCGACCATTGCCATGGTGACCGATTATGACTGTTGGCGCGAAGGGCACGATGCGGTGACCATCGAGGAAGTTATCGCCGTCTCGCATCATAACGCCGAAAACGCCGCTCGTGTGGTGAAGGCCGCTGTGGCCGCGATTCCTGCTGAACGCGCCTGCGCCTGCGCCTCGGCTGCCAAGTACGCCGTGATGACCCAGCCCGACGCGATTCCTGCTGCGGCGAAGGAGCGGCTGAAGCTGCTCTTCGGGAAGTATCAGGGGTGGTAAGTCAGTGCTTTACAGGCTTCGGAAAAACTCGTCGAACGTGTTTCAGAAGGTTGTTTTGTATCAGGGCACGACTGGTAGGTCAGGGCTTCAGCCCAGACTGCCGAAAGTCGTCTTAAGTCAACCTGGGCCTTACAGGCTGCGGAAAAACTCATCCGCAGAGGCACGAAGCGTCACGGCACGACTTCAGTCGTGCCGAAAGTCGTTGGAAATAAATGGCGGGCTTTAGCTCCTGCGGGATGTTTTCGTACTCCTCGCTTGGAAACAGGCCTTTTTCCGCAGCCTGTTTAGCCCCGAGGGCACTTTCCCTCATCATAACAATTTGTTCAGCGATTTCTTAGAGAGGAACAAATGGCGATTACCGTAGTAGGCAGCGTTGCCTTCGATTCAATTGAAACCCCGGCGGGCAGGCGCGAGCGCTGCCTGGGCGGCGCGGCAACGTATTTTTCGCTCTCCGCCAGCTTCTTTACCGATGTGCGTGTAATCGCCGTGGTGGGTGAGGATTTTGGCGCACAGGAGGAAGCAGTCTTCGATGTGCGCAAGATCGACACGCGCGGCATCGAGCGGGCCGCGGGCAAGAGCTTCTTCTGGGAGGGATCTTACCTCGACAACCTGAACGAGGCCAAGACCCACGCCACTGATCTGAATGTTTTTGCGGCCTTCGAGCCGAAGATTCCCGATTCATACCGGGACTCGGAGTTTCTGTTTCTGGCCAACATCGATCCCGTCTTGCAGCGGCGCGTGCGCGACGAGATGCCGGATGTGAAACTGGTGGCCGGCGACACGATGAATTACTGGATCAAGGATCATCGCGCGGCGCTGCTTGAAGTTCTGAAGGGCCTCGATATCCTGCTCATCAACGACACCGAGGTCCGCATGTTGGCTGGTGACGGCAACCTGGTCAAGGCGGCGCGCGCGGTGCTGGCTCTGGGGCCCAAGGCGTTGGTGGTCAAGCACGGCGAGTATGGCGCGACGCTCTTCCACGGAGTTGGTCCAAAGGCCCACGGCACGAAGTGCTTCAGAGCCCCGGCGCTGCCGATGGAAGAGGTGGTGGACCCGACCGGCGCGGGCGACAGCTTCGCCGGCGGCTTCTTCGGCTACCTGGCCTCGCAGCCCGAGCCGACTCCGGCCGCCTTCCGCCGCGCCATGTTCTACGGCAGCGTGATGGGTTCGTTCGCGTGCGAGCGCTTCGGCACCGAGCGGCTCCAGAAGCTCACGCGCAAGGAAATCGACGAGCGTTTCATCTTCTTCCGCGAGTTGACGCACCTTGATTGAGAAACCCGATTGCCGCGTGAAGGGGCGCGAGTGGCTTGCTGTGCTGGCCTCCTGCGCCGCGGCTTCGATTGCCGCCGTGGTGTGGAGCTGGCGCAACTGCGCCATGCTCAACTACGGCGATGCCGTTGCTCATCTGCACATTGCGCGGCGTGTCCTCGATGCGCGACTGCCGCGGCTGAGCGAATTGGGCTCGGTCTGGCTGCCCCTGCCGCATCTGCTCTTGCTGCCCTTTGTTCAGGTTTATAGCTGGTGGGCCAGCGGGTGGGCGGCCGTATTTCCGTCGGCGCTGGCTTACCTGATTGCCTGCGCGGGCGTCTACCGGCTGGCGCGGCACTGGCTGCCGTCGGCGCCCTCTGCGCTGGCGCTGGCCTTTTTCGCGCTGAATCCCAACCTGCTTTATCTGCAAACCACGGCCATGACCGAGCCGCTGTTTCTCTGCGAGATGGTGTGGGTTGCCGTCTGGCTGGTCGAATGGCGCGCGAGCTTGGACGAACAGGCTGCGGATAAACGATGTCTTGTGTCAGGGCACGACTTTAATCGTGCCGAAAGTAGCTCAAGATCAACGCGGGCTTTAGCCCCTGCGGGATGCTCTTCGGGAGTTCTGATCAAATCCAGCCCTTTTTCCAAAGCCTGTGAAGCCCAGAAACGAGCCCACCGCTTGCTCTGGCTCATTGCTACGGTGCTGGCGGCCGCGGTGTTCACGCGCTACGACGGCTGGGTCATGGCTCTTGTGGCCTGGGCATGCATGGGCCTGGTTCTCCTTCGCCGCGGCAGACTGCGTTCCTGGAGCTTCTGGCTGGCAAGCCTGCTGGTGGTGGCCGCGCCGGTGGCTTGGTTTGTTTATAACGCCGTATGTTTCGGCGATTGGCTCTACTTTGCGCGCGGACCGTATTCGGCCCAGGCCATCGAGATTCGCACCATGTCGCACGGCAGCGGGCCGCCGCATCCTGGCTGGCACAATCCCTGGGTCGCCGAGATCTTCTTCATCAAGGTTGCGGAGATGGATGCGGCCGCCGCGGCATGGGGCAATGTGCTGCTGGCGCTGAGCTTTCTGGGAACGGTGTGGGCCTGGCTGACTGCGCGGCGGCGCGGGTTCACGTGGGCGCTGCTGCTCTGGTTCCCGCTTCCTTTCTATGCGTATTCGGTGGCATACGGGTCGGTCCCGATTTTTCTGCCGCCGTGGTGGCCGCACTCCTGGTACAACACGCGCTACGGGATGGAGATGCTGCCGGCCTTCGCGCTGGGGCTGGGTTTTGCGGCGCAGTTCGCGCTGGCCGCGGTGGCGGAGTTCAAGCGGCGCCAGGTTGATCCGCGATGGGTGCGAACAGCGGCAGGCGCGCTCTTTGCGGTGCTGGTCTTGAACGCAGCCCAAATGGTGCGCGAGCGTCCGCTGGTTTATGTCGAGGGGACGAAGAACCTGGCGTCGCGGCGGGACTTCGAGAAGGAGATTCCTCCGGCGCTCCGGGCCTTGCTGGCAGAGAGGCCGGGAGCCACGATTCTGATGGGTACGTCGGTCTACCCGAGTCTCGTGGCGCTGACGGGGATTCCCTTCCGCCAGACAATCAACGAGAGCGATTTATGGATCTATTACGAAGCATTGAAGGCGCCAGCGGCTCATGCCGCGATTGTGCTGGCCTTCGACGGGGATGAAATCGACACAGCGGTGAAGGCGCATCCCGAGGGCCTGACGGCGGTGGGCCGCTTCACGCAGGCCGGGCAGGCGCCGGGAACGCTTTACGTCTCCAGTGTCTTTGCGGACGGTCAAGCGCCGCCCGCTTCACCCGCCCAGGTGGAGCGGTGATAGCATCGGTTTTGGAAGTGAATGAGCGGGAAGCTGGTACGGTTCGCGCATCTTTGATTTTTGAGCGGCTGCGCGGAAAGCTGTTCTCCGAGCCAGCCACCAATATACCCATCACTTTCCACAATACGGAGGAAGTTTGATTCCCTTTGCAAAGGCTAACGCCTGTGGCAACGACTTTTTGATTGTGACCGAAGAAGCGGCAGCAGGCCGCGACTGGCCGGAATTGACGCGGCGTCTCTGCGCGCGTCACACAGGCATCGGCGCCGACGGCATCGAGTTTTTCGCCTGGACCGGCCCGAATTCCGGCCGCATTACTCTGCACAACGCCGACGGCTCCATCGCCGAAATCAGCGGCAACGGCACGCGCTGCGTGGCGGCCTGGATGGCACAGGAGCGCGGCTTCAAGCCGGGCGATGAATTGCACATTGAGACCGCTGCCGGTCCGCGCATTTGCCACTTGAATGAGTTGAAGACGGATGGAACTTTTACTGTCCACGTGACCGCAGGAATGGGCGTGCCATCGTTTGCCAGGCACAGTGTCCGGCTGGCCAATGAGATGTGGGTCGCGGGCGTCACCGTCTCCACCGGCAATCCGCACTTTGTCATTCTGGTGGACAAAGCCGATTTTTCAGTGGGCCGGAAAACCTGGCTGGAAATTGGCGCGGAGATCTGCGTTCACCCTGACTTTCCTCACCAGACCAACGTCGAATTCCTGCGCATCGTGAGCCCAACAGAGATTGAGATTCGCATTTTCGAGCGCGGCGTTGGGCCGACCACCTCTTCCGGCACAGGCAGCTCAGCCTGCGCCACCGCGGCCATCGGCGTGCATGGTTGCCACTCGCCCCTCACGGTCGTTGCTCCCGGCGGCGCGCAGACCATCGAGTGGAGTGGGCCGGAGACGGAGCTGAAGCTCACCGGGCCGGCGTCTCTGATCGCCCGCGGAGAGGCTTGGGACGCATGACCACTTTGCTCAAGCCGCATATTGTCCCGAACGATGCCCAGGTGGCCGTGGTTTCTCCGGCTTCCTCGCCGCAGCCCGAGCGCGTCGAGCGCGGATTCGCTGCCTTGGTCGCGCTGGGCTACGCGCCGCAGGCCTCCGCGAACCTGCTCGCCCGCGGGCCGCTTTACTTTGCGGGAACGCCCGAGATGCGGCTCAGCGACCTGCATCACGCCTTTGCCGACGATGAATCGCGCGCCATTTTTGCGACGCGCGGCGGCTACGGATCGAACAGCCTGCTCGATGGGCTCGACCTCGACATGATTGCCGAAAGCGCCAAGCCGCTCATCGGCTACAGTGACCTGACCGCGCTGCAACTGTGGCTGCTCGATCAGATTCATCTGCCGGCCTTCCATGGGCCAATGCTTTCGGCGGATTTTGCGCGCGAGGACGGTGTCCATCTGCCCAGCCTGCAAGCGGCCCTCGGCGGCAAACCCTACAAACTTGGCGCGCCAGAGGGCCTGCGGCCCCTTCATCCCGGACGCGCGCGCGGCACGCTTTATGGCGGCTGCCTCAGCATTCTGGTCTCTCTGCTGGGCACGCCCTACGAGCCGCAGACCGAGGGCAAACTGCTATTTCTGGAGGATGTGAACGTCAAGCCTTACCAGATCGACCGCATGTTGTGGCAACTGTCCGAGGCTGGCAAGCTGGAAGGCGTCCGCGGCATCGTTTTCGGCGAGATGCTGGATTGCGCTTCGCCCGGCGCGCCGCCTGAACTGCTCAATCAGGCGATTCTGCGCGCCCTTGAAGACTTTACCGGGCCGATCGCCATCGGCCTGCGCAGCGGCCACGTTTCCCGCCAGAATGTAACCCTGACTTTTGGCGTGGACGCAGAATTGCTCGTGCAGAAAGAAGCCCAACTGCATTTGATCGAGCCGGCGGTGATTGTATGAGGGAGCAGGAAACAGGGAACAGGGAACAGAAAATGTCCAAATCAGCGAAAAAAATGAGGTTGCCCAGGCACATACATTTGTGCGGCATTTGCGGCACGGCGATGGCCTCGCTGGCCGGTCTTTTGCAGTTGGAGGGCCACCGCATCACGGGCTCTGACAAGGCGGCCTATCCGCCCATGAGCGATCTGCTCGAGGGGCTGGGCATTCCCATTCTTGAGCCCTACGCCGAGGCCAATCTCGATTCCGCACCCGACTTGGTCGTGATCGGCAATGCCCTCTCGCGCGGCAATCCGGAGATCGAGCGCATTCTGGACGAGCGCATCCCATTCACCTCGATGGCGGCTTTGCTGCATGAGGAGTTTCTGGTTGGCCGCGAATCGCTTGTGGTTGCCGGCACGCACGGCAAGACGACGACGACCAGCATGTTGGCCTGGATCTATCAGGTTGCCGCGCGCCAGAACCCCGCGCTGGAGCCCTCGTTTCTGATCGGTGGCGTCGCGGAGAACTTTGGCACGAGTTTCCAGCTCCGGCCCACGCGCACCTTCATCGTCGAGGGCGACGAGTACGACACGGCCTTCTTCGACAAGGGACCGAAGTTCCTGCATTACTTTCCCGACGCGCTGATTCTGACTCACGTGGAGTTTGACCACGCCGACATCTACGCCGACCTGGAAGCAGTGAAGACGGCCTTCAAGCGGCTGGTGAACCTGGTTCCGCGCCGGGGCCTGATTGTGGCCTATGACGGCAACGCGAACGTGAGCGAGTGCGTGGCGAACGCTCTCTGCCGCGTGGAACGCTACGGATTTGCTGAAACTTCCGAGTGGCGCATTCAGAATTTGCGCTACGAGGGCGGCCTGACGCACTGGGAAGTTTGGCGCGCGGGAGTCTTGTGGGCTGAGTTGAAGATGAGCCTCGTGGGCGAATACAACGCGCTGAACGCCACGGCCGCAGCCGCCCTGGCCACGGGGCAGGGAATTGCCAAGGATGCAATCGTGGAGGCGCTTGCGACCTTCAAGAGCGTGAAGCGGCGGCTGGAGGTGCGCGCGGTGGTCGGGGGCATCACGGTGATCGAGGACTTTGCGCATCACCCGACGGCCATTCGCGAAACGCTCAGGGCGCTGCGTTCCGTTTACCCGAACTCTCGCTTGTGGGCAATTCTGGAGCCGCGCTCAAACACGCTCCGGCGCAAGGTGCTCGAAGCGGATCTCATCAAGAGCCTGCGCCTGGCAGACCGCGTGGTGCTGGCCGCCGTTTATCAGCAGCAGCGCATCCCGGAGGCTGAGCGCCTGAATCCGGAAGAGGTGGTCGCGGCGCTCAACGTGGCCGGAACTAAAGCCGCGCTCTGCCCGGATGTGGAAACGATTCTGAAGGAAGTCGTGCCCCAGCTCGAAGCCGGCGATGTGGTGGCGATCCTCTCCAACGGCGGCTTCGACGGCATTTATGAAAAGCTGCCCGCGCGGCTCAGGGAGCGGCTGGGCTGAAGGTTCAAAGGTTATATGATTTCTTCGTTTTTAGCGCTCGTCACAATTGTTGCTCTCAGCATTCCCTCGGCCGTGATCTTCATCCCGCTGGCCATGATCACGGGCAACATCATGCCGCTTTACCGCGTCGGATGCCTCATTGCTCGCGCGGGCTTGTGGGCTGCAGGGGTTCGCGTGGAGGTTGTGGGCCGGGAGCGCGTGCCGGCAAACACGGCTTGCATCTTCATGGCCAACCACGTCTCGAATCTTGATCCGCCGGTGCTGATTCCCATGATTCCCGGCCGCATTTCATCTTTTCTCAAGCGTTCGCTGATGAAACTGCCCGCCCTGGGCTACGCGATGAAGCTGGCGGAATTCATTCCCGTGGAACGTTTCGGCAGCGCGGCAAACGCCAAGAGGAGCGTCGACGCCGCCAAGGCTGTGCTGGCCAAGGGAATCCACATCACCACGTTTGTCGAAGGCACGCGCTCGAAAGACGGCCGCATGCTGCCCTTCAAAAAAGGCCCGTTCTATCTGGCGATGGAGAGCGGATCGCCGTGTATTCCGGTCTCGATTTATGGCACCGAAACCATGATGGCCAAGGGCAGCGCGGGCATCCATCCGGGCACGGCGCACATCGTCTTCCATCAGCCCATCATCCCGGGCGATTATGCGACGCGCGAGCAATTGTCGCAGGCCGTTCGCGCGGCCATCAATTCGGGGTTGCCGGAGTGGATGCGGAACTAGAGCATTTTAGGACTACAGAGACGGTTGCAGAATTCCCTGGAAACCGGCATTACGGGTTCCGCTGCGCCTTCGGCGCCATGGCTTGTTCCGACGGCAAAGCTGCAACCTATACGGCCTACCCCCCCCACCCGTATTTTGGGCGTAAAATACTTGTTTTCATGAGTTTACGGACGGTATTGCGCTGTAAAATCGTCAAAACAAAGGAGTTACCCGCAGAATCGTCCAGGATAAGGAGTTAGCGGCGCTTTTCTATTGCTCCGGCCCAAAAAATCTGCATCGTGCTCCCCACCCTAGCGACAAAAACAAAGGCGTCGCGAGGGTGGGGCACCCAAACATTGTTGCAATACATAAGGGCCGGATCAATAAGACAAGGAGGACGACTGGAAAAACTGCTCCTTAGAATTATTGTGCGACGACGCGGCAAAATGATCTGCAAACAACTGAGCCTGTTGCTTTCGGTCTGCGTCAATTCCTAAAATGCTCTGACGTCCTACTGCTGCACGACTGCGTTGTAGCCGTCGTTGAGCAGCTTCTGGCGTGTGGCATAGGCGTCGCTGCGGCTGTTGAAGGGACCGATCCGCACGTGGAACTGGCCGTCAGCGGCATCGCGGCGGACGGCAGCCGCATAGCCCCGCTTGCGCAGCGCGCCGACCAGCACATCGGCGTCTTCCTGGTGCGAAACAACAGCAATCTGAACCATCAGCGCGCTGGTTGACGCGGTCTTGAGCGCCGGGGCAGGCTGACCGGATGCGGGCGTGGAGGCCAAAGCGGGCCTCACGACCGGCGTGGCGGAGTTGGCGCTGGTGGAGGGCATCACGCCTGCATTCTGTGTTCCGGCGGGGGCAGCGTCTCTTGCGTCAGTCGCGGACTGATTGTTTGCTGTGCCTTGCGGTTGGGACTTGACCTGCGGAGTTGCCGAAGGCTTGGCAGGGGAACCGGCGGCCGGCAAAGCAGCTCCAGCGCCGGATTGCTGGGCGGCCAATGCATTGTGACTGCTATGGCTACCTATCGTGTAGCCTAGCCCGAAGCTGAGGCCGCACAGCAGCACAAGGCCAAAAAAGAGGCCCAGCAGCAGCATCGGGCCGAGCGTCAGCTCGGTGTCGCGCCGGTGCTGGCCTGGTTTGAAATCTTCCTCGTCAAAGACTTCGTGCATTGAGCGCTCTCAAGCTTGCGGCCATCTCGCCTATCTGGTCCGTGGTGAAATGAGTTCAGTTTAGGGTCCGGGAAATCCCACCCTTTCGCCAGAAAGAAGGCGAAAGGATGGGGCACGGGGCGTTATTCGCCACGAGATATTCTGCTTCCGCCTACTTCTTTTCTGTGGCTGCCTTGTTTTCCATGTCTGACTTGGTCAGCGCCGAAACGCCTAGCTTGTTGAACAGCGTCATCATCTCCATGGGCAGCGGGAAGACAATCGTCGTGTTCTTCTCAACGCCGATCTCGGTCAGGGTTTGCAGGTAGCGCAACTGAATCGTGATGGGCTCCGTGGCCAGCAGAGCCGCGGCGTCCACCAATCTTTGCGCGGCGTTGAACTCGCCCTCGGCGTGAATGACTTTGGAGCGCCGTTCGCGCTCCGCCTCGGCCTGCTTGGCCATGGCGCGCTGCATCTGCTCGGGCAGATCCACCTGCTTGACTTCGACAGAAACGACCTTGACCCCGAACGGTTCGGTGCGCTGGTCGATGATGGACTGGATTCTCATGTTGAGCTTGTCGCGATGGCTGAGCAGCTCATCCAGTTCCACCTCGCCCAGCACCGAGCGCAGCGTGGTCTGCGCCAACTGCGAGGTCTGGTAAACGTAATCGACTACCTTGATGGCGGCGTCGTAGGGGTTGACCACGTAGAGCGTAACCACGGCGTCCACCTTGAGCGTGACGTTGTCGCGGGTAATCACGTCCTGGGGTGGAACCACGAAGACCTGCTGGCGCAGGGAAATGCGCACCATCTGGTCAAAGGGACGGAAGACGAGGATGATGCCAGGGCCTTTGGGCGCAGGCAGAGCGCGGCCCAGCCGGAAGATGACTCCGCGCTCGTACTCGCGCAGAATCTTGATGGAGTTGAGCAGGTAGAGGACGATGATCGCGATGAAGATCAGAACGGCCGTATTCCCATCAGACATTTGACTTTCCTCACTCAGGACGGATTGTACTCCAGTTGTGTTTATGCCGGCGATTGCGGATTTCTTTGCGGTTCAGCGGGCTCGACGCGCAAGAGATACTGCTCACATCCCACCACGCGCAGCGGCGCGCCGGCAGCCACGGGCTCGGTGGTTACGGCGCGCCAGATTTCGCCCTCCACCAGCACCCGGCCCTCGGGGTTCAGCGGCTCCATGGCCGAGGCGCGGCGGCCCACCAGGGCCGATGGACCCAGGCGCGCTTTCATGCGCCGGGCGCGCACCGCCAGGCGGACCAGAAAAACAGTGATGGACCCGAAGGCGGCGCTGACAGCAAAGGCCACCCATGGGTTGATGGCCAGCTCCGGAACCGGCGCGTTCACGAGAGTAAGAGTTCCGAAGGTAAGGCAGACAATTCCGGCGATGGCCAGCGCCCCGTGGCCGCCAAACTTGGCCTCCAGAACCAGCAGCACCAGCGCCGCCGCCAGCAGCAGCACGGCCGTGTAGTTGATGGGCAGCAGATTCAGCCCAAAAACAGCCAGCAGCACCATCAGCGTGCCCAGCGCGCCTGGCACGATGGTGCCGGGGGCGTTGAATTCGAGATAGATCAGCAGCGCTCCGCCCACCAGGAAGAGCAGGGCGATGTTGGGATTGACCAGCCAGCCCAGCAGCGCATCGCGCAGGCCGGGCCGCAGTTGCTCAATTCGAACCCCGGCCAGATGAAGCACCAGCTTGTTTCCGTCCAGGCGGGTAATCTCGCGGCCATCCAGCGCCCTCAGCAACTCCCAGTCGTTGGAAGCGGTCAGGTCGATCAGGTGCTGGTCCAGGGCCTCCTGAGCGGTGTAGGAGTGGGAGGTGTGGACGGCGGCCTCGGCTGCGTCGGCGTTGCGGCCCCGGCGTGTGACGTAGGAGCGCAGAAAGGCCTCGGCGTCGTTCTCGATCTTCTGGGTCATGGTCGCGTCAGGCTGCGGGCCGAATTCGATTACCGGGTGGGCCGCTCCGGCGTTGGTGCCGGGAGCCATGGCGGCAATGTCGGCCGACTCCAGCAGAAAGAAGCCCGCCGAGCCGGCGCGCGCGCCTGCCGGAGCTACATAAACGATGATTGGAACCTTGGAGGAAAGAATCGCTCCGGCCATGGCGCGGGTCGAATCCAGCAGCCCGCCCGGCGTGTCCAGCTCAACCAGCAAGGCACGCGCGCCGTCCGCGTTGGCTTGTGCAATAGCCCGGTCAAGCTCGCCAGCCGTGACCGGCTGAATTGTATCGGAGAGGACAAATTTGTCCACAACCGGCTGCTGAGCAGCCACTGGAATGGCCAACCCGCAGATGATCAGCCCCGCCATCCAAACCAGACCAACTCGAACGTCGAACCTGCTTGGCTGCTGAACCATGCCTTGCTCCCTTCAGGGCTGCAAATGCTCAAACTCCGTGAAAGCTCCTTGAGTCAAAGAATCATCATTCAGAGTTGCCACGATTGCTGTCTTCCGCCAAATAGGAACGCAATCGATAGCGGATTTCTTGGCGGCAGACTGGATGAGAGACTAATTCAACCGCAGCCGCGGCGAATCGTCCAGCTTCTTCAGCTTCTCCAACGCCCACAAGCACATCCAGGAAAAGATGAACATTTTTCATGTAAACGCTGATCAGCGATTTCGGATACATGATGGAGTAATCGGAAGCGTCAGAAAGACAGGATTCGATGCCAATGTTGAGAATTCTTGCCAGGAATCCCAGCGAGTCCTGCGGCGGCTTTACGAATCTTCGCGCCAAAGAGAAGTCAAGCGTCTCGACCAAAGCCGGTAATGCCGCGCGAAAGCATTTCTGGGCAAACTCCCTGCCGCGTTCGGCTATCTCCGCGAACAAGGCGCTGGTGAGTTCAACCTGGCCAAGCGCAAAATTGATAGAGCTGAGATCGAAGAAGAGGCCAACTTCCGGCGAGCCCTCCCGAAGCAATGTGGTCTTTTCGTCCCTGACCGACTCAAGTTCCCGACGCGCCGGGGGATAAACCTCGCCGAGTTGCGCCCATTCGTTGAGCACATAGGAGTTGCGGACGCCACTCAATCCACGTTCATAGACCAGGGCATTCTCATAAAACCAGCGATACTTATCGAGAGCCTCAGAGTAAGCGCCATTTCTGGTCGAAATGCGCGCGTCCTGGAGCACCTCAATCGGATAAGCGTCTGTCATGGCTGCAAATCCTCTTGGACCAATTACCCTATTTCTGCTGCCCTTCCTTTGCCTCGATCTGCCGTTTGAGTTCCAGCGCCGCAGTGCTCTTCGGGTCAATCTTCAGGGCCGAGCCGAGTTCCTGCTTCGCCTCGTACAGATGGCCTACGGCCAAATCCAGCCGCCCCAGCACCAGGTACGCATCGGCGGAAGGAGTCAGTTCCAGGGAGGTCGTCGCTTCTTTGCGCGCCGCCTCGGTGTCGCCGGTCCGTTCGCGGACCTCAGCAAGTCCAGCGTGCGCGGCAGCCACCTTCGAGTCGGTGGCCACGGCTGCCTGGTAGAGCCGCTCGGCTTCCAGAAGCAGTCCGCGATCCAGATAATCCTTTGCCTGGGCAGAGAGCTGTTGCGCGCGCTCTGAGGGTGACAGCGTGGCGAGGTGCGTAGCATTCAGCTGGTCCATCATCTGCGCGGCCTGGCGAAAGGCGGCTGCGTCAAAATTACGTTCGATGCGCTCCAGCGGATCGGGTTTGGCTTCAACTTCTTCTTCCGCGCCGCCCGGCTTTTCCGCTCCGGCGGCAGGTTGAACGGCCAGCGTTTTGGCCGCTCCGGGCCTGGCAGTTTCTGTCCAGCCCTTCAGCACCGCCTGAGCCTCGGTATCGTTGGGGTGCAGCCGCAGGCACTGGGCCAGCTCCGTCAAGGCTTCGGCGGTGTTGCCGTGATGCTTGAGGCTGATGGCCAGGTTGAAGTGGTAGTCGGCCCCGCTCGGATCGGCAGCTGCCGCCTGGCGGAAAAGCGGAATGCCGTCCTTGCCGCGGCGGGCCAGGGCGATTCCCTGGTTGTTCAGAACCTCAGCCAGCGGCAGAACACGGGCCACCTCGGCAAAGGCCTCCTCGGCATTGGGATAGTCGCCGGAGAATAAAAGCGAAAGTCCGCGGTAGAAGCCAGCCTCAAGAGCGTCGGAGTCGTTGCGGCCCACTTTGGCGAAAGCCAGGGCAGCCTGCTCATACTGTTCGCCGGCATAGTCCTCGCGGCCCAGCGCCATCCAGGCCTGGCTGAACCGTGGGTTGAGCACGACAGCCAAATTCAGGTGGCGCAGGCGCTCCGCCTGGTCGGACTCGGTAATGCCCCGAATGTATTGCTCGAAAGCGTCCAGGCGCATGCCGGAACTGGCGGCCACAAAGGTCTCTTCGGCCACGTTGAAATTGGGATCGAGCTGCCGGGTCAGCTTCCAGGCCAGCGAGTCGAAAACCGAAAGCAGATTGCGCATCTCGCCGCGCGCCGTGACCGGCTGGCTCATGCGCAGGTGGGGCACGTCCACCAGTTGCGCCTCAACCACAATCCCGCTGCCGTCGGTCACGTAGCTGCCCACGATGATCGAATCGGCGTCCAGGGTCTCGGCCAGCTTCAGCGAACTGGCGCGCGAAGGCTGAAAGCCCTGCGGCAGCCCCAGGTGATCCAGGGCATAGATGCGGTCCGCGCGGCTCATGGGGGCGAAGCCGGCCGAGGCCAGGCGGTTTCTCAGAATCTCCGCCGAGGCCTCGCGAATCCACTCCATGCTGGGTTGCCCGGTGCGGTTGTCAAGCGGCAGCACCAGGACGATCCGGCCGCGGTCTCCAGCGGACGGGCTGATTTCTGCGGAGGTCTGAGCGCAGGCGCAAACCGTGAAAAAGAGGGTCAGCGCAAGGCACAATCCCAACGGGGCGGCCAGTTGCCTGACCCGGCCTGAACGAGTTAAAGGAAAGGTATCCACGACACGCTGATTATATGCGTTGCGGCCTGCTGGTGTGGGCTGAATGCGATCCTACTGCGGGAATGGCGGGCCAACGAAGGAGACTCAGCCTGCCGGCAGTCTTCCAACCCTTCAGGACCCGGGGCTGTGCTGCCTAGTCTACTTCTTGGCCCACGGCAACAGATTTTTGAGATTGGCCATGAGCCCCAGCTTGGCTTCTTGCTTGCTGGCCGGAGGCTTGGCTGCCGGAGCAACTGGGGTACCGGCTGGCGCGGCTGATGTGGAGGCGGGCTGCTCGTGTTGCGGCTTCGCCCCCTTCCCGGACGGAGCCGGTTCCTTCGCGGTTCCTGGCAACGGCGTGGTTCCATTCACCACATTGGCCGCCGAGAGCGTTGGCGCCGTTTCGTTGTCGTTCTTCTTTACCAGAATGGAGACTCTCCGGTTGGAGGGGTCGGTGGGATTGTCTTTCACGCGCAGCATCTGGTCGGCGTAGCCGCGCACCTGCGATACCTGGTTCGAACGCACGCCGGCCTGTTGCAGCAGCCGGCGCGCGGAGTTGGCGCGGTCGGCCGACAGATCCCAGTTGCTGTAACCTGTATTGCTGTTGCCGGCGTATGGCGTCGCGTCTGTGTGGCCCTCAATCAGCAGCGAATTCGGCAGCGTCTTCAACTCGGCGGCTAACAGCGTCAGCAGTTGCTGTCCGTTCCCGTTCAGCTTGGGGCTTCCTATCTCATAGAAGGTTCCCGCCTTGCCCTCGATCAGCTCGATGCGCAGCCCCTCGGAGGTGATCGTCATCTCAATCTGGTTGGAGAGCTTTTCCAGATCCTTCCGCGCCTTGATTTCCTGTTCCAGCTTTTCTTTCAGCTTTTCCAGTTGGCCGGTGGTGGCTGAGGATGCCGCTCCCGCGCCGGCGCCGCTCATCGTGGTGCCCATCAGCTTGCCGGTTCCCTTGGGGTCGTTGAAGTAGCCGGCCACGGCCTTCTTGACCTGTTCGCTGGAGCCCATCAGCCAGAGCACGATAAACAGCGACATCAGGGCGGTGACAAAATCCGCATAAGCCACCTTCCACGCGCCGCCGTTGTGGCCGCCGCCGTGGCCGGCGACTTTCTTGATGATGATGATCGGTTGGCTCTTGGCTGCCATCATGCCCTGTGCCTTTCTCGAAACGGCTTCGCGGATCTTATGCCGCCGCGGCCTGTTCCGTGCTGGCCGCGTGGCTCTTGCAGCTCTTTTCCATCTCGTCGAAGCTGGGCCGCACATGCGCGGGAATCGCGCGCCGCCCCATCTCGATGGCGATCATCGGAGCCGAGCCCTTTAGAAAGGAGAGCATCAGCACCCGCAGCACATGCAGATATTCGTTCTGCCCGCTGGCAATTTTGGCCATGGCGGAGCTCAACGGTCCGATTACGCCGTAGCAGAGCAGAATGCCCAGGAAAGTGCCCACCAGCGCCGCCGCCACTTTCTTTCCGATCTCTTCTTGCGGGCCGCCCAGGGCGCCCATGGTGATGACGATGCCCAGCACGGCCGCCACGATTCCCAGCCCCGGCAGCGCATCCGCCACCGTGCTCAGGGAAGCGACCGGCTGCGTCGCCTCGTGGGCCAGGACCTCCATGTCAAGATCCATCATCTGGTCCATGTCGAACGGTTCCACGCCTCCGGTGATGGCCATGCGCAGCGTGTCGCAGACAAAGTTCCGCGCGGGATGGTCGGCCAGAAACTCCGGATAGTTTTTGAAGATGGCGCTCTTGTCGGGTTCTTCCACGTCCATTTCCACGCTCAGCAATCCCTCTTTGCGTACCTTGTTCAGAAACTGATACATCATCTTGAGCGTGCTCAGGTAGCGCTCTTTGCCAAAGGGCGAGCCCTTCAGCAGCCCCGCCAGCCCGTGGGCGATCTCCTTGATGATGTGCATCGGATTGGCCGTCAGCAGCGTGCCGGAGGCTGCGCCGACGATGATCAGCACTTCGGCCGGCTGCATCAGGACGTGGATATTGCCCTTCTCCATCAGAAAACCGCTGATGATTGATCCGAAGACGACCAGAATCCCTAGGACAGCGAACATGACGGCCTCCCTGGCGCGGACGTAATCTGGTTCCCGCCTGCATGAAAGCTGGTTAGCATTGCGTTTCTCGCCCTTTCCAGCAAATCGGCCAAACTCTCCTTGCGTTCCGCTTGCGCCGCGCCAATGCTCACGGTCAGCGATATCCGGTCGCCCCACCAGCGGAACTCCGCCGTCCGGGTCAGGCCGGCCAGCAACTGCGCGTGGGCCGCCAGCATCTTCGGCGTGCGTTCATGCGAGAGCACCAGAAACTCATCGTCGCCCCAGCGCGCCAGCTCTTCCGCTGGCCGCAGTCCCCGCTCCAGCGTCCGCTCCACTGTCCCCAGCATCAGCTCGCAGGCGGCGGCGCCATGCGTCCTGCGCAGCTCAGGGGCCTGATCGACGGCAATCCACAGGATGCCAAACGTCTCTCCGCCTTGCAGAAAATCCTCAAACAACGCTGTCAGGCGGTCTTCAAACTCCGCCTGGTCGGTCTCTGCTCTGGAGTCTTCGCCGCACACTCCATGCGGCAAGGCATCCAGGCTCTCGGCGGGATGAAAAACGACTTCCAGGCCGATGCGCTCACCCAGCCCATCCCGCAGCACCAGTGTCCGCATCATCGCCGGGATTTCGTGGCCCAGTTTGTGTTCCAGGCGAACCACGGCGCCATGGCCCGCCCGTTCCCTCGCCACAGGTTCCTGTTCTCCCGCTTGTGCCACGCCGAGCAGAGGTCTCAGCGTCGCAGGCGCCGGACGCCCCACAAGATCCAGGCTCGTATACCCGGTAATGGCCTCCGCTGCCCGGTTCCAGATAACCAACTGGCCTTCCATGTCGAGCAGTGCGAGCCCTTCCGGGTAACCATCCAGCGCGGCTTCAAGAAGTTCCGTGCGCTCGGCCATGCGTGCCTCTCCATCTGCTTCATCGGCGCGGAGCCTGTCGACTTCACTGCATGGCGGCAAGGAAGAGAATCTTTGATTTTGCTAATGGAAGAGAACTTCGACACGGACCGGAAAGGGGCCGAAACGGCGTCCGCCGAGGCCCTGCTCTGGCCTGCGATACACGCGCGTGAACAGAACCAAAAGACGCCAGTTACGAATTCGCGTGACCCCCGGCGTCGACAGGCTGTAATCTCATCTTAGGAAAGTGTCCAGGCCGGCACGGGATTCTTTTCGACCGGCTGCCATTGGAACATATTCCGGCTTTGAGTGTTGCAGATTGATACACTTCGAGGGTCTTTGGTCATGTGCCGATAGTTCAGAGAGCAGAAACTATGCCAGAGCCAGAGCAGGTGGTTCGGGCCCGGTCGAAGCGCAAAGCGGGTGGGCTTGAACATGGTTTTCGGGATTGAGAGACGGATAGGACTTACATCATGAACAAGATCATCCTGGCCGATTCGCAGGCGATTTTCAGGGCAGGCACAGCCAAGGTGCTTGCCATGGACGAAGACGTGCGCATCATTGCCCAATGCTCCGACCTGGACCGCATGCATCACGCCGTCACCACATTTCCCGGCTCCATCGTTTTGTTTGCCGCCTCGCTGCGGCCGAATATGCAGCGAATGCGCGCGCTGCTGGAGTCTACCGGCAGCCGCGGCATTGTGATTGCCGAGAACAATGAATCTGCGGCCTCTTACATACAGCAGGGGCTTCGCGGCGTTGTTTTTCGCAATGTGACCGGGCCGGCGCTGGCAGAGTGTGTGCGCACGGTTGCCGGCGGCGGCACATGGGCGCCTCCGCAGCTGATGGTGGCCGACTCGCCCGAGGAAGACATGGTGGGTACACGGGTCCGGGACCGGCTCACCCCCAAGGAGATGCGCATTGTCGCGCTCATCGTCCAGGGCTGCAAGAACCGCGAGATCGCACTCCGGCTCAAGACCACCGAGCAGGTCATCAAAAACTACCTGCGCTCCGTCTATGACAAGACCGGCGTCAGCGACCGGCTGGAACTGGCGCTCTTCACCATTCACCATCGCGTGCTGGCGGCGGCCGCCGCTGACGTGGGCAGCAAGCTCGATGCCGAGGAGTCTGCCGCGCCGTCGGCCGTAGCCTAGAGCATTTTAGTTTTTTTGCTATGAACTTCCGTGCCCCATCCATTCCGCTCCTGAGCGAAGTCGAAGGATCTGCGTTTTCCATTCGCGGAAGGGGTGGGATACCGGCAAAATTCCGGTTTACACAATTTCCCAAAAAGTTCCAGCAGCCACTCCTCCGGAATCGCGCTCTACTCGCCCTTGATCGCCGTGGCCCGGTTGTCTGCATAAGTCACGGTCCAATGCTTGCCGTTCTGGTCGTAAGTCACCGTGCGGTCGCCTTCCCGGCTACCGTCCACCTGCAGCTTCCGGCCGATCGCCATGCGCGTCTCCACTTCGCTCATTCCCAGCTTCACCTGGTGCGCGTCGATTGCCGCCCATACATCCTTGGGCCAGTGGTCATAAATCGTGTGCGGATCGTCGTAGTAAAAAAGCAGATCGGAATAATAGGCTTCCTCGCTGCCCTTCATGTATCCGATGGGCGTGGCATAGAGTGCCGTGCTCCCCGGCAGCGCGAAGACGGCAAAGGCCTGCCGGCTGCCGTGCTCGATCTCGTCCTCTACGTTTGCGGGCACGGCCGCCTTCACAATCTTCTTCACTTCCATCCGCTGCGCCGCGGGAATCACCCCCATAAGCGCTAAGATACAGGTTGACGATTTTTCGATGTTGATCTAGTCTTTCCACATGGCTG
>Ga0302278_10000352_pt1 | contig 60117 bp, 54 predicted proteins | sample III_Bog_N3_2_FD_194543 | JGI IMG/M metagenome (GOLD analysis project Ga0302278, IMG submission 194543) | Peat permafrost microbial communities from Stordalen Mire near Abisko, Sweden - III_Bog_N3_2 | ecosystem: Environmental > Terrestrial > Soil > Wetlands > Peat | place: Sweden: Abisko...
CGAGCATCGACTGGCCCAGGAGTGTCCGCTCCGCACACTCATCAACATAACTTGGCGAGGTCGGGAGCACTCGGCCCTCAGCGGCTAGAAGCCGCTTGTGTGGTGGGTTCTAACGGCATGGCTGAAGCCATGCCCTTCCCTTTCGTTATTGAACATTGTTCGTGGGCGTCGCTAGACGGGGCAAGCCCCGTCTCTACGCAGATGCACGAATCGGAAAATCTAAGCGGGCGATTTGTGGAATCCCACCCCTTCGGCTTTGCTCAGGGCAGGCTCTAACGTCGCAAGAATCCGCGCCGTTAGGATGGGGCAGCCGGGTGGTGTTAGGGAGCTAAGAGCTGATTGCTAACAGCTAAGAGCTGATTTTCAAAAAATTCGCTACTAACTTTTTCCCTTCCTCCGTCAATACGCTCTCCGGATGAAACTGCACCCCCTCTACCGGAAACTTGCGGTGACGCAGTCCCATAATGACGCGCGTTCCGTCGGCATCGTGGGTCCATGCGCTGACGGCGAGATCGCTCGGCAGATCTTTTTCGGCGACGATGAGGGAGTGATAGCGGGTTGCGGTCATGGGCGAGGCGAGTCCGCGGAAGATGGTTTGGCCGTCGTGCTCGACGGCGCTGGTCTTGCCGTGCATCAGGTTCTTGGCGCGGATGACTTGTCCGCCAAAGGCCGCGCCGATGGCTTGATGTCCGAGGCAGACCCCAAGCACGGGAACTTTGCCGGCGAAGTGGCGGATGACCTCAATGCTGATGCCCGCGTCCTGCGGAGTGCACGGGCCGGGCGAGACGACGATGCGTTCGGGATGCAGGGCTGCAATTTCGGCCACCGACACTTCGTCGTTGCGGCGCACTTCGACGCGAGCGCCCAGTTCTCCGAGATACTGGACGAGGTTGTAAGTAAACGAATCGTAATTGTCGAGGACGAAGACCACGAAACGATTGTAGCGGTTGAGCAGGTCGCGGCGCCGCCCGGGAATGGCCTTCGCCTGATTCTGAGTGCACGCAGCGCACCGGTGATCCAGCGCCTTGACAGTCCGTGCACGAATTGACATGCTTACAGGCAATTTGTCGGAGGTTTTAATGGCTGTGCCGCAACATGATCCCGATCAGGACAAACGCGCCACGCGACGCTTCGCGCTGCGCTTGCCAGTCAGCGTGAAGTATGGCGCGGAAGAAAAAGAGCACGACGCGCAGACGCGGGATGTGAGCGCGCGTGGAATCTGCTTTTTCGTCGACTCGGCGATTCAGGCGGGATCTCCCATTGATTTCACCCTGACGCTGCCGCCGGAAATCACCCTCACCGAGAGCATACGCGTGCGCTGTAAAGGTCGCGTGGTGCGGGTTGAGGGAGGGAATCCGGCAACGAAGATGGCCGTCGCGGCCGTGATTGACGAATACGAATTTCTGGCCGATACGAAGTAGTTCCTCACCTAAGAGATTTTCCCGAAGAGACTGTCGGTATCGCTGAAGCGATGCCCTGCTGTAACCCTTCTCACTTTCTTCGCAGAAGGCGCGAGTGGTATCTTTTCCTAACACTCGAGTCATCTGTGAAACACTTCCCTCGGATTCCAGCGTTCCGAAAGCACCGTCGTCTCGCCGCCAATCTGCGCCGCGCTTTTGTCGTCGGAATGCTGCTGCTCGAAGTGTCATCGCTGCGCTCGCAAACTGTGGCAGCAAGCAAGGCAGCGGTCATCAAGAGTTTCCGCCTGGTGCAAGAGAAGGATGGACAAGCGGTCGAGATTCTTTCGACCAAGCCCCTGGTGCCCTCGATTCAGGCCATCAGCGATCCAGCGCGGATTGTGATCGACCTGCCGAATGCGACGCTCGGGCAGTCGAAAGGCGTTCCACAACGCATCGAGGTGCAAGCCGACCAGATCAGCGCGCTGCGCGCCAACCAGTTTCAGGCAAACCCTCCGATAACGCGCATCGTCGTCGATCTGCAGGCGCCGCGAGCCTTCACCTGGGACGCAGCGGGAAATCGACTGGTCGTGCATCTGGGAAAGAGGCCGACCGAAGTCGTCGCGGTTACAGCGCCATCCGTTACGGGACTGAGCTCACGACCAGCGCCAGTCGTGGCTTCAGTACGTGCTGCAGGGCCGTTGTCGCTGGCAGGGAACTCCGGCAGTGTGGGCTCGACGATCATGGCTGGAGCGGAGACGGCGATTGTGCGGCTGTCGAGCGGAGGCGAAGTGCATGTGTGTCCGGGAACGACGGTGTCGGTAACGCCATCGCAGAATCGGCACAACCTGATGCTCAGCATGAATACGGGAGCGATGGAAGCGCACTTCGGGCTGGACGCGTCGTCCGATACGGTGATGACGCCCGACTTTCGCATACTGCTGGTTGGGCCGGGAGAATTCCACTACGCCTTCAGCGCCGATGCGCAAGGCAACACGTGCGTCCGGGCGCTGGCGGGGAACACGGCGTCAGCGATCGTGTCGGAGCTGCTGGGCGATCGCACCTATCAGGTGAAGGCGACGGATCAGCTTGTCTTCCGCGCAGGGCAGCTGGATCGCGTCGATATGGCGGTGCCGCTGGAGTGCGGATGCCCTCCGGTGCACGACGAGCCGATGCGCGCGACGAGCGAAGTGCCTCTGCAGAGTCGAGTGCAGTCTGGAACCCCGAGCGCTCCGCTATCCGCCAGTCCGGGGAACTCGCCGGTGGAGGAAGCGGCGAATGTCGCGGGAGCGTCGCCGCCGGTCGCCGCCTCCGCAGCGCCGGGCGCGAGCAACGATCTTCATGTCCAGGTCGAGGCGCCGTTTGTCTTCCACGCGACCGGACCTCCGCCGGTGGCGATGGCGGATGTTTCAGCTCTGCCGCTCGCGACGAGGTCGACTGCGGCGCCCGGCGTGGATGCGGCGCTGCCTCCGCCTGCAAACGACAAGACGAAGGCCTCCACAGCGCTTTCGAATCAGACCTCTTCGAATGAAACTCCCCCGCGCGGTTTCTTCCACAAACTCGGCAGATTTTTTTCTGCGTTGTTCCGCTAAGCAGAGTCGAGAGTCGAAGGAACGCTTTGATCTGAAGTCAAAGAGATTTAGACAGTGGCCTGAACCGGCAAAGGAGCGTCCTGTTTCTCGGCGCACCGTTCCAGAATCTCGGGGACTTCAAAGAGCGCGCGGTTCGAGTAACCCGCCGCCTTGCTGCGAAATTGGTCGAAGGTCGGATTCTGCAGCAGGCGATGGACCGCGGGAGCGATCTGCTTAAAGGTAGGGACGACGATGCCATAGCCGTTCTCCGTAACCCACTGCGCGTTGTAGCGCTCCTGCGGCAGAGTCTTCGCGTTGCATTCGACAATCACCGGCAAGTGGAGTTGCAGGGCTTCGCTGATTGAGCCTGGACCGGGCTTTCCGATGAAGAAGTCGGCGAGGGCCATGTAGTATTCGACACTCTGCGTGAATCCCACGACCGCGATCGGCTTCTTCGTCGGCAGTTGCTTGAGCTCAGCCGCGAGTTTTTCGTTGTGCCCGCAAATCAGGATGAGTTGGACGCCGCTCGTCGTCTCGTTGAGGCGCTTCGTGATGTCGACCATGACCTGCGAGCCGTGGCCTCCAAAGAGGACGATTCCGGTTGGACAGTCGGCTTCCAACCCAAGTTTTTGGCGCTCAGCGATGCGATCGACTTTGGCCTTTTGGTAAAACTTCGGCTTCAGAATCATTCCGGAAGTAAGAAAGACGTGGTCGGCGGGAAGTCCGATGGTGAGTGCTTGTTGCCTGGCGCGCTCGGTGCCGGCGATGACATATTCGGATTGACGTTCAATCCAGAAATGCGGCGGGTAGTCGGCGAGGTCCGTGATCAGGGTGACAAACGGAGTATGGGCGGTCGGCGGCGTTGCGGCGGCTGCGCAAAGGCTCTCGGCGATTTCGCGATTGAAGTGCGGGATTACGGACAGAACCACGTCGGTTGGATGTTCCGCCCAATAACGGCGCAATAATTTCACGATGGGAGCGTGGTAAATGTAAATCGTCGCCTTGAGGATGGTCAGGAGTTGGATGGAGAAGCGCGTCCAGCCCTTGCGGAGAATCAGGTTGTAGGTGTCTTGAATGCGGATGCCGGTGGCGCGGCGAATAAGGTCGAGGGGATCGAGGAGTTCCTGGATGTCGAGGAGAGTGACTTCCCACGGGTTTTCTTGAGTCGAGAGCGTCGCTTTGAGAGCATCGGCGGCGCTCTGATGTCCGCCGCCGGCGTGGTGGAAGACGATGGTTAGTTTGCGCAAGTTTTCCGGCACCTCAAGTGGATCGAATTGATTCGGCCCCGCTCTGACACATCTATCTACGTCGCTACGCCTTCATATTCGTCTTCTTCGAAGAGGCCTGGGTCGTCGGCAAACTCGGAATCGGCATCCGCCATCGTTTGATCCTCGGGATGAACATCGTCCGGGCCCTCCACATACTCGTGAATCTCCACGCCCTCTTCGCCAATGGTGATGTAGGTGGGATGCGCGTCAATCCATGCGCCACAGTTGTAATAGTCGACATTGTGGACGACATCGTGCTTGTGGAGAGCAGCGTGGGTGTGGCCGCAGAAGATGCGCGCTGCATGGTGGCGGCTGGCATGGGCAAGCGCGCCGTCGGCTACCTTCGGCGACAAACGCAGCCAGCGGGTATTAAGCCGGTCGAGAAAACGAGTCAGCGTCTTATTTTTCGAGTCCCACTTTTGGAGTTGCAGGTAGAGAAGGGTTCCAATCAAGTAACTGACGCGAACGTTGCTGACAACGAAGCCATCGAACTGGTGTCCGTGGACGGCGATGTGGCGCAAGCCCTGATATTCCCATTGATATTCTTGGTACACACGGACGCCGACGAGATGCGACATAATCTGCGCTAGTCCGTGGTCGTGATTGCCTTCGACCCACACCACTTCAACGTTTCGCTTGGGATTGGAAAGCTTACGAATGTAGCCGAGAAATTTCCAGTGTTCTTTTTTGAGGCGTCCAAAATTGAGGTCGGCGAAGATGTCGCCGAGCAGAATGAGTCGGCGATAGTCCACTTCTCGAAGCACGCGGAGGGCTTCTCGAGCGCGGCTCATGTCAGCGCCGAGGTGGAGATCCGAAAGGATCAGCGTGTCATATTGCTGTGTCCCCACGATTCCAATTGTCGCTAGGAGTTGTTACGAGGTGATGAATTGGATATCGATTTGCGGCAAGAGGTAACCCGTCGGTAACCGGCGGGCATAGAGGACGCTGAAGTGGCACGTCGCCGCAGAAGGCTTATTCGACGGGGCCGCAGCGGTCGTCAGTGCGCGGGCGGAACATATTCGGCGGGGCGCGAAACGCCTTCGCCGAAGAAAAACTGTTCCATCTGCTTCACGATGACTTCCTGATCCTGCTTGCGAGCGGGATTCAGGCGATATTCGTTGAGCAGCATTTTGCAGTGCTCCATCCACTGGCCCCAGGCTTGTTGCGAGACGTTGTCGTAAATCTTTTGTCCGAGGTCGCTGTCGAAGGGAGGCTCGGGGAGGCCGGGCAATTCCTGTTTCAGTTTGGCGCAGAAAACCTTGTGATCTGACATAAATTTCTTCTGAAATTATCGCACAAGGTTCGGGGCTTTCACGCGATGAAGAGCCGGGACTTGTGGATTGCGACGGGGAAATTTTGCGGCGAGCGAGGGCGGTCGTCGAGCACGCGCCTCACCAAAACGGAGATCCCTTGAAAGATTTTCATTGACAAATTACATACTAATGGCAATATCTTGTGGTAGGACAGCTGCCTGTACAACAAGTTGGGTAGCTTGGGCATCAAGGTGCCCTGTCGAGAACCTTGGGAGAACAAATCGTTCAACGGAGGAAATACTTCATGGCAACCAAGAAGAAAGCCGCCAAGAAAAAGAAACACTAAGCGGACGGATGCTCGTTCAGAAATTCCCCAAAGCCTCTCCAGAGAAGCACCTCTCGAGAGGCTTTTCCTTTTTGCGATTCGTACAATCTTTCACGCATACGAATCCGAAATGCGGCCCCAGATAATTCAAGATATCGCGTAAGACGTTCGAGGTACGAAGTCCCTTGATTGGCGGGCGAGAGTCTGCTCATCCGTACTTTTGGGGGTTGTTCCGCGGCGCGGGTCGTGCTAGAACGCCTATACAGGAGTAGGAAGTGCCCGCATGAACGTCCGCAAGAAAATCACGAAGAAAGCGGCCCGCAACCCAGAAATCATCATTCCGGACAAGCTCTATTTCCGGATCGGCGAAGTGGCCACCTTGTGCCGCTTGCCCGCCTATGTGCTGCGCTTCTGGGAGACGGAGTTTCCGCAGCTTAAGCCGGTGAAGAGCAGTACGGGCCAGCGCATGTATCGCAAGCGTGATGTGGAATCGGTGGTCCGCATCAAGAAATTGCTGTATGAGGACGGGTTTACGATCGCCGGCGCGCGGGTGCAGTTGCGCGAAGATACGAAGTCGGAGCGCAGCCAGACGGCGCTACCGTTCCCGATGCCCCCTACGGTGAATGTGGCTCATCTGCGCAATGAACTGGAACAGATCCTGCACATTCTCTCGCCGCGGCGCTAGCGGAGTGCGGTTCTGAGATGGCACCCGGCCTAGTCTTTCCTGGCGAGCGCGACTCGCGCAATCCCCTGGAGATCGTTTCTGATCTCAACCTCCGTCCACTTCGATAGCAAACTACGGACACGCTCGGCAATCGTTCCGCTGATTTCGAGGACCAGGCGTCTTCCGGGACGGAGCACCAAGTGCGCTGCGGGAATCAGGCGCTCGATTACTTCGAGACCGCTGGGTCCGGCAAAGACCGCCCTGCGCGGCTCGAACTTGCGAACCTCCAACTGGACGGAATCTTCCTCTGACTCCCCAACGTAGGGAGGATTGGAGACAACGAGATCGAGGGACGAGGGGGAGATTCCGTCCAACAAATCGGTCAGGCGAAAATCGATTCGCGACGTGAGTTCCAGACGAGCCGCGTTGGCCCGCGCGACCTCAAGCGCGGCGGGAGAATTATCTGTAGCGTAAATCCGGGCCGTTGGCAGTTGCTTCGCGAGCGCGAGCGCGATGGCGCCTGATCCAGTACCCACATCGGCGATGAATAGCTGTCGCGGTGGCGCGGAAGACCCTGCCAGATTCGAAGCGAGTTCCCGTACGGCCTCTACGAGATGTTCTGTCTCAGGGCGAGGGATCAAAACGGCGGGCGACACGACCAAATCCAATCCCCAGAATTCCTGGTGGCCCGTAATGTACTGCGCGGGCATTCCCGCGGCGCGCTTGGCTAGCGCTTCGTCATAGCTCTGCATTTCATCTGGAGACAGTTCACGCTCCGGGTGGGCGTAGAGGTAGGCACGATCGCAGCCCAGGGTGAACATGATGAGCAGTTCCGCATTCATGCGGGGCGAGGGAACGTTGGCAGAGGTCAGCCGCTCAACGGCGGCGTGCAGGGCGATACGAAGTTGCACAGGTCTATTTCACCATGGAGTTACCAAGACACGCAGAAAAGAAACGAGGTATAAACGAGAAGGTTAGCGCGCCCCGAAATTCTAGGCGCTGTCCGCAAACCACTGACGACGAACGACGATTGGCGATCATTTAAACCACCGCTGCAACCCCGGCTTCGTTATCACCCTTCATCTTTTCGGCTTGGTAGTGGGTGATGAGCGCGTCGATGATGGGCTGAAGTTTGCCGTCCATAACCTGTTCCAGTTGGTGGAGGGTGAATCCGATGCGGTGGTCGGTGAGCCGGTTCTGCGGAAAATTGTAGGTACGGATTTTTTCGGAACGATCCCCGGATCCGACCATCTGCTTGCGTTCTTTGGCCAGAGCGTCCGCCTGTTTCTGCATCTCGACTTCGTAGAGCCGGGAGCGCAGAACGCGCATCCCTTTTTCGCGATTCTTGATTTGCGATTTCTCGTCCTGACAACTGACGACCGTGCCTGTGGGAATGTGCGTGATGCGCACCGCCGAATAAGTAGTGTTGACCGACTGCCCGCCCGGTCCGGATGAACAAAAAGTATCGATCCGCAAGTCTTTGGCTTCGATCTTCACGTCGACTTCTTCTGCTTCGGGCAGTACGGCGACGGTGATTGCCGAGGTATGGACGCGGCCCTGTTGCTCGGTGGCTGGCACGCGCTGGACGCGGTGTACGCCACTCTCATACTTCATGCGCGAAAAGACGCGGTCGCCTTCGATCAGAGCAATCACTTCTTTGAGCCCGCCGACGCCAGACTCGGAAGTCGAAAGTACTTCTACCTTCCATTTCTGCGTTTCCGCGTACCGGTTGTACATGCGGAAGACCTCGGCGACAAATAAAGTAGCCTCGTCGCCTCCAGTGCCCGCGCGAATTTCGAGCACAACGTTTTTTTCGTCGTTGGGATCTTTCGGCAGCAGTAGAACTTTGAGGTCTTCTTCCACGCCGCCGACACGGGCTTCGAGCTTGGCCAGCTCTTCTTCGGCGTAGGCGCGCATCTCGGCGTCGGTTTCATCCGCGAGCATGGCTTTGCTATCGGCGATGCCGCGCTTGAGATCCTTGTATTCACGGTATTTTTCGACAATCTCCGAGACTTCACTATGCGCCTTGGCGGTCTTCTGGTATTTCGCCGAGTCGTTGGTGATATCGGGCGACAGCAGGGCGCGCGTCAGTTCCTCGTAACGAATTTCGATTTGATCTAGACGTTCAAACATGGAGCTCTCAGTTCTTAGTTCTCGCCCAGCAAAATTCGTCGCGCACGCGTCAGTCCCTCGCTCGTTCTCGCGAACTCCATTGTAGGGGTTTTATTGAGAACCGAGAACTGGGAACTGAGAACTATGCGCGGTGGGCACCGCTAGGCAATCACCAATTCCCCGCCGCGGACCTTTTCCAGCTTCATGGCTTCGTCGAGAGCAACGATGGCGCATTCCACTTGGCGGTCGTCGGGAGGCTGGGTCGTGATCCGCTGCAGCCACAGGCCGGGGGCGGTCATCAGCGCGAAAAGGGAACCACGATGCTTGGCGGCGAAACGAATGATCTCATAGGAGACTCCGGCAATCACGGGCAGCAGAGCAATGCGGATACCGAATCGTCCCCAGAATGTTTGGACGGGGATTGCCATATACACGAGCATCGATATGATCATCACCGTCATCAGGAAGCTGGTTCCGCAACGGGGATGATAGGTGGTGTACTTCTGCACCGCCGCGGTATCGAGCAGATCGCCATTCTCGAACGCGAAGACCGTTTTGTGTTCCGCGCCATGATATTCGTAGACCCGGCGGATATCTTTCCAGAGTGAAACGCCCCACACGAAGAGGAGGAACATCGCGATTCGGATCAAGCCATCGACCAGATTGAACAAAAATTGCTGTCCAAAAACTGGATTGACTTTCTTCAATTCGGTTGCCGCCAGCAGCGGCAGGTATTTGTACATGAAGATGAAGAAGAGTACAGAGAACGCCATGTTCAGGCCGGCCATCCAGCCCGTGACTTCTAGCTTCTTAGCCTGCTTTTTCTCAGCTTCTGATTTCATTTCGCCTTCGCCACTTTGATTTTCGGCGACGGGATCGCTGCTAGAAAGTTCTTCGAGCGCCGCATTCGCGGAAAACTTCAAGGCGCGAAACCCCAGCGTCATGGCGTGGCCTAGCGTCATAATGCCGCGAATAACGGGCCAGCCCATCCACTTATGTTGTTCGGAAGGCCGCTCCAACGGTTCGCTATGCGTAACCATCTCGCCCGACGGCTTGCGCACTGCGATTCCCCAGGCGTGCGGCGAACGCATCATCACGCCTTCCAACACGGCCTGTCCGCCAACCAGCGTCTCTTCGCCGCTCTCCAAAGCCGGGAGCAATTGCACAGCCGCCAGAAATCTCAAATGTTGACGCAAACGTTGCATGAGCATTGGATGAAACCTAGAGAAGAGAAGACTCTGACCATGAGAATACCATAGTTTTGCCCGGTTGGAAGCGCGACAGAAAACGGTAGTGGAGCCATAAAGCATTATTTATCAATTGCTTACGAATTTTCCTCTTGTCTTCCTCTTGTCTTCCTCTTGTCCTCCGTTTGTCTTCCGTGCGCTTGGTTCGCCTCGGGCGCGTGCCCCTGAATTCCATCCAAAAACCAATCGTTCGAATCGAGTGCCGGAGGCGAAGTCGCCATAGCTGGCCATACAATCCAAGAACCATGCTGCAATTTGCGAAGACGTGTGAGTCAATCGGCGCAACCACGAAGAAATTGGAGAAGACTAGGTTAGTTGCCGCCTACCTGAAGTCAGCGACGTTGGAAGAAGCGGCGATTGCGGCCATTTTTCTTTCGGGACGGCCGTTTCCGGCATACGAAGAAGCAACTTTGCAGGTTGGCGGCGCGTTACTCTGGCGCGTAATTGGAGAAATCTCCGGGAAGTCGGACAAGGAACTGACGGAGATTTATCGCAAGCATGGTGACGCGGGATCGGTGGCAGCCGACGCGCTTCCGGACAGAGCCGAATCCGGATTGTCACTCGCCCAGGTGGAGCGTGCCTTTGTTGAGATTGCGACGGTTCGTGGACCGGCCGCGAAGGCCGCACTTTTGCAACAACTTCTTTCGCGAGCGACTCCGCTTGAAGCGAAGTATATCGTGAAAATCATCACCGCAGACCTGCGTATCGGCCTCAAAGAGAGTCTGGTCGAGGAGGCGATCGGGCGCGGCTTTGAAGCTCCTCTGGACCAGGTCAAGCGTGCGAACATGCTCCTCGGCGATATCGGCGAGACGCTGGTCTTAGCATCTGCCGGAAGATTGGCGGAGGCACAGCTTCGAATTTTCCATCCCATCGACTTCATGCTGGCGAGCCCCGTTCAATCGCCAGAGGAGGCGCTGAGTTACTTTCAGAATGCGGTTGTCGAAGATAAGTACGATGGAATCCGCGCCCAAGCTCACATCAGCGAGGGGGAAGTCCGCCTCTTCTCGCGAACCCGCGACGAAATTACCGAATCGTTCCCAGAATTGGTTCCCGCGCTGGCCACGATGTCTTTCGCAGGCTTGAGCCGTGATGCGATTCTTGACGGCGAAATCGTCGCATGGACCTCCGCAAACGAAATGGGCGCAAGCCGCGCCTTGCCCTTCAGCAAACTGCAACAGCGTCTCGGACGAAAAAAAGTAAGCGTCAAACTCATGCAGGAGGTTCCGGCGGCCTACCTGGTGTTTGACGTCCTCTATGCGGACGGTGAACTTCTTCTCGACCGTTCCTTGCGGGAACGAGCGAAGATTCTTGACGGACTTCTTGACGATCAGAGCGCGCCCGGTGCCGCCCCTTCCCAGTTCGCTACAGACATGTCCCCCCGGCCTGCCGTGCGAAGCAAGGCAGTTTCGGACGCTCCCTCCCAGTCACTATTTGGTTTTGCCAGCCCAGAATTCCCGCTCGCCGCCGTGCTCCGCGCACCCGTAGCGACGGCTGCCGCAGTCGAGGATCTGGAGTCGCTGTTTGCGGCCGCTCGCGACCGGGGTAACGAAGGGCTGATGATCAAAGACTTGGACTCGCCTTACACTCCGGGACGCCGTGGTAAGTCGTGGCTCAAGATGAAGCGTGAGCTAGCCACGCTCGATGTTGTCGTTACCGCAGTCGAGTACGGGCACGGCAAGCGGATCGGCGTTCTCAGCGATTACACGTTTGCGGTGTGGAGCGGCGACCGCTTGGTCAACATTGGCAAAGCTTATACGGGACTGACGGACGCCGAGATTGCCCAGATGACCGCATGGTTTCTGGCACACAAAATCGCTGAACATGGCTTAAGACTGGAAGTCGAACCGAAGGTGGTAATCGAGGTTGCGTTCAACAATATGATGTTGTCGTCGCGCCACGAGAGCGGATACGCGTTGCGCTTCCCTAGAATCGTACGTCTGCGGCCGGATAAGCTGGCGGAAGATGCGGACTCGCTGCACACCGTGAAAGAAATTTACGAGCGCCAGAACGCGTCGTGAGAGGAATCGGTATCGCGAAAATTTGCGGACGGCGAACGACGAACGGCGAACGGCGAACGAAGACCAACGCCGATCCTCAAGGCGCGTGGTCGTGTCTGGAGTGCTCGTGGCCGCTATGCGCTTCTTCGGGCACTGCAATCACGCAACTGTGCGCCGTCTCGCATACCTCATGCTCCAACTGAATCGTGGTGTGGTGAATGCCAAACCCCTGGCCTAGTTTTTCGTTGATCTCGCGCAGAATGGTGTCGCTCTCGGAGGTCGCCATGTCGGCAATTTTCACGTGCGCCGAGAGAGCATGATTTTCGGAACCGATACTCCACAGATGGAGATCGTGGACGTCGCTGACGCCGTCAACTTTGCGCATCGTGGATTCGACGGCCTCGAGGCTCATGCCGCGCGGCGTGCCCTCCAGCAGGATGTTCAGCGTCTCGCGAACGATCCCGATGCTCGACCACAGAATCAAGGCTGCGATCGCAAAGGAGAGCGCGGCGTCGATCCAATACTGGCCGGTCCAAAGAATTGCGAAGCCGCCGACGATCACAGCGGCAGTCGAAAGCGTGTCGCCGACTTCGTGCAGCAAGGCGCTGCGGACATTGACATCTTTGCCGGAACGCCATAGTAAGAGCGCGATTACGCCGTTCATCACCACTCCCGCTGCGGCCACTCCGATCATCAACCGAGCCTGTACATGCTCGGGATGCTGGATCCGTTGAAACGCTTCGTAAAAAATAAAGAACGAAACCACGACCAACGACAGCGCGTTGACCAGCGCTGCCAGCACTCCGGCCCGGCGGTAGCCGTAAGTCTTCGTGGCGCTAGGCGGCCGGCCTTCGAGAAATACAGCGACGAGCGAGAGCAATAAGGCTAGAAAGTCGGAAAGATTGTGTCCCGCCTCAGACAGCAACGCCAACGAATGAGAACGGATGCCCGCGACCACCAGCAGGATGACGTACAGCATGGTGACGGCGAGCGAGATACGCAGCACTCGTCCCGTTCCATGAGAATGTCCGTGGCCGCCATGCGAGTGCATGGTACTAGGATAGCGCAAGGCCGCAAGTGTGGCGCGGACACTCTGGCTGCGGCCTTTGAAGTAGATTCCCGCCGACCGGTCTCTATCTGGCAACGCGCTTCGCTTGCCCGCTTAACTCCGGTTTCCGGAAAGCACAACGTCCCGGGTGGCGCGAACTGCGCCTCCCGCGCTATCCTTTTTCACGCCCTTGCGTCCAATGATGGAGAACAAAATGAACCGAACTTTTCTGCTACCGGCTTTGCTCTTAGTTTTGCTATGGATCGCGGCGAGCGCCGCCGCCCAAAACTCGGCCGTGGCGCCGTCGACTGCTCAACCGGCGGCAGCCCCATCCGCGCCCACGCAAACCAAGAATCCTGTAAGCAGCGCCCTCAGAGATGCCCTGCCCGGACGTCAGAAAAATACGATCGCTGCCGTGGAGGCGATGCCCGCCGACAAGTTTAGTTACAAGCCGACTCCTGACCAGATCACTTTCGGACACCTCGTCGCCCACATGGTCGAAGCGAATTACCTGTTGTGCAGCAAGTCGGCCGGAGTCGCCGCTCCTAAAGTGGACGAGGTGAAGGATACGGACCCCAAAGACAAGCTCGTGCCCGCGCTCAAGGCATCATTCGATTTCTGCGCCGACACTCTCGCCAAAATGGACGACTCGAACCTCGGCGAAACCACCGTAGGATTCGGCGGCCAGCCCTACTCTCGCGCCCGCTTCGCCATCGGCCTCGCCACTAATTGGGCCGACCATTATGCCGAAGCCGCGATGTATTTGCGATTGAATGGCATCCTGCCGCCGACGGCAAAGAAGTAAACTGGGGACAGTTCATCTGCCGAAACACGTCTGCCCCGTGGGCGGAAAGAAACTCAAGCCGAGTTTCGCTCGGCTTGGAAGGGCGAGATGCCCGTCCCACACGATCTATCTCTACCGCAGCAGCTTTTCTAACTCGCTCTCGTCGATCACGTTTACACCCAACTCGCGAGCTTTGTCGAGCTTTGATCCGGCATCGCTCCCCGCCACTACGTAGTCGGTTTTCTTGCTCACTGACCCGGAGACGCGCCCGCCAGCATCTTCAATCATCTTTTTGGCTTCGTCGCGCGTATGGCGTTCGAGCGTGCCCGTCAGGACGAATGTTTTGCCCGCCAGCATCGTGCCTTTTTCTTTCTTCTGTCCCGTGAACGTTAGACCTGCCTTCCGCAGATCAATCACCAGCTTGCGATTATGTTCATCGGCGAAGAACTCGACGATGCTTTCGGCGATGCGCGGGCCCACTTCGTTGACCTCTTCCAGTTCCTCCGCGCTTGCGTTCATAATGGCGTCGAGCGATCCGAAATGCTCGGCGAGAAACTGTGCCGTGCGTTCGCCGACAAAGCGTATGCCGAGGCCGTAAATTACGCGCTCCAGCGGCAGTTGTTTCGAGGCGGCGATCTCTTTCAGTACGTTGTCCGCCGACTTCTCACCCATGCGTTCCAGTTTGAGCAAATCGTCTTTTGTGATCCGGTAAAGGTCGGCGACATTCCTGACCAAGCCGTGCTCGGCGAGTTGATTGACCAGCGCCTCGCCGAGGCCGTCGATATCCATCACATGGCGCGAGGCAAAATGCAGAATCGTGCCTTGCAATTTCGCGGGGCAGTTCGCATTGACGCAGCGGTGGTCCGCTTCGCCCGGAGTGCGGACGACGTTACCGCCGCATACGGGGCAATGCTCGGGCATAACGAATGGTTTGTCACCGCGAGGATGTGCATCATCTTCGACCACCTTCACGACTTTCGGAATGACATCGCCGCCGCGCTCAACCTCAACCCAGTCGCCGATCTTCACGCTTAACTGGTCGATGAAATCCATGTTATGCAACGTGGCGCGGGAGACCGTCGTCCCGCCAATCGGCACGGGCTTCAGCCACGCGACCGGAGTTAGTTTTCCCGTGCGGCCAACTTGCGGAACGATATTTTCAATCTGCGTGACCGCTCCCCGTGCCGCGAACTTATAGGCGATCGCCCAGCGCGGGGCTTTGCCGGTGAATCCCAACTCGCGCTGCCACGAGGTCAGATCCACTTTGATGACGATGCCGTCGATCTCGTACGGAAGCGACTCGCGCTTCGCCTCCCAATCCCGAATAAATTTCCAGACCTCATCGAGATTTCTTACCAGCTTGCGATTCGGATTGACTTTGAATCCGGCGGCCTCGAGCGCGTCCATCGTTTTGGATTGCCGGTCGAAATACGTTCGGCCATCTTGCAGCAGCATGTAAGCGAAATAATCCATCCGGCGCTGCGCTGTTATCGACGGCTCAAGTTGCCGCACCGTGCCGGCGGTAAAGTTGCGCGGATTCGCAAAAGTGGATAAGCCTTGTTTCTCGCGTTCTTCGTTCAGTTTGCGAAAAGCGGCGAGCGGCATGAGCATTTCGCCGCGCGTTTCGAAATCTGGCGGGATTCCGGCCTTCCTCAGCTTGTCCTTGGCGACAGTCAGAGGAATCGATCGTACGGTCCGCACATTCAGGGTCACATCTTCGCCGACATTGCCATCGCCGCGCGTGATGCCGCGTTCGAGACGTCCGTCATTATAGATAAGAGCCAGGGACATGCCGTCCAACTTCAATTCGCACATGTATTCGAGATCGGTGCGGCCGCTGAGTTCGTGCACGCGCCGCTCCCAGTCGCGCAGTTCCTCTTCACTGTAGGCATTGTCGAGCGACAACATGGGAGAAGAATGCTTAGCCTTGACGAATCCCTCGCGCGGCTTGCCGCCCACCCGTTGCGTAGGGGAATCAGGCGTGATCAGTTCCGGATGCGCAGCCTCCATTGCTTTGAGTTCGTTCATCAGGGCATCGAATTCGGCATCGGACAACTCCGGCGAGTCGAGCACGTAGTAGAGATACTCGTGGTGTCGAATTTTGTCGCGGAGCGCTTCGATCTTCTTGTGGGGAGCAGGGCTGGGCATGACTGGGAGATTATAAGACTTCAGGTTTTCCTGAGAACCGGGAACTGGAAACTACGAACCGCACTACAAGCTTTGCGCCTTGCGAATCCGTATGGACCCAGCCACCCGGCGACCCACGCTGGACGGAGGCTTTGGCGTCCCTTCCAATAGTTCTTTCAGGACGGTCGCATTGTTGCGTTCTTCATTTCGCGATGCATATAAGAGCGTCAGGGGCCGCTTGCTCTCAGCCAGATGGTGCAACTTCTCCAAATCCGCAGAGGCCTGGTCGGTTGCAAGTTCCTTCAGATAACGCTTGCGAAACATGCGCCAACCCTCGGGATTCGCGTGGAACCACTTCCGCAATTCATCTGAGGGCGCGAGGTCGCGCATCCAGAATTTGACCGCTGCCTCCGCTTTCGTCAGGCCGCGTGGCCACAAACGGTCGACCAGCACGCGTACGCCATCCGCCCGGGAAGCAGCGTCATAAACGCGTTTGACGACAACATTCATGAGTTCCGTATTATCCTACCTCTGAGCTCAGTGTTTGCGCGATAGCCTTGCTCTCATGAACTGCTTGAACCGGATTTCTTCGTGGCTCGGTGCCTCCATGACGATACTCGGACTTCTGTTGCTCACCGGATGCGAGGTGGAGCGGCGCAAGTCTGATGCCGAACTGGGGCTAAATTCGCAGCAAGCTGCGGGTAGAAAGCTATACGACAACTATTGCGACCGCTGCCATGAGCCCTATTCCACTCACGGCAAGAAGGGTCCCGGGTTGAAGGGAATCTTCAAGAACCAGTATCTGTCACTGAGCGGATTGCCAGCCAACGACGACCGTGTCACCGATATCGTCAAATATGGACGCGCGAAGATGGAAGGGTTCAGCCAGGTGATGACCGATGAGCAGATCAGGCAATTGTTGGCCTACCTCCACACCTTGTAGCCTTGTGGCTGCAGGCGAGACGCCTCGGTCACACGATCACCGGCAAACGAGGCGTGCTCCGGCTGTGACATAATCGGCCCGAATGGCGACCACGAATCAATCCGCGCTGTTTCAAAGGCTGCCTTCCACGGATGAACTTCTACGTCAGGCTGACGTCGAAATTCTGATCGAACGAGAGGGCCACACCGCCGTTGCGGAAAGCGTCCGTCGGGTACTGTCGCGCCTGCGCCAGGAGATCTCGGATCAGCAGATGGATGAAAAAGCACTGGACTTGGCGCTCAGCGGCCTATCCGACGCGATCGATCGTCAACTTCGCGAATCGCTCAGTTACTCACTGCAACCGGTTATTAACGCCACCGGCGTCATTCTCCACACAAATCTCGGACGCGCTCCGCTGGCGGCTGCGGTGCTGGAACACGCGCGTGCTACGGCAGGCGTTTACTCCAATCTCGAATTTGATCTGGCAACGGGTGAGCGCGGGAAGCGCGATGTGCACGTCGACCGATTGTTTCAGAAGCTTTTCCAAGAACTGTTCTCCGAACACAATTCGACCGCGAAGAAAGTTTCCACCATCGTCGTGAACAACAACGCTGCCGCCGTTCTGCTGGCACTCAATTCGCTGGCGGACGGTGGCGAAGTGATTGTGTCGCGTGGAGAGCTCGTCGAAATCGGCGGTTCATTCCGCATTCCCGACGTGATGTCGAAATCGAACGCGACCCTGCGCGAAGTGGGCACGACCAACCGCACGCGGATCGCCGACTACGAGAGCGCAATCAATGAACGCACACGACTTTTGTTGCGCGTGCACCGCTCGAATTTTGAGATTACTGGTTTTACGGAGCAGCCGGGACTGCATGAATTAGTCAAGCTGGCAGACAGAAGAAACATCCCGCTGATGGAAGATCTGGGCAGCGGTGCTTTGATTGACCTGCGTTCCGTTGGCATTGACGCAGAGCCGAGCGTCCTCGACAGTTTGCGAACTGGGGTTGACATCGTCACCTATAGCGGCGACAAACTGCTGGGTGGTCCGCAAGCCGGGCTGATTACTGGCCGTGCAGATCTCGTGGAACGAATGCGGGCGAACTCACTGTTTCGAGCTTTGCGCGTGGATAAGCTGACTTATGCCGCTCTCGAAGCGACGCTGCTAGCCTATGTCAAGAACGATCACGATGCAATTCCTGTGCTGCGCATGATGCGGCTGAAAAAAGAAGAGATCGGACGGAGAACCGAAGAAATCATCACGCAAGTTGAGACGCGATCGAAAGCCGGCCATCTGAAGCTTGAGGTTGTGGACGGCGAATCCGTGATCGGAGGCGGGGCGGCCCCGTCGGCGGTATTGCCAACTCGTTTGCTCGCCATCATGCATGCCAAGCTCAGCGCCGGCGAACTCCGTTCCCGCCTCCGAGCGGGTACTCCGCCTGTCGTTGCGCGCGTTGAAGATGGACGCGTTCTGCTCGATCTTCGTACGGTTTTTCCTGAGCAGGATGCGAACCTGACCGCGGCGCTCGCATCTCTATTTTGAGAACTTTGCCCTGAACCGTTGTAACCGCGCTGCGATCCATTCTCCGTGACGACTCTCTACACGATCGGCCATTCCACTCGCACGCTCGATGAGCTGATATCGGCGTTGCGAGCGCATGAGATCGAAACGCTGGTCGACATACGCGCTTTTCCGATGTCGCGGCGTCATCCGCACTTTAATCGCGAAGCACTGGAGCATTCGTTGGCCGAGCACGGCATTCGTTACGTTTGGATGAAGGCGCTCGGCGGATACCGCAAGGCGACGCGCCCCGACTCTCCACACACCGCCTTACGCAACGCTAGCTTTCGCAACTATGCCGACTACACTCTGACACCCGAGTTCGAAGAGGCAGCCGCCGAGTTGTTGAAGATTGCAAGCACCTCGCGAACCGCGTATATGTGTGCCGAGCGGGTTTACTTTCACTGCCATCGCATGATCGTCTCCGACTGGCTGGTGGCGCACGGACACGAAGTGCTTCACATTGACGCGGAAGGTCCGTTGCGTCCGCACAAACTTCTGGCCGAAGCGCGAGTGATTGATGGACAGTTGATTTATCGCGGTGACAATCTTTTCTGAGCTGGAATCGAGACTTCCGCGAAAACACGGCGCAATTGCAAATTACAAACTGCCAATTAACAATGTCCCTATGATTCTGGGTACAGGAGTGGACATCGCGGAAGTTCCTCGCATACGCGAAAGCATTGAACGTTTTGGAGATCGTTTTCTTCGCCGTATTTTTACCGAAGGAGAAATCCGTTATTGCGGAACCAAGGCTAGCCGCTACGAGAGCTTCGCTGCACGTTTCGCCGCCAAAGAAGCGGGGATGAAGGCGCTCGGCACGGGATGGAGTCGCGGCGTCCGGTGGCGTGATATTGAAGTGGTGCGGCCGAAGGGGCAACGCCCCACGATTCAGTTTCATGGGGAAGCTGCGGCGATTGCGGCCAGGCTCGGCACGAAAAATATCGCGCTCTCGATCACCCACACTTCCGAGCAGGCGCTCGCCCACGTCATTCTCGAAAGCTGATCGGAGTTTGTTACCCCGCCGCAGCCGGCGGGAGTACGATAACCTGTTTGTGATGGCGAAAAAGCGCTCTCAAGCGTCAAACGAACTTTCGCACGGCCTTTCCCGCGGCCTTTCGCATTATGACGCGCGCGGCCAGGCGCGCATGGTCGACGTGTCCGGAAAAGCTCGAACCGTACGCGAGGCCGAGGCGAGCGCATTCGTAGCGATGTCAGCGGAAGTTCTGCAGGCGCTGCCGCAGAATCCGAAGGGCGATCCGCTGGAGGTTGCGCGTACGGCGGGCATTCTCGCGGCAAAACGCACTTCGGAATTGATTCCCATGTGCCATCCGGTACCGCTCTCGCACATTGCTGTGACCTTACGCGTGTGCGAGAATGGCGTTTCTGTAGCCACAAGAGTGAAGACTACGGCAGAAACCGGAGTAGAGATGGAAGCCTTGGTTGCGGCGAGTATGGCGGCACTGACGGTCTACGATATGTGCAAGGCGCTCGACAAGGGCATCGAAATTCGCGAGATCGTTCTGGAGCGGAAGTCGGGTGGCAAGAGCGGCGATTACAAAAGAAGCCGAAAGCGAAAATAGTTTCGATACTTCCCTGAAACATGGCGAGCGACGTCAAAATCCTGCTGGTCGATGACAACCCGATGGTGCTTGGGATGCTTCAGCAGGCGCTCTCGACGATGGGCGAAGTTGCCGTTGCGACCGACGCGGCGGACGCCTTGCTGAAAGCGGTCGATGATCTTCCGGATGTCATGATCTGCGACTACCGCATGCCGGGGATGGATGGGCGGCAGTTACTGGAAAAGTTGAAGAGCCGTCCGGCGACCGCGGGGATCGCGGTGATTCTGATGGCCAGTAAGGCCGATATCAGTGAGCGGCTGTCGATGCAGGATCCGATCGAAGACTATCTCGAAAAACCTTTCTTTTTGAAAGACGCAACCCACAAGATCAAACGCGTGGTCGACCGGATCGCGCTCGAAAAGCTGAGCAAGGCGGCCTCTACCGATGGCATTTTGCGCGGCAGTCTGTCGCAGATGAACGTCATCGATCTCGTCCAGTCGCTGGAGATGGGCCGTAAGAGTTGTTCGCTGACCATGACCAATGGCGACGACAAATGCGAAATCTACTTCAGCCAGGGTCAGGCGAAACACGCAGCGTATGGCTCGATTACGGGCGATGAGGCTGTCTTCAAAGTATTGCGCTGGACCGACGGAAATTTTCAAGTCGATTTCAACGGCAAGTCGTCGCTCGAAACGACAACGTTAAACACGCAAGGCCTGCTGATGGAAGGCTTGCGGCAGCTGGACGAAGCGCAGCGCGATGCGGCGGCTGAGGGTGAAGATGTCCTCCTCGACACCTGAGGGCACGACTGGCGGCAAGACCGAGGCAGCCGTTCTAACGGTCAGTGATTCCTGTTCGCGGGGCGAAAAAGTGGACCTCTCTGGCCCTGCCGTGGCGGAGGCGTTAGCACGACACAACTTCCATGTTCGGTTGCGCGAAGTTGTGGCTGACGAAAACGGCGCGATCCAAGAAAAATTGATTAAGTTGTGCGGCTCGGCACGGCTGATCGTGACTACGGGTGGGACGGGGGTTGCTCCGCGTGACGTGACGCCCGAGGCTACCGTTGCGGTCTGCGAGCGTTTGGTCGAAGGGATTGCCGAGCAGATGCGATTGCAGGGAAGGCAGAAGACGCGCTTCGCTGCTTTGAGCCGTGCCGTTTGCGGGGTCCGCGGCACGAGCCTGATTTTGAATTTGCCAGGCAGTCCGGCGGGCGCGGTGGATTCACTCGAAGCCGTCGTGGATCTCTTACCTCACGCTCTGGAGTTGATTGCGGGAAAGACGGCACATGGGTGAGAGGAGACTGTCGTTGGTCGTTCGTCGTCGGTCGTTCGTCGCTGGTCGTTCGCGAAGTAGCCGGGACGGTGGCGACTGACATCCTCAACCGTCAATTGAAAGATCTTGCGAACGACGAACCTCAAAAGGCGAACGACGAACGACGAAAAACAACCGGCGCTCGTCTCGCGTAAACTAATCCTGCTCACTTGAATAAGATCAAACATTTTATCCACGCCTACGGCGACTGGATCAAACACATTCTCGCGCCGCTCGGTCCCTGGGGAATGCTGGCATTCGCGGCAGTCGACGGCTCGTTCATGGGCATGCCGCTCGATCCGATTTTTGTCGGCTACGTTTACAACGATCGTTCGCGATTTCTCCTGTACGTGCTGCTGGCCTCCGCAGGATCGGCTCTAGGAAGCATCGTTGTCTACGCGATCGGCTATACGGGCGGCGAGGTGTTGTTGCGCAAGAGGCTCTCACCCGCGCGCTTCGAGAAGATCCACGAGTCTTTCGAGCGCCATGAATTCTGGGCGCTCATGTTTCCTGCAATGCTGCCCCCGCCAACCCCCTTCAAGGCGGTGGTGCTGGCGGCGGCAGCGTTCGAAATGAACTTCTGGCACTTTTTGCTGGCGATCTTTGCGGGGCGCTTTGTGCGCTTTTTACTGGAGGCGCTGCTGACGCTCTGGTTTGGTCCGCAGATCGTGACGGTTGCGGGAAGTCTTTTTGCTCACCACTTCGTTTGGATCTTGCTGGCGGTGGGCGCGTTGCTTCTGGGTTGGGCAATCTGGATGCAGTTGAAGAAACGCCGGGCTACCCTCGGCTTGGACGGACACAACGTCGGTCCCCACTCCAACTAGCCCTTCTACCTCTACACAAGTTCGTTTGTGCTATGCGGCCGCGGCTCCGTGCGATTTATCAGAGGCGTGTGCGAGCATGGTGGCTAGCGCTGGGATTCCGAACATCGCAGCAGTGAAGAGCAAGTCGCCCGCGACTCCACGGCGGAAGAACGGGATTCCTGCGGCGTAGCAGGTCATCAATCCGGCAAAATTCTTCGGATACATATTCCAGCAGGCCCAGACCGCAAAATTACTGACAACGAAAAAGGAGACGGAACTGGCCAGGGCCGCTCCGCCAACCCGCAGCCAGCTGGAGTTTTCGCGCAGCTGGGTGCCGAGCCAAAGAATCGCCGCGTACCATGCCCAAGTCACGAAATGATCCCAGGAAAATGTGTAGGAATACACAAACTTGGTGAGGATCACATCGGAAACGGCCAAGAGTGCAAAAGGGATCCAAAGCTGGCGTTTCGAACCGCGCGCGCCAAAGTAAAGCAGCGCGGCGGCGACTGGCGTGAAATTCCAGGGATGCGGCATGAACGGCATGCGCGCGACAACGGCAAAAATGACAAATAGATAAGCCAGCATGATCACCTCGAATAATACGTAATTAGGATTGTTGCGCGAGCGGATGCTAGCGGTCAAGCGACCGTGGAACGCGGACCGGTTTCCGTTTCTTGCGGCGGCACACCGAACCCGTGTCTCAAAGTGGGCGATTGACGGCATCGCCCAGTAACCCCTAAGATGGTTCGCCTTAGCTTCCCCCGAAACGCTGGGTATATAGTCGCTGTCCGCATAACTGTCCGAACAACAACAAAGATGATTGGAAAAACGGTTTCCCATTACCGCATTGTGGAATTGCTCGGCGGCGGGGGGATGGGCGTCGTCTACAAAGCGGAAGACACCGCATTGGGCCGCTTTGTCGCCCTGAAATTTCTTCCCGAAGAGGCTTCGCAAGATCCGCAGGCGCTCGAGCGTTTCCGGCGTGAAGCGCGCGCCGCATCGTCTCTCAACCATCCCAACATTTGCACGATTCACGAAATTGGCGAGCACGAAGGTCAGTTGTTCATCGTGATGGAGTGCCTGAGCGGCCAGACCTTGAAGCATCTCATCCAGGGCAAGCCGCTGGATTTGGAGAACCTTCTGGGCTTGGGCATCGAGGTTGCAGATGCGCTGGATGCCGCGCACAGCAAGGGTATTGTTCACCGCGATATCAAGCCGGCAAACATTTTTGTGACGGATCGCGGGCACGCGAAAGTGCTCGATTTCGGATTGGCGAAGATCGCTCGACCCAGCCGATCGGTTCTCGACGATTCGCAGACTCGGGCCGATGTGAGCAATCTGGATTTGACCAGTCCCGGCACGGCCGTGGGTACGGTGGCTTATATGTCTCCCGAGCAATTGCGCGGGAAGGAACTCGACGCGCGCACCGATTTGTTCTCGTTTGGTGTTGTGCTTTACGAAATGGCGACCGGGGTTGTGCCCTTTCGCGGTGAAACCTCGGCGGTGATTACGGACGCGATTCTGAATCGCGCGCCGACCACAGCCACGCGCTTGCGACCCGAAATTCCTCTGAAGCTGGAAGAGACTATCAGCAAGGCGCTCGAAAAGGATCGCGATCTGCGCTGCCAGAGTGCGGCTGAGTTGCGCGCCGATCTGAAGCGCTTGAAACGGTCGATCGATTCGTCCCGGACATCGGTAGTGACGGACACCAATCAGGTGTCTTCCGCCGCGACTGGCGCGTCGTCCTCCTCCTCCTCATTTTCTTCGTCTTCCTCGTCCGCGTCGCCATCCCTGTCACCGGCCGTCGCGGCCGATCGCGGCAAGTCCCTGCGAACGGGTCTTCTCCTCGTCTCCGCAATTTTGCTGGCGCTAGTGGCGGGTGTGTATGGAGGCAAGGTCTATTTTGTTGCGACGCCGTTACCGCCGCCGATCTACCGGCAACTCACATTCCGGCGTGGCAGTATCCGTTCCGCGCGCTTCGCTCCAGACGGCCAGACGATTCTCTACAGCGCCGCGTGGCAGGGCGGCCCGGTGGATGTGTTTACCGCCCGGCCCGAGGCTCCGGAAGCGCGCTCCATGGGGCTGACTCGCACCCAACTCGTTTCGGTATCTTCGGCGTCAGAGATGGCCGTCCTGCTGAACAGCAAGGCCATTGGAACGTGGGTCAATATGGGAACACTGGCGCGTGCTCCGCTGGTCGGTGGTGCTCCGCGAGAAGTGCTGGAACAAGTGCAGTGGGCAGATTGGGCGGCGGATGGCAACAGCCTGGCCGTGGTTCGCGATATGGGCGGACGCAACCGGCTGGAATATCCCATCGGCCATCCGCTATACGAGACCGGCGGATGGATTGGCCACCCGCGCGTCTCCCCGAAGGGTGACATGATCGCGTTCATCGATCATCCGGTGCAAGGGGACGACAGCGGTTCGCTCGCGGTGGTTGACATGGCAGGCAACAAGAAGAATCTGTCGGGCGAATGGTTCACGATCCAAGGCGTAGCCTGGTCTCCGGACGGCAAAGAAATCTGGTTCACCGCGAGCAAGTCTGGCGTTGACCGGACTCTCTATGCGACCACGCTGGGCGGCAAAGAGCGCATGGTGCTGCGGCTGCCGGGCGCGGTCATGATCTTCGACATTTTCAAAGATGGACGCGTACTGCTCATGCGGGCGAGCTGGCGTCGCGAATTGATTGGCATGAGCGCCGACGATTCGAAACAGCACGATCTCTCGTGGCTCGACTACACCTATCCCGCCGATATTTCTGCGGACGGCAAGACGCTGCTGTTCGATGAAGAGGGCGGTGGCGGGTCGCTGGATTATTCGAAGTCCGGGGGCTTGTCGTATGCGGTCTACATTCGCAAAACTGACGGTTCTCCTGCAGTGTTGCTGGGCGAAGGGGGAGCGGTCGCGCTGTCTCCTGACGGCAAAGCGGTGATTGCGCAGACCCAGGATTCTCCCTCGCAGCTCAATCTGTTGACCACGGGCGCTGGTGAGGCGAAGAGCATCACCAAAGACAATATCAATCACTCGTGGGCCCGCTGGTTCCCGGACGGGAAGCGCGTTTTGTTTTCGGGCAACGAACCAGGCAAGGGTGTGAAACTTTACGTCCGTGATGTGGCGACGGGGAAGAGCGACCCGATTACTCCAGAAGGTGTGAGTGGCACCGCCTTCGTCGTCTCTCCCGATGGACAGTTGGTGGCTGGAATCGGGCCCGACCAAAAAGGATATCTCTACGCCGTCGCGGGCGGCGAGCCACGCCTGATTCCGGGACTGAATCCTGGAGAGCAGCCAATCACTTTTAGCGCCGACGGCAGTTCGCTTTACATTTATCAGCCCGGCGAGTTGCCGGCGAAGGTCGACCGTCTCGATCTGCGCACCGGGCAACGGACTCTTTGGAAGCAACTCATGCCTTCCGATCCGGCGGGCGTCGAAACCATTGGGCCTATCCTGATGACTCCGGACGCGAAGAGTTGTGTCTTCGGCTACCACCGTATGCTCGCTGATCTTTATTTGGTCGAGGGGCTGAAGTAGCGGGGCTTCTTCTTGCGTGCCCTGAGCCGCAAGTTTACTTGGTGCTTCGACTGCTACTTCCCGCGCCGAAACGTTCCTCCACTCTTTGCAGGTCGCGGTTGAGAAAGACGACGGCGCTCAGGGTTCCGCGGGTGCTTCCTGGATAGTCGTAGCGCAGATCCATAAAGTGAACGGCGTAGGCGGCGTGGCCGTTATCGAAGGGATCGTGCACCAGCTCTTCGGTTTCCACTAACGGATACGCAGCCCAACTCAGGTACACACGTCCGAGATACGTCTTCTTGGCGGCGAGCGTGATCGGCGTTTCTTCCGGCTTGTAGTGAATTCGCATTTGCGCCGCGGAATCGACTTCGGGCGTGAGGGAATCAACGTCCATGGTGGCGAAGAAGTTCGAGGTTTCGACGACGCCATGCCAGCGGAAGGGATTCGTAATGTAGGGGTAGGCGGAGACGCGGAGCGAACTGGATCCTTGATACTCCCTCGCCGCGAGCGCGCCCAAAGCGCGGCGATGCTGGTAGTCACAAAGGCCCCAGTAGGCGAAAACCACGAGCAGAGCGAGAGTAGCGGCAAACTTTCCTTTGAGAGGAGGGTGTGGGCCCTTGTTGCGGGCGCCGATTTCCTCATTGATCAGAGAAAACAAGCTGGGGACAATCAAGCCCAGAATCAAAGCGACGAGAAGAATGGGCTCGACGATGAAAACAATATCCCAGGAAATCCAGCGCTCGGAGAACGGCCAGAAGGGGCGGACTCCATAGGCGGTGGTGTAATCGAGCAAAATGTGGCTCGCGCCGGCGAGGCAGGCGAAAGCGAAGAGCACTCCCCATCGCGGAGGCAGATCGGGATTGCGCGTCTTGCGTCCCCGCAGCCGCCAGATCAAGTAGATGAACGCGACGACGGCAGCGGCGACGAGCGGTACTCCGAGGAAGGAATGGGTGAAGCCGCGATGATGGTTGAGGGCGAAAGCGGAGCCTCCGAAACGGCTGAGGACATCGAGGTCAGGGGCTTCGGCGGCGAGGGTGAGCGTGGCAGTGGCGAGCGCGGTCTTGCGGTTGAGTCCGGCGCGGCCCATGGCGGCGCCGAAAAGAAAGTGAGTGACGGGTTCCACGGGCTCATTGAGTTTAGCGCATGGCAGAGGCAAAGGCCTTTACCACGGAGGGCACGAAGGTTCACGAAGGAAGGCGCTCTGCGAACCTAAGAGACTTTGCTCCTACCAACAATCTAATTAAACGGTCGAGGCCGGAATAGTCGAACCTTCGTGGACGGTGTGTCCGGCCCACTCACTCATAGGGTGCATGGCGCCGCAATCGAGACACTTTGTCCCTGTATATTGCGTCGAGCAGCGTGGGCAGATCGCTCCGGTTTGAAAACTGTCGAAAGGCTGGCCGCACTTGCCACACTTCCAGTATTCGCCGATGGGCGGGCTTGACTGGCACGACGGACACGCGAATCCGAATCGTCGCGGCAGTTTCGCAAATTTTAAGAGAGCGCGGGCGTGTTGCAGGCCGCTCCAGCAATTCATCAGCATGAAGACGGCGAGCACTCCATACCATAGGGTCTGCGTCCACAGGGCAAGGCCGATGAATGCCGCCACGCCGACGAATCCCAGGACTGTTGCGACCAGCAGGCTGTGCGCGCGTCCGATCACGAACCACAGCAGGGCGCGAAGAATCTGGCCACCGTCGAGCGGATAGATGGGCAGGATGTTGAAAACAAGAAGGCCCACGTTAATCCACGCGACCGCCCTCAGAAAAATGTGAAGGTCGGGAAGCGCGGTATACCAACCAAGCGACCGACTCATGTAGCCGATGCCCAAGAGAATAGGAATCAGGGCGACGTTCACGAGGGGTCCGGCGGCGATGCTCCATAACGTCGCGCCGGGACGTTGTGGCGGATTCACATAGGCGACTCCGCCGAGCGGCCAGAGGACGATGCGATCTGCCTCTCCGCCAACTTGCCTGCAGGCTAGCGCGTGCCCGAACTCGTGGAGAGTCACGATTAGAAACAGCGCGAGATATTCCGCGACATTCCAACCGATCGAAGAATAGTCACCCTTGCGGGCATTGATTTCGTAATACGCCAATAAAAACCAAGACCAGTGAAGGAAGACGTCGATTCCGGAGAATCGGAAGAGGCGGATGGAACCTTGACGTCCGGTGGGCATGGGCTCGTTTAATGATACAGCGGCTTCGATATAAAGTTCGGATGGTTCAGGGCGGAGCTTCGCTCCGCTGAACGGGGCTGAGCCCCGTCACCACACACAGACACCCGCCACATAGACAATCTAACTTGGCACTACCAGTGACAACGCATCTTGCTGCATCGTCATGCGGGCCGGGAGGCGGCCGAGGAGTTCCCCGTCGGCTTCGACATAGACTCGGTCGCTTTTGTGCGGGCGTGTTTCGACGCCGGCTGCATCTTTATTCGGCGGAAGCTTGCATGCGATCTCGGAGCAGCTGACTAGATCGATGCCTTTCACGTTCCAGTGCCGGCCGATGAGGGCTCCAGCTACGTATTGCAGGTAGGCGTTGCGGCTGGCGGTGCGGCACATGACGGCGCGAAGGTCGTTGCAATCGAGAGACGCTCCGGGAACAAGCTCGCGCAGGATGTTTCCGAAGAAGCGGATCCTGACGGCCAGCAACTCGGTGAGTTGCGCACTTTCTTTGTGGCCCGATCCGTTGGAGTATTCAACTTCGAAGCGGCGCATGTTGTAGGTTGCCCAGAGTTGCCAGGCTTTGAAGTAGTAGGCGGCCATTCCGCCGCGCTTTTTGAGATGGGCGTTGAGGTTGTAGAAGAGGTGAGCGTCGACTCCGATGCCGGCGGCGACGGTGAAGTAGCGGGAGGCAGTCTTGCCGTGGAAGTCTTCGTATTGGACGTGGCCGAGCGAGATGCGCCGCACCCTGCTTTTGCCCTCGAAGGCGACCTCGGCGGCAGCGGCAGGATGGAGGGGAATTCTAAGATCGTGAGCGAGGGCGTTGGCGGTGCCGAAGGGCAGGATGGCGAGAGCCACGGGAGTGTTGGCGAGTCCCTGAATGACGTCGTGGATGGTGCCATCGCCTCCGCAGGCGAAAACAGTGTCGCTGCCGTCGGCGACGGCGCAGCGGGCGTTGTCGGTGGCTTCCTGGCTGGAGCGGCAGACGGTGAGCTCGGTGCGTACGCCGGCGGACTGAATGACTCCGATGGCACGGTTGAGTTCGGCGTCGCGACCGCGGCGGCCCGAGTTGGGGTTAAACAAAATTGTCGCCTTGCGCATGCGTTCGGAGTCGCCCCGGCTAGAGTTTAGCGCAAGCAGAGTGACTGGTGGGGGTTGAGCGACTAAGTTTAACTTGTGGGTAATAATTGGTTGGTAATCGAATACCCCCATCCGCCGGTTGTATGGTTTTTTTTCGCTTCGCTCGGGAGGACAAGTTTTCTTAAGGCGAACTTTCTACGGTCGCTCTCCGCCCGATGGAATAGACGTGGTGGGGTAGAGCCCGCCAGGTTATTTTTTTCCATATGGTCATTCCCATCCGTTCGGCGACTTTGCAGGAAGCAAGATTTTCGGGACGGATCAGGCTGACCAAGCGATCCGTTGCGAGGTGAGCGAAGGCCCAGTCGCGGCAAGCTTGGGCGGCTTCAGTGGCAAGGCCTTGGTGCCAATGGTCGCGGCGAAGGTGGTATCCGATTTCGTAGAGTTCGTCGCCGTCGACTTCCTGGCGGACGATGCCGCAGTCGCCGATTAATTCTCCCGTTTCGATCAATTCCATGGCCCAGAGGCCGGCCCCGTCTATTTCGTAACGTTGCCGATTGCGGACGATCCATTGTTCGACTCCCGCCCGATCACAAGCATCCGGATAGTAGCGCATGGTTTCGGCATCGGACAGTACTTTGGCGAGGGCGTCGACGTCTTCTGCGCTGAACTCGCGCAAGAGCAGGCGTGAAGTTTGCAGAATCTGCATGGGACGACTCTTAATCTATGGATTACACGTTTCAAGTTGACGGTCGTTTCGCGATTTAGCTTGGTTTCCAGCCCATCCAGTCAAGCATCCAGCGCCAACTTGTTTCCTGCGTACGGTTGGCCGGCGGCGGAGGCAAGGGCCCCGTGGGATAGATGACAGCTTTTCCTCGATAGGCATCGGCGAGTTGCTTGAAGACTCTGCCTTGTTCCTTAACTTTGCCATCATTGGTCAGCAGCCCGAGACTGTATTCGAGAGGATTGAAATCAAATTTGCGGTCGACGTCGTGGCTGTCCCAATAGGTGAACCAGCCGACTCCGGCGGTGATCGCGGCCTGCACCGCTTTCTCTAACCATTCCGCCTGCTGCTTTTCGTTAAGCGCCTCGATACAGGTATTAAACTCTTCGGCCCATATCGGTTTGGATTGAGCGTTGGCACTGGTTCCGCCAGTTCCGTGGTATGACCTGATCAGACTCGCCATCGCGGGCAGCAACTTAATGCTGGGCGGATCCATGGGGCCGCCGTACTTGAGCGATCCCGACCAATAGGGGTAGCAGTGCATAACGGGCAGAGGGCGAGCTACCAGCGCTTGCGGCGAGAAGGTGTTGACCTCGAACCACGGGAGTTCATCGACTCCGTTGACGTGGAGGCCCTGGGGATGCACCTCTTGCATGAGAGCGAAGAGTTTGGCCATCCAGGCGTCGCCGGTTGCGGGGTCTGTACTCCAACAGGTATTGATTTCGTTGCCGACATCGAAGCCGATGATGTTGTTCTTCGACGACAGGACGCGGCCTAGTTCGCGGATGAAAAGTTGCTGAGCCTGCCAGATAGTGGCGTCGTTGTAGAAGTCGGTTCCAGTTTTGTTGAAGGGCGGAAGAAAATACCAGCCGCTGAGTTGTCCGGTGAAAACGGTGACGACGGCGTCGAGATGACGCTCCGCCATGAGTGTTAGGAGTTGATCGAGGCGTTCGAGGTGAAGCGGGCTCACCCACTTGGGATTGGGCTGAAAGTAAGGCCAGATTAGAAGGATGCGGAGATGGTCCGCCCCGAGCGCGGAGATAGCATCGAGATCGCGCCGGATGGGGTCAGGATCCCAGTCGTTCCAGCAAAACCACCAGTTCTTGGATGGAGTGTAGTTCACGCCGAAGCGGTGACGATTAAGGTTGAGCCGCGGATTGGAAATACCGGGGAACGCGAGCCTTGACGGACTTGTGAGGATTTGAAGACTCTCAGCCCCGGCGACCGGTCGAGGAGCGAGTGAGGCTGCGATGGCGGCTTGCAAGGTTCCGGAGAGGAAATCACGTCTTCGCATGGTGTCTGCCTGACAATACACGCGCGGGTCGCGGGCGTGCGCGGCGATCGGAGTCAAGATTACCGCGGTTGACAAGGGCGTTCAATGCGGACGACCCAGCGGCTGCGCTTCTATCCACAAAGTGAGCGGGCAAGCAAGTCGTGGCGCGGGAAAAAAGAGAACCGAAGACACGGTCGAAAGTCGCGACCGAGGTTACTTGAGATCGGGTGCTCAGAGAACATAAGCTCACAACAGGAACGAAGGAGCGTATTTTGGAGCCCGTGAGTCCAGTTGCTGCTAAGCCGGTTTCTGCCGCGGTACCCCCCGCGGTCAAACAAGTAATTCCGACACAAGGGTTGCTGCTCGCCATGCTGCGCGTTTCTCCGCGGGTCAGCGACTTGATTCTTTCGCCTGGAAGTTTGCCGCATGTCGAGGTGAGCGGACAGTTGATTCCGGTCAAGCTACCGGGACTCACGATGCTGACTCCGGAAGATACGCGGCGCATATCGGAGGAGCTGATTGGGCCGAACGAGCAGGCGACGGCGACCTTGCGGCAGCAAGGGTCATGTGACATCTCGTACAGCATTCCGGGGAAAACGCGTTTTCGGGTCAATATTTTTGTCCAGCGCGGCACCCATGCAGTGGTGATGCGCGTGATTCCGAGTGGCATTCCGACGTTCGACGATTTGAAGTTGCCCGCGCAGTTGGCAGAGATTGCATCGATCAAGAACGGAGTCGTACTGGTAACGGGGCCGACGGGCTCGGGAAAGTCTTCGACGCTGGCAGCGGTGCTTGACCGGATCAACGAGACGAAGGCGTATCACATCCTGACCATTGAGGATCCGATTGAATTTCTGCACCGGCACAAGAAGTCGATCATCCACCAGAGAGAGTTGCACAGCGACACGCCTAGTTTCGCGCTGGCATTGCGCGCGGCGCTGCGGCAGGCTCCGAAAGTGATCCTGGTGGGCGAAATGCGAGACAAGGAGACGATCGAAATCGCGCTCGAAGCGGCGGAAACGGGACATCTGGTGCTGTCAACGTTGCATACGATTGACGCATCGAAGACGGTGGAGCGAATCGTTGGAGTTTTTCCCATGTCGGAGCAAGGCATCATACGAAGCAGGCTGGCGAGAAGTTTTCGTTTCATTGTTTCGCAGCGTCTGATCCCGCAAAAGGAAGGCGGCGGGCGCGTTGCGGCCATCGAAATTTTGAAATCCACGCTGCGCACTCGCGAGTATCTGGAAAAGGGCGAGGTCGAAGGCAAAACATTGCTGGAGGCGATGATCGACGGCGACACGGAAGGCATGCAGTATTTCGACGGAGAAATCGAAAAGCTGGTTCGGTCGGGAACAGTGGACTTGGAGACGGGACTGGCCTATGCGACGAATCCTGGGAACTTGCGGCTGCAGCTGGCGGATATGAGCGAGAATGCTCCGCACAAACAGATGGAGAAAGCGCGTGCGGAACAGGCACGGACTGAGAAGCCGCGGCCAACAGTCGCAGAGCCGGAAATGGAACTTGAGGTTGAGGTGGAACGGTAACGTTTAGACTCGAGGCATGGTTGAGATGGGACGGCTGCTGATCGGGCTGGGCGTCGCCTTGGTAGTGATTGGCGGGATCGTCCTGCTGGCCGGGCGGATAGGGCTGCCACTAGGACGATTGCCGGGCGACATTCTCTACCGGGGAAAGAACAGCACCTTTTATTTTCCTCTGGCGACTTCGATTTTGATCAGCGCGGTGCTTTCGTTGGTGCTGTTCTTAATTGGGCGCTTTAAGCAATAACGGTCTCTTCGCAAACTTTCCTATTGAATCACGAATTGTCACCACGACCGAGGGATATGTAGCTCGCGGCGAAATGCATATCCCTCGCTCCCGCTCGGGATGACAAAGTGGATTTCATTCACGAGGTAAACTTGTCCGTCATGGAAATGTCGGATCAACTTGGGTTTCAATTTCGGGCTCCGGAGCGGCAGGTTTGGACGGTGCGCGCCCTGGTGTCGGCGGTGCGGTCGCTCGTGGAGCGGCAGTATTCGGATTGCTGGGTGGAGGGCGAGATTTCGAATCTGCGGATTCCGGACTCGGGGCATTTGTACTTCACTTTGAAGGAAGAGTCGGCGCAGATTCGTGTGGTGATGTTCCGGTCGTCGGCGAAACTGCTCCGGTTTCGTCCCGAGAATGGCTTGCAGGTTACGGTGCGCGGGCGCATCACGGTCTATGAAGATCGTGGCGAATTACAGATATCGGCCGAGTTCATGGAGCCGAAAGGCGCGGGCGCACTGCAGTTGGCCTTTGAACAGATGAAAGCGCGGCTGGCAGCCGAAGGATTGTTTGAGGCAGCGCGGAAGAAGGCGATTCCGCCGTTGCCGATGCGAATCGGAATCATTACTTCTCCGCAGGGAGCGGCGTTGCGCGACATTTTGAATATATTGGCGCGGCGGCATCATTCGGCGAATGTTTTGATTTATCCCGCGCAGGTGCAAGGGGATGCGGCGCCGGGCGAGGTGATTGCGGGGCTGCGTCATTTCAATCAGGTAGCGCGCGGCAGCAGCCCGGTTGAGGTAATCATCGTGGCGCGCGGTGGAGGCTCGGTCGAGGATCTGGCTTGCTTCAATCATGAAGGGCTGGCACGGGCGGTGGCGGATTCGCGGATACCCGTGATTTCGGCGATTGGGCACGAAACAGATTTCACGATTGTAGATTTTGTGGCGGATTTGAGGGCGCCCACTCCTTCAGCGGCGGCGGAGTTGGTAATCCGGTCGCGGCAGGAGATCGAAGCGCAGGCCGATGAATTGGGGCGTCGCCTGGAGCGGGCGTTACGCTATCGGCTCCTGATGGCGCGACAGGATCTGATGGAGCGAGCGCAGCACGGGGCCTTCGCGCGGATGATGGACGGGATCCATCGCCGAGCGCAGCGGGTGGATGAGTTGCGCTACCGGCTGGAGAAAGCGGAGCGGACTCTGCTGGAGAGATGTCACCGTCGGAGTGAGAATGCGGCTGCCGCGGTACGGCATTACGATGCGCGGCGAAGGCTGGGGGCGATCCGGCAACAGTTGGAGGCGCAAGTGGCTGGTCTCGCAGCGGCGACGCGGCGGCGGTTGATGGAAAAGCGCGGAGAGTTGGAGCGGACGACGGCGAGTTTGGAGGCGATGTCTCCACTGGCAATCTTGAATCGCGGGTATGCGTTGGTTTTTGATGCGGAGGGCGAGCTGGTAAAAGATGCTACCGGGCTGGGAGTGGGGGAAGAGGTTTCGGCACGGTTGGCGCGAGGGAAAGTTCAGGCGCGCGTCACCGCGACGGAAGCGTGACGATATCGATGCGGTGCCGGCGACGCGTGGAAAAAGTCGGAAAGCCGCATGCGCGCCACTTTCATGAGTCGTCGTCCCGAGCACAGCGTGGGATTCCTACTCGTTTCGCGGGACGACGAGTTCGGGTGAATTGGGGGACGGATTGAAGCCTCCGAGGCACTAAATTTGGCTTTCTGGCATGATAGATACCCGTATCCTGCTGGGAAAATCGAACCAGGGAAGGGCCTTGAATCCAAGCGAATCCAATCCGAGTGTCGTTTTCTTTTTCGACGTAGACAACACGCTGGTCGACAACGATCGGGTTACGGATGACCTGAAACGACACCTGGCCGACAGGGTGGGCGCGTCGAGCGCTGGCCGCTACTGGGAAATCTTCGAGCAGTTGCGCACCGAACTAGGTTACGCCGATTATCTGGGGGCGTTGCAGCGTTACAGGATTGAGCGGCCGCGGGATCCGAAGTTGCTCGCGGTATCGCACTTCATGATCAACTACCCGTTTGCGAACCGGCTTTTTCCGGGATCGCTGGACGCTGTGGAGTATGCCAGGCAATTCGGGCAACCGGTGATTTTGAGCGACGGGGACGTCGTCTTTCAGCCGCGCAAGATCGACCGCTCCGGCCTCTATGAAGCTTTTGAGGGTCACGTTCTGATTTATATCCACAAGGAACTGGAATTGGACGATGTCGAGCAGAAATATTCTGCGGACCACTATGTGATGGTCGACGACAAGGTCAGGATCCTGACGGCGATCAAGCAGCATTGGGGTTCGCGCGTGACTACTATATTTCCACGGCAAGGGCATTATGCGTGCGATTCGCATGAGGTCGCGAAGTATCCCGCCCCGGATATTTCGATTGAGAGGATCGGCGAACTGCAGAAATATTCGTTGGATCAGATTCTAGCGGCGCCGCGCCGGTGAACCAATATACAAGCAGAACCTGTTATTGGACTCGCGTGAATTATCTCAGCTTGCAATGAGAGTTAGGAGTCTGGTGCCGCACTTTGCGGCTGAACTACCTCTTGCTCTTGCGGGGCTCCGCCTTGGATCAGCCCCGCCAGCTCTCGGCTGAGGTTGGCACGGCTGGCTTCGGACAAATCCAAATAGCGAAAAGGCTGCAGGCATCCATTTGTAGCCCACATGGGAAACAACATCTGCGCGCGGCAGCGGATGCTGGTGATTCCTATATGAAAAAGCACGATTACCCGGATACCCTCGTCAAGTGGTTGGTCGAGAGAGAGCAGCCCCCCGTTAATCGATAGCTGGCTGACGCGGCTGCGGATCTGACGTCCGTTTTCGAGCAGCAACACGGCAAGGATCGAGCCCCCGAGTTTGACGCGCGAACCGCGTTGTCCTTTTTGCGTGATGGCTGCCGGAGACATTCTCAACCTAATTCTGCATCAGGCGGCGGTAACAGGGCAGATTACTAAAGTCAGTAGGGCGTATTTTCTCCTCGGCAGACACCTTTTTCGCTCGCGACTCGCCAATCAGCACTTCGCATGCGAGAATGCTTACCGTTTGTCAGGAGAATCAACCGATGAAACGAACAGCTGTGTCTTTGGTGTTTTGGATAGCGATGGCTGGTTTTGCTCAAACTGGACTCGCGCAAACCGGAGCCGCCGCGAAGCCCGCGAAATTCTCGCACACGGCTGCCGGCGGAGTCGACAAGACGCTGCTGCAAAAAGTGTGGGACGGCTGGGGAACCCTGGATGCTGCCGGTCAGAAGCAGTTCTATGCGCAGGGTCCGCACGTCTTTTTCGATGTCTCTCCGTTGAAGTACGGAAGTTGGGAGGAATATCAGGCGAACGTCGCGAAAGAGTTGGCGGAGTACAAGGCTGCCAAGTTTACAGTGAATGACGATGCGCAGATTCACAAGAGCGGCGACGCTTATTGGGTCACGGCGACGGTGGCTTCGGACATGACACAGAAGTCGGGCAAGCGCGAAATGGCTACGTTTCGCTGGACGGCGGTCTTTGAGAAGCAGGAGGGGAAGTGGGTCATCGTCCACGAGCACGTTTCAGAGGCGCAGCCCTTGTAGATGTCGCTGGATCAGTGATAGCCCTTCCAGAAGAAGTAAATGGTCATGCCGGAGCCGACAAAGATGACGAAGCTGCGGATCCACGAAGCCGGAAGTTTTTGCGCGTAGTGTGCGCCGAGATAGCCGCCGATCATGGCGCCAACGATCATGACACCACCCTGCTTCCAGGCGACCGCGCGGGCAATGATAAAAGTGACGACGGCGATGCCGTTGATGATCCCGCCGAGAACGACCTTGAGGGCGTTCATGGCATGGATGTCGGTCATTCCGAGGGCCGCGAGCATCGCCAGGTTAAGGATTCCAATGCCGCCGCCGAAATAGCCTCCGTAGACGGCAACGATCAGCTCAAAAATTGACGCGATCACGAGGGCCTTGGTCGAGGCATCGCGGTCAATCGAACCTCCAGAACTGCCAGCCATGCGTCTGCCGAATGCGAACAGCAGTGTGGCTCCCAACATGAGCCAGGGCAGAACGCGAAGAAAGGTCTGGGCGGGCGTGTGCAAAAGAAGATACGCGCCGACGATGCCTCCGATGACGCTGGTGACAGCTAGGGGGACCATGACGCGGCGCGAAATGTCGAGGTGCTTGCGGTACGCTCCGGTACTCGCGGTCACGCCAACCCAGAGTGCGACGGTGTTGGTGGCATTCGCTGCGATGGGCTCAACGCCCGCGAAAAGAAGGGCGGGAAAAGCGACGAAGCTTCCGCCGCCAGCGACAGCATTCAGCGCGCCGCCCAGCGCTCCGGCCAAAAAAAGAAAGATTGCGATTTCAAGGGTCAAAAATAGTTCTCCGTTCTCAGTGCTCAGTTCCGTGAGCAGATACCGGCTCCCCCGCAGAAGTGCGAACTGAGAATGGCTGTTCTAAGTTTCGCGCCTCCTATTTTGACAGGCCTGAGTCGTACATCGCACCGTAGCCCACATATTGCTGAACCGGATCGCGCAGGTAGTTGATCTCGACTTTTTCCACTTCACCGCTCTTAGAGAAATTTGCAGTGAGGTGGGCGTTCATTCCAGCAAAATATGTTGGAAGATCGAGTTTCCGGTAGCGAGCGAAGATCTCGTCGCGGAGCGCGGGGTCGAAATGAACTCCGTAGGTATCGACCAGCGATTTGATGGCATCGTAGTCGCCTTCGGCCTTGATGCGCATTAATTCGGCGAGCAGCATGCCGACACCCTGGCGCATCTTCTGATAATCAACGACGCGGACGTAGGTATTGCCATCGCGTTTGAATTGCTCGATGGACCCGGGAACTTTGTCGGCGATGTAGTGAGCAATGAGTTGGCGGTCGCGTTCGTGATCTTCTTCGATGGTGTCGCCATACGGAATGCGTCCCAGTTGGCGAAGTGCAACGAGGGCAGCGCCGTCATACATCGCTTTCGCCACTTCCTCCTGATTCGAAACCAGGCCCAGTTCTTTCAGCTTGGGATCCCAGACGTTCCACAGCGCCATCAAATCGGCGCGTCCTTCTTCGAGTGTCGAAAAATATTCTTTCAAAAAGGGTTGCGCGCCCCCGCTGACGCGGTCGCTTAGTTTGCCGGAGCCGTGTCCGATGACCTCGTGCATGGCGACTAAAAGGTCGCTGGCCTCGGTCCCGTATCTTGCCGCGCGCTCGATTTCAGCGGGGCTCGAGGCGAACTCGGCAATGGCTGCTTTACCGCTGGCCTCTTCGAGGGCGCGCTTGCTGCCCATGAAGAGGAAATTCTTCGATCCGTACTTTTCGTGAATTTCATTTTCGTTCGGGAGATTGTCGCCGATCGTGCTCACGCTAAAGTCGCCGGATTCGATCAGGGTTTCCACTGCCTTCACCACCGGGAGTTTGAAGGAGGTGAGCTTGTACTTGTTGTCCCACGGAGCTTTTTGCTCGAAGTACGCGGCATTTTCGCCCAGTTTTTTCATCGCCGTGGTGACCGGTTTATCCGTGATGGTTACGAAGCTTTGCGAGCTGCCCTTGGCGCCGCGGACGTCACGATAGACCTCGATGAATCCGTTGTCGAAGTCTACGGTCGCGTCGTTTTGAACCCAGGCGGTGCCGAAGGCGACCCACTCCGCATAATCGCCGGTCTGGTAGTAGCGGATGAGATGGCCGATGGCCGCGGCTTGCGCAGGTTCGGCGAGCGCCTGCGCTTTCTCGAAGTAGCCGTCCGCTTTCTTCAAGAACGTTGCGTAGAGGCCGGGAGGAACTTTGCCATCGGGCGTTCCGGCGCGATAAACCTCTTCGCTGAGCTTGCCATCCGCATCTTTTGCCACGCGGGAATTGAGGGCAAATTTGTCTTGAAATCCTTTCAAGTCTGCTGAGCTGACATTTTCGTAAAACGTGTTCGAGCTGGCTTGGATCGTATCTTTACCGCCGACGGGACTTTTAGCCGTAATCATTGGCTCGAACGCGGGATCGAAGAGCGATGGCCTGAGCGCCTCCACTTCGTGAATCACCTCTGCTGGTTTCTGCAGGGCGGGAAGATCGGCATAGTTGGTGCGGAAAGCTCCGTTTTGCTGGGCGACGAGCGCAGCCTTTTCCAGCTCTTCAAAGGTGAAGGCCGGCAAGAATTTTTGCGACGTGATGTCATTATGATTGCCACGGTTGGCCCAGAAGAGTTTGGCGAATTCAGAAATCTTCACCATGACTGCGGGATCGATCGCTTGGGGATAGGCACAGATTTCTTCCAGCAGGCGTTTCTGGCGAAGTCCGTAGGCAGAGGACTGATCGTAGAAAATGGGGTCGATGGCGATGGAGGCTTGCATAAGCCAGTAGGCGAGGGCCTGTTGCCGGGGCGTCAACACTTGGAAGCTGGGGGCGTGAAGTTGGATGAAGGCTGTGTCTCCGACGCGCTCCACGGTCACATTGCTGGATTGGTCTGGCTGGCAAAAGGCTGGCGCCGCGAAAACGAACAGAGAAATTAAGAAAATGAGTTGGGACTTGAACGGTTTCAAGAAGTTCCTCCCAGCAGTTGTGTTGAAGTGAGACCAAACTTCGCAGGCTACCACAATTGGAGGTTCCGGCTCGAGCTTGCCCTTGCCGGCAATGGACAGCCTCACACATTCGCAGAAAAAACGAATGTGTGAGGCTCCAGGATTTAAGAGTGGAAACGAGTCTCTCGAGGAGTGCCCATGCCGTTACAGCCGTGCACAGACGGCTTTAGTTTGCGTGTAGAGCTCCATTACGTCTTTGCCCATTTCGCGGCCCCATCCGGATTGTTTGTAGCCTCCGAAGGGAAGAGCCGCGTCGAAAATGTTGTAGCAGTTGATCCAGACGGTTCCGGCACGCAACGAGGACGCGAGACGATGCGCTTTGGAGATGTCTTTGGTCCAGATGCCGGCGGCGAGTCCGTAGATGGAGTCGTTGGCGCGGCCAGTGAGTTCTGCGGGATCGTCGAAGGGGATGGCGGCGACGACGGGTCCGAAGATTTCTTCCTGCACGATCCGCATGTTGTCTTGGGTGTTGATCAGGACTGTGGGCTCGACGAAATAGCCTTTGCTGCCGAGCTTCTTGCCTCCTGCAACAGCGGTTGCGCCCTCGGAGAGCCCGATCTCGAGGTAGTTGCAGACGCGCTGCAACTGTTCTTCGGAGACGAGCGGGCCCATCGAGGTATCGGGCTCGAGTCCGGAGCCGACGCGAATCTTCTTGGCTTGCGCCGAGACACCTTCGACCACGCGATCAAAAACTGGGCGCTCGACGAAGAGGCGCGATCCGGCACAGCAGCATTGTCCGTGATTGAAGAAGATGGCGCTGGCCGCGCCGCCGATGGCGGTATCGAGGTCGGCGTCTTTGAAGACGACGTTGGGCGACTTGCCGCCGAGTTCCAGAGAAACTTTCTTGAGGTTCCCGGTGGCGGCGTGGACGATCAGCTTTCCGACTTCCGTGGATCCCGTGAAAGCAACTTTGTCGACGAGGTCGTGAGCGGCGAGAGCGGCACCGGCGGTCTCCCCGTATCCGGGGACGACGTTGACCACGCCATCGGGGAACCCGGCTTCCATGACGAGTTCGCCGAGACGGAGAGCGGAGAGCGGAGTTTGCTCGGCAGGCTTGAGGATCACGGTGCATCCGGAAGCGAGCGCGGGACCGAGTTTCCAGGCGGCCATGAGCAGAGGGAAATTCCAGGGGATGATCTGGCCGACGACGCCGACGGGCTCGCGCAGCGTGTAAGCGTGATACATCGCGCCCGGCGTGTAGGGGACAGAGAGAGGAATGGTGGAACCTTCGAGTTTGGTGGCCCATCCGGCCGTGTAGCGGAAGAGTTCGACGGCGAGCGGAACGTCGGCGGCGCGGGCCACCGTGAGCGGCTTGCCGTTATCAAGCGTTTCTAATGTGGCGAATTCTTCAGTGTGTTGTTCGAGCAGGTCGGCCAGTTTCCAGACCAGCTTGCCGCGTTCGGAGGCGGTCATGCGAGACCATGGCCCGCTGTCGAAGGCACGGCGTGCGGCGCGGACCGCGGCGTCGATGTCCGCGCTATCGCCTTCGGCGACCTGCGCGAGAACTTCTCCGGTGGCGGGATTGTAGGTGGGGAAAGTTTTGCCGGAAGCGGCGTTGATCCACTTGCCGTCGATCAGCATTTTGCGCGGGGTGGAGATAAAGTCGGTAACGCGAGAGTCGATGTTGATAGGGGAAACGGCGATGCCCATAATGCCTCCTGAAACGAGAACGTGCGAGTGAAGAATAGTTGCGACGAAACGGCCCCGAGAGATAGTAGCCCCGAGGGATGGGGAAGGCAACTCCCTAGCAGCCCGTGGTGAAGGTCGTAGAGCGGAGAGCAGCCCCCGCATATCGTGAATTGTCATCCCGAGCGCGGCGAGAAATCCGCAGTTTGCCGTGAGCGAAATATCGTTGCGTCCGAGAAAATTCCTGGGGAGAAGAGTTGCTAGAATGGCGACAATGAAGTTGCCGCTTGAGGTCGTCCTGCTTCTCTCGTTTGCTGTTCCTGTGTGGTCGCAGAGCGTGTTTCATCTGGGGTTTGATCGCAATGAATATCCCGGCGATCAGAACTTGAGGGCGTTGCGATCTACTTTTCGTTATTCGGGTTACTGGCTTAATAATCCTCCGGGAAGCAACTCGAACAGTTGGGTGGGCAAGCGCAGTAAGTTAGAGGCAGCCGGATTCGGCTATCTCGTTCTGTTCAACGGGCGATTGTTTCGTGAGCTTCATACTATTGACAAGGCGGCAGAGTTGGGAGGGGCGGACGCGCAATCTGCAGTCTTGGCCGCAGGTCGCGAAGGATTTCCAGCAAACACCATCATCTTTCTCGACCAGGAGGAGGGTGGGCGGTTGCTGCCGGAGCAGAAGGCGTACTTATTCGCCTGGATCGACGGCGTCCGAAAGTCCGGCTTTCGAACCGGCGTTTATTGCTCGGGAATCGCGGCCCAGGAAAAGAGCGGCGATAGTGTGGTCACGGCCGAAGACATACGGGAGAGTGCCGGCTCGCGGGAAATCACTTACTGGGTAACGAATGATGCTTGTCCGCCTTCCCCAGGCTGCGCCGTATTGCGGCGTCCTCCGGCGGTCAGGGCTAGCGGCGTTTCATTTGCCGAGGTCTGGCAGTTTGCGCAGTCTCCTCGCCGGAAAGATGTGGCGAGCGCGTGTGGCGATTACGCCGCGGATGGGAATTGTTATGCGCCAGAGACGCCTTTGCGCATCCATCTTGATTTGAATACGGCACTTTCGGATGATCCGTCGCACGGGCGAACTCGCTGAACCTTCCGGCGATCGCTGCCAACCGCTGCCCTCACCAATTGGGGGACGACAGATTTAACTTTAGGAAGGCGATTCGGATATCTTAGTAGCAGGTGTCTTAGTAGAAAGAATCGTATTTCGTAACCGTCCAGCCATCGTCTTTCTTCTCTTCGGTGACGGAGAAAAGGTCTTTATAAGTCGAGTCTTGCGCGGGTGTGCTGTAGCGCTCCCCTTTATAGTGCAGGATGACCATCGGCGGCGCATCTTCCCATTCCACAAGATTCCAGGAAATCAGAGGGTGCTGCGCTTCCGAAGTGCATACGAACTCGGCTCGTTTCTTGCGGTAATCTCTTTCCCATTGCGCTAGCAGCTTGCGGCAATTTCCATCGCGCATCTGTGCGATAAAGACATTTGCGGTATGTTCAATGGTTCGATCGCGGAAGGGATTCATGGTGATGCTGATCGGCATCTGGGTCAGGGGATCCCGCTCTTCCGAACGCGAGAGAACTGGGGGCTGCGTGCTGAGCCAATAGAGATATCCCAGAAACACGAGCACAAGCAGGCCGGCAGAGCCGAACGCTATGGCTAGATGGGTGCGCGAGGTCTGCATGAACGAAGTCTGCGGGATTGCTGGGCTAGAGACAAGATTACTTCGGATACTTTCGTAATGATTCGGGCTCCGCAACCGCGAACGCAACCGCCGGCATCATGCGTCTGTCGCTTTGCTGGTGCTCCTCTTGACGCCTGGGCGGGACAGCCAGTCTGACCCCGACTTCAAACGCCTCGCAATCAGGAGGAGGGGCACTGTAATTCTTGTCCAATTAGAGAGGCTTACTGCTATCATGCGTCTCGCGTTGCCCTTCACCCTAAAAATCAAAGGTATTTTGCGGAGTCTCCCCCATGAGAAGCGCTCTGTTCGTGCTCGCACTCGTCTCGGCAGGACTGTTGGCTGGATGCAGCAATGGTAGCGGCGGTAGTTCGACGCCACCCCCCGTCACACTTACTTCCATCGCGGTGACTCCGGCGACTCCGACGATCCCCGTCGGCACCCTGCAGCAATTCACCGCAACCGGAACGTACAGCGACCAGTCGACCAAGGACTTGACCGCACAAGTCACCTGGTCTTCGTCGAATACGGCGGTGGCCTCGACCGCGTCGGGCGGATTGCTGACTGCGATGATCGTGAACAGCTCTCCCGTTACAGTTACGGCGACATTGAGTTCAGTCAGCGGAACTACGGCAGTTACCGTCGCCACCGCCTCTCTAACTTCAATTGAAATCGTAGGCGCGCCAACCGTGACCATTGCCAACGGGACGAGTTATCAGTTCACCGCGTACGGTTTTTATAACGACGGAAGTCGGCACAACGTTACGACGCAGGCGACTTGGTCGTCCTCGAACACGGCCGCGGCAACGGTTGGGACGACGGGGCGCGCGGCCTCGTCCGGCGTAGGTTCGACAACCGTGACTGCGACTGTGGGATCGATCGCAGGAACGGTGACGCTCGATGTCACCAGCGCCACCATCGTATCAATGGTGGTGGCGCCGTCAACTACGACGATCGCTCCGCAGACCGTGCAGGCGTTCACGGCTATTGGCACATTCAGCGATTCGACGACGCAGAATATCACTCACGATGTTACGTGGACGAGCAACAACACGGGCGTCGCTACCATCAGTAATTCTTCCGGAAATGTTGGCGTTGCCACGGGAGTGGCCACGGGTTCCAGCACAATTTCAGCCTCGTTTCAGAGTGTGACTGGAACGCAAACGCTAACGGTAAGTCCGGTCACGCTGAGTTCGATTGCGGTGACGTCGCCCAGCGCGGGTATGGCCGCCGGATCGCTACTGGCTTTGCAGGCTGTCGGCACGTTCACCGACGGAAGTACACAGCACCTGGAAACCGTTTGCACCTGGAGTTCCTCCGATACGACGATTGCAACCGTCAGCGCGAACATCGTGTCGGGCGTGGCGACTGGCGCGGTGACGATTGGTTGCTCGCTCGGTGCAGTGAGTGGAACGGCGAACCTGACAGTAGAGGGGCTGACCGCGATTACGATTTCCCCGGCAAGCGCCACGTTGGCGCAAGGCACGTCGACGGCTTTGACCGCGAAAGCAACTTTGACGGATGGCACCACCCAAGACGTGACCAATTCGGCGATTTGGACTTCTTCCAACTCAACGGTCGTTACGCTCAGCGCGGCTTCTGGCTCTTTCGGGGCGGCCATCGGGAGCGCTCCCGGAAACTCGACCGTCACGGCCGTGCTCGCCGGGCAGGTGGGATTGTCGCCGGTAACGGTCACCAGCGCGACATTAACTTCACTGGCGATTACGCCGGTAAATCCCCAGATCGCGCTGGGCGCCAGGCAGTCCTTCTCGGCGAAGGGAACGTTTAGTGATGGAAGTACTCAGGATCTCGGATCGCAAGTTGTTTGGACTTCGTCCGATCTCACTACGGCGATCATCAACAGTACCGGCGCTGCTCTGACGACCGGACCCGGCAGCACGACGATCAGTGCTTCGCTGGCGGGAGTTTCCGATACAACTGTGCTCACCGTTCAGTGTGGGGAATGCATCCAATAACTTTACGGCGGCGCAGCGCGCACTCCGACCAATCCGCATCCGCCGCTGGTTTGTGTTTTTAAAACCTGCGGCGTATAGTCAGTGATGGAAACTGTTGTGTCGTAGTGTCAGTTTTGTCGAAGCACACCAGTGGGCGAAAGCCCACTTTTTAGTTTACGGTCGGACCCGCGCGGCGTGTTCGGCGCAAATCGCTGAAAACATGGCTCTTGATTTGGAAAAGGTCCGGCAAGTTGCCGAGCGGGTCGCGAGCTCGAGCGGGCTGGAAGTGGTCGATGTCGAAGTGTGTGGAGCGGGTAAGCACCGCATGTTGCGAGTGTTTATTGACCGACCGGGGGCGGCTCCCGAGCCTGACCGTCCGGACGGCGTGACCCACGAAGATTGCGCGAACTTCAGCCGCGAGTTTGGCACGATCGTCGATGTAGAAGATGCGGTGCCGGGTGGATCGTACGTGCTGGAAGTTTCTTCTCCAGGGCTGGATCGGAAGTTGACCAAAGCGGCGGATTTTTCCCGTTTTCGTGGGCAGCGGATGAAATTGATGACGCGCGAACCGGTGAATAACAACCGGCACTTTGAAGGTAAGCTGGAGAGTTTCGAGAACGGAAAGTTGTTGCTCGATCTAAGCGCGGCGCGCAAGAAGATGCGTCCGAAAGAAGGCGCGGCCCCGAAGGTTGAGATTGAGTTCAGCAACGTAGAGAAGGCGAATCTGGTACCTGAAATCTAGTTCTCGGTTCCCAGTTCTCAGTTCCCAGGAAGAGTGAAATCCTGAGAACTGAGAAATGGGGACCGGGAACTGAGAACTGACTTTTATGGCGAGTGAGCTTTACAACATTATCGAAGGGGTCAGTCGCGAAAAAGGCATTGATCCGCAGATTGTAGTGAGCGCGGTCGAGGATGCGATTGTCGTCGCGACGCGCAAGTACTACAAGACGCAGGAGAATTTGCGCGCTGTGCTGGATAAGGATAGCGGCAAGATCAATGCCTATGCGGTGAAGTCGATCGTCGAGAACGCGGATCAGGTCGAAGATCCGAATCTGCAGGTGACGGTGGAGCAGGCGCGCAAGCTCGATCCCAGTGCCGAGGTGGGCGGCGAGATATTGATTCCGAAAGTCACGGAAGGAATTCTGGGACGCATCGCGGCGCAACTGGCGAAGCAAGTCATCTTTCAGAAGGTGCGCGAAGCCGAACGCGACACGGTTTACAACGAGTACATCGGACACGTAAACGAGATCGTGAATGCCACGGTGAAGCGGCTGGAAGGTCCAGACGTGATTCTGGATATCGGCAAGGCCGAAGCGCGCATGGGACGCAAAGAGCAGTCGCGCCTGGAATCGTTCGCCGTGGGCGAGCGGATTCGCGTGGTGATCGTGCGCGTGGAGAGAGCGACCAAGGGCCCGGGCGTGATTGCATCGCGCTCCGCTCCGGAGCTGGTTCAACATCTGTTTCAGACGGAAGTGCCGGAAATCTATGACGGCACTGTGGTCATTCGCGCCATTGCTCGCGAGGCGGGCGAGCGCACGAAGATTGCGGTAATGTCCAAAGACAAAGATGTCGACGCAGTCGGCGCCTGCGTGGGCATGAAGGGCATGCGCGTGCAGTCGATCATCCGTGAGTTGCGCGGTGAGAAGATTGACATCATCGAGTATCACGAGGACGCGGTGACGTTCGCGGAGAAGGCATTGCAGCCCGCGAAGGTGAGTCGTGTAACCATCGTCGACGCGGCCGATAAGCATCTGGAAGTGGTGGTCGATGATACGCAGCTTTCCCTGGCCATCGGGAAAAAAGGTCAGAACGTCCGGCTGGCGGCCAAACTTCTGGGCTGGAAGATTGACATCAAGAGCGAAGAAGAGAAGCGTCAGGAAGTAGAACAGCAGATGTCGGCGCTGGTCACCCAGACCGTCACTCCGCTGGAATTGGTTACGGGCCTGGGCGAAGGACTGGTTGAGAAGTTGAAAGAGGCGGGCGTGAATACGGTGGAATCGTTGGCCGACATGACGCCGGAGCAGTTAGAAGCCATTGAAGGCATTGGCCCGAAAACGGTGGAAAAAATCAGCATTGCGGTCAATAATTACTTCGCGACTCTGGATGGCGGCGAAAGCCTTGCTGCCTCGGAAGGCGAAAGCGCCGGAGAAGCCCTCACCGATCGGGCTGGCAGCGATGCGATAATCAATGAAGCATCGCTCGAGGAAGGCACGGTCGAGGCGGACGCATTGGCCGGTGATCCGGAGAATACCGGAGAGGCTCCATCGCCCGGAGACGGCGAGTTAGAGGCGGCGAGGTTGGCGGCTGAGGCGGAGTCCATCGCAGCCGAGCCAACCGCAAAGGCCGAGCTGCTGACGGAAGAAACATCAACCGAAGAAGCCCCGGAAGACAAGCAGAGCTAAAGGCAAGGCAATTGGCGAGTTCGGAGTTGCTTCCGGACCGAATGCGCGGGGCTCGTCAGGCTGAATTGAAATTGGGCGATATTTCATGAGGTTAGATATGCGAGCCTAGATAGACGAAACCGGCGGTACAAAAAAGGAACGAGAGCGGATGAGTAAGATTCGAATTAACGATTTGGCCCGTGAGCTGGAAGTCAAGAGCAGGGAAATTCTTGATTCTCTGACCACGGTGGGCGTCACGGAGAAAAAAACGCACTCTAGTTCTCTGGAAGACTTCGAAGCAGACTTGGTGCGAAAACACCTGCGTGGGCGTTCGGATACCTCGCCGAGCTCGGTAAGATCTTCTTCGCGAACGATACACGCCGAAGACGAAATCAAAACTAAGATCGACCTCTCGAATATCTCTCGTCCGGGAGACGTCCTGCGCGCGATTACCCAGCGCAAAGAAGCAACGGAGCAACCCGCGGCTCGTCCGGTGGCGAAACCTCCCGTGTCGACCCCACCAGTCCAAGCGAAGGTAGAAGCTGCGCCGGCTGCAGTTGGAACACCCTCAGTGCCGAAGGCGACTCCCCCCAAACCTCCGGCGGAAGTTTCTGCAGCAAACGCTGCGCCCTCGCCGCCTGCAGCGCCACCGGCTCCGCGACTGGTTACGCCCGCGTCGGTAGCAGCTACTTATCGGCCTCCATCGGTGGTCGTGATTCCGCCGAAGCCGCCTGTAACCCCACCTGCTGTGAGTCCACCGGGAGCAAGTACGTCGACCCCTGCCGCCTCAGCGGCTCCGCCCGCCATTGCGGTTCCACCACGCGTCGTGACTCCGCCCGCTTCGACGGTGAGCGCTCCAGCAGGCAGCGTTCCTCCAGCAGCACCACCTCCGGCCGCGAGCAATGTAATGCAGATGCAGCCTGCGGCTCCGGTGAGGCCGAGTGCGCCTCTGCCGCGAATGATCATGCCGCAGACGGGACCGCGCCCGGTTTATAAGGCGCCGATTCCACCTCCAGTCGCGCCGGGTGCATCGCGTCCTGCGCCGGGACGACCCGTCCCGGGCCAGCCAATCTTCCAGCGCACCGCGCGTCCGCTTGCTCCGGGACAGTCGCGTCCGCCTTTGCGGCCGGGCGAACGGCGTCCCATGCATCCAACGCGGGTCGCTCCTGCGGGATCGCGTCCATTGGGTGTTGGTCCGGGAGCGGGTATGGCTCCTCCGGGACCAGTGCGTCCGGGTGCGCGTCCGGGAGCACCGTCACGGCGTCCGGGACAGAGATATGTGCCGCGAGGCGTGAAGGAAGGCCCAATGAAGGGCTACACTCCGCCGCCGCGCATGTCGCTCAGCAGCGAACCGGCGCCCATCACGCGGAACATCACAATTACAGAAGGAATCTCGGTAAAAGATCTGGCCGAGAAGCTGGGAATTCGCGCGAAGGATGTCATTGCGCGGCTCGTAGTACGTGGCGTGTTTGCGACCATCAACCAGACGCTTGATGCCGAACTGGCAAGCGAGATGGCGCGCTTCTTCGGAGCAGATACCGAAGTCATCACCTTCGAAGAGCAGGCGTCAAAAGACACGACCGAAGCCATGGAGAGCAGCGAAGAAGGCGTGGAAGCGATTCCGCGTCCTCCCGTGGTGACGATCATGGGCCACGTCGATCACGGCAAGACGACGTTGCTGGATTCGATCCGGTCGACGAATGTGGCCGGCGGCGAAGCCGGTGGAATTACGCAGCACATCGGCGCTTATAAAGTTGCGATCACCGATAAGTCTTCTCCGGCGTTCGGGCGCGAGATTGTGTTCCTCGATACTCCTGGTCACGAAGCGTTCACGCGCATGCGTTCGCGCGGAGCGAAAGCGACGGACATCGTGGTTCTCGTCACTGCGGCGGATGATGGTGTCATGCCCCAGACCGTGGAAGCCATCGATCACGCGCATGCCGCGGAAGTTCCAATCATTGTCGCGGTCAACAAGATCGACAAACCGGGTGCGTTGCCCGAGCGTGTGAAGAAGCAGTTGGCGGATCGCGGCCTCGTTCCTGAAGAATGGGGCGGCAAGACGGTGTTCGTCGATGTTTCCGCTAAGCAAAAGACGAACCTGAATCTGCTCATGGAAATGATTCTGCTGACCGCCGACTTGCAGGAGTTGAAAGCGACTCCCGGACGCGCGGCGAGTGGACTCGTGCTGGAAGCGAAACTCGATCGCGGACGCGGCCCGGTGGGAACGATCCTGGTGCAAAACGGCACGCTGCACACGGGCGACAACTTTGTCGTCGGCAACGTGTATGGAAAAGTTCGCGCGATGTTCGACGATCGCGGCAAAGCACTGAAGGAAGCGCCTCCGTCGACGCCGGTCGAAATTATTGGACTCGAAGGGTTGCCGCAGGCTGGCGATCAGTTTGTTGTCGTCACCGACCGCGAGAAAGCGCGCGACATTTCGGAATATCGCGAGCAGAAATTCCGCGAAGCCACGCTGGCGAAGAGTTCGCGTGTCTCGCTCGAAGGCCTGGCCGAGCAGTTAAAAACGGCGGGGATGAAGGAACTGAACGTCATCCTCAAGGCCGACGTGCAGGGCTCGGTCGAAGTCCTGGGCGATTTGCTGGGACGTTTGTCGAACGACAAAGTTCGGCTCAAGCTGCTGCGCTCGGGCATCGGAGCGATTACGGAAACCGATGTGCTGCTCGCTTCGGCTTCGAATGCGATCATCATCGGATTCAACGTGCGTCCGGAACGCAAAGCGCAAGAGTTGGCCGATCAGGAAAAGGTCGACATCCGCCTGCACTCGATCATTTACGAACTGCAGGATGAGATCAAGCGTGCCATGACTGGCCTGCTCGAACCGACCATCAAGGAAACCTATCAGGGACGCGCGGAAGTGCAGGAGACGTTCCGTATTCCGAAGGTGGGGACGATTGCCGGGTGCCGCGTGACGGACGGGCTGATCAAGCGCGACTCCGAAGTGCGCCTGCTCCGCGACGATGTGGTCGTCTTCAAGGGAAAAATCGGATCGCTGAAGCGCTTCAAAGACGATGCTTCGCAGGTCACGAGCGGGATGGAATGCGGTATCTCAATCGCCAACTACGGAGACATCAAGACTGGCGATGTAATCGAAGCGTTCGTTACGGAACGAATTGCCGCAGAAGCGATTAAGTAGACCGAAGCTTTAATCGTCGTTCAGTCAGATAAAAATAAAAGGGCGCGGCTTCAAGCCGCGCCCTTTGTTGTTTAGCCAAGTCTATTTTCGTTTCAGCGCTCCGTGTGGTCGGACGATTGGGTGCATCAGGGACATATGGGATTGTGCGATGGCGCCCCCTGGCGTCGACTGCAGTTGGAACGACCCCACCGTCGCTTGCTCGCTATCACCTTCGAGTAGCAGCGCGGTCGATGAGTTGACAACGTAATACTCCAGGTTCAGCGTGCCGATGAGCGTTCCGATTGTAGGTACGGTGATGGAGCCACGTCCGGTTGCCGGAGAATCCGGTAGATATGTTCCGGACAATTGTATGTCCCCAATAGGAGCAGTGATATCGTTCTCGTCCAGTATGCCGGTCACGTTGGTGCTAGTCGCGTTGAACTGGCCAATATCGTCGACCTCGCCGTTTATATTACTGCCCGTCAAGTTGAGCCCATAGCCAACCGAAGAAGCGAATGAGGTTGCAGTTTGGGGATAGCCTACCCCTGAAGTGATTCCAAGGCTATCGATCTCCAGCAACTGAACTCCGCCGCTGGAAGGGTATGCGGCGAAAACGTAGTTTCCGAAAGCACCGTTGCTAAAACCCGTCAGTGCCAGTTGGCAACGTCCCGCAACGAAGGTGGTGCAACTGCCCGTAAAGGCGGGCACAGAACCCGTAGTACCCGCGTCATTGTAATCCTCGATGCCGGCTGAGAGAGTGCCGTTGACGTCGGTTGTCGCGAAGCCGCCAGCGGCGAGGGGATTTTGGCTGGAGTCGAATCCAAGGATCGTGAAGATTAGCTGGCCGGCGGTGAATGTGGTCTGCTGCGTGAAGGCGTCCCCGGAAAGCGCCAGTCCAGTCGCATCGGTCTCGATCAACTTGAGATGCGTCGAATCGATCACCCAAGCATCAAAGCCGAGGGAACCGAAGGAAGTGTTGATTTGTGCTGTGCCCAAAGTGCCAGACGTGAGCGTCAACGATCCCGTGACCGGAAGAGCCGTCAGGCCAGCGGAACTGCCGCCATCGTTGAGATCCTGGGTGCCAGACGTGATCGTGCCGGAAGAATTGAGCGTGAAGGCCCCCACTGACGCTAGCGGAGTTTGTGCCGAATCGGCGCCCGAGACAGAGAAAGCCAGGGAGGTGAGGGAGCTTTGTGTCGCCGTTCCCTGAAGGTCGAGGGTACCGCTGCCGCTGCCGTTGCCGTCGAAGCGAGTGACCAGACCGTGGGTGTTCGAGGTGAGAACGAAGTCGATACTAAAGGTGAGAGCAGATGTCACAATCCTGGCCGTGCCGCGACCGTCTGAACTGACGTTATAGGCGCTCGCGCTGACGGCTTGTGCCGCAAACACGCCAGTCCCGCCAAGCGCCAAATCGTTAATATCGAGTGTGCCGCCCGTAATGTTGCCTTTGCCATCCGCTGAAATAGTTCCGGCTACGGCAAAAAAGGATCCATTACCCGTTGCATCCGTTCCTGATATAGCGACAACGTAGGTGCCACTCAGGTTGCTGTTGGTGAAGCCGCTGTTGTTCGGCGCGGGCGAGTTGTTGGATCCGCAGGCAATGCTGAAGACAATAAGTGTGAGGGCAGAAAGAGTTGTGAGCACACGTCGGGCGTGGGCAATAGAGGCTAGGGGATTCATGGGAACTCCTGGTTTTTGTCCTTAATCCTTAAGATGCGCTAACCCCGATTGTAGGGAAAAGTTGCGAAAAAAAAATTGGCTTGGGAGAGTCGCGCCAAAGCTACCCTCCGATCCAGGCCACGATGCGGTACAGCAAAAGGATACCCAGCGCGGCGGCATATTCGAGGGGCTTGCGGTGATCGGCTTTTACCAGCCAGTAATAATGGATGACTCCGAGGATGGCGGTGAGGTAGATGAGGCGGTGCAGGCGCTGCCAATTCTTGCCTCCGAGGCGGCGGATGGACCATGTAGTGGACGTGAGTGCCAAGGGGACCATCAAAATAAAAGCCGAGAATCCGATGGTAATAAACGGGCGCTTGAAGATGTCTTTCCAGATTTCGCGGAGGTCGAAGAACTTGTCCAGCCAGATGTATGTCAGAAAATGTAAAGTTCCGTAAAAGAAGGCGAAGAGCCCGAGCATGCGGCGCAGGGAGATCAGCCAGTACTGGCGCGTGAGCCGGCGGAGCGGAGTGATCGACAACGTGCCCAGGACAAAAAGGAGGGTCCAGTCTCCAGTGGAATGGGTGATGAACTCGATGGGGTTCGCCCCGAGAGAGTCGTGGAAATATTTCCAGACCAGGCGGCCGACGGGAATCAGAGCGGCAAGGAAGACCGCGAGTTTGGTGAGGCGCAGCTTCATTTGTAATTGGTGATTTGTAATTTGCAATTGAAAATCGATAATCCGGCTGCCCCGCTTTTCAATCGCAAATTACAAATCATCCACTACAAATCCTAGAAGTTCTTCTTCAGGTCCATTCCTGCATACAAGCTGGCGACTTGATCGTATCCATTGAACATAAGGGTGGGGCGCTTGCGGAATTCTCCTAAACGGCGCTCTGTTGCCTGGCTCCATCGCGGATGGTCTACGTTGGGATTAACGTTCGAATAAAAACCGTATTCGCGCGGCGAAGAGAGTTGCCAGGTGTTGAACGGCTGACCTCCGGTGAAGCGGATGCGCACGATGGATTTCGCGCTCTTGAATCCGTACTTCCAGGGGATGACGATGCGCAGAGGGGCGCCGTCCTGGTTGGGGAGAAGTTCGCCGTACATGCCGAAACAGAGCAGGGCGAGAGGATGCATCGCTTCGTCCATGCGTAGGCCTTCGACGTACGGCCACTGCAGGACGCTAGTGCGCTGGCCCGGCATCTGTTTGGGATCGTAGAGCGTCGTGAACTCGACAAACTTGGCTTTGGGGAGCGGGTCGGCGCGCTTGATAAGTTCGTTAAGAGAGAAGCCGATCCAGGGCACGACGATCGACCAGCCTTCGACGCAACGATGGCGGTAGATGCGCTCTTCGGGCGAGGCCATCTTCATGATGGTGTCGATGTCGAGGACCTGCTTCTTCTTGACGTCGCCGTCGATGGTGACCGTCCAGGGACGAGTCTTGAAGTTCTTGGCCTCGTCGGCGGGTCCTTCTTTGTCCGTGGAGAATTCGTAGAAGTTGTTGTAGGTGGTGACGTCTTTGTAGGGCGTTTGTTTCTCGGTGGTGCTGAAGGAACTCTTTTGGATGCCGTCGATCTTGGAGTTAGCGTGAACGGCGTGGGAAGGATCGGCGAGATCGTGCAGGGCGACGCCGGCCAGCGCGGCGGCTCCGGTGAAGGCCGCTCCCGCCATGAAATTGCGCCGATTGAGATAAGTGGCTTTGGGGGTAATTTCAGAGGGCGGAATGTCAGGGGATTTCCCGGTTGGCATCGTTCACCTTATTCGAAAGAAGTACGTATGGCAGCACGGGGCGGATTTATGAATGTTGACCCCGCGTTCTGGTCCCAGTACTTCTGGTTTAAGTATAGGACGCGTGCGGAGGAGAAAAGATCCAAGGCAAGTGCTGGCCCATTAGTTGGCGGCGGATTTGGCGATTGATTTGGGCGCCGCCGCCGGAGCGGTTCGAGCGCGTAGAACCTCGCGAACTTTCTTGGCCAGATTCTGCAGCGTAAAGGGTTTTTGCAGAAAGGCGGTGGCGCTAGTGTGTGCGCCTTCGGCGATCACCGCGTCTTCGGTGTATCCAGAGAGATAAAGAACGCTGATTCCGGGACGAATGGTGAGCAATTTCTTGGCAAGTTCGCGGCCGCCGATGCCGGGCATGACCACGTCGGTGATGAGAATATCGATTGGATCCAGGTACGCCTCGGCGACGCGCAGCCCGTTTTCGCCGTTGTCGGCTTCAAGAACTTTGTATCCGCGCGAGATCAGGGTGACGCGCACGAGTTCGCGAACCGACTCTTCATCCTCGACGAGAAGGACGGTCTCGCAGCCCCCCGCTTCCGTGGCCGGAGACTTGACGGGACTGGATTCCTCCGCAGCGTCTTCTACCCGCGGGAGATAGACATGGAAAGTAGAGCCAGAACCGACTTCGCTTTGCGCGAAGACGTATCCATTGCTCTGTTTGACAATGCCGTAAACGGTGGAGAGCCCGAGGCCAGTGCCTTTGCCTTTTTCTTTGGTGGTGAAGAAGGGTTCGAAGATACGGGACTGCGTCTCCTTGTCCATGCCATGGCCCGTGTCGGAGACGGAGATGACGGCGTAGCGTCCGGGATTGATGAAGCGGTGAGCGCTGAAGCTCTTAACCGTGACGTCGGCGCTTTGTAAGGTCAGTTTGCCGCCGTCGGGCATGGAGTCTTTGGCATTGACGACGAGGTTCATGATGACTTGCTCGAGTTGCCCGGCGTCGGCGCGAGTGTGTCCGGTATCGGGAGAGAGGTGGGTGAGGAGTTCGATGTTCTCGCCGATCAGCGGACGCAGAAGACGTTCCATGTCTCCGATGACAGTGTTGACATCGACCACTTTCAGTTCCAGAAGCTGTTTCCGGCTGAAGGCAAGAAGTTGGCGAGTGAGCGTGGCGGCGCGATCGGCGGCCTGCTGGATCGACTGCACTTGATGGTGCATGGGCGATCCCTGACCCAACTGCTCCAGCAATACTTCGGTGTATCCGTTAATCACCATCAGCAGATTGTTGAAATCGTGAGCGACGCCTCCCGCGAGGCGCCCGACTGCATCCATTTTTTGCGCCTGGCGAAGTTGTTCCTCGAGTTGGCGCCGGTCGGTGATGTCTTCGGCAATCAGTTCCAGCACATCTTCGGTTTCGTCGGTGATGGTCGAAGCGCAGCCACTCATGCGCACCGTGATGAGGCGAGCATCTTTTCGTCTCCACTGCACTTCCACGCCGGTCAGGCTGCCGGTGCGGCGATAGTCTTCGGCTAAGCGGTCTAACTCTTGCGGATGGGCGAAAACATCGCGGCGGGCATTGATTCTTAGCAGCTCCTCCACGGAGCCATAGCCGAGCATATTGATGAGTGCGGGGTTCACGTCGAGGAAGCGTCCGCCCAGGGTGCAACGGCAAATGCCAAACGCCGCGCTCAAGATCAGAGAACGGGAGCGAGCTTCCGAGCGGCGGAGCGCTTCCTCGTAACGCTTGTGCTCGATGGCTGCCGCTAATTGCTGCGAGACAAATTTCAGGATTTCGCGGTCGCGTTCGGCGAAGCGCGTATTTTCACTGTAACTCTGGACGACGAGAGCTCCGATGGTGCTGGTGCCGCTCTTGAGAGGGACGCCTAGCCAGTCCACGGACGGGGCGCCGATTAATTCCACTTCTCCCCGCCGAACCAATTCGTCGAACACCTGCGGCGTAGCCAACAGCGGTTCGCCAGAGCGCAGAACGTATTCGGTAAGTCCGCGTCCGAGGCGCTTCGGAGTGGGCACGATATCGGCTTCGTCGACGAAGTAAGGGAAGCTCAATAACTGCGCCTGCGGGTCATAGAGCGCGATATAAAAGTTGCGCGCGTTCATCAGCTGGCCCACGATATTGTGCAGGGCGGCAAAAAATTGTTGCAGGTCTTCCGCCGACTGGCTGCGAGCGGCGATGGCGTAAAGAGCGGCATTCAATTCTTCCGCGCGCTTCTGTTCCGTGATGTCGCGATACGATGCATAGGAACCGACGCGCTTGCCGTTCACGGTGACGGGCGAAGCCGAAAGCATGACTTCGACGAGTGAGCCGTCTTTGCGCTGGCGGCGGGTTTCAAGAGCGAGTCTATGCTGCGTCTTCATGCTCTCCGCGATCCAGGCCGTCTCGGCGTAACGGTCGGGCGGTACGATGAGGAGATCGAGGCGCTTTCCCACGACCTCGGCTTCGGTAAATCCAAAGAGGCGTGTGAATTCGGCGTTGATGCGGGTGATATTCAGTCCCTGGTCGATGATGCTGATCGCTTCGGGAGCGTTCTCGATGATCTGCTCGTAGTAAGCCTTTTCAATGTAGGCATTTTCGATAGTAAGCGGAAGCGGCGAACCGTGGCCGTTGGTCGGCGATGTAGGGTTGATGGAATCACTCTGGTGGGCACGGGCAAGCGCAGGGGCAGGGACAGGGACGAAGATCGGAGATGGATCGTACCCGGTGCTCTCCGGGCGAACATCCGATTGTGATAGCTCGCCGGTAGCCGGTGCCGCGGCGAACTTCTCACCCATGGGGTTCTTGTCCATCATGTATTTGCGATAAAGCGATGGTAAGCGGGGCTCCTTGTTTGCTGTTAGTTACGGCGGTAATGGAGAGTCGAAGAGAAACGCTAAAGATTGCCGGCAGAGCCATTGGGTTCTAACGTTTTTGACCCAGGCTTTAGGAGGCGTTTGCTAGAACGACGCACAGTTGGCGGAGGATGAGGCGTTGCTCTTCGGTGACCACGAGGAACTCGAATCCGCAGCGGAGGCCGTCGCTATAACGGACCACGGCTCGAAGCTTGGTAACGTGGGGCGGGACGGGCACCGGGAATTCGAGCGATACGACTTCTCCGGGCATCATGCCACCGCTCAGGGTCGCGCCGACGCCGTCGAGCCCCAGTTCGCTGGTCCGGCCCCAATAGGTGCTGGTGAGGCCATCGCGAAAGACGGAGACCTGAATCCGGACGTCGAAGCGGTACCGGGAAAAGCGCCGCAACCGTTTCTTGGCTCTTTCGGTCGCTTGGGACTGGTCGGTCAATCCGGATCTCCGTTCAGGCGCGTGTGCGCAAAATCGGCTTGCAACTGCTTGCGCCTGCAGGCCAATCCTGATTGTGCTTCAAGGGGAGCTTCTGCTCAATGGCATCAAAGTGCATGTACTTACGAGAAGTTGGCTGCGAAGACGCAAGCTTGAAGTTTGTGATCCCGTGCGCAACTCTTTTCAGCCGGCACGTGTCGAGTCGGATGGAGTGGCGGCGCCTGTAAATGTGAGTAAATTGGCGTGACATGGCGTGGGCGGGCATCTAACATGGACATTGGTCGTGGCTGGGGCGGAGCCGGTGCGCCGTCACCGAAGTTCTGTATCACAGGTTCTGCATCACACAGGCTAACTCAAAACTATGTCTTATCGTTCGAGTTCGGCGGAAGCTTGGTATCCCGAGGGTGAACCTTCGCCGCTCGAGGCGGATATTCCACTTGAATTGCTACCTCCGGCTAGTTTGACCCAGCCGCTGTGGAGATCTCTAGTCGGCAATCTGCGGGATACATTCGCGCCCGAAAAATTGCCTCCACTGCAACTGACTTCCCGCCCGCTTGATGTCGGGCTCGCGCTCGGCGACCGTTTGCGGATGCCGTGGTTTCGCACCGTTTTCACAAACATCGGAGACGTGCTCTCTCCTGAAGTGTTGCCTCCACTTGAATTGGAATCGCAGCCCGTGGATGTAGGCGAACTGATTACTGATCAGCTCAGCCATTTCTGGTGGGGGTCGCTGCTGCGGAACCTGGCAGATCGTGTTTCTCCAGAGGCGCAACCCGCAATGCATCTGACGGCCAAGCCGGTGTTGGACATCATTCCGAAGTCCTGGATTTTGCTGCCGCTGTGGTCAGAGGTCGTGGATACGCCGAAGGTGTTTTATCCCGATAAGCCGAAAGCTGCGGAGGCACTGCGGACGATTAATTTGCAGCCGGTGACGCTTCCAGCGGAAAAGCAGGCAGTTTTGAAGGGCGAGCCCACGGCGGCAGATTTGCTGCGCGACATACGGCGATCGAAAATTCGGCAACGGATCTGGATTGGCGTGGCGGCCGTGCAGTTTGTGTATATGGTCGCGCTGGCTTTGGGGAAACTCTGAGCTAAACCGCGCGGTCCATTTCAAATACGCACCCAGGAATTATTGGCGCAAGCCCATCCATCCTTCGGAAATCACCATGGAGTTGCCGGGGTTGCGGGAATCGTACTTCACGGATGTCGGCAGCCCTAGCCTGCAAGAGTGCAGGTTGATCCACTGCCGCAGATAAGTTACATCCTGCGAGGCTTCGTAAGAAACTCCCGCGACATCGTATTGATAAATCAACATCGTCGCCGGGCGATTCACCGCAGTGGTGATTTCCTGAACATCGATCACCGTGCCGTCAGTGATGCGTCCGACGGTGTTGAGCCATACGCGGCGTTCGCGCTCGATTTCGTCGGCGTCTTTCGGCTTGCGGCGAAATATGGCATAGCTGGCGATGGCCGCTCCTACTATTCCCAATCCCAGCGTGTACATTCGAGGCGAAATCATCTGCTGACGGAACCCAAACCTTTCAAGCTACTTTCAGAATAAGCCGGAATGTCCAGGAAGGCCAAGAGCACGAAGGTGTGAAACCGCAAAAGGACCCTAAAACGCGATACGGGTGGGCTGGCGTTGTTGGGAACGAAGAAAATATCTGTTCCCACGCGAACCGCCTTAGGAGCGTCGTCGATAATAGATGTTGAATTCGAAGCCGGGATTCGGCGGAAAAATCTCCGCAATCTTGCGCAGGCGCTCTGCCATCGCCGTGGGCGCGAGCAGCGGGTAGTCGCGTTCGCGAAGATCGTAGTAGTCAACGTCGAGATACATCGAGAGCAGATAAATGGATATGGCGTCGGCGAAGCTGGCGGTAAGAAATTCGTTCTTGAATTTTTCCGCGTCGGGGCCGTGAGCGGTGGCAAATTTGCGAGCCTCCCAGGCATCGAGCGAAGTTTCTCCGCGCACGCCGGCTTCGACTTGCTGCCAGGCAAGGTCCGCGAAGTTCTGAGAGACTCCGGCTTTTTCGACGAGGGCGTGGCCGACGTTGATGAAAAACTCGAAAGCGACGGAAAATTTGTCGTCCATCAATCGTGTGGAAATGAAGACACACTGCGCGTTGCCGAGATCGAGGTTGCGATGGCATACGGCGTTGTCGCTGAGAGCGACGTCGTAGCGGTCGGCAATCACCGTTTCATCTCCCTGGGTGACGGTGAGCGGGACGAAGTAATAGGCCTTGCGCGTGAGAGCCGCCGCGATGGGAGTCGGCACCGCCGCGATCATCCGTTCGAGATCGTTTTCCGAGATGGTGATCTCGCCGGAACGGGCGTAGAGGATTCCGTTCGGCGCTTGTGAAACCGGGCTATTCTGAACGATTTCCGCGGGACTGCGGGTGATCGCGGAGGCAGCTTGCGACATTTGGATATTGTAGCGTATTCGCGTTGTCGGGGATTGCAGACGGATCGTCTCACGCCGCGCGAGAATATGAATTACGTGGCCCCCGACGCATTCGTCCGGAGAGGGCGTCGCAGCAGGTGCTGGGGATGGTGTAGTTTAAGTGTATGGGGAAAACGAATGCGGACGGGCCGCGCTGGATTGGGATCCCGTTTCGCGTGTTTGCGATGACGTTTCTCTTGACCCTGCTGTCGTTTGCCGTCGCGCTGCTATTGAGCATCCTAGGGACGGTAGTGTATTCGCAGGTAAAGCATGTTGCGCCGAATTTGACGTTCGCCTACAGGCATGTGGCGTTTCCTTTTGCGATTGCGGCTGGGCTAATCGTATTGTTCATTTCGATGGGGATGGAAGTTCGAAACTACCGGCAGCGGAAGGCGCTGGAGGGGATTGAACGGGCCGGGTGACGGCGCTCCATCGTATAGATCTCCATCGTATAGATATAGATAAGTTCTTATAAATTTTTATGCAGAGTGAACAGAGATTGCCGCGAATTGCGATTCCGGTGCCGCATTCCGGGGACCAGGAGTATGCGGAGCGGGCACTCCCGCCTTACCTCGATGCGGTGCGCGGTGCGGGTGGAGAGCCGGTGCGGATTGAACTTGGTCTGCCGCCGCTGGAAATTTTGCGGCAGATCGAAGACTGCGATGGAATTCTGCTTCCCGGGAGCCGTGCGGATGTGGATCCGGAGAAGTACCAGACCGGGCGAGATCCGAAGACCGCGGCCGCCGATTCGAAACGCGAGGCTGTCGACGAGTTGTTGTTGCGGGATGCGTATCGCAACCGCAAACCGGTGCTGGGCATCTGTTACGGTCTGCAATCGCTGAACGTGTTTCGCTCGGGAACGCTGGTGCAGGATGTTCCGTCGGCCAATCCCGAATCAAAAATCGATCATAGCGCGGGACGCTTGGTTGCTAGCGCTCACAGGGTTGCGATTGACCCAGAGTCGCAGCTGGCACGGATTGTGGGTGCCGAGCCGGCTCAGACGGTGGCGGTGAATTCTTCCCACCATCAGTCTGCGGATGTGGCGGGCGAGGGGTTGCGGGTGGTCGCACATTGCGCGGAAGACGGGACGATCGAGGCTTTGGAGGGGACCGATCCGAAACATTTTGTGATCGCGGTGCAATGGCATCCCGAGCGAAGTGTGGGGGATGCGCCGGAAGTGGCGGAATCGGCGAAGGCGATCTTTCGCGCGTTTATC
>Ga0302278_10000354_pt1 | contig 59843 bp, 43 predicted proteins | sample III_Bog_N3_2_FD_194543 | JGI IMG/M metagenome (GOLD analysis project Ga0302278, IMG submission 194543) | Peat permafrost microbial communities from Stordalen Mire near Abisko, Sweden - III_Bog_N3_2 | ecosystem: Environmental > Terrestrial > Soil > Wetlands > Peat | place: Sweden: Abisko...
GGATTTGTTGCCTTAATTCGGGCGCCCCATCTTCGGCGGACAGGAGCTGCGGAGCGCGACGTTGCGTTTCTTACTTTCGCTAAGGCATGCGTTTCCAATAACTTATTTAGAATCAGCACAAATGTTGGTTTTATCGCAGCCGAATAGGGGCCAAATGTTCACTCAGGAGCGACCAAATATCTCCCGTATGTTCGCCTGGGAGTTCGCGATTTCTTGAGACAAATTAATGAGAATTGCGCGCCTTAACAGCGAGTGTGAATAGAGAATTTCGCAAATAAGCATGCGGGTTTGAAGAGAATTTCGCATAAACGCGTCAAAACGGAGTTAAGAGCCTGTTTTTGCGATGTTTTACGCGTTTTTTGCATATGGGAATGCGTTTTCTGGCGTCGGAAAAGCAGGAACGAAAGGGCTGGGACTCGGGACCAGGGGGCAGCGGTGCAGCGAACCGGTCCGCCGAGAGCCCCGCATCGGCCACTAAGACCAGCCTTCCCCACCAATTTGCGAAACCGGTGTAAGATTCTTTTCAACATCTCAAATCAAATGACGCCGTGGGGATACGACGATGTGCCATGTCCGTCAATGCAAGCTCGCCCTTGCACTTCTTGTCTTGGCCACTGGATGGTGGCTTCAGCCGTGCCGCGCAAGCCAGGCCGCTGCGCCGAGGTCCGGCGAACCTTCCGACCCGAAAGCACATAAAACCTATCAAACGGGCATAGAGTGGGAGCGTCAAGGCAACCAGGCCCTGGCCATCGAATCCTATCGCAAGGCCAACGCGCAGGATGGCGGCCATTGCGGCCAATGCCTCCGGCGCGCGCACGACATCGCACTTTCGATCGGCGACTTCAAAACCGCTGAAGCCGTCCTCAAGGACTGGCTCCCAGCCGTAAACACCGATCCCGCGCGCGCCACGCTGCACTTTCAGATCGGAGTTGCTCTCGAGCGGGAAGGAATGGGCGCCAAAGGCGACAAGCAGCGAGGCTGCTTCGAGAAGAGCCTCGATGAGTTCCGCACCGCGCTCTCTCTCGATCCTACCGTCGTCGGATCTCACTTTGGCATGGGGATTGACCTCGCTTATCTGCATCAGGACGACGCTGCGCGCGGGGAGTTCCGCGCCTTTCTCGATGGTGACAAAAACGATGAGGCGGCAGACGCGAGGGCCGCGCGTTTTCTGAATCGCCTCGAACTGGCGCGCTCGCGGATGGCGCCGGCCTTCACGTTGACGACCCTGGACGGCCAGCACATCAGCATGGACAAGCTGGCCGGCAAAGTGGTGCTCATCGACTTCTGGGCTACCTGGTGCGGACCCTGCCGCGAAGCACTGCCGCATATTCGCAGAATCGCGCAGAAATTCGCGGGGCAGCCCTTCGTAGTGCTCAGTGTGAGCCTGGATAACGACGCGTCAAAGTGGAAGGACTTTGTAGCCAAGAACGAAATGACATGGTTCCAGTATCGCGATGGCGGATTCGAAGGGCCCATGGCGAAGATGTTCTCAGTCGACGCCATTCCGGCCACGTTCTCCATCGACGCCGACGGCGTGCTGGAAGACCAACACGTGGGAGACGAGAACATCGAGGGCAAATTGAAGAAAATGATTGCCCACGCGGCGGAAACGGAGAACGCGAAACCCGCGCCGCCAGCGGCCAGTCAGGCGGAGGGCAGCGGCAACTGAGCCGGAAAACGCTCGTGCCAATTCGGGTGAACGCTTCCCAAAACCCGGGCTCGAAAAGCTACCACAACTCGCCCCCTTCGCACAAGACTTGCAATTCCCCGCGCTTACCCCTACTATCCGCATTAGAAACCGGCCTGCAAAGCAGGTGGGTGATCAACGCTGGTTGAACCAACATTCAATGAACAGGGGCTCAACTCGACAATCGGTTCTGTGTGCCGTGTCCGCCAGTCCGGAATGCCTAATGAACCGCGGAGAGCTCCACCGTCTTAGGACGGGTTCACCGGCGCATCGCCCACGGCCCAGCGGGCCGGATTCTACTTTCTATTCCCAGTAGTCCCGTCGATTGAACAATTGACTGACCTTCAGATTTGCCCCTTGCTTAGGGGCTGACACGTCTAACCCCGCCAACTCCGCTACCCCCGCTAACTCCGCTGTTTTATCCTGTCCTGAGTGCATCCAGTCCTCTTTCACATCGGCGCCGTTGTCATTCCGTCTTACGGCGCGGTCACCGCGCTCGGCGTGCTGCTGGCGCTGGGGCTTGTGCTGCGCACCGCGCGCATGGCAGCAGTAGACGCGGGCAAGGTGTGGAATCTCTGCATTGTGAGCCTGTTTGCAGCGCTGGCCGCGGCGCGGCTGCTGCTGGTCATCGTGAACTGGAGCGCCTTGCGCCTGCATCCCGCGTGGCTGCTGGAGCTGGCGATGGTCCATCATCCGCTGCTGGCCGCGACAGGCGCGCTGGCGGGCGCCGGGTGCGCTCTCTGGTATGCGCGGCACAACCAACTGCCGCTCCGCGCCACGGCCGATGCTCTGGCCCCGCCGCTGGCTTTGGGTCTCACGTTTGAGCAACTGGGCGCGCTGGCTTCAGGATCGGGTTACGGCGTCGAGGCCGGAAACGGCGTGCACTGGGCTGTCACCTACACCAATCCGCTGGCTGCCATTTGGAGCGGCGCGCCGCTCGGAGTTCCGCTGCACCCTGTGCAGGCCTATGCCGCCCTCGCGTTTCTTACCCTCGCTTTGTTTCTGCTGGTCTGGTTGCCGGCCGAGCGCCGCAAAGGCGACGTGGCCGGCCTGGGTCTGATGGGAGCCGGCGTCGTCATCTACATCACCGAACTCTGGCGTGATCCGGAAGGCCGCGGAGCGAACCTGATCGGGGCGCTGCATGGGGCGCTGGACGGGCCGCAGATGGCCGCTGTGCTGCTGGTAATTGCCGGGGCATTGGTGCTGCGGGAGCGCAAAGCCGCACCCCAAGCGGAAGATGGCGGCCGGGCATGAGTGAGCCGCGCACCATCGACGTACCGCAGGAAGCAAGCGGCCAGCGCCTCGATCATTTTCTGGCCACGCAACTCGACGGCGTGAGCCGCTCGCGCGTGCAGTTGCTCATCGACCAGGGCGACGTCCTGGTGGACGGCCAGCCGCACAAGGCTTCGTTGAAGCTGCGCGGCGGGGAGCGCATCACCATCACCGGCGAACCGCATCCCGCACCGCTCAAGGCGGTACCGGAGGCGATTCCGCTGGACGTGGTTTACGAAGACGCCGACCTGGCGGTTATAAACAAACCCGCCGGGATGATGGTCCACGCGGGATCGGGCGCGAGCGACGACGCGCGCAGCCGCGGAACGCTTGTGAACGCTTTGCTGCATCGCTTCCAGGCGCTTTCATCCACGGGTGGCGACCTGCGGCCAGGCATTGTGCACCGTCTCGACAAGGAAACCAGCGGTTTGATCGTGGTAGCAAAAAACGACCGCACTCACGCAGCCTTGGGCGAAATGTTTGCCGGGCGGCGCGTGGAAAAGACCTACATTGCGCTGGTGCAAGGCGCGGTGGCGCGCGAAAAAGGCACCATCAGCGCCGCGGTGAGCCGCGATCCGATACGGCGCACGCGCATGACCACGCGGCCAAGTGAGATCGGACGCACGGCGATCTCGCATTACCAGGTGCTGCGGCGTTTGGAGACGCGCTTCGGTAAGTTCACCTTGGTGAGCGTACGCATTGAAACCGGCCGCACGCACCAGATCCGCGTGCACATGGCGTCGATCGGGCATCCTGTGGTGGGCGACACACTTTATGGCGGCGCGGCACAATTGCGCGACCAGCGGGCGCTCGAGGCGACGCCCACGCGCGCGGCTAGGCGGAAGTCCGAGCCGGAGACCCTGCGCCTGGGCCGTAATTTCCTGCACGCGGCCAAGCTCGAACTCACGCATCCGCTCACCGGCAAGCCGCTCAAGCTGGAGGCCCCGCTGCCGCCTGAATTGAATGCCTTCCTTGACCGTCTGGAATCGGCCTGACCGCGAAAACGTGCCAAAACGCGCACATTGACCGAGTGAGAACCCTCCACCCGGACGACCCTCCCACGGGTACCTGCGGGATTGTTAATATAGGGATGTGATGACCCAGCAACATTTCACCCCAACGGCAGAACTCCGCCAGCGGGGCTCACGCATCCTGATCGCGCTTGCGGCACTGTTTCTTGCCGCGGCTTCCGCCGCCAGCCTTTCCGCGCAAACCGCGGGCGGGCAACCCGTACCTGGCGCAGCTCAAAAACCGGCACAGGCGCAAACCCCGCCAAACGCGCCTCAAGCCGCAACCCCTCCGCCCGCGCAGGCCGACCAGAATGGCGCGTCGACCGATGTGGGTACGCCTACCATCGTCACTCGCGTAAACGAGGTTAGCCTGATCTTTACCGTGAACGACAGGCATGGTCACTACATTCCCGACCTGAAGCAGAGTGACTTTGCGCTTCTCGACGACCAGAAGGCGCCGGCCAGGGTGAACTCGTTCCATCAGCAGATCAATCTGCCGCTGCGCGTGGGCATCCTCATCGACACCAGCAGCTCGATCCGTTCCCGTTTCCAGTTTGAGCAGCAATCGGCCACCGAGTTCCTGCTGCAAGTGCTGCGGGCCAAGAACGACCGCGCCTTCGTCATGGGATTCGATGTGACGCCTACAGTGACCGCAGACTGGACCAACAACCAGGACGCTCTGGAGACGGGCATCGACAAACTGCGTCCCGAAGGCGGCACGGCGCTCTTCGATGCCCTGTATGTCGCCTGCCGCGATAAGCTGCTGACCGATCGCGGACCGGAGCCGGTGCGCAAAGCCATCATCCTGGTCTCTGACGGCGAGGACAACCAGAGCCGCGTGTATATGCCTGAGGCCATCAAGGAATGCGAGCGCGCCGAGACCATCATTTACGCCATCAGCACCAACTGGACGCCCAGCCGCGGCGAAGGCGACAAGGTGCTCGATGAGCTCTCTTCGCAGACTGGCGGCGAGACCTTTTACCCACCTTCAGTCGAAGACATGGCGGTGAGTTTCAAAAGCATCGAAGAGGAGCTGCGCAGCCAGTACGCGCTGGTTTACACCCCGGCGGACTTCAAGTCCGACGGCTCCTTCCGAACCATTTATTTGTATTGCTACGATCGCCGCTATCAGGTGCGCGCCAAGAAGGGCTACTTTGCGCCGCGCCAGTGAGGCACTCGCCGGCGAAATGCTGCATAAACCAATTTGAGAGCGCGGTCGAGGCCGCGCTCTTTCTGTCTTTCCCGAGGCACTCCTTCCTGCGGCCCACGACGTGTCCCAATTCAGGACGATCTCCCGCTCCTTGTGTCGTTCTGACTCACATTTGGATTCTTTGACGGACAGATTCATCCATTTCCACTTCCGCACGATGAAATATGAGTGGAGGTTCTCCGGAATGCCGGAGTGCCTTCCGGCGCTCCCGTGGAAACTTGCATTTGTCATCGTACGAGAGGGCAAACCATGCGGTGGGCATCTGCGATGCGGTAGAAAGCCATTGCGGAGTGAGGGAATTGCGATGATCCGGCAGGCCATCTCGTGCGATATTTGCGCCGCGGAGAAGCGGCAGACCAACCACTGGTTTGTCGCCTACGAGCAAGGCGGAGAACTGCGCGTGAGCGGATGGACCTCGCGCCACCGGCTGCGGCCGGACTCAAAGCATCTCTGCGGACAAACTTGCCTGCACAAGCTGGTTGACGAGTTCATGGCCAAATCCATTGCCGTGCGCGCGCAGCGCCGCGGCGAAGCCGTGGAAGCTGAAGCCGAGCCGGCCGTGCTGGACGATACCAGTCTGACGGCTCCGGCGGCACAGGTCGCGGCGGCAACACGGGCTGCGGCGGTTGAGGCTGCGGCGGCTGAAGCTGCTGAGGCTGCGGAGGTGGAATCGTCGGCGCGCCTCATCACAACTCCCGCGCCGGCGCCGCCCAAGCCTGCCTACCGTCCCCTGCCGGAGATCGTGACCATGCCGTCGCGGCCGCTGCCTCAAATCCCCCCGCCTCTCCCTGCCGACACCCTGCGCTATGCCTCGCGCCGCTGGCACGCCGAAGCCTGGGAGCGTGAGCGGGAACGCGAACTGCGCGCCATCGAGAATCCTCCAGACATTGCGGCACGCCGCCGCACCAGTGCGTGAACTGAATCATCCAAGGAAAACTTCTATGTGGTTTGATCTGATCTTGATCCTTGCTGCCACGGCTCCTCTGATGCTCACAAGGCCAACCCTTTGCGCAAACCGTCACCGGCAGCAAATTGAGGATCGAAGCGATGAACTAATTCGACGGCGCTTGCCCTGCGAGCAGCGCCAACAGCCCCGCCTCGTCAATTTCGGGGATCTTTAGTTCGCGCGCTTTGTCGAGCTTGGAGCCTGCCTCTTCGCCGGCCACCACGTAGCTGGTCTTCTTGCTCACCGAGCCCGCGGTCTTGCCGCCGGCATCTTCGATCTTCTGTTTGGCCTCGTCGCGCGTCAGGGTGGGCAGTGTTCCCGTCAACACGAAGGTCAGGCCCGCAAGCTGTGCGCTGCGCTTTTTCTTCTCCGCCGTCATATCGACGCCGGCGGCCTTCAGGCTTTTGACGAGAGCTTGATTCGCGGCTGTGGAAAAGAATTCCAAGATCGCCTGCGAGATGCGCGGGCCGACCTCTTCCACGCGCTCCAGTTGTTCGGCATTCGCGTTCATGAGGTCGTCGATATTTCCGAACTCCTGCGCCAATAGCTCGGCGGTGCGCTCGCCGACAAAGCGAATGCCGAGGCCCATGAGCACGCGCGCCAGTCCCGCTCGCTTCGAGCCTGCAATTTGCTCGAGAAGTGCGCGTGCCGACTTTTCGGCGAAGCGGTCGAGCCCGACGAGTTGCTCCTCCGTCAGCGCGTAGAGATCTGCCACGCTGCGCACCAACCCGCGATCGAGCAACTGCTGCACCACCGCCTCGCCGAGCCCCTCGATGTTCATCACCCCGCGATAGGCAAAATGCAGCAGAGTCTCGCGCAGCTTCGCGGGGCAGTTTGCATTTACACAGCGGTAGTCGACCTCGCCCTCTTCGCGAACCACTTTGCTATGACATTCAGGGCAAACCAAAGGGAAAGAGAACCCACGGTTCCCGCGCGGGTGGTCGGCGTCTTCAATCACCTCGACAACTTTGGGAATCACGTCGCCGCCGCGCTCGACTTTTACATAGTCCCCAATCCTCAGTCCGAGGCCAAGAATAAAATCCGCATTGTGCAACGTGGCGCGGCTCACCGTGGTGCCGCCGATGAAGACCGGCGCGAGTTCCGCCACGGGAGTGAGCTTGCCGGTGCGGCCCACCTGCACGGTAATGTCCTTGACCTGCGTGACGCCCGCCTTGGCCGTGAACTTGTACGCGATGGCCCAGCGCGGCGCGCGGCCGGTGTAGCCCAGGCGTTGCTTCGTGGCGTGCGCATCCACTTTGAGAACCACGCCATCGATTTCATAGCCGAGTGTCGCGCGCTGGCTCTCGGCTTTGTCGATGAACTTCATCATCTCGTCGACGGTGCTCACGAGATGACGATGCGGATTTACGCGGAAGCCGAGAGCGGTGAGCGTGTCGAGCGTAGCCGTCTGGCCCGCGGCAAAATATTCGCCGTCGACGAGCAGGAAATACGCGAAGAACACCAGCCGCCGGTTGGCGACGATGGAAGGCTCCAGCGTGCGCAGCGTTCCCGCTGCGGAGTTGCGTGGATTGACGAAGGCCGGCAACCCTTCGCTCTCGCGCTCCTCATTGAGGCGCTGGAAAGCGGCTTCGGGCATGACCACTTCGCCGCGCACTTCGATCGATGGTGCCTGCGGCACGGCAGCCTTTTGGAGTTGTTCCTTGGTAATGCGGAGCGGCACGCTGCGAATGGTGCGGATGTTCGAGGTCACGTCTTCGCCGGTCTGGCCGTCGCCGCGCGTCAGGCCCATGGTAAGCCGTGCGTCGCCGTTTGGGCCGGGCTGGTAGACGAGCGCCACGCTCAAGCCGTCGAGCTTGAGCTCGGCCGTGTATTCGACGGGCAGCGCGCCGGCCAGCTCGTGCACGCGACGGTCCCAGTCGGCCAGCTCTTCGGCGCTGTATGCGTTGTCGAGCGAGAGCATGGGCCGTGAGTGCTGCGCTTTTTTGAAGCCCTCGGCGGGCTTGCCGCCCACGCGCTGCGTCGGCGAGTCGGACGTGACGAGCTCGGGATGCGCCGCCTCAAGTTTTTTAAGTTCGTTCATCAGCGCGTCGTATTCGGCGTCGCTGATCTCGGGCTTGTCGAGCACGTAGTAGAGATGCTCGTGACGGCGAATTTCTTCGCGCAGCTTTTCGATCTTGCGTACGACATCGCGCTTGGGAGCCGGCTCGCTCATAGCGAGAATTATAGCCAGCGGAGTTGGCGGACTCGGTGGGATTCGGTGCTTCCATCCCCGGTCCCCAAAAGCGAGGGACCGGGGGCACCCTTTTTACTTTGAATCACCCTTGAGCCCGCGGTCCTTCAGCATGGGCTCGATGCTCGGTTCCCCTCCCCGCCACGTGTCGTACATCTTCTCGAGGTCCTCGGTGTTGCCACGCGAAAGCACCATCTGCCGAAAACGGTCGCCGTTCGAGCGCGTCAGGCCGCCGTGATCCTGGAACCACTGGAAGGCGTCGTCGTCGAGCATCTCGCTCCACGAATACGCGTAGTAACCGGCGGCGTAGCCGTTGGCCCAGATGTGCAGGAAGTAGCTGGAACGGTAGCGCGGTGGCACATAGCTGAGATCGAGATGCGTTCGCCTGAGCGCTTCGATTTCGAACTTGTCGGGATCCTGGAGGGGCGCGCTCGATGGCAACGTGTGCCACTCAAGATCGAGCTCGGACGCGGCGAGTATCTCCGTGAAATCGTAGCCCTCGTTGAAGGTCTTCGACTTCACGATCTTCGCCATGAGCTCGGCAGGCATGGGCTCACCGGTCTTGTAGTGGCGCGCGTAATGTGCAAAGACCGAAGGATAGCTGGCCCAATGCTCATTGAATTGCGATGGAAACTCCACAAAGTCGCGCGGCACCTGCGTGCCCGACAGGCTCGGATACACGGTATTAGCGAACATGCCGTGTAACCCGTGGCCGAATTCGTGGAACATGGTGGTGACGTCGTCAAAGCTCAGCAGCGCGGGCTGGCCTGGCGCGGGCTTATCGAAGTTCGCCACGTTGAAGACCACCGGCAACTGGCCCAGCAGTTTCGACTGGCCGACCAGAACGTCCATCCACGCTCCGCCATTCTTGTTGTCGCGCTTGAAGTAATCGCAGTACCACAAGGCTAGCGGCTTCGCGTCGGCGTCGAAGACCTCAAAGACGCGTACGTCCTGCTGGTAAACGGGCAAGTCCTTGCGCTCTTTGAAGGTGAGGCCGTAGAGCTCGTGCGCAGCGTAGAAGACGCCGTTCTCGAGCACGTTATTGAGTTCGAAATAGGGTTTGATCTCCGACTGGTTCAGGTCGTATTTCGCCTTGCGCACCTGTTCGGAGTAAAACTCCCAGTCCCAGGGCTCGACTTTGAACCCGCCACCCTGCGCGTCAATGAGCGCCTGAATGTCCTTAGCTTCTCCTGAAGCTCTGGCCGTGGACGCAGGCACCAGCGCATCGAGAAACTTCTTCGCCGCCTCCGGATTTTTCGCCATCTGATCGGTCAGGTTCCATGCCGCATAGTTGGGGAAACCTAGCAGAGAGGCCTTTTCTGCGCGTAGTTGGGCGAGTCTCGCGATAACGGCGCGCGTGTCGTTGGCGTCGCCGCGCTCGGCACGGTTCCAGGAATTCTCAAAGATCGCCTGGCGCGCGGCGCGATCGGTGAGAAACGCCAGATCCGGCTGCTGCGTGGTGTTCTGTAGCGGAATCCGCCAGCCGTGCGTCTTTGCGTCCTCGGCGGCGGCGGCGATTTGCGCCTCGGTCAGTCCGGCAAGCGTCTTTACGTCCGTTGTGGAAAACGCGCCTGCCTTGGCGGCTGCGAGCAGCTTTTCCTGAAACGTGTTTTCGAGCGTCGATTCTTCTTCGTTGAGCTTTTTCAGCTTGGCCTTGTCGGCGTCGGAAAGGTTGGCGCCCGCCTTCACAAACTGCTGATAGTCATACTCCACCAGCCGCAGCGATTCAGGATCGAGGTGGAGCGATGCGCGCTGGTCGTAGATCGCTTTCACGCGCGCAAAAAGTTTCGAGTTCAGATAAATCGCATCCTGTTGCGCGGCCAGGCGCGGGGCTTCGTACGTCTGCACCTTCTGCAACTCATCGTTAATGTTCGCGCCGGTGACGCAGTTGAACACCAGCATGGCCCGCGAGAGCAACTGGCCGGTGCGCTCCAGCGCGACGATGGTGTTTTCAAACGTGGGCGGCGCGGTATTGTTGGCGATGGCCTCGACCTCATTGATCTGCATCGCCATACCCGCATCGATGGCCGGCTGGTAATCGCTGTCCTTGATCTTGTCGAAGGGCGGCGCCTGAAACGGCAGCGTGCTGGGCGCGTAAAAGGGATTGTTCGGTCCGAAAGCGGCGGTTGGCGCCGGCATTTGCGCGGAAGCGGAAGCAGCCCCCAGAACAAGCGAAATTCCAGTCGTCAAAATGCTCCTTTTCACCCAATTGATATGAAGCTTCATCATGGCGATATTGGCTCCTCGTAAAGCCTTTTCATCCATTCTCGATTGTAGGCGAGTCCGTGATTGTGATCGAACCCGCCCACTCATTATGCCCCGGAGCGGCGGCCCTTTGCCGTGACAAACCGCACGCAAGACCCCCTACAATAGCAACATCCGGTCAGCGACCACGAGGCCCACGGCTGGCAGATAGACGGAAGAAGAAGGAATCGAGAAGCAATGACACAAACCGCAACTGCTCCTGAAGCTCGCACGCAAGCCGAAAATCTGGATCTGCTGGCCGACGTGGCCGTGAACGTGGGGCTGGGCCTCAAGCCCGGCCAGGAACTGGTGATGACGGCGTCGCTCGATTCTGTGGCACTGGCGCGCCGCATCACCGAGCACGCGTATCGCGCCGGCGCCTCGCTCGTCACCACGCTTTTGAGCGACGAGGACTCTGCCCTGCTGCGTTACCGGCACGCGCCCGATGCGAGCTTCGATCACGCGGCCAAGTGGCTCTACGACGGCATGGCGGCGGCGTTCAAGAGCGGCGCCGCTCGCCTGGCCATTGCCGGAGCCAATCCCGCATTGCTTTCGAACGAGGATCCCGACAAGGTGGGCCGCGCCAATCGCGCCGTCTCGCAGGCCTACCGTCCCGCTCTCGAACTGATTACGCGTCACGAAATCAACTGGACCATCGTGGCCGGGGCCACGCCGGCATGGGCTGCGGCCGTGTTTCCCAACGACACGCCCGAAGATGCCCTTCGCAAGCTGTGGAACGCCATTTTCGCAACGACGCGCATCAATACCGTGGATCCCGCGAGCGCATGGAGAGCGCATGACGCAGAATTGCAAAAGCGCGCCGCCTTTATGAATGCCAAGCGCTACTATGCCCTGAAGTATCGCGGCCCTGGCACCGATTTCAGCCTTGGACTAGCGGACGATCATGAGTGGCTGGGCGGCGGCACCACGGCGGGGAACGGCGTCTATTGCATTGCCAACATGCCTACGGAGGAGATCTTCAGCGCCCCGCATAAAGACCGCGCCGACGGCACCGTGACCGCGACCAAGCCGCTCTCGCACCAGGGCACGATGATTGAAGGCATCCAGGTGCGCTTTGAAAAAGGGCGCATTGTGGAAGTTCACGCGACGCGCGGCCAGGAAGTGCTCGAAAAGATGATCGACACCGACGAGGGCGCGCGGAGACTAGGCGAAGTGGCGCTGGTTCCCCACTCCTCGCCCATCGCGCAAAGCGGACTGGTTTTCCTGAATACACTTTTTGACGAGAACGCGGCATCGCATATCGCGCTCGGGCAGTCGTATTCGTCGTGCCTGCGCGACGGAGACAAGCTTTCGCCGGAAGAACTCGCCGCCAGGGGCGCCAACGACAGTTTGATCCACGTGGACTGGATGATCGGGTCTGCGGAGCTCGATGTCGACGGCATCACCGCATCCGGCGTCGAAGAGCCGCTGATGCGCGGGGGCGAGTGGGCGATCGCGGTTTAGAGCGGGGTTAGCGGAGTTGGCGGAGTTAGCGGAGTTAGGCCGTAGCCAGCAGGCATTGAAGCAAAAACTGAGATCGGAACGCAAGACGCATGGAACCTGTTACGCATTTCCTTACCGGCGCCTGCATCGGCCGCGCCGGGTTCAATCGCAAGACGGCTTATGCCACGCTGGCCGCGGTGCTGGCCGCAGAGGCCGCCGACTTGGACGTGATCTGGGGCGTGGCGGGCCCGGTAGAGGTCTTGAAGCATCATCGCGGCATCACGCATACCTTCTGGGCAGTTCCTGTGGTGGCAGGGGTGGTGGTGGGCGCGGTTTGGCTGCTTGATTGCGGACTCAAGGCGCGGCGGCGAAAAGCCGAGGGTGCCCCATCCTTTTCATCCGCAGATGAAAAGGGTGGGAACGGACTTCAACCAATCCACTGGGGCTGGCTCTACCTCACCGCGTGCATTGCGGCGCTCAGCCACTTGCTGCTCGACTGGACGAACAACTACGGCGTGCGGCCATTCTTCCCATTCAATCCGCGCTGGTATGCAGGCAGCTTCATGTTCATCGCGGAGCCGGTAATGTGGGCGCTGCTCTTCCTGGCGTTTTTCATGCCGTGGGTGCTGGGGCTTGCCGATCGCGAGATCGGGGCGCGGAAACAGAGGTTTCGCGGCCGCGGCTGGGCCATCTTCGCGCTCAGCGGAATGCTCGTGCTGGGCTGCTGGCGCTGGGCCGAGCACGCCCAGGCGCTGGTGATGGTGAGCAACGCGCCAATCTCCACCGAGCCGCCTCTGCGCGTGGCTGCCGAGCCGTATATGGTGAACCCCTTCCGCTGGCACGCGATCGTCGAGACGCCGAATCTCTACCAGACCGCGGAGATCAACACCCATACCGGCTCCATCGACAGCGATCCGCTTCGCGATGTGCTCTACAAGCCGGCCAATACCGCCGCGGTCGAGGCCGCGAAGCAAACGCTGCTGGGCCGCGCGTATCTCGATTGGGGAAGCTGGGCTGTGGTGCGCGACGTAGGACCCGAACCGATTCCGGGCGCGACGTCGGGACTGGAACCTCCGAATCCTCCGCCCGGTCGCGCGTGGACCACGATCGAGTTTTCCGACCTGCGCTTCAATTATTCGTTTCTGGCCACACGCAGGGCGATCCCTGGAACCGGCGGCCAAGATCCGCTCTCCGGCTGGATCTACATTGTGGATGGGAAAGAGGACGCCGGTGAAGTGATGAATGGCCGGGTGCAGCGCTAGGGTCTGTTCGCATGATTTGGCAAATCCAGTTTTCGCCTCCACGATTCCAGGAACCGGAACAAATCTTCGACAGTTTGCCGCGGCCGAAAAATTTGTTGCTCTCGTGGAAGAGTCTGGGTTGACCGCACGGCGCGCGCACCTCAGAATGGAAGAAGTCCTTTGTTTTCGTAATCAGGTTATTTGGGCCCGGAATCTCCGGCAGACCCCGCATCATGAGGTGGACATGGCCGCTTATTTGCTCTTGTTGGTTGCTGTTTTATCGCGCGTAATTCCTCACGCTGCGTGGGGGAACTTTACGGCCGTCACCGGTTGCCTGCTGTACTTCGGCGCCAAGCGCACGTGGCGTGAGATGCTCGCGCCTCTGGCGGCTCTGATCACGGTCGATTGCTATCTGACGCTTTTCCGGTATTCCGGCTATTCCATGCACTGGGGTTTTTCGGCGTTCTCCTGGGGCTGGTACCTGGCCGCGATGGTGCTGGGCTCGGTCCTGCTGCGCAAGCGCGTGACGTTGGCACGCGGGGCCGCGGGCGCACTGCTGGGACCGACCTCGTTCTTTCTTGTCTCCAATTTCGGCGCGTGGATTTGTAACCCCTTCAACACGTATCCGCGCACTCTTGCCGGGCTGGAAACCTGCTACTGGGCAGGTGTGCCGTTCTATCGCAACGATCTCATCGCGACTTCTGTGGTGCTGGCCGTGGCCCTGGGCGTTCCCGCGCTGGTGCGGCGCATGCAAGGGGTACGCACGCAAGAGGCGCTGGCGGGAAAGTAGCTTCGCTCCGCAGGAATTCACTCGGGAAAGGAGGAGGAATGGCAGCCGCAGCACAACCCACTTACGTGCCCCTGGAAGTCTATCTCAGGTCCTCCTTTGAGCCCGACGCGGAGTACGTCGACGGCGTGATCGAGGAAAGACCGATGGGCGAGTACGATCATTCTTCATGGCAATATGCAATCCAGCTTTGGTTTGCACAGCACGCGCATGAGTGGGCGATTCGTGTGAGGCCTGAACTTCGAGTTCAGGTCGGGAGGAATCGTTTTCGCGTCCCTGACGTAGCAGTCCTGGACCGAAATCTTGCCGTCGAACAGATCGTCACGCATCCGCCTATCGCGGTCTTTGAGATTCTGTCGCCCGATGACTCGCTCAACCGCATGATGACCAAGCTGGCCGACTACGAACGCATGGGGATCAGGACGATTCTCGTTCTCGACCCGAATGGGCAGCATTTCCGCTATCTTGACGGAAAACTGGAGCCGCTGCCTCCGGAGCCATTCGATCTTCCCGGCAGTGCCTGCCGATTCGACCTTTCAGCAATCAAAAAGCTGTTGGACTAAGGCGCCTTTCCTCGCATCCGAAGGAGCTTCCAACCGGCGATTCACCGTCTTCCCGCCAGACGTCAATCCGCGAGCAGCTTGCCCTGGCGCTTCTTGCGTATCCACCACCACGCGAATCCGAGCACGGCCAGTGCACCCGCGATTAACACCGTAACCCGAGCGTGCTGCGCCACCAGGTCGACGACGCCGGGACCGAACTTGAGCACCAGCAGGGAGAGCGCCAGCCAGCGCACCATTCTTCCCGCGAACACCGCCAGCAGAAAATCGGGCACGCGCATTTCAAATACGCCGGAAGCGAAAACGAACATCTTCCACGGCGTCGGCGGCGGCATCATCGAAGGAATCATGACGGCCAGGAACTCCTGCCGCTCGAAGCGGTCGCGCAACCTTTCGAATCTTGCGCGGTCCACACGCTTGAGCAGGAACAGTTCGCCGCCGGCGCGGCCCAACCCGTAGGGCAGCAGCCCGCCGATAGCCGAACCCGCGGCCGCCATCAGGCAGTAGAGCCAGAAGTGCGGCTTGTCATTCCACACGTAGATGGCAAGGATCGCGTCCATGGGGACGGGAATGCTCGACGAATCGAGGACAGCGACCGCGCCCACGCCCCAAATCCCCCATTTCAACAGCGCCGGCAGAATCACCAGCTTCCAATCTGCCAGGATGTGCGCAACAAATCGCTTCAATCGCGGTCCCTTTCCGGCCTATCGTACGTCAATTCAACAAGAACCATTGTACGAGGCGCGTGACAGCGGCTTGAAACTGCCCTCTTGCGCAAGGATTTACAGGAAATGAGAGAATAGACAGGAAGGATTCGATAACGGAGCCTGCACGAGAGTACGTGTGTTTTGAACGGCTCCATCGCACTGAATGCCCACCAGCGAAGCGCCAGCCGAAGTAAACGAACCCAAAGGACCCGTCTCGCCAGACGCGCAAACGGGCAGCTCTGCGCAGGAAACCTCTATCACGGGCTCGATCCTTGGCTTGGACACTTTCTCCTCGCGCGACCTTGAACCCCGTAAAGTCGAGCCGCGTGAAGAGGCCCCGGGTGAAGAAGCCGCGGACCCGGCGGCCACGCCCGCAGCGCGCGGCTCACGCTGGCTGGACTACGACACCCACGATCTGCTGGAGATGATCAACGAGCTCGAAGACGAGCGACGCTGGGCGCGGCTGCGCGAAGGCGTTCTGTGGGCCGTGCTGGTGCACATCATTCTGCTCTTTTGCCTCTACTTAGTTCCCAAGTACGTCCTCAGGACGCCGGTCGTCGACGACTTTGACCGTATCAAGCAGCACGAGGACCAGATCGCTCTCGATCAGTTGCCGGATGCGATGCGTGAACTACAGAAGCCGAAGGTAGCTCCCAAACCGCTGACTAAGCCGCTCATCGACAAGCAGACGATGGACGAGATGAAGAAGCGGGCAGAGGAGGCGCCGCCTCCGCCTCCGCCTGCGCAGCAGCAGTCGCAGACGCCGGAGCAGCCCAAACCGCAGCCCACGCAGCCGCTGCCGCCCAATCCGCAGTCGCAGGCGCCGGATGCGCCGCGCCCGCAGGCCGTCCCCGCCAAGCCCAACTTCGCCATGGGCTCGCAGAATCCTGCCGATCAGCTTCGCCAGGATATGCAACACGCCATGCACGGACAAGGGCAGGGCTACGGCAACCAACCGTCCGGCGGAAGCGGGCTTGCGAGGCACCCCGGCGCGGGCAGCGGCTACGAAGTCCTTTCCGACACGCAGGGCGTCGATTTCAGCTCCTGGCTGTCTCGCTGGCACTACATTACGCAAATGACCTGGGACCCCTTGATCCCCGACGAAGTGAACCCACCTATCCTGAAATCGGGTATCGTCGCTGTTCGCTTCAAGGTGTTGCCAAACGGTCAGGTCATCGACATGCAACTGGATGGCCGCTCCGGCGACACGGGTTTAGATCGCGCGGCCTGGGGTGCGATTACCGGATCGAGTTATCCGCCGCTGCCGCACGAGTTCCACGGTCCCTATCTTGAGTTGCGCGCCTACTTCCTTTACAACGAGCGGTCGCAGTAAGAGCGGGAGGCAGGATGCACTATGAGCGGGCGTCCACGCTCAGCTCGTCCGCATCGTGCGTCTTCGCAATAGCGCGCTGGTTCTCGGAAATGGACGCAGCTTCACGCTCCAAATCGATGCCGTCCTGCATCAGCAACGCCTCGTACACCGGCGTGTGCCTCCAGTGCCGCGCCAGCGCAAACGCGCTCATGTTGGCGATCATGAGGGGCAGCACCAGCCCGTAACCGCCGGTCATCTCAAAGATGATGAGGATCGAAGTCATGGGCGCGCGCACAATCCCGGCAAACACCGCGCCCATGCCCACTACGGCGAAGGCGCCGATGGAATCGGCCGGGTGATGGAAGACCGTCACGTCGAGGTAGCCGACCGCGCCGCCCAGCATGCCGCCCATGAACAGCGCCGGCGCAAAGATGCCGCCGGAACCGCCGCTGGAGTACGACGTGACCGTGGCGGCCAGCTTGAGCACGCATAAAACCACCATCGCCGTCAGCGGAAGCCCGCCAAGAAGCGCCAGAGTGAGAGGGGGATAGGGATTGCCGGCAATGCCATTCAGGTGAAAAAACAGCACCGCAACCACGGCAAGACTCCCCGTAGCTGCTCCGCCGATTGCGGGACGAACCCACGGAGGAACGCGGGAGAGCCCCTTGAACCACTTGCGCAGCCACAACAGCGAATCGGTGAACGTCACGGAGACGATGGCGGCCAGCAGGCCGAGCAGCGCATACCAGACCAGCGACGAGCTCTTGGCGAGCGTGTAACTCTGCAATCGCGGCACAAAGAACACAGGATTGGTGCCAAGAATGCTGTGCTCCACCACGGCCGCCAGCGCAGCCGCCACAATCACGCCCGAAAGCATGGTCTGATCGAGGCTGCCAATCAGTTCCTCAAGCGTAAACGTGACGGCGGCGATAGGCGCGTTGAAGGCCGCGGCAATGCCCGCCGCCATGCCCACTGAGGTCATGCGCTTCTGGTTCACCGGGCTCAGCCGCGCCATGCGCGCAAGAAAGCTGCTCACCCCGGCGCAAATTTGCACCGTCGGGCCTTCCACGCCCAGTGACGCACCGCTGCCCAGTTGCAGCGCGCACAGCACAAACTTCCCTACCGTCTCCTTCATGGAGATGGCTCCGGCGCGAAAGGTGTAGGCGACTTCCACCTGGGGAATGCCGCTGCCCGCCGCTGCGGGAACCCAGTAGGTGAGGCCCAGGCCGACCACGAGCCCGCCGATCGCCGGCGTCAGAATCATCCACCAGATCCACGCGTGCCCCGGAGCTGCGGAGGCGCGATCGATGAAGAGCGCGTAGAGGCGCGCCACGCTCATGTGGAAGGCAACCGCAACCAGGCCGCATACGCCGCCGGCCACGATCGTGATCGCCAGCAGCCGCTGCCGCTCGTTAGGCATGCGCCGCGCCAGCCACGCAAAAAAACGCGTATCGAGGCCCTGAATGCCAACCCAGTATTTCAATTTCGGGAATCCCTCGTTGAGAAGAAGCGTGCACTTCAAGTATAGGAGCAGAGTTCAACTGAGATTTGAGGCCCGAGATGTCTCCGTAACCTGCGGGGTTTGGCCCCAGCTCTCTTGCCCGCTCACAGGCTGACTTGCGTCGATGTAATCTATGGGTTACAATTATAGAAGATTGAATCGATTGGGAACCGTGCAAGTTCGTCGTACTGAAGAATTCGCGGTCTGGCTGGGTGGCCTGAGAGACAAACAAGGTCGCGCCAAGATTCTGGCGCGGATCGATCGGCTGGAAGATGGAAACCCTGGAAAGACACGGAGCGTCGGCGCTGGCGTCGTCGAGATGAAGATCGATTTTGGCCCCGGCTACAGGGTCTACTACATCCAGCGGGGACGGCTGCTGATCATTTTGCTCTGCGGCGGCGATAAGAGCACGCAGGACAATGACATCAAACGGGCAAGAGCCATGGCGATTCAATGGGCCGAAACAGAAGGGTGAGATTTAGAGTCACTCTGTAGTCAAGCGGGTTCGCCCGTACCACTCGAAAGAGGTGAATAAGTCATGCAGCGCACTCCCCGGCAAAAAATTCAGCAGACGATAAAAACCAAACCGTACGATGTAGCCGAATTCCTGACCGATCCCGAAACCATCGCCGCTTATCTCACAGAGGCGCTCGAGAGCGACGATCCGCGTTACATTGCCAAGGCGCTTGGCGCAGTGGCGCGAGCGCGTGGCGGAATGTCCCAGCTTGCGCGCAAGACCGGCGTCACCCGCGAATCGCTCTACCGCGCCCTCAGCGAAACGGGCAACCCGGAATTGGGCACAACGCTCAAGGTAATGCGCGCGCTCGGCGTGCGGCTCACCGCCTCGCTTACGGCTTGATTTCTCCCGGAGTCGGAGATCCCGGCTCGCGGTCTGCTTCTCATTCTTTCCAGATTTGCGCTAAAATTTTGTTGTACCGTATGTCGAATCTCTTCCCATCCGGTTTGCCCTTCTTCAAGCGCTTCCGCCGCGGCCGCCACGACCGTGGACGTTAGCCCTTCCCGCTGAGTAATCTAGTTCTTGCAGGTTATTGCTCGCGCGATGGTCTGCGCCCGCCTCCAGGCGCGCACAGGCCAACTCAGTGCGCGAATATCACTAACTCCGCTAGCTCCGCTAACACCGCTAGCTCCGCTGAGAGGATCTACCGATGAACAGCTTCTCAAGCAAAGCCGTGCTCACCTCCGGCAATCGCTCCTACACCTACTATCGCCTTCCGGCGCTCGCCGAACGCGGCTTCAATCTCGCGCGCCTGCCCTTCAGCCTGAAAATTCTTCTGGAGAATTTGTTGCGCCGCGAAGACGGTGTGAACGTCACGGCTGCCGACATCGAATTCCTGGCCAACTGGGACGCAAAGGCCGAACCCAGCCGCGAGATCGCCTACATGCCCGCGCGCGTCCTCATGCAGGACTTCACCGGCGTGCCCGCCGTCGTCGACCTGGCGGCCATGCGCGACGCCATCAAGACCCTGGGCGGCGATCCCGAGCGCGTGAATCCTCTCGCCCCCGCCGAGCTTGTCATCGACCACTCCGTGCAGGTGGACGAATACGGCACGCCCATGGCCTACGAGGCCAACTCCCTGCTTGAATTCCAGCGCAATCGCGAGCGCTATGCATTTTTGAAGTGGGGGCAATCGGCTTTCCGGAACTTCTCCGCCGTGCCGCCGGGCATGGGCATCTGCCACCAGGTGAATCTCGAATACTTAGCTCGCGTAGTCTTCACCGCGCAGATTGACGGCGAGACGGTGGCCTATCCCGACACGCTCGTCGGCACCGACTCGCACACCACCATGATCAACGGGCTCGGCGTGCTGGGCTGGGGCGTGGGCGGCATCGAGGCCGAGGCGGCCATGCTTGGGCAACCCGTTTCCATGCTGATCCCACAGGTGGTCGGCTACAAACTCACCGGCAAGCTGCGCGAGGGCGCCACAGCTACCGATCTCGTGCTCACCGTGACCCAGGCACTGCGCAAGCTCGGAGTCGTGGGCAAGTTTGTCGAGTTTTACGGTCCCGGCATCGCGGAGCTGCCGCTCGCGGACCGCGCCACCATCGGCAACATGGCGCCGGAATACGGCGCAACCTGCGGCATCTTCCCCGTCGACGCAGAGACGCTTCGCTATCTGCGCCTCACCGCACGCAGCGAGGAACAGATCGCGCTCGTTGAGGCCTATTACAAAGAGCAGGGGCTGTTCCACACCGCCGGCGCGCCCGACGCCGAATACACGCAGACACTTTCGCTCGACCTGAACGACGTGGAGCCGAGTGTGGCCGGACCCAAACGCCCGCAGGATCGCGTGCTGCTGAAGGACGCGGCCGCGAGCTTTGCGCAGCAACTGCCCACGCTGCTTGCGCCCACAGCCAAGCCGCTAGGCTCGCGCACGGCAGCCGCATGGCAGCGCCAGACCGTCACCGACGCAGCGATTGCAGCCGAAGAAAACGAGGGCTCACCAACTTCGCCCGCGCCCGCCGAAACTTCATTGCACGTGACGACCACCGTGAAGGAGCGGTTCGGCGTCGATCCCGATCCTTATCTCGATCACGGCTCGGTCGTCATCGCCGCCATCACCAGTTGCACCAACACTTCAAACCCGTCCGTCATGATCGCCGCGGGACTGGTGGCAAAGAAGGCCGCGGAACGCGGTCTCAGTGTCCCGCCTTGGGTGAAGACTTCGCTCGCGCCGGGATCGCGCGTCGTCACTGACTATTATCAAAAGGCCGGCCTGTTGCCTTACCTCGAAAAGCTGCGCTTCAACGTCGTGGGCTACGGCTGCACCACGTGCATCGGCAACTCAGGTCCGCTGCCCTCCGACGTTTCGAAATCCATTGAAGACCACGGCCTCGTTGCAGTGAGCGTGCTAAGCGGCAATCGCAACTTTGAGGGCCGCGTGAATGTGGACGTGCGTGCGAACTATTTGATGAGCCCGCCGCTGGTTGTCGCCTACGCGCTCGCCGGACGGATCAGCCACAACTTCGACAGCGATCCGCTCGGCAACGACAAGCAGGGCAAGCCCGTGTATCTCCGCGACATCTGGCCCACGCAAGCCGAGGTGGCGAGCACCATTGAACGCGCCGTCACCAGCGAAGGCTACCGCAGGGAGTACTCCACGGTGGCCCAGGGCGACGCCAGTTGGCAGGGCTTGCGCTTCCCCACCGGCGACGTCTACCAGTGGGAGACGGATTCGACCTACATCCGCAAAGCGCCGTACTTCGACGGCATGAACGCAAAGCCTGCTCCCGTTGAAAACATTGCCGGCGCGCGCGTGCTGGCGGTGCTGGGCGACTCCGTCACCACAGACCACATTTCGCCCGCAGGATCGATCAAGGCCAACGGACCGGCAGGAAAATATCTCGCCGATCGCGGCGTGAAGACTGCGGACTTCAACAGCTACGGCTCGCGTCGCGGCAATCACGAGGTGATGGTGCGCGGCACCTTCGCCAATGTGCGCCTGCGCAACAAGCTCGCGCCGGGAACCGAAGGCGGCGTCACGCGCCTGCTGCCCGAAGGTGAGCAGATGTCGATCTTCGATGCCAGCGTGAAGTACGCCGAGCGCGGTGTCCCGCTCATCATTCTGGCCGGCAAGGAATATGGCTCCGGTTCTTCGCGCGACTGGGCCGCCAAGGGTCCCAAGCTGCTCGGCGTGCGCGCCGTCATCGCGGAAAGCTTCGAGCGCATCCATCGCTCGAACCTGGTGGGCATGGGTATTCTACCGCTCCAGTTTGCTCCGGGCGAGAATGTGGAGTCGCTCGGTCTTACGGGCGAAGAGGTCTACGACTTCCCCGGCCTTACCGCGCTCCTCAAGGATCGCTTGGCCAACGGCCGCACGCTGCGCGTGAAAGCCACCACGAACGACGCCACTGTGAAGGAATTTGATGCTTTGGTGCGCATCGACACGCCGCAGGAAATCGAGTACTACGAGCACGGCGGCATTCTACAGTATGTATTGCGGCAGTTGGCTGTGAAATAGGCGGGATCCGGAGGACGGACTACGAGCCCGTCTTGCGCTCGTCTTCCAGCACCTCATCGAGCAGCACGCGCAGGCTGATGGCGCGCGCGCGGCCCTCGCGTGGGTCGGCCGACTTGGCCTGCGACAATTCATCGGCAAGGTTCAGTGAGGCCAGCACGGCCACGCGCAGCGAGTCCGCGGTCTTTCCCTGCGCGGCCACGGCGCGCATCTTGGCATCAACATAAGCGGCCAGATCGCGAATGTGCTGCGGGTCATCTCCCGACAGATGATAGAGCTGGTCGTAGATCTCCACCGTCACGTATTCGCCCGGATTGCTGCGCGGTTCTTCGGCCATCACTGCCTCATAGTTCCAGCGTGTCGAGCTGCTTGAGCAGCCGTTCCACGCGCTGCCGCACCTGATCGCGCTCCGCGCGCAAGCCATTCAACTCGTTTTGCATTTGTTCCACCACGGGCGACTGCGCCTGCACCTGTGCTTCTGCCTGCGTCACGCGAGCTTCCAATTCTGCGCTGCGTGCCTCGGCCTCGGCACGCGCCTGCCGCTCCCGCTTCACCAACTCCACGGCACGGCGGATGCGTTCTTCGAGTGCGGCAAAATCGTCGGCGCTCACCGCCAATGCTGCCGGCTCCTCATGTGAGAGGTGCGACTGGTCGATGCTCGCCGATTGGCTCTCTGTTTGGCCCACCGTTTCCACGGCAGCATCCGATTCCCACAAAGTCTCTGACATCGCTTCAACCTCCGCCGCTAGGGCCCGTTTCCGTTTGAGTATAACCTCGACTGCGTTTGATTTCTTGCTTAAACGCGCAGCCGCGCCCCTGCTTTGCCAACTGCTTCCACCACCTGCGCCTGAAACTTCTGCAGTTCCTCTTCGCGCAGAGTGCGATCCGGCGCCTGGAACGTGGCGCCCAGCAAGAGCGCATACTCCTGCGCGCCCAGCCGGGCATCGCGGAACACTTCGCGCACACGCCACTCCGCCAGTTCGGGGATCTGCAATCCGGCCATAGCGCTGTCGATCGTCTCCCAGTTGATGCTCTGGTGCAAAACCAGCGAAAAATCACGCCGCACCGGCTGATAGCGCGAGATCTCGCGCGCAGTGGGCCGGCGCAATCCCAACTTATAGAGCCGGTCGAGATAGATCTCGCCCACCAGCACTGCGTCCTTGATCTTCCGCGTCGCCGCTTCGCGCGGATGAAGCTGGCCGAACCAGCCCACCGTCAACCCGTCCGCGACCACCCGTGACGACCGGTAGGGATGCAGCCACTGCGGCGTCAGGCCGGCGTCGGCGGGAAAGCGGTCAAAATACATGCCGTGCATTTCGAACCGTGACACCACCTGCTCCACCACGCCCTTCACATCGAAGAAATCAAAAGTGCGGCCGGCATGCAACGCACTTTCCGCCGGTAGTGCGCCCACCGCACCAAACGCCAGCGCCGGCCGCTCGTCCACCTTGTCCGTAGTGCCGCTGAAGACCGTGCCCATTTCAAACAGGCGCACATCATTGACATCTCGATTCAGGTTGCCCGCAATCATGGTCAACATCCCCGGCACAAGCGACGGGCGCAGCACGCCAGCTTCTTCACTGAGCGGATTGCCGAGCGGCACCACGAGCCCAGGCTGTGGCGCGGTCGGCGCGCCCTCCGCCGCGGAGCAGAAGGTGCTTGAAATCGATTCATGGAATCCGGCGTCCAGCAACGAGCCGCGCGCGGTTGCTTCTTTCTCCGCCCACGGCAGCGCCCGCACGCCCCCGCCGAATTCAGGGAGCGTGTTGGCAAAGCGGTTGTAACCGTAGACGCGCGCGACTTCTTCGATGAGATCGATCTCGCGGTCGAGATCGAGCCGCCAACTGGGCAGCGTCACCTGCCACGCAGACCCGTTCTTCCCTGACTCCGCTAGCCCCGCTTGCTCCGCTAACTCCGCTTTGAGTCCACATCCCAGCGCCGCCAGCACGCTTACAACAGTCGCCGCAGTGATTCCCTCTTCATCAATCGTCGTGCCCAGGATGCGCTGCACTTCACTTAATGCGAGGGCGACGGGTTTGCGAAGCGCAGTGCGCGCCTCGGCCGCCGGAACGCGCGCATCCACCAGCTCGCCCTCGATCGATCCACCGTTTGCAAGCAGAATCGCGCTAACGATGGCCGACGCAACCGGCGCCGCGTTAAAGTCCGCGCCCCGCTCAAAGCGATGGCTGGCGTCGGTGTGCAGGCCGTGACGCCTTGCGGTTTGCCGCACCGTCATGGGATCGAACCACGCCGCCTCGACGAGGACATTCTTGGTGTCCGCCGTGATCATCGTGTCCCAGCCGCCCATTACGCCGGCCAGACCCAACGCTTTTCTGTGATCGGCGATGATGAGATCGTCGGCATCGAGAATGCGCTCCACGCCGTCCAGCGTCTTCAGCCGCTCGCCCTTGCGCGCGCGGCGGACGATGATCCCGCCCTCGAGCTTGTCGAGATCGAAGACGTGTGTGGGCTGGCCCATTGCCAGCCATGCGAAGTTGGTGGCATCTACCGCGTTCGAGATTTTCTTCTGCTCGAGAAGCGCGAAGTACGTCGACACTTCAGCGCCCGCGAACCAGTCGCGCGATTCGCCGATGGTGATGTCGCGCAAAACGCGCGCCGTGAATCGGCCGCAGGCGTCTTCAGCTTCGATCTTCACGGAAAACGGCTGGCCGCATGGGCGGGCTTCTGGAAGAGGAAACGACAATCCTGGCAATGCGAGACCGTAAATCGCCGCCGCCTCGCGCGCGATGCCATAGTGGTTCATGGCGTCCACGCGGTTGGTGGTGATGTCCATCTCGTATAGCGAGCCGTTGTCGGGGCCGAGATCGTAGATGCCCTCGACGGCGATGCCCCGCAGAGTCAGGTCCTCGGCGAGCTGCGCGTCGTCGACGGAGAGTCCGGGCAAGTAACTGCGAAGCCATTTGGTCAGTATCTTCATGCGAACTGCCCCAAAAACCGCATGTCTCCCGCGAAGAAACTGCCGATCTCGCTGATGCCGTACTTCATCATGGCGATGCGCTCCACGCCCATGCCAAAGGCGAAGCCGGAGATTTTTTTCGGGTCGTATGCCGGCTGCTTTTCCTGGGCGAAGGCGAAGACCGCGGGATCGACCATGCCGCAACCCAGCAGCTCAATCCATCCCGACTGCTTGCATTTGCGGCAGCCTTTGCCGCCACAAAATATGCAACTGATCTGCACGTCGGCTGACGGCTCTGTAAACGGAAAGAACGAGGGGAAGAAGCGCGTCTTGACGGCCGATCCGAACAGCGCCTTCATGGCGTGGTCAAGCGTGCCCTTCAAATCGCTGAAGGTGATGTTGGTGTCGACGCAGAGGCCTTCGACTTGATGGAAGATGGGCGAGTGCGTGGCGTCGGCCGCGTCGTTGCGGTGCACTTTGCCGGGGATGACGATGCGCACCGGCGGCGGCTGCTGCTCCATGGTGCGCATCTGCACCGGCGAAGTGTGGGTGCGCAGCAGCAGGCGGTCGCGCAGCGGCCTGCGCTCCTGCGCGGCAACCACCAGAGTGTCTTGCGTGTCGCGCGCCGGATGGCCGGGTGGAAAATTCATGCACTCGAAGTTGTAGTAGTCGGTTTCAACTTCGGGCCCCACACCCACCGAGTAACCGAGCGCCGCGAAGACCGAGACAATTTCGTTCAACGTGCGCGTAATGGGATGCTCCGCGCCGGTGAGGCGGCGCGTGCCCGGCAGCGTGATGTCGATGGCCTCGGCCTTGAGTGCGGCATCGGCCGCGGCATCGGTCGGACCCGCGCCCTCGAGCAAAGCCTCTACAAGTTCCTTGAGAGCCTTAAAGCGCTGGCCCACGGCCTTCTTCGCTGGCCCGGGCGCGGCTTTTAGCCACCGGTCCGAGACTTCGTTGAGCAGGCCCTGCTTGCGGCCCAGCCACTGGAGCCGGAACGCTTCTGCGTCGAGCGCCGCGGCGCTTGCACGGGCCTGCGCCTCGAGCGAGGCAAACGCCTCGTCGAGCGCGGCCTCGTCAAATCCCGTCAGATTTGGAATATTCTCGTTCGTCATGCCGAATGTTCAGGATAAAGCATTGCATGCAGCATCCGCCCGCCCTGGCGCGCCCCAAAACCGCTTACCGCAAATTCCCTGCGGAAAACTGCGCACTTTGCCGTAGCATGGTGACCATGAAAAGCATTGCTGCCGCCTGTCTCGCTCTCTGCGCCTTGATTCTGTGCGCCGCGCCACTTTCTGCTCAAGCCGCGCCTACTCAGGCCGCCTCGGCCGTCTACGCGCTGCAAGATGGCTTTGTCGACGCCCACGGCGTGCTCATCTACTACGTGGAATTCGGCAAAGGGCCGCCGCTGGTGGTGCTGCATGGCGGTCCCGGCGCGGACCACACCTATTTTCTGCCTTGGCTGCTGCCCCTGGCGCGCACGCATCGCCTCATCTTTATCGATGAGCGCGGCTCCGGCCGTTCCGAGCGTTTGCAGGACCCAAGCCAGTACACCGTCGAGGGCGACGTCGAGGACATTGAAGCCGTGCGTGTCGCCCTCGGCCTGGGCAAAATCTCGCTGCTCGGGCACAGTTGCGGCGGCGTGCTGGCGCAGGCTTATGCTCTCAAGTATCAGGAGCATTTGAGCCACCTGATCCTGAACAGCACCTTCGCCTCGACGCGCGAAATGAACGCCGTGCTGGCCCGCGAAAAAGCGCAGATGCCGGCCGACAAACTGGCGCGCCTGAATGAGCTGGAAGCCGCCGGCCTCTTCGGCAAGGGCGCGATCTGGGAGCACGGACGCTACCCGGCCGAGTACGAGACCCTGGCCTGGGGCGACGGATATTTCCGGTTTCTCTATGGCGCGCGGCCCGATCCCGCGTACGATCCGGCCACAGGCAACGCGCCAACCAACTGGGATCTTTATCGCGAGATGTGGGGCTCTGACGGCGAGTTTGTCATCGACGGCAATCTGAAATCGGTGGAGTATGTGGACCGGCTGCACACGATCCACGTGCCCACGCTGATCGTGGTGGGCGACCACGACGAGTGTGACCCCAGCCTGAGCAAAGAAATGCACGAGAAGATCGCCGGCTCGAAGCTCGCGATCCTTCCCAACGCGGGCCACATGAATTTTGTGGATCAGCCGGAGATGTGGCAAAAAACCGTGCAGGGATTCTTGAGCGAGTAGCATATCGTTCAAACGCACAACGGCCCGGAGTCCTTTCGAACTCCGGGCCGTTTTTTCCGCCAGTCATATCTTGAGTTACGCGGCCTTGGCCTCATTTGCCTTGGCTTTGTCTGCCTTGGCCTTTGCCGCTTTGGCCAGTTCCACGAGCTTGGTAAAGCCCTCCGCATCCTTGACGGCAATGTCCGCCAGAACCTTGCGGTCGAGCTCGATGCCGGCCTTCTTCAATCCGTTGATGAACTGCGAGTAGCTGGTGCCGTTCAGCTTGCAGGCGGCGGCGATGCGCACGATCCACAGCGAACGGTACTCGCGCTTCTTCAAGCGCCGGCCCATGTAAGCGAACTTGAGGCCGCGCTCCACGGCCTCCTGGGCCGCCTGGTACAGTTTCGATTTCGTGAGGAAATAACCGCTGGCTCGTTTCAGAATCTTCTTGCGGCGGTCACTCCGCTTGGTGCCACGTTTTACGCGGGGCATGTTGTTTCTCCTTTTTGCGTTTCTGTGTTGCGGCTGGAGGTAGGAAGCCGTCACGTATACGTGAGGCCGGTGAACCTCTTCACTCGCTATTTCAAGCCTGATCTCTCGCCTCTGCGAACGCATTCCGCAATCGGCGGGGGTTGCTGCGCACAGCAGCCCTTGAGCAGTGGCACAGCCCTAATCCAAAGGGCTGCCCCACGCAGTGATCAAGCGTAAGGAATCATGCGCGCTACCTTCTTGTAGTCGCCATCTGAAACCAGCAGGGTCCGGCCCAGCTTGCGTTTCACTTTTGGCGATTTCGAAGTAAGGATGTGCCGCGTCTTCGTCTGGCCCCGCTTGATTTTGCCGGTGCCAGTCTTGCTGAAGCGCTTGGCCGCGCCCGTATGGGTCTTCAACTTAGGCATTTTTCTTCTCGTCTTGGATCTGAGCCTGCGATAGACAGAGACTTCCCTGCCCTTTTGGGCCTTATCCAGTATAACTTAAGCGCCGCGTGGAAGCGACCCTCACACCCACGGGGCTGGTCTGACGGGGCTACTCTGACGGATCTTCTGCCGTGAACGGCGAACAGCAGGGCTTCTCCGTGGCGTGAAAGTTCATGACTTCCGTCCGGATGCCGTCGGGATCGTACAGGTTGAGCTGATATTTGCCGTCGAGGCCGATCTTCGGGGCGGCGTCGTGACGGCTCCCTGGAGCGGCATCGAGGCGGTTGGCTGCTACGAGCGCCTGAAACGCGTCGGGCACGGAGACAACTCCGATGGAAAAATGGTCCATCACGCCCAATTCGCGCTGCGTCATGTCGGCGGGGATGCCGCCCGTTCCCGCACCCGTCGCCCCGCGCGTCACCATGTACTCCATCCAATCGTGGCCGTCGGGACACTGCTGGGCGATCCACTCCACCTTGCCGCCTCGTCCGCCCCACCAGTAGGGCCTGAAGCCGAGCAGATCGCGGTAGAACGTGTCCTCAAGGGCGCGGTCGTGCACCATGTAACCCACGTGGATAATGTGGTGGCCGATGGCATGGGGCGCAAACGCGCCGAGCACGAACCCTAATTTTCTTACCGGCGCCTCAACGAACTGCACCTTGTTGCCCTCAGGGTCACGCACCTCGAACCATGTGCTGCCGCCAGCGCCGTGTTGCACATGCGCGGGCACCTTCCAGCGTTTAGCCGCGAGATATTTCCGCATGCCCTCGGCGTTCTCGGTAACCCAGGCAATGTGGTCGAGACGATTCACGCCTGAGCCCGCCGGAAGCGGCAGCACTTCAATGAACTGCGTTGTGCTGAGAGCATAGCGCACGCCCTGGGGATTCTCCGGATCTGACAGTTTCACCGCGCCGACCACCGCCGTGTAATAGTGCTCGGTGGCCGCGGGATCGGAGGTGTAGACGGCGATGTGCGAAAAGCCGGTGATCTTGGGCCGTGGCGGCACGATTTGCGCCGCGGCGGCGGACAATGCGGCAGCAACAACGAGAGCGGGAAGAAGCAGCCTGGTTTTCATCACAAGTTCCTCGCGATTTCCTGAGCCAGATCAAGATAAATCGATTTTGAGGGACGCGCAATCGCCGCGCAATTCCGCCTGACATTTGCAGCAGCCAGTCGTCCTCCGCGATGACCTAGAACCGCACCCGCATCGCGACCTGCATCAAGCGCGGCGGCATGGCGCTCACCGCCTGGCCAAAGGTTCCGCTGGAGATGTTGCCTTCCACCGTTGCAGGCCCGAAGAATTGCGCGTGATTGCATACATTGAAGCCCTCGGCGCGGAACTCGAACGAGCGGCCCTCGCGCAGCGAAAACTCGCGCGAGACAGTGGCATCGAGATTCTCCATGCCGGGGCCTGAGAAGAACCGCCGGCGCGCGTTGCCCATGGTGCCGAGCGCGGGAAGACTGAACTGGCCGGCGTCAAAGACTGCGGCTCCGTTGCGCGGATTGGTATTGATGTTGAGCGAATTCCCGCTCCACTGCGGCGTGTCCACGCCGTTGTTGTTGATGCCGTTGGGAATGGTGCCCAGGAGCGATGTGTCGTTATTGTTGAGCAGCGTAACCGGTAGACCGGTGGTAAAGCGCGCGATGCCGGCCACAGCCCATCCGTCCTCGATTTGTTGGAGCAGATGATCCGCGCTCTTAAGTTTCGGAACTTCGTAGTGGAACGAAGTCACGAAATTGTGCCTCAGATCGAACGCGGAAAGTCCGCGGCTGAGTGACGGATCGATCGGATTGACTGGCTCGGGAAGTCCCGCTGATTGATCGAGCGATTTCGCGTAAGTGTAGCTGGCCAGCAAATCCAACCCGTGCGAGCGATGGTTGAGCGTGGCCTCGAATGCGCTGTAGTTTGCGTTGGCGATGGTCCGTTGCAGTTCCACGCTGCCGAACGCGGGGCCGAAAGTGTTGCGGGCGGCCTGCTCGTTGAACGGCCCGCACGCCGGCCCCAGGCTCAGGCACAATGCAGGATTGGCGGGGTTAGCCTCCTCAAGCACCAATAAATGATGGGAAGAAGTGCCTACGTAGCTGACCGTGGCCAGTGTGCTCGCGCCCAACTGGCGCTCCACGCTTGCCATCCAGTGCTGCGCATACGGCGTCACGTCGTTGGGATCGACGGCCGGAATGCCGACCAGCGGCTCAAACTGGCTCCAGTTGACGGTGGAATTTGGATTTGCGCGGCTGGCTCCGTCAGCTACGTGCTGCAAGGGGAAGCGCTGCCCGGCATTCGCGCCCGTGGCAGCAACGGTAAATGGCGACGCGAACAGCGGCGGCGCAGCCGACGTGTAGGTGTATCCGTAGGGCGGATTGGCGCTCATGATGCCCGCCGACAGGCCCTCATAGGCCGTGTAATACATTCCATAACCGAGGCGGATGCTGGTGGTGCCGGCAGCGCCGAAGATCCTGCCCAGAGGCCCGCCATCAGTGAACGAAGGCGAATACGCAATGCCGGCGCGTGGCGAAAAGTTGTTGCGCGGCGGAGCCAACGAATCGGGAACGCCGGGATCGCCGGGAAACACCAACCCCTGCGGCGCGCCGGGAAATACCTGCGACTGCTCACCCATAACCAGTGTTTGCAGCTGGTTGTTTTTTTCGAGCCAGGGCCGGATGCGATCCCAACGCACGCCGTAGTTGACCGTGAGCCGGTCGGTCGCCTTCCAACTGTCCTGCGCAAAGGCCGCCATGTAGAGATTGCGATTGTAAAAGTTCTCCGCCTGGCCCTGCGTGTAGCTCGACGCTACGCCCAGCAAAAAATCGGCGAAGTCGACGCCGGTCTCGGAGCCGTTGAAGCTGAAGCTGCCGTTGAAGACTACGTCGGGGTGGGTGTTGATCTGGTCCTTGTGAATCTCGCCGCCGAATTTCAGTCCGTGCTTGCCGACGATGCGCGAGAAGGCATCCATGCCTTCATAGATATTCTCGGTCTGCACCAGGGCGGTGGTGTCTACGCCGATGGTGAAGTCGTTGAAGGCGAGATTCTCAATGCCTTCGGTGGAGGGCTTGAGGGGCACGATGTTCGTGAATCCCTGCGCGGCAAGCGTTGGCCCCACACCGCCGCGCGGCTGGCCCACGGAATTCGCGTTGCGCATATAGCTCAGGTGCGCCTCGTTGAGCATCGCAGCGCCAAAAGTCATGGTGTGCTCCAGGCTCACAAGTTGCGCGCTCCCGTTCGAGGTTGCATCGAAGCCCGGCACATTCGCGCCGCCCGTTCCGGTGGGGTAGGGATTGTCGAGCGAATAGTTGTCGAGGAAGTAGTAGCCGGTGAGCGCGCTGCGGCCATGAGTCCAGTCTGCGCGCAACCCTCCCTTGTTGTCGCCAAGGGATTCAGCCGCAGTCGCAGTGTCAAACACCGCCGCGCCTGTGTTGGGTTGCGGAATCGAGGCAAGTAGGATTTTAGCCGGAGCCGACCAAATGCTCTGCGGAATCTTCTCCGTGGGAAAGACCTGCGCATAGGGCTCGCCGGGCGTTACTGTCTGCCCCAGCACCGAAGATAGTTTCGCCGCCCACGCATTGCCGTTGACGCTGCCCGTGAGCGGAACCTGGCTGAAGTCGCCGCCGCGCTCAGCCAGGGACGGTACAGAGATCTGGCCCGTGTCGATGCCTTCGGTCAGGCGCGTCCCCTGGTAATCGCCGAACCAGCGCAAGCTCTTCCAAAATGTCGGGCCGCCGAGGGTTCCGCCGTACTGATTCTGCCTGTAAGCCGCGCGATCCGAAGAGAAGTAGTTGCGTGCGTCGAGTGCGCTGCTGCGCAGAAACTCAAAGGCGCTGCCATGCCATTTGTCCGTGCCGGCCTTCGTCGTCACCAGCACCTGGCCGCCGCTGGAGTTGCCGTACTCCGCGTCGAAATTCGAGGTCAGCACGCGAAAACTATCGATGGCATCAAGGTTGGGCACAATAGACGTGCCCATGTTCACGTCCTCTTCCACATCCGCGCCGTTCACGCGAAAGCCGTTCGAGTCCTCGCGCTGCCCGCTGATCGAGAGATTTCCCGGATTCGCGTCGCCCGACGGCGGAGTAGTCGCCACACCGGTCATGATCACCGCGCCAGGCTGCGCCGTGTTCACCGGCACGATTCCCGGCTGCACCGCCATCAGGTCGGTAAAGCTGCGGCCGTTCAGCGGTACGGCCTCCATTTTTTTAGACTCCAGCGTCTCTCCCAATTGCGTGCTCGTGGTCTCAGCCGCCAAAGAATCTGCCGTCACCTCCACGGTTTCCGCACTGCCGTTCACTACCAGCGTCACGTCCAGATTGGCGCTGGGCGCATCGGCGCTCACCGTTGCCTTGCCACGGTAAATCGTAAAATCCGCCACTCGCACCTCGACCTCGTAGGTGTTTGCGGCGGGAACGATGAACTGAAAGCTGCCCTGCCCATCGGTTTGCTGAGTGAGCGGTGCGGCGTTGGTTGGGTTGGATTGGCGCAGCGTGACCACGGCGCCGGGAATGACGCCGCCGGTTGCGTCGTGCACCACACCGGCGACGCGAAAGCCAGCCGCCGCCTGCGCCCGCAGCCCAAGCGGGAAGATCGCGAAACATAGAATGAAAATGAAACCAATTCGGCCCTTCAAAACCATTGCCTCCGGGAAATTCGGGGATTGCGGCGGCTGCCTGCATTCCGCGCCGCAATCCCCCATACAGGGCCCATTGCCGCAGGCAGTGCCTATATACGACCAAATCAGTCCGGCTTCTTATGTGATTTAAATCACTCTTTCGAGAGCTTAAAGGCAAGCTCCCCGCCCCAGAGTCTATATCCGACTGATTTAGTCCTTATTCAATCTACGACTAAATTAGTCCTAGTTCAAGACCCCCCGTCTCATAACCCGAAACCTGCAATTCAATGCTTGACGTTTGGCGCGTCGTGGTCTGACCATGATCCTTCCGGTGGCGCAGGGCAAACCCGCGCAGGGAAAACGCCACGACGCCGGAATACGGACGCTTTCGTATCCAACGCACGTCATCTGAACGGACCCGGCAACTGACCCCGGGAGGAGATCAGCATCATGGCAACGATCGAAAACAATCGCAGAGATTTTCTGAAAGCCGGCAGCGCAGCACTGGCCGCAACCGCCGTCGCGTTCAACGCGAAAAGCTATGCGCAGATTATGGGCGCGAACGACCGCGTGCGTGTGGGCATTGTGGGTTGCGGCGACCGCATGAAGGGCGGCGATTTGCCCGCCTTCCAGGCAAACGCCAAAGACATGAACTTCCAGATCGTCGCGGTCTCGGACATCTGGAAGATGCGCCGCGAGCAGGGCGTCGATTTTATCGAGAAGCTCTGCGGAAATCGCCCCGATCAGGTGCGCAATAACGACGAGTTGTATGCGCGCAAGGACGTGGACGCCGTCATCATTGCCACTGCCGATTTCCAGCACGCTTACCACGGCACGGAAGCCGTGGAAGCGGGCCGCGACGCCTACGTGGAAAAGCCCACCGCGCATACCATGGCCGATGCGCGCCGCATTTTGGCCGCAGTGAAGAAGAGCGGGAAAATTGTGCAGGTGGGAACGCAGCGCCGGTCCACACCCGCATATTTGAAGGCTGCCGAGTACATCAAGTCGGGCCAGTTTGGAGACATCGTGATGGTGGAGATGACGTGGAACGTGAACCAGCCCGGCCGCTGGCGCCGTCCCGATGTGGTGCCGCTGCTCAAGGAAGAAGACACGGACTGGAAGCGCTATTCGCTGGGCAGGAACATGGGCGCATTCGACGCGAGGAAGTATCTTGAGTTCCGGCTGTTCTGGCCGTTCTCTTCGGGCATTCCCGATCAGTGGCTGGTGCACCAGATCGACACCGTGCACTGGTTCACGGGCCTGCCGCATCCGCGCTCGTGCGTGGCCAACGGCGGCATTTATTTGTGGAAGGACGGCCGCACCAACTGGGATACGATGACGGCGGTTTTCGACTACGGTCCGCTCGACGATCTCACGAAGGGCTTCCAGGTGCAGTACAGCTCACGCTTTACAAATTCGGCGGGCGGAGTGAAGGAGCTCTACTACTCGAATGGCGGCATGATCGACATGGACAAGCAGACGGTGACGCCCACAGGCGGGCTGACGAAACGGTTCGCTGACGAGATGCACATGCAGCCCAACCTGCTGCCGAGCATGGCGCTCGGCGACAAGTCCGCCGCGGTGAACACCGACGCCGATACGCACGGAGATCCGCAGACCGCGGCCAATATGCGCAACTGGATGGAGTGCGTGCGCTCGCGCAAGACGCCCAATGCGCCGATCGAAGCTGGTTACAGCCACTCCATCGCGCTATGCATGAACGTCGCCGCGATCCAGACAGGCATGAAGGTGACCTTCGATGAGAAGACGCAGCAGGTGATGGCGGGAGGAAAGGTGTATGCGTAGACGCACCATGCCTTTGCTTCTGTCGGCTGGATTGCTTTGTACGGCGAGCGCGTTTGCGGCATCGAAAGGCGTCGCAGTCACGCCCGACGCGGCGAATCGGCGCGTAGATGTCACCATCGACGGCAAGCCGTTCACGTCGTACATCTGGCCAACAACGCTGAAGAAGCCTGTGCTGTTCCCGATTGTGGATGCAGACGGCGTGACCGTGACGCGCGGCTGGCCGCTCGCGCCGCGCGCCGGCGAGCGCACCGATCATCCGCATCACGATGGGCTCTGGTTCAACTACAGCAACGTGAATGGCTTCGACTTCTGGAACAACTCGACGGCCATTCCCGCGGCGCGCGCGGCGAAGATGGGAACGATCGTGCTCGACAAAATCGTTTCCACAAAGAGCGGCGCGAATCGCGGCGAGCTGGTCAGCAATTCCACGTGGATCGACGGGCAGAATCACGCGATCCTCGCCGAAACTTCGCACTATGTGTTTGCGCGCGAAGGTGCTGCACGCAGCATCGACGTAACGGTGACGCTCACCGCGCTCGATCATGTGGTTTTCAATGACGACAAGGATGGATTGCTGGGCTTGCGCGTCGCTCGCTGGTTGGAATCGCCGGAGGAGAAAGGTGGAACCTTCACCGACGCGAACGGCGTGGCGACGACAGTTGCGGCTCAGGCAAATGTTCCTGGCGTAGCGCCGCCAACCGGCGAATACCTGACCAGCGAAGGCATCAAGGGCGAAGCTGCGTGGTCAACGCGCGGCCGCTGGTGTTCGCTGACTGGACACGACGGCGACGGGCACGTCGCGACCATTGCGATCTTCGATCATCCAGGAAATGTTGGTTTTCCGACGTACTGGCACGCGCGCGGCTACGGGCTTTTTGCCGCAAATCCGCTGGGCCGGCACGCGTTCGATGCCAAGCAACCGCAGCTGAACTACACGCTCGAGAAGGGCCAGTCGGCGACCTTCCGTTATCGCATCGTGTTCTACACGCATGCCTCCACGCCAGGAGAGTTAAACGCCGAGGCCGATGCTTTTGCGCGCACATTGCGCTAGCGCTCAACCTTTGGCTTGCAATTCGTGGCTCGTAGTTCGTGCTGCGTGACGCGCAGCATTGCCACTGATCGTGGAGGGTTGAGAGCGGGAAGCGATGTTTGTAGCGTCCCACCCTTTCAGCGATGAAGCTGCCGAAAGGATGGGACGTTGGCGTTCTAGAAGTTGAGGTGGCCGCCGAACTGCCAATCGCGTGGGCCCGGTGAGCTGCTCACGCCGGTGATTGTGCCAAAGGTGGCCGACCCGGAGGACCATGCGGCGGTTGGGTTGCTAAAGGTGACGTGGTTCCAGACGTTGATGCAGTCGGCCTCGAAGACGAAGCTCCAGCCTTCCTTGACCAAGGGGAAGCTGCGGCTGAGGCGAGCATCCACATCCCAGGTGTAGGGGTTGCGCACTTGATAGGGAAGCGTACGAGGCGCGTTGCCGATCAAGTACTGAGGTTGACCGCTGACCGTGGAGATGTTCTGCGGGGTGGAGAAGCCATTTGGAGTGAGGTATTGGATCTTATTACAGCCCGACTGCCCGAGTGCGTTAATGCCCAGGTTGCAGGTGTTGTAGCCATTGGGTCCGCTGCCCCACTTTCCGTTCTGACGGATGCTCGGAGCCAGGAACGCCGGGTTCATGTCGGGCATGGCTTGGCCCTGGCCGGGCAAAGTGGTCCCCGTGGAACCGGACCAGGTGACGGCGAGCGGAACGCCTGAGGCGAAGGAGTAGATGCCCGAGAACTGCCAACCGCCGGCGAGCCAGCGCACGGCCATGTTGTCGCCGCCGAGGTGACCCTTGCCGAAAGGCAGCTGATAAACGCCGTAAGCGTGGACGATGTGAGGGACGGAGACGGCGGTCCATGAGCGATCGATTCTGTCGGCCTTATAGGCCTTTGTGCCGTTGGAGATGGCATTGGCAGGAAGGTCGAAGCCGCTGCGGTAGGTGCCGTCGTCGCCCAGGTTCTTGGAGTAGGTGTAGTTAACGTTGAAGGTGAGGCCGTTGTGCATGCGCTGATTGAGGACGATCTCCAGGGCGTGATAGGTGAAGTTGCCCACGTTTCCATAGGTGTCATTGACCCCGGAGTACTGTGGGAAAGCGGTGAGCATCTGGGAAACGGTAGCCGCAGAGTTGATGCTGCCGGCGGCAGTAAAGAAGGCCGGTGTAGGCGCGTTCGGGAAGTAGGATGCGACGATGGCCGCATTGGCCGGGGTAGCCGCGTCATTCAAGATGGGCTTGGTTCCGGCTGAATTCTTTACACTTCCGAGCACGGCCAGGTAGGTGGGATTGAGCTGATTGGTCCATTTGCCACGCGCATTGGCGCCCGTGGTTCCGGAGTTGACGATGAAGTGGCTCTCGTTGCCGGCATAGTTAATGCCAAGAGTGAGGTCGGGGGTAATGCTGCGCTCGAGGCCAAAGTTCCAGAGGATGATCTGCGGAGCGCGGCCTGAGTAGTAAGGATCGGCATAGGAGACGCTACTGGCGCTGACCATCTTGCCTGTGCTCGAGTTCACGTAAAATCCGGTGTTGAGTTCCTGCGCCGCGACGTTGGGAGTGGGTGCAGAAGGGTAGGTGTAGCCAACGCCACCACTGCCGAAGATGCCTGTGTTCTGCAGACCGGCTGGAAAACTGGCAGAGTTATTGAGCCAGTAAGAGGGACCGGCCGTGACGCCGCTGCCCTGTTCGGTGGGTCCGGTGGCGTTCATATTGAAGCCGGTTTGTCCGGTGCCCGTGGCATTGCCGCCGCGTCCGCCGACGCCGCCCGCCTGCGAGAAAACGATCGCAAAGCCGGAGCGGATGACGGTCTTTGGCATCACCTCATAGGCGAAGCCGACACGCGGGCCGTAGTTCTTCCAATAAGTCGCAACTGGCGTTCTGCATCCGCAACTCACACCCGTTCCGCCGTAGTTGCCGGCGAATTGGAGCATGCCGGAGGTGCCGGTGAGGGGGTTGGTGAGATTGGGATTGAGGAATGTCCACCGGTCCTTGACCTCGTGGAAGGGAGGCAGATAGTCCCAGCGTAGGCCCAACTCCAGGGTCAGCTTCGGCGTGAGTTTGTAGCTATCGCTGAAGTAGGGAGCGATGGGGTGATAGCGTCCGCCGGTTTCGCTCAGCGGATAGAGTCCGAAGGAAGGCGCGGTGTTCTCGGCCGACGCCGATCCGCCGACTGCGCCCAGCATGTAGCTGGCAAACGAAAACCCTGAGGGCGTCGAAGCAGTGCCTGTGCTGAGAGCGTTTGAGGCGGCCGCGAAGTTGGCTGTTGAGTAGGCGTTGTAGTTCAGATACAGCTCTGTGGAGAAGCCGATGGGGGCAGCGCTGTTGATCTCCTCAAAGAGGTAGGAGATGCCAAAGGTCATCGAGTGCTTGCCCTTGACCCACTCCACGTTATCGAGGATCGCGTAGGTATTGGGGTTGACCTGCTGCGTGGAGGTGGCGGAGCCATTGGAGGTCCAGCCGGTGTATTGCGTGCCATAGGCGGCGGTGGTCCCGAAGGTAGCACCTGGGAACTCCGTGCTGCCCTGTCCCGCAGGCGTGTTGGTGATGTTGAAAGCCGAGGGCTTGTAGGCCGCCACACCGTCAGTGGCGTTGATCTGCGGTTGGATGAAGCGAGTGAAGCTGTACTTGAGCTGGTTCACGAGGTTGGGGGTGATGGTGAAGACGTGCTCCACGATGTAGCTCTGGGGATAGATTTTGGCGTATGTGCCCGAGACATAAGGGAGCGGCAGATTGTTGCTGAAGTTTTGCAGATAGATGCGCGCGCCGTTGACACCGACCATGGAAATGCGCTGCTTGGAATTCAGATCGTAATCCGCACGCCAGTCGTACAGCCTGTCGTCATAGCCGGAAGGCTGCGAGCCCAGATAGTTGTTGTAGAGCGACGTGGTATTGCTCGGTTTAGGAACAAAGGCCGCCATGGCTTTGGCTTGGGGCGAGAGCATGCCCGGAGGGATGACGTTGTTGGTGGCCACGCCGCCCTTGGTGCCCTGGAACGGCTGACGGGTGCAGACGGTTCCGGCTCCGTTGCAACTGTTTGAGGTGGGATCGTAAAGGATCGCGGGGTTGGTGGAACCGGTGCCCGTCTGGCCGCCCGTACCCACATTCCCGTTCAACTCGGTAAAGTCGCCGGTAAGCATAGCCGGGGTGGGGACGTTATAGAGGGCCGGCGTCGCCTGGCTGCGATAGTGATATTTATCGTAGGCGACAAAGAAGAAGAGCTTCTTGCGGGTAAACGGCATGGTGCCGCCGAAGCTGGCGGACAGCTCATTCTGGTGCTCGATGGGCTTGGGAGCCTGCGCAAGTGCGCCGGTCGCGGTGACGACGGTGGCTGCCTTGGATGTAAAAGACCAATTGTCAAAGACGGTGTTGCGGACGAAATCGGAGATCTGACCGTGATACTTTAAGCCGCCCGACTTCATGGTGAAGTTCTCAGCGCCGGCGCCCATATACTCTGCGGGCGGCGTGCTGGTGAGGACCTGGAACTGATCGACTGCCTCAATGCTCATGGAGAGGGAGACGACGCGATTGTCGCCCTGCTGATTGACGGTGGTGGCGGGCATGCCGTCGAGGTAGAGCTGACCGAGGTAGTTGCCAGTGCCACCGATGATCGGGATGCGGACCGAGGCTGCGACCTGCGAGCCGGGAGTGAGGGTAGCGAAGGCGGTGGGATCGCGCTGCGCGCCGCCGCTCATCTGGATGGGAAGATTGCTATAAGTATCGTTTTCGACAGTGAGACCGAGCGCGGCATCGGCCGTATCAAGGACCGGCGGCGCCGCGGTGACGGTGACGGTCTGGGTCTCAGCGCCAATTTCGAGCCTGGGGCTGATGGCTCTGACCTGTAGTGCGTCGACGACCACGTTGTCCTGGATGAGGTTCTTGAAGCCCTTGGCCGTGACTTCGACGGTGTAGGTGCCGGGCTGAACCGGGGCGATGTCGAAGTAGCCAGCCGATGAGGCTTCGCTGACGGTCTTGATTCCGGTCGCGTTATTGGTGATGGTGATGCTGGCATGGGGAACGACGGCGCCGGTGGAGTCCGTGACCGTGCCTTCAAGAGATCCCTCGCCGGCGGTCTGCGCCGCGGCGGGCATCGTTGTGCATACAAAGCAAAGCGCCAGGGCAAGCATCGTCAAAGCGACACAGGCCCATGCACCTTTACGATTTTCAAGCGTCGTATTTGATTTCAGAAGCGTTTTCATAAGAATACCCACAAAGCCTCCTTTTCGTGAAAGTGTTTGCTATTCGAAACGGCGAGAGCAAGCTTATGGTCAAACTCCTCAAACCCGTTTGCTGGATGGACACACACGTTTCGGTAGCCGGACTAGTGGCGGTCCGACCTCAGCCAAGCATTAAATGCATTCTGAGGGTCGATTGTCAATAGAAAAATTATTTTCTCTGTTGATATGGGGCGACGTGCCGCGAACCCCCGGAGCTGCAAATGAAAATTGATGGGCCGGAAATGGCTTGCAGCGTCAAAATTCCCACTCTAAGGGCGCTGCGTGCCCCTTGTAAAAGACCTGGAAGTCACCGGCCCTTGCCTTCAACCGGCCCAGCGAGGGTAGATACCAAAGGTTGGCCGGACCTGGTGTGGTCGGTCCATTGGGAAAGAAAAGGGTGGCGGAAAAGCCCGCCACCCTTTGTTCCAGTCAATTGCAGTGCATTAGAAGTTGTACTTGAGAGCGAACTGGCCGATACGCGGGCCGGCTCCGTTCTCGCCCCCGATGGTTCCGAAGCTGGTGCTGCTCGAGAGCGGGTTTGAAGTGCTCGGGTTATTGAGGATGGTGTGGTTGAGAATGTCGAAGTACTCCATGCGGAACTCCAGGTTGGATTCGCGGAAGACCGGGAAGGTGCGGACCAAAGCGCCATTCCAGACCGTGTAGCGAGGACCGCGGAGCGAGTCCTTGATGACGTTGCCGAAGCCGGTTCCGGGGCCGGTGTTAGTGGGCACCGAGAAAGCTGACGGGTTGAGCCAGCTCTCGCAGGGGGTCGGGAACTTACGCCCCGAGGGTATCGCTGTGGAACAATCGCCCCCGAGGTTCCTGCTGTAGTTGTACGCCGACTGGGTGAAGTCGCGCTGGCCGCGGTCCTGCGTCAGGCCGGTGGATGAGTTGTCTGTCCCCGTCCAAACAGTAAGTGCATCGCCGGAGTGAGACTGAACCAGACCGGAGGTCCGCCAGCCGTTGACAACCGCGCGAAAAGCGCGGAAGCCGTTGTTGAGCTTCGGAGGCGCCCATTCATAAGAGACCGAGAAGGCCTGTGGATGATCGATATCGGAAACACCGCGATCGAGAGCCTTGATGTCGGACACCAAAGCCGCCGAAGGGATATTGGTTGCGTTGGAGGGATAGAGAGGATAAACATACGACTCGCCGGCGTTCAGGTCCTCGGTATTGGAGTCGCGCGTGGCTTGCGGCATGTCGTCGTAGGACTTCGACCAGGTGTAATTGGCCATGAGCTGGAGCCCGTGCGACATCTTCTTCAGCAGAGTGGCCTGGAAGGAATTGAAATGGGCATTGCCGATCATGGCCGCTTCAACAATCTGGGAGTAGCTCTGGTTGCAACCCGTGGTTGTGAGGCAAGGCCCGACCGTGGGAGCCGATTCATAGACCCTTCTGGTGTTGGCGGCGGAGGTGCCGCCCGGGAAGGTGAGCTTACCGCCCACGATCGATCCCGTATTGACAGCGGGGTTCACTTCCAGTTCCACAAATTGATGGCGCGATGCGGAACCGACATAGGCCAGCCGCGTGGCCCAGTTGCCAGGAAGCTGCTGCTCGAGGGTCAGGTTGAAGTCGTAGGTGACCGGCACATGGAAGTTGCCGGAAGGATCGTATTCGTTGACCTCGATCTGGTTGGGAAAGACCTGCGAGGACTTGAAGGGCAGGGTGAAGGGGAAGGGGTTGGTGTACTTTCCTGCCGAGTTGCAGGCGGAGGTTTGGCAGTACGGATCGCTGAGCGGCCCGCCGGGACTGCCAGCGGTCTGGTCCATGTTGGCGAGGGTGACGGTGATGGTGTTGGGGACAAATGTTGACTGGCTCAGGTTGAAGAAGCCCGGCAGGCGATCCTGGTAAAAGATACCGTAGCCGCCGCGCAACGCGGTCTTGCCGTTGCCGAAGACGTCGTAGGCGAAACCGACACGGGGCATGAATTGCTTGCTGTGGTTACCTACGCCGTTGGCCGGGAAGCCCGGGTCACCCGAGAGCACGAAGCCGGCAGGCAGACCTGGAGTATTCGCTGCTGTGGCGACTGCGAATTGGGGCGTGCCTTGGTTGGCCGCATACTCGGAGGGGCTGAAAGCTGTCTGTTCGCCGACCTTGTTGTGCCAGGGAGCAAACATCTCCCAGCGCAGGCCGTAGTCCAGGGTCAGGCGGCGATTGACCTTCCAACTGTCCTGGGCATAGATGGCCGGGAAGTGACCGCGGTCGTTGGTCTCCTCGAATTCGCCCTGGACGAGTGCGGATAGGAAGCCCTCCTGGAAATTGGCCATGGCGTTGTTGTTGGCGACGGCAAGGGAAGATCCGGCCAGGCCGGAGGTGAAGGCGCCGTAGGAGTTGTACACGTTGACCACGTCGAACTTGCTCAGCTCGTAATGTCCGCCGAAGGCAAAGTCGTGGCGGCCTTTGACCCAGTGCAGATCGTCGTTGAAGGTGTAGTTATTACGTTCAAACAGGGCGCTGGCCGACGATCCCACCTTCATATAGCCGCTCACGGTGAGCGCCTCGTAGGGGCCAAGATTCGGCTGCCAGAGACTGGCGAGGCCGGAACCCGAGGCGCCGAGAGACGTAATGTCCGAGCTGCCTGGAGGGCCGCCGCGCTGTGAAACCTCGCGCTGGTAATTGAGCACCAGGTTGTTCAGCATGTTGGGCGTGAAGGTGTGGGTTTCTGAGATCAGCGCATTCTGGTAACGGGTTTGGAAGTACGAAGTGTAGCTATAGAGGTCGGCGGTGTTGTAGATGGCCGGCTGGTGGTACCAATCGTAGAAGTACCGCCCAAAGAGGTGGTCTCTGTCGCCGAAGCTGTGATCGACGCGCGCCGTATGCTCGTTGAAGTAGTTCTGCGTGGCGGAGAAATAGTTGACGGTATTGCCGATTTTCCCCGGTGCCGCATCCGCGGATGCCGTGGGGAATAACTTCTCGAAGTTGAGCGCAGCCTGATCAAAAGCGCTGCTGGGGATGTGGTTGTTGGGGTATGCCACGCCGGTGTACACGTTATAGATCTGCTGGGTCGTGATCGGGGCTAACGTCGATGAATTCACGCAGATGCCGGACCCGTTGAAGGTGCTGGCCGGGGTTGAGGCTGTGTTGCAGAGGCTGCTGTAATCGGCATAGCCGAGCTGTCCGCCGCTGGAGGTCAGGCCTTCCTCGGCTGCGGTGGGCGCCGTAAACGAACCTGCCGCTGAGCCCTGGTGGATCTGGGTGTACTGATAGCCATAGAAGAACTGCGTGGTCTTGCCGCTGGAGATGTGCGGAATCTTGACCGGGCCGCCGATGGCGCCGCCGAACTGATGCCGGTGCAGCGTGTCCTGAGTGCCCACGGGCGAAAAGTGGTTCTCGGCGTTGAAGAAGCCATTGCGCAGATACTCGAAGAGGTCGCCGTGGAACTGTTCGCCGCCCGACTTGGTGACAATGTTGACCACCGCGCCGGCGCTCTGGCCGAACTCCGCGTTATAGTTGCTGGTCTGGACACTGAATTCCTGGGTAGAATCCGGCATCGGGTACGGATCGTTCACGTTGGTCATTTCGTCCAGGTTGTTGCCGCCGTCCAACAGGAAATTGTCCTGGTTGGGCAACGTTCCGTTCACGCTGGCCACTTGAACGGGGCTGAGCAGACTGCCGGAAAATGTTTTTCCGCTGCCCTGGTTAACGCCGTTACCCTCGTTGGTGGCGTCGACAACGCCGGCAACCAGAGTGATGAGCGTGGCCGCGGCTCTACCATTCAGCGGCATATCGCCCAAGCTCGCCTGGTCAATGACCTGCGACAAGGTGCCTGTGGTGACATCAACCTGCGGCGCGTCGGCCGAGACGTTGACAGTCGCCGAAGACGAACCGATCTTCAGGGTGATGTTGATCGTGAGCGCCTGGTCGGCTTCGAGCACGATGCCCTTCTGTGCGTAAGATTCGAATCCGGCTGCCTTGACCGAAAGCGTATACCCGGAAGGCAGAAGAGTCGGAAATACAAATCGGCCGTCCCTGCCTGTGTCCGTGGTCGTCGTGGCGCCCGTTTGTATCTGGATGGCGACCACACTGGCGCCCGTGACTACGGCGCCGCTCGGATCGCTGACCGTGCCGCTGATGGTTCCGTAGCCCTGCGCGCGCAGGTTGGCCGAAGAAAAGCTCAGGCACAGGCAAACGATGGCGACGATACTCGCCAGCGTGCAGATTGAGCGACGTCCAGCGCCTGGAAGTTGATTCGACGCAAACTGCGCTTTCCAGGTTCGGAAGAATTGGGAAGTCTGGTGTTCATGGGATGACGTTGTCATAGGATTTTGCTTGTATGCCTCCATACAGTCGTGTTGTCCAAAGTGACTACCGCGACACTCTCTCGCCGTTTCATTGAGACGATTTGGAGCGCCGGCAAAGGTACCAATTACTGCTGCGCGGAAGCATAGAGGTATGACCACTGACTGTCAATAGGAAATTATTTTATTTAGTGGGCGGCTGGTTCCGATTCGATACTTCAGCGTTGCGCGGTCCTTGTTGGCGCTGTATCGTTGACACGCTCAGCGGTTCACGGATTCCGCAACAGGTCATTCCGATGGTGCGCCGTGAGGATAAGCGCCACCAAAGCTGTGGCCAGCGAGACTCCGGCCAGCGCGAAGAAGGCGCTGCTCCACCCGTGCGCGACGCTGATGCGTGCCACGGTAACACCCGAAAGCCAACCGGCAATGTAACCGAAGCCGTCAATAATGCCGGCCGCAGTGGCGCTGCCGCGCTGGCCGCCAAAATCCAGCGACATGGCGCCGGCGAGATAAGAGTATGGTCCCAGCAAGGTAAATCCCACCAGTCCTACGAGAAGGGACGGCGCCCATGCGCCCGCGTGGCCCGTCACACGGCCCAGCATCACCAGGCAAACGGTGCATGAGGCCATGCCGGCCACGACCAGGACGTTGCGCCCGTTGGCGCCGAGCTTGTCGCTCAAAAACCCGCCCAACAGCACGGAAACGCCGCCACACAGAGGGAAAAGTGCGCTGCGGCTGGCCGCCACGCTCGGCAGCAGGCCAACGAATTGCACAAAATACGTCGGCGTCCACAGGTTGAAGGTCTCGCGCAGCAGGGTGGCGCCGAAGGCCAGCAGACAAACCAGCCAGAACGCGAAGCTGGTGAGAAGGGGCCGCAAAATCGCGCCGATTTTCTGGTGGTGTTCGACGCCCGGCTCCTCGTCGGCATACACGTTTCTGGGATTCACTTCCGGCGCAGGCAGGCCGCGCTCGGCGGGCGTCTCGCGCAGCAGCATCAGGTTGATGATGAACAGAACCGCCAGCGCTGCCGCGGCAAAATAGAAGACGCCGCGCCAGCCCACGCCATGGGCGAGCAATTGGCTCATCGTCCAGCGGCATCCCGCGTCGCCAAACAGGAAGCTCAGGCTCACCACCGCCATCACGCTTCCGTAGGTGGAGTAGGAGAACCAGCGCGACGAAACCCGCACCAGTCCCGCCCAGCCTTGCGATTGGAAGAGCCGGTTGCCAATCCACGCCAGCGTGAAAATGGGAAATCCGCCGCTCATCGCAAAGACGATCGTAAAAACGATGGAGCCCGCCATGCCGCCCAGGAAAAACCGCCGGCCACCGCGCGTGTCGGCCAGTGCTCCAGAGAAGAATTTGCCCAGAGCATAGGCGGCAGTGCCCATTGAGGCCATGAATCCCAGACGGATTTGCGCTTCGTTTGCCGAGAAGCCATGACGCGAAAGATCGCGCATCAGGTCGGGCAGCACGACCGATAAATCGGAGCGGCAGAAATAATATCCGGAGTAGCCCAGCGCCAGAAGCGCGGCCGTTGCCCCGTGCCACAATGTAAATCGTGGCTTCGAACCTGAATCATCAGGCTCGATCTCGGGCGTGACCAATGCACTCTCTGTGGGCACACTAGCAAAGTACCACACGCCTCCACCTGTCAACCGCGCCGTCACGGAACGCACCTGTGCGAATCTGGCCGCGATTCGTCGCTATGCGACCGGAATTCGTTCCCTCCTCCGGCTGTAGGTTTCTTTCCACATTTTGTTTCCCATTTGTATCTTGTGGGATTACTATGGACCGCCGAGGGGGTTCTGCCCGGCAACAGCGCGGCTTGAGAAGAGGTCGCGGCCATGGCGGAGATTCCTCCGGGGGTTCAAAATGCGCTTTTTCCGGACTCATAGCTCTGTTTGTGTAGTTGCCTGCGCTGCTCTTGCGTTCGTTCTCTGGGCACTGCCTGCCGCAGCGCAAAAGGCCGCAGCGACGAACGGGGGCGCGGCCGATTCCCTCGCCGCGATTCGCAGCGGCTTTGCCACGCCGCCCATGGATGCGCGGCCCATGATGCGCTGGTGGTGGTTCGGCCCCGCGGTGGAGAAGGGCGAGCTGGCCCGTGAGCTGCGCACCATGAAAGCGGGCGGCATCGGCGGCGTGGAGGTGCAACCTGTCTATGCCCTTGAGCTCGACGATCCGCAAAAGAGATTTCGTAATCTGCCGTTTCTCTCGAAAGATTTCCTCGACATGGTTTCCTTCACCGCGCAGACAACGCACGATCTGGGTTTGCGTCTCAGCTTCACGCTCGGCAGCGGCTGGCCGTATGGCGGCGCTTATGTGCCGGTGAGTGACGCCGCGGGCAGGCTACGCATTGTGGCCGACGCTGTCCCACCCGGCGCCTCTTCCCTTCCCCTTCCATCGATTCGCAATGGCGAAGCACTGCTGGCTGCATTTCTCGCTTCGGGAACGCCACAGAACTACGACGCCGAGCACGCACAGCAGCTCGACGCGATTCGTGATTTCCGCCTGGCGTTGCCGGCGGGGATCAGCGGCCCCCACGTGGTGCTGTTCTTCATCTCAAGCCGCACCGGGCAACAAGTGAAGCGCGCGGCCGTGGGCGCGGAGGGTTTTGTTCTCGACCATTTCAGCATGGAGGCGATTCAGAACCACCTCCAGCACGTAGCCAATCCGCTGATTCAGGCGTGTGGGCCGAATGTTCCCTACTCCGTATTCAGCGACAGTCTTGAAGTGTACGAATCGGATTGGACTCCGAAGCTGCTCGACGAATTTCGCGCGCGCCGCGGCTACGACTTAACACCGCACCTGCCGGAGCTGGCTGCGGGAACCACTCCCGAGGCTGCCGACGTGCGCTACGACTGGGGCCGCACGCTGGCGGAGTTGATCGACGAGCACTATCTGACGCCGCTCAATACCTGGGCGCGTGAACACCATACAAAGTTCCGTTCGCAAAGTTACGGCTCGCCCGCAGTCACGCTTTCGAGCAACTCGCTCGTCGATCTACCCGAGGGCGAAGGCTCACAATGGCACGCGGGTTTCTCCTTCACGCGCTGGGCCACTTCCGCAAGCCACGTCTACGGCCGGCCCATCACTTCGTCGGAGACGTGGACCTGGCTGCATTCGCCATCGTTCCGCGCCACGCCGCTCGATATGAAGGCCGAGGCGGATACGTTCTTCCTCCAGGGCATCAACCAGTTTGTGGGCCACGGCTGGCCCTATTCGCCGCCATCGGTTGGCGACCCCGGATGGTCGTTCTACGCGGCCGCCGTCTTCAACGATCACAATCCGTGGTGGATGGTGATGCCCGATGTGATGGGCTACTTCACGCGCATGAGCTACCTGCTACGCCAGGGCTCGCCGGTCTACGACGTCGCCGTGCTGCTGCCGGAAGAAGACGCGCAGGCGCGCTTCAGGCCGGGACACGTGTCTGTCACCGATGAAATACGAGGTTTGCTCGGGCCGGATCTGGTGCCCGCGATTCTCGATGCGGGTTACAATTTCGACTTCATCGATTCGGCGGCGCTCGACAAAGTTGGCATGCAGTACTATCCGGTGCTGGTGATTCCGAACGTGGAGCGGCTGCCGCTGGCCACCTACCGGTGCATCGAGGGGTTTGCGCAGCGTGGCGGCCTCGTGATTGCGGTGAAGAGTTGGCCTTCACGTGCGCCCGGAGTGATCGAGGGGCCGCGCGACTCGGCAGCCGTGGCGCAGATATCGCAGGAGCTGATGGCTTCGGGCTTGAAAAACGTGAAGCTCGTTGCCAGCGCCACAGAACTTGGCGCAGCACTTCGAGCATCCTTCGAGAAGCCCGACGTTGTGATGAACCCTGCTACGCCCGAGGTGGGCTTCATGCATCGTGGTCTGCATTCGGCGGGCCAAATTTACTTCGTGGCTAACACCGACAACCGGCCGCATTCGTTCGATGCGACGTTTCGCGCTAGCGGCGGCGCGGAGTGGTGGGATCCGTTCACGGGAAAGATCACAGGCGCGGGTCCCGGGCCAACGCTTCACTTTGATCTTGCTCCGTATGAATCGCGCGTGGTGGTGTTCACCAGCAATCCCGCGCTGCCGCCGCAGCAGCAAGCAGCGGCGTCCTTCGCGCCCATCGATCTGAGCCACGACTGGAGGGTGACCTTCGACAAGAGCGGAACCGGGGAAACCATGCAGACGCTGCACTCGTGGACCGACTACGCAGCGCAAAAGTATTACTCCGGCACGGCCATCTACACACGCACGGTGGAGATTCCCGAGGCGGTTGCGAAATCCGGCAGCGTGTTTCTGGACTTTGGTGAGGGCACGCCGCTGCCGCGCCAGCAGCTCCGCCTGGCGGGAACACGCACCTGGTATGACCCGCCGGTGCGCGAAGTCGCGGTGGTCACAGTGAACGGGAAACCTGCGGGAGATGTGTGGCATCCGCCTTACCGGCTGGATGTGACAACGCTCGTGCATGCAGGCACGAACGAGCTGCGGATCGTGGTAGCCAACACTGCCATCAACGAATTGGCAGGGCGCGCCGCACCGGATTACCGGCTGCTGAATCTGCGCTACGGCGAGAAGTTCACGCCGCAGGATATGGATCATCTGGAACCGCTGCCCTCGGGGATACTGGGCACGGTGCGATTGATTTCGGGGCAGTAAAGCATGGAGCGAGGGAGCACGAAAAACAACCTCAGACCCTTCGACTCCTCGCTGCGCTCGTCGCTTAGGATGACAATTCTATTCTTGCTGCGAACTTTGATGACAGACCACATCGATCAGAGATCAGATTGATGGTAGACCAGATTAGACTGTGACCTTTGGAGACATGACAAAAGGAGACCCAATGAACCGTCGAGAATTTTCCGCGCTCTTGCCTTTGCTTGCTGCCGCGTCTGCTCTCGCGCCTGAGGCCGAAGGGCAGGCGACTGCTGCTCCGGCCGCGGTGCCAGCACAATTGCCCAACCTCGTTTCCGGCCGCTATCCGCAGATTGAGCCGGCCAGCCCGCATCCGTCGCCGCGGATGTCGAAACGCTTTTTGCTGGGAATGCTGCCCGACAACATTCGGCTGGAGGCGCACTTTACGCGTCTTTTGCCGGGCGCGCCGCCCGAGCCCATCGGCACGCACAAGCACACTGAAATCTGGCTGATCCACGAAGGCACAGCGCGGCTGATGACGGCGGGCGTCACGCGCGACCTTGTGGCCGGCGATATGGGCGTGTGCATCGCGGGCGATCAGCATACTGTGTACAACGCCAGCCAGACGGAGCCGGCGTCGTATTTCGTGGTAACGGTGGGGCCGCCGGAGTAAGAAAACAGCGACCAAGGGACCAAGGGACCGAGGGACTAAGGGACTACGAGCCCGAGCAAACGCGGTTCATGCGGTCACCAGATGTTCTGCGGCGTGCTTCTTCATTGAGACTAGCTCCAGGGCTGATTCGGCGATGTGTTCCGCGCTTAACTCGAACACTTTTACCAGCTCCCACGGCGCGCCGGACTCGCCGAAGCGGTCTTTCACTCCGATGGCACGGGCGATGACCGGGACTCCATAGAGCGAGGGATTCGTGGCCAGAACCAGGCTTACGCGTCCGGCAAGAGCGCCGATCTGATGCTCTTCCGCCATGATCACTACGCCGGTTTCGCGCGCCGCACGCACGATCGCTTCCGCATCGATGGGCTTGAGTGTGTGCATATTCAAGACACGCGTCTCGAGGCCGAACTCCTGCTTCAGAATCCATGCCGCGCGCATCGCCTCAGGCACCATGGGCCCGCAGGCGAGGATGCTCAAGTCCTCGCCTTCGTCGGCGTAGTCCTCGGCGAGGCGCGTATCGAAAGCGTCGACGAATTCTTTCTTCTCTCCGCGCAGGCGAATCACATTCGCTTTGCCGAAAACAAACGGCGTCGATTCGCCCGTAACGATCGGCGTGGCCTCGCGCGCGAAACGGATGTACTTGGGCCCCACGTGTTCGAGCAGCAGATGCCGCGTGGCCTTGCGCGTCTCAATAGCGTCGCAGGGTACAACAACATTCATATTCGGCAGGCCGAGCATGGCGAAGAGATCTTCGAGCGCCTGGTGCGTGGCGCCGTCTGCGCCCACGGAGACGCCCGCGTGCGCGCCGGCCACCAGCACGTTGAGGTTGGAGTAGCAGATGGAAACGCGAATCTGATCGAGGTTGCGTGCCGCGGAAAACGTGGCGTAAGAACCGAGCACGGGCAGTTTGCCTTCGCGCGCCAGGCCCGCGGCAGCCGCCGTGGCTGACTGCTCCGCAATGCCCATCGAGATCCAGCGCCGCGCGCGCTCAGGCTTGCCGGCATAGAAATCCGCAATTGTAATGGAGCCGGAAATGTCGAGACCGATGCAGACGATGCGCTCGTCGTCGCCGCATTCGGCAAGCGCGCGGCCAAAGCCCTTGCGCGTGGGCTCCATCGCAACGTGCATGGCGTCGCTTTGCGCTGCATCGCGCGCATTCCACCAGAAGTCGCACGAGTAGCGCGGTACATGCGCTTCGAGAGCATGCGAGGCTTCAGCCTGCCAGTTCTTCGCCTTGGTGAGTAAATCGTCAACAGGAATCCGCTCGGCGACGCCCAGTTCCGCGAGTGCCGCCGTCAGTTCTTCGCGATTCGGCGCCTTGCCGTGCCAACCCGGCTGATTTTCCATGAAGCTTACACCGTTGCCTTTTACGGTATCGGCAAGAATCATGACGGGCCTGCCAGTCACCGCGCGCGCCTGCTCGAAGGCGTCGACGATCTGGCTCATGTCGTGGCCGTTGATGCGCAGCACCTCCCAGCCAAAGGCAGCGTACTTGGCGGCCAGCGGTTCTACTTGCATCACATCTTTCACCCAGCCGTCGATCTGTAGGCGGTTGCAGTCAATGACGGCGACGATGTTGTCGAGATGGAAGTGACCGGCCTCCATGGCCGCTTCCCACACCTGGCCCTCCTGCTGTTCGCCGTCGCCCATCAGGCAAAAGATCTTGTGGTTCTTGCCCCCCGGTTTTTCGCCGTCGATGCGCGCGGCCAGCGCCATGCCCACCGCGACGCTCAAACCCTGGCCGAGCGAGCCGGAAGAAATTTCGATGCCCTGCAGCTTGAGCCAATGGGGATGGCCCTGGTAGGGCGAGCCGAGCTTGCGCAGGGTGACGATGTCGTCGAGCGGGCAAAAACCGGCGATGCCGAGCGACACATAGAGTGCCGGCGCCTTGTGGCCGGCCGACCAGAGAATGCGGTCGCGATCGGGCCAGTCAGGGTTTTTAGGATCGTGCTCGGCGATGCGGAGATAAAGCGCCGCGGCAATGTCCATGATGGAGAGCGTGCCGCCGGAGTGTCCCGAGCCCGCCGCGCACAACGCAACCAGGTTGTAGCCGCGCATCAGTTGCGCCGCGTCGCGCAGTTCGTCGATGGAATATTCCTTCCGCACCTGCCCGGTGGTTGCATCTCGAAGCGACATTGCCGATCTCCTTTGCGGGACGTCCGACCAACCCGCTGTTACACGTGCGCACCCACCCAAGCGTCGATTCGCTTGAGCGCTTCCATCAGGTTCTCCATGGAATTTGCGACGCTGAAGCGCAAATAGCCCTCGCCATAGGAGCCGAACGCGGTGCCGGAAAGCGCGGCTACACCGGCCTCTTCGAGCAAGGCATCGGCCAAGGGCTTTGACGCCCATCCCGTGCCCGTGATGTTGGCGAAGACATAGAATGCGCCCTTGGGCACGCGCACGCTGAAGCCCCGTATGCGGTTGAGGCCCGCGACAAAGGCTCGGCTGCGCCGCTCGAATTCGAGACGCATCGTTTCCACGGCGCTCTGGTCGCCCAGGAGCGCGGCCAGTGCTGCGCGTTGCGTGAAACTGGCCGTGCAGGAGTTGGAGTTGGTCATCAAGCGCGAGATCTGGACAGCCAGGTCGGCGCGCATCACCCCGTAGCCTATGCGCCACCCGGTCATGGCATAAGTTTTCGAAAAGCCGTCGAGCAGAATGGTGCGCTCCTGCATGCCTGGCACGCTCATCATCGAAAACGGCGTGCCTTCAAATTGCAGGCGGCTGTAAATTTCGTCGGCAAGCACCAGGATGTTGCGGTCGCCGATGGCCGCTGCGGCGCGCTCGATGTCGTCGCGCCCTAGCACGCCGCCGGTGGGGTTCTGCGGAGAGTTGAGAATGATGAGCTTGGTCGAGGGCGTGATCAGGCTTGCCATCTCATCCACGTCCATGGCGAAATCACGTTCTTCGCGCAGCGGAATCGGGATGGGCGTGCCTCCGGCGTAGCGGATCATCGACTCGTAGATGGGAAAACCGGGATTGGGATAGATCACCTCGTCGCCCTCATCGACGAGTGCGAGCATGACATAGAACATGATGGGCTTGCCGCCGGGAACCACGACCACTTCGTCGGGCTCGACCGGAACGCCGCGCGTGCGGCTGACGTAGTTGGCGATGGCCTGGCGCAGTTCGGGCAGCCCGGCCGAGGGGCCGTAATGCGTCCAGCCGCCGCGCAGCGCATCCACCGCTGCTTCCACAATGTGCGGCGGAGTTGAGAAGTCCGGCTCGCCGATCTCCAGATGAACGATGTTCCTGCCCGTGCGCTCCAGCGCCCTGGCTTTGCTCAGAACCTCAAAGGCCGTTTCCGTGCCCAGCCGCGCCATGCGCCGCGACAAAATCAGTTCGTGTTGCACTACTTGAGTTGCCATTGCGATGCTCCATATCCTGCCCAGTCCAGCGCCGTCGATGCTTACCTGGAACCGGGCCGGCTCTTAGGCCGGATGGCATTATACCCCCGGCTCAAAATGGCAAAATGTGATGGCCGTCTCCCTGTCTGCGGGCCCGGAACCTGCTTTGCACAGCCGGTGGCCGAGTGGAACGGTAGAATGTCGAGAGCGCAGCAACGGATTGAAGGAATGACATACTACGACCAGGTTGCAGAAGCAGCCGCATTTGTGCGAATAAGGCTGGGTGCACTCGCGCCACGGGTGGGCATGGTGCTGGGTTCCGGGCTGGGCGCGGCGGCCGATGCCGTCGCCAATCCGATCATCGTTCCCTACGAGGAGATCCCGCATTTTCCGCAATCGACCGTGGAGGGACATTCAGGGCGGATGCTGGCGGGGCTGCTCGGCGGCGCTCCGGTGATCGTGATGCAGGGGCGCGTGCATTCTTACGAGGGCTACACGCCGCGCGAGGTCACGTTTCCCATGCGCGCGCTGGGCGCGCTGGGAGTTCGCGCCGTGGTGCTGACCAATGCGGCAGGCGGAATTCAGGCGGGCTACCATGTGGGCCAACTGGTGACGCTGGCCGATCACATCAATATGATGGGCTGGAATCCGCTGACCGGATCCAACGAACCGCGCTTCGCCGTAAAGCCGGGCGCGGGATTGCGTTTTTTCGACATGACCGAGGCCTACAGCAAGGCGCTGCGCGCCATGGCCGCCGAAGCAGCGCGCGAGGAGGGATTCACACTCGAGGAGGGCGTGTATCTGGCCACGCCCGGCCCGAGCTTTGAGACGCCTGCGGAGATTCGCGCCTTCCGCACCCTGGGCGCCACGCTGGTGGGCATGTCGACCGTCCCGGAGACGATTGTGGCGCGGCACATGGGAATCGAAGTGCTGGGCATCTCCTGCGTCACCAACCTGGCGGCGGGGTTGGGCGCGACCCAACTGAGCCATCTGGAGGTGCAGGAGACTGGGCGCATGGTGGAGCGGCGGCTGGCCGGACTGCTCGAGCGCCTGGCGCCGAGAATTGCCGCCAAGGTAGAACCAGAACCGCGACCCGATCTGCGAGTCGCCAAGTGAGCCCGTCTGTGAGCGCCCGAGTCGCAAGTGAAATCGCCGCCGAGATTCCGCGGCTGCCCTTTCCGCCCACGGTGCTGGGCGTTGCCGGCTGCTCCGGCTCGGGAAAAACCACGCTCGCCAACGAAATGGCCCGCATGCTGCGCGGCTTGCGCTTCCATCTCGACGACTACTATCTCGATCTCGGCCACATGCCGCTTGAGGAGAGAAGGCAGCAGAACTTCGACGACCCGTCGATGATTGAGGTTCCGCTGTTGGCCGAGCACATTGCCGCCTTGGCGCGCGGAGATTCCATTGACAGGCCGATGTACGATTTCGGCACCTACACGCGCATGCCGGGCCGCACGGAGCGCGTGACCTCCGGTCCGTTCCTGATTGTTGAAGGCATTTTCGCGCTCCATTTCGCGGAGCTACTGCCGCTCTACCAGTTCAGTATTTATGTCGATGCGCCGGACGCGTTGTGTTTCGAGCGGCGGATGAAGCGCGATTTGGATGAGCGCGGACGCAGCGAGGAGTCGGTCCGCTATCAGTGGGAGAACCGTGTGCGGCCATCGAGCATGACGTTTGTTCGGCCCTCCGCGGCCAACGCCGATCTCGTTGTCGACGGCTCCGATGCGCTGGACTGGAAGGTGGAACGCGTGATGGCGGAGATGCGGAAGCGGAATTTGCTCACCGGAGCGGCTTAGAAGCTACTTCGCCGTCAGCGCCGCCACGGGCACCAGCATGTCTTCCTTGCGCATTACTAGATTCGTGGCGTTGAGCGTGGCCAGCTCGAAACCGTGGCCGTGCGTGATGGCGTCCGTCGGGCAGGCTTCGACGCAGTAGCCGCAAAAGATGCAGCGGTTGTAGTCGATGTTGTAGACCTTGGCGTAGCGCTCCGACGAAGAGATGCGAACTTCGGTGGTGTTATCGGCGGCTTCAATATAGATGCAGTTTGCAGGGCAGGCCGCGGCGCACAGAAAGCACGCCACGCACTTTTCCAGGCCGTTTTCGTCACGCTGCAACTCGTGCGCGCCACGGTAGCGCGACTCGAGAACCGCTCCGCGCAAGGGGCCGGGACCGTCAGGATAATTCTCCACCTCAGTAGGCGCGAACGCCTCGCGGCCGGTGATGCTCATGCCCTTGGCGATGGCGGCGATGTTGCGCACAATCGACATGCGTTCAGTATACGATGGAGGCGAGGAGAAATTCATGAAGCCCTTGCAGGTATGCACCGCCATCTTCTTAGGGATGTTGAGTTTGGGAGCGTTCGTCGCACGCGCGCAGAACCCGCAGCCGCAGATGCCAATGGGGCAGCAGACATCGAACATGACGGCGCAGGTTCCGGCGCCCGCGGACACGCTCAAGATCACCTTCGGCGACAAATCCGCCACATGGACCGCAGCCACGCTCGCCAGCCTGCCGCACGTGACCGTCACCGTCTACAACGAGCACACCAAGGCCAACGAGACTTATTCCGGAGTACCTCTGATCGCGTTGCTCGCGCCGCTGGGCGTGAGCGAACATCCGCGCGGCAAGGATCTGCGGCTCTACGTGGTGGCCGAGGGCTCGGACCTCTACGAAGTGGTGTACTCGAGCGGCGAGATCACCCCGGAAGTGAGCAGTTCTACGATCATCGTGGCCGACACCGAGAATGGCAAGCCGCTGACCGGCGATGGGCCGCTCAAGATGATTGCTACAGGGGAGAAACGTCCGGCGCGATGGGTGCGCAGTCTGGTTGCGATCAAGGTGTTTGCAGCCGAGTGAAAGCGCGAAGCCTTGGCGCACGAGTGCCGGAACTGGTCGCATAAATCTAGTCTTGATGTCCAGCTTGACACTTGCTTTGAAAGGGCACAACTTCAGTCGTGCCGTAAAGTGAGCAAAACCAATCGGGCCTTTAGAAGGCCCTGAGGAAAGTATTCTTACTACCCCAGGCTGCTTATTTACCGTTCCACGCGCCAAAGAATCAGGGCCGCATCCCCGGTAGAGGGTGCGGCCCTTAGTGTCTTAACGATCGTCGCCCCTCTAGCGATGGCCTCCGGAGCGGCCGCCGCCGCCGCCGCTGCGCTGCTGCGGCTGGACGTGGGGGTCAGCATGCAGCGGGCGTGTTTCCGCTGTGGTAGCCGGCCTGTTGTTATTCGGCGCCGCATACTGCCCGCGCTGCGTGCTGTAATTCTGCTCGTGTTGCACCTGCGTGCTCATGCGCGGAGCGGTGGGCTCGCGGTACGCATTCCCTTCCGACGGCCGCGGTTGGGCCTGCACACCATTCGGTCCGCCACGATAGCTGGGGCGGCCGCCGTTGTTGTCGCGACCGCCATTATTGCCGCGCTCATTGTTGTTGCCGCGCTCGTTGTTGCCTCTGAAATTATCGTTGACGCGAACATTGGCGCGATAGCTGTACACGTTGTGCACCCCGCGCCCGCCGATGTTGTTGTAGACGCGGTTATAGAAGAAGTGGCCGCCATTCCAGTAGCCGCCCTCATAACCGAATCCCACGTAGCCGAAGCCGTAGTTGATGCCGCCATACCAACCGATGTGCATGCCCCAGTGGCCGGGGTACCACATGTAGCGTCCGCTGTAGAAGCCCCAATAACCGGGAGTCCAAAGTCCGCCGGCATACGGGGGCTCGACCCACACGCCCGGCACCCAGTAGTAGCCGTAAGCGCCCCAGGCCCAGTAGCCGGGCGTCCAGATGTAGCCATCATCCGGCGGCGGTGGCTGCACGTAGTCGGGCAACGGCGGCGGAGCTTGGGTCGCTTCCTCCGTGGGCTGCTCGGCGTAGTTGGAATCGTCTGGAGGCTGCCCCGGCGCAACCGACTGGTCGGGCTGAGGCGGAGCCTCTGTGGTGTAGGACGGCCCCGAGGGCGCCATATTCGCGGCTGCGGGATCGGGTCCCTGGTCAGGAGGCGGCGCCTGATCCTGTCCGATCGCTTTCGAACCTGACAAATACAGAATGGCCGCGAGGGCCAGTGGAAAGCAAAGTGCCAGTCGAGAATTGCTTTTCATCTCAACCTCCATTCGATCATTTATTGAAACACGGTGGACCGTGAAGAAGTCTCGGATTTTGACGAAAATATTCACCAAACGGTTAATGAGTTACTCTGCCGCCCACCGGCTGGCCGCGGCTCTGGGGCGGCGGAGTGAAGGCCGCCCTCTGAGGCCGCATCCACGGAATCTGCCGCGGATGCCTTGCGAAATGCGACTACTTGGGGTGATCGTCCTGGTGTTGCGGAGCTGCCTGGTGCTGTTGTGGCGCCGCCTGGTGCTGCGGCTGCGGTGCCGCCTGGTGTTGTTGCGGCTGCGGAGCTGCCTGGCGTTGTTGCGGCTGCGGAGCTGCCTGGCGTTGCTGTTGTGGTTGCGGTGCCGCCTGGCGCTGTTGCGGCTGCGGAGCTGCCTGGCGTTGCTGTTGTGGTTGCGGTGCCGCCTGACGTTGTTGCGGCTGCGGAGCTGCCTGGCGTTGCTGTTGCGGTTGCGGCGTTGCCTGGCGCTGTTGTGGCTGCGGATTCACCTGGCGCTCTTGTGGTTGCGGATTCGCCTGACGTTGTTGTTGCTGCGGATTCACCTGGCGTTGTTGCTGTTGCGGGGTAAACTGCCGCTGTTCCGGATTCGCCTGGCGCACTTGCGGTTGCGGATTCGCCTGACGTTGTTGCTGTTGCTGCTGCGGATTCCCCTGGCGCTCTTGCTGTTGCGGATTCCCCTGACGCCCTTGTTGCTGCGGATTGGTCTGACGCTCCTGCTGTTGCGGATTCCCCTGACGCTGTTGCTGCTGCTCTACATTCCGATTGGTTGTCTGGAGCGCTGCTGGAGCTCTCACGTTGCGATCGGCCGCAAGCGGCTGGTTGACAGCCACATTAGATGGGCGGCCATGATTCGTGTTGGCAAATTGGGCCCGGTTAGTGCTGGCAGCATGCTCATTCTGCACTTGTGCCCGCATGGGCGCAGTGTGCTGCTGATGCATCGCCGCCAGTTCCTGAGGCCGCGCCCGTTCCTGGATACCACCCCTCCCGCCGTTGAAACTCACACGGGTGTTGTTGCTGTAGCCGCCCACCGAGCGGCTGTAGACGTTGTGCACCACAGAGATGTTGATGTTGTTGACCGAGCGGTTGTAATAAAAGTGGCCTCTGCCCCAGTAGCCGCCCTCGTAGCCGAATCCCACGTAGCCAAAGCCATAGTTGATGCCGCCATAGTAGCCGACGTACTGGCCCCAGTAGCCGGGGTAAAACCCGTAGGAGTTATTCCAGTAGCCCCAGTAGCCGGGGGTCCAGAGCGCGCCCTCGTAGGGAGCCTCAACCCATGCGCCGGGCACCCAGTAGTAGCCGTCCTCCGGGGACCAGGCCCAGTAGCCGGGTGTCCAGAGATAGTCGTCGCCGGGAGCCGGCGGCTGGTCGTAGTCGGGCAACGGCGGAGGCGGCTGCGCAGCGGTGTATTCCGGCTGCTGTCCGTAACCTGGATTGTAAGACCCCTGGTCCGGCGGCGGAGCACTCTGCTGGTAGCCTGGATCGCCGTTGGATTGGTACTGCGGACCGCCGGAATTGTCCGGAACGGGAGGCAAATTGGCCGCCGACGGGTCCGACCCCGGATCCTGCGTGCCCACCTGGTTATCGGCCGAGGCCAGGGCCTGATTCTGATGGCAACCGGCAGTTAAAAGTGCTATCGCCAGGGGAAGCAGGGCAAATCTTGCAAGTCTGAAAAGTGGGCTCATTTCACGCCTCCATTCAGCTTGGATGCTATTCCCGGCGCTGAGGGCAAAACTGCTCTCTATTGACCACTTAAGGCACCGTCAGCGGCTCACGCGCCCGCCCGCGGACTGGCCGCGATTGTTGGCCGGCGGCGTGGTCACCGGCTTGCGCTGTGGTTGCGTGCCCAGCAACTGCTGGCAAAGCGCCGAGTCCTGGCCGCGCTCGAGATTCTGAATGGCGTCTTGTCCGCGGCACAAGCGCAGCTTCATGGCTTCGGCATTCTCCCTGGTCAGCTCCACGGTGCGCTCGATGCCGGTCATCGCGTCCACATCGTAACGGAAGATGGTGTCGCTTGGCTGCCTCTTGTTGCCGTAGTCGAAGTGGTTCCAAGTGCTTAGATAAGCGTTGTTCTCCGCTCCAGACATCAGCGCGTATACCTGCGTCCAGGTCACGCCCGGAGCGCTGGGCGGCACGGCATTCCACACCAGAATTCCCTGGCCGCCGCGGATCCAGCGCGCCACCCACTGGTGGTGCGCGAGGTCGTAGCGGAAGCTGGTGAAAAATGTGCTGGCCGCGCAGTTGTGGCAGTTGTCGTAGAGCACCGTCAGCTCCGCGGGAGCGCCGTCGGTAAAGTGTTCCCAGTCGAACCACCGCAGATTCACGCCTTTAAGCAGCGGCGCCACCACGTGGCTGGTCAGCGACGCATTCCAGACGGTAAAGCTGTCGTCGCTGGGCAGCGATTGCGGCCCTTCGCGTTCGCTGGTCACAACCAGCGCCGCATCGTAAACCACGCCGATCTCGCGGATGGCGGTCCACTTTTCCACTTGCAGCGAGCGCTCGAGCCACGCCACGATGTTTTGATCTTTGGGATCGTGGAAGTCGATCCAGCGAATGTTGCCGGAAGTTTGCTGAGCGCCAAGAGGAAGAGCGAGGACGCTGATGATGGCGGCAAAAAAGATGCGCCTGCAATGATCAACCCGCATGGGTCTACATATAACAGATGAGACGCTAGACAACTTCCGCGCATCTGATCGTAAGGTTGAATACGTCTGAAGTACCGGGAGGTACACCATGAAAGCAGTAGTGCTGCATGAGTACGGCGGTCCTGAGAATCTGAAATTTGAAGACAACGTTGCCGAACCGCAGGTGAGCGGAAATACGGTACTGATCGCTGCAGTCGCCGCGAGCGTGAATCCGATCGACTGGAAACTGCGTTCGGGGGCGATGCAAAAGATGCGTCCGTTGACGTTCCCGGCAATTCTGGGCCGCGATGTGAGTGGCATCGTGCGCGCGGTGGGCGCCAATGTGAAGCACTTCAAAGTGGGAGACCGCGTTCTCGCACTCTCCAACAAGACTTATGCCGAGTTGGTTGCAGTGGATGATTCGGACGTGACGCATCTGCCGGATGGCGTGGACTTGGCGGACGC